>Ga0209798_10001352_pt1 | contig 14765 bp, 16 predicted proteins | sample DOMMetBare3Fresh_FD_187475 | JGI IMG/M metagenome (GOLD analysis project Ga0209798, IMG submission 187475) | Wetland sediment microbial communities from St. Louis River estuary, USA, under dissolved organic matter induced mercury methylation -... | ecosystem: Environmental > Aquatic >...
TAAAATAAATTCAGAATCGTATCAACAATTAAAAACGAACGGAAAAATTTTTGCCGGCATGATTCCAAAACTTGATAATGCTTTTACAGCTTTAAACAGCGGCGTAAATAAAGTAATTATTGGAAAAGCGGAAGATTTAACCAAACTAATGGATGGTACAAAAGGAACAACAATTTACCATGGATAATCAGATAAACATATTACAGAATGAGGCTGTTGATTTATTAAAACAACTCATTGCTACACCATCTTTCAGTAAAGAAGAAGAAGAAACAGCTGCTATTCTTGGAAAGTTTTTTGCACTCAAGGGTATTCCTGCAAGCAGAGTGGGGAATAATATTTATGCATTGAATAAATATTATGATTCAGCCAAACCAACGGTGCTTTTAAATTCTCATCATGATACCGTTAAGCCAAACAAAGGATATACGTTTGATCCGTTTACTCCATTTGAGAAAGAAGGAAAATTATTTGGTTTGGGAAGCAATGATGCCGGCGGTTGCCTGGTTTCATTAATAGCTGTGTTTTTAAATTTCTACGAAAAAGAAAATCTGTCGCACAATGTTGTTTTTGCTGCAAGTGCGGAAGAAGAAATAAGTGGTGTAAATGGAATTGAGCTTGTGCTTCCTTATCTCGGCAAGATTGATTTTGGTATTGTAGGCGAACCAACAAAAATGGAAATGGCAGTTGCTGAGAGAGGATTGATGGTGATTGATTGTACTGCTAATGGAAAATCAGGGCATGCAGCAAGAAACGAAGGAGAGAATGCTTTGTATAAAGCCGTTGATGATATTAACTGGTTACGGAATTATAAATTTGAAAAAGTAAGTCCTTTGTTGGGTGAATCAAGATTAACCGCAACAGTAATTGGTACAGAAAATCAACAACATAATGTGGTACCATCCCAATGCAGATTTGTAATTGATGTTAGAGTAAATGAATTGTATTCGTTTGAGGAGATACTGGAAGCACTTCAGCAAAATCTGAAAAGCCAGTTTAAACCACGTACAACAAGAATGAAGTCAACTTCTATCTCATTAGATCATCCGTTAGTAAAAGCAGGTATTTCTTTAGGAAGAGGATATTATGGATCACCAACCACCAGCGATAAAGCATTGATGCCATTCCCAACATTAAAAATGGGTCCGGGCGACAGTGCAAGAAGCCATACTGCCGATGAATTCATATATCTCAGTGAAATAAAAGAAGGAATTGAGTTGTATATAAAACTGTTAGAACAAATTGTATAAACCAACGTTGCGGCCTCTGTGCCTCTGCGTGAAATAATTATTTAGCATGAAACTCTGGAGCAAAGAAAACAGCAGCACATCATCATTGGTAGAACAATTCACCGTTGGTCGTGATAAAGAATTTGATCTGCTACTTGCAAAGTATGATGTGCAGGGTTCCATTGCTCATGTTACCATGCTTGGCGAAGTGGGGTTGATGAGTAAAGAAGAAGCAACCTTAGCTGTGAACGGATTAAATGAAATATTAGTAACCATTGAACTGGGTTCTTTTATAATTGATGAAGGAGTTGAAGATGTGCATTCACAGGTTGAATATCTGCTCACACAAAAAATTGGTGAAGCAGGAAAAAAAATTCACAGCGGCAGAAGCCGCAATGATCAGGTGGCTGTTGATTGTAAGCTGTATCTGCGTGCAGAAATCCTGCAAATAAAATTAGAAGTTAAAAAGCTGTTTGACCTGCTTATTGATCAAAGCGAAAAATATAAAGACAATCTGCTACCCGGCTATACACATTTGCAGATTGCTATGCCTTCATCATTTGGTTTATGGCTGGGAGCATATGCAGAAAGTTTGGTAGATGATTTAGAATTATTAGCAGCAGCTTATCATGTTGCAAATAAAAATCCATTAGGCAGTGGCGCCGGATATGGTTCATCGTTCCCTTTAAACAGAAAAAGAACAACAGAGTTGTTGCAGTTTGAAACATTAAACTGGAACAGTGTGTATGCACAAATGAGTAGGGGAAAAACAGAAAAGATCACAGCCTTTGGCTTAAGTGCAGTTGCAGCCACATTGAGTAAACTGGCAATGGATGCATGTTTGTATATGAATCAAAACTTTGGATTCATTTCTTTTCCTGATGAATTAACAACGGGTAGCAGCATTATGCCACATAAAAAAAATCCCGATGTGTTTGAATTGATTCGTGCAAAATGCAATCGGATACAATCAATCCCTAATGAACTAACCTTGCTCATTAATAATTTGCCAAGCGGTTATCACCGTGACCTTCAACTCACAAAAGAAATTTTATTTCCGGCAATTGAAGAATTAAAAGCTTGTTTACAAATGATGCAGTTAATGCTAAGTAATATGCAAGTGAAAGAAAATATACTGTCTGATGAGAAATACAAATACCTGTTTAGTGTAGAAGCTGTGAACGAACTCGTAAACAAAGGCGTTTCGTTTCGTGAAGCTTATCAGCAAATAGGAAATGCAATTAACAAAGGTGAATTTGAGTTTGATCAAAATCAACTCCATCATACACACGAAGGAAGTATTGACAATTTGTGTAACAATGAAATTGAAAGAGAAATGGAGAAGGTACTGAATAAGTTCAACGCATAAAAAAAGTCATACACCGTGTGTATGACTTTAAAAAGTTTCATTTCATTTCTGTTAATTCGCTACGTAACGCTTTAGAATACGGAACTGCCGACCCTGAGGTGTCTCAAACGACTCGGCAATTTGATTTATCAGCAAACGAAGAATACGTACTACACGAGATTTTTTGTGATTGGCCGCTTTCATAAATTTGGATTTAACAGTGTAAATTTAAAACTAATAATTGGGTTGTGCAATCGTAGTTATATGGAAAATTTATATGGGAAAATTACTGATTTCAAAACACGTAACACTTAAATGAATTACATGTTCATTCTTATTTTGTTATGGGGGATTTACTTTTTTTTACACAGTTTTATGGCTTCTGTTACTGTAAAAACAAGGATAACAAATGTTCTGGGCTGTTCTCAAAAGAATTACAGACTTGCCTATAACCTGTTTAATATCATTACTTTAATTCTTCTTGTTTTTTTATTGCTTAAAACTCCTTCTTCGTTATTTTATAAAGGAAACCCGGTTTTAGAAGTTATAGGAATATTGGTTCTTTTTTTGGGTTTTCTTATCATGATTTTTGCTGTAAAAAATTATGACCTTTCTGCCTTTTTCGGATTCAGGAACGAAACCAGCATGGCCCTGCAGGTAAAGGGAATTCATAAATATGTAAGGCATCCTCTATATAGCGGTACACTACTTTTGTTTTTAGGTATCTGTATTGCCTGGCCCGAAATTAAAAACTGGATTTTATTTCTACTGATGTTTATTTACATCCTTGTTGGTATAAAGCTTGAAGAAAAAAAATTAATTACAATATATGGCGATGAATACAGAAGCTATCAAAAAAAAGCAAAACAGCTAATTCCTTATATCCTTTAATTCATAGCAGTGATTTCTTATCTTGCAATTAAATTCATTACCCATGCATAAAAAACCAACTCTGTTTTTTTTCTTTTTTTGTTGTGTACTAATAGGTAAAGCACAGCTTCTTCCACAATCTGTTTCAATAAAAGTTCAAATGAACCAGATCATCAATGATTTTCCCAGCGAGTTTTCATCTGTAAAAGGTGAACGTGTTGAAGGGGAGCCCAATACCATTCAGTATCAATCTAAGATTCAGCCAAAAGGCGCTCTTGAAACAAGAGTTATTGGATATCCTTCAAAACAAAAAACATATTGGGTATGGGAAAGTAAGTTGTTGGTAACCGATGACATTAATCAACTAAAGCGGATATATAAAACTTATTATAATGATATTGCAGGAAATAATGTAACCATATCATCCGGCGGGCGGCTAGTTGCAACAACCGTTTATGCTGCTCCTTCTGATGAATTACGATTATGGATTAATCAGTTTAAAATAAAAGAACCGGTTGGTGTGTTTGAAAGCCTGGTGGTTGATCTGATTGCTGAATACAACAATTTTGAATGGATTATTTATCTCCGTATTTATGATCAGGCAAAACAAGCAGATACAAATACATCAAATGATAATGATGAATTGAATCGGCTTTAACAAATACGGGGTAATTGTTCACCAGTTAAATAATTCACTACACGCCGGCCACCAACACGGCTTTTCATTACTACTTTTCCATAATGCTCATCTACCACAGTACCAATGATAGCGGCGGAAGAAAACTCGTTATTTTTCTTTAATTGATTTATAAACTCATCAGCAATTGATGCTTTAACAATTGCAATAAAGATTCCTTCATTGGCAACATACAAAGGATCTAGGCCCAGCATTTCGCATGCCCCTTCTACCTGTTCATTAATAGAAATTTGTTTTTGATCCAGGAAGTATCCCAACTGTGTTAAACCTGCCACTTCATTTAATACCGATGCTACGCCACCCCGTGTAGGATCACGCATGAAATGTATATCATTTCCAAAAGAATCAAATAACTGTTGTGTTATATATTTCAGGTTTCTTGTATCGCTTTGAATGGTAGTCTCAAACTCCAATCCTTTACGCAAGCTCATAATAGCAACACCATGTGATGCAATTGGCCCGCTGATGATGATTTGATCACCTGGTACAATACGGTTGTGATGAATATCAGCTTTAGGATGTACAATACCAATGCCACTTGTATTAATAAAAATCTTATCTCCCTTTCCTTTCTCCACAACTTTTGTATCACCGGTTATTATAATAACTCCCGCTTTAGTTGCCGCCTCTTTAATACTCACCAATATTTCCCAAAATTCAGTAATGGGTAAACCTTCTTCTAAAATAAATGCAAGCGTTAAATATTTTGCTGCTGCACCACACATTGCCAGATCATTCACTGTTCCATTAATTGCCAACTCACCAATATCACCCCCCGGAAAAAAGAGTGGGGTAACTACAAAACTATCAGTACTCATTGCCATTTTCCCATTCACCTCTATGATAGCGCCATCATGTTGTTGATTAAGGATATCGTTTTTTAATACATCAAACACACCGCATTGCAGCAAACGTTGTGATAATAATCCACCGCTACCATGACCCAATGTAATGATATCAAAATCAAATTTTGGTAAAGGACATTCTAATCTCATGCTGTATTAGTTTAAACAAATGTTTCAATACTCCGGTAATGATAATAAGCTGCACAGGCGCCTTCACTACTTACCATTGGTGCACCTAATGGGTGTTCAGGATTACATTTCTTTCCAAAATGCGGGCATTGAATTGGGTTTTTTAACCCTTTCATAATTTTACCACTTATGCATTCATTTGCATCATCAATTGCAGTAGCACTTAAATGAAATTTAATCCGTGCATTGAATTTCTTGTATTGCTCATTTAACTCATATCCGCTTTTTGGAATTTGTCCAATGCCACGCCAGCTTCTGTCGGTAATATCAAACACTTCATGAATAGTATGCTGTGCAATAAGGTTTCCTTCACGTTGTACAGCACGTACATATTGGTTTTCAACTTTGCAAATTCCTTTTTCAAGTTGATGAACCGCCATTGAAATTCCCTGTAATAAATCAACCGGTTCAAAACCTGTTACAACAATGGGTGTATTATATTTTTTGGATATGGGTTCGTATTCACAGATGCCCATTATACTACAAACATGACCGGCAGCAAGAAAGGCATCAATCTTATTTTCAGGATCACTGAGAATTGCTTCCATTGCCGGAGGAACCAATACGTGTGAAGTAAGCATACTGTAGTTGTGTACATTCATTTTATGTGCATGTATTATACTTAATGCATTTGCAGGAGCGGTTGTTTCAAAACCAACGGCAAGGAACACAACTTCTTTTTCCGGATTTTGAATAGCTAGTTTTACTGCTTCTAAAGGAGAGTAAAGAATTCGAACATCAGCACCTGTTGCTTTTGCTTCAAGCAAACTTTTTTTAGTGCCGGGAACCCTAAGCATATCTCCAAATGAACAAAGAATAACATTTGTTTTTTCACTTAAAAGAATAGCTTCATCAATAATACTAATAGGGGTTACACAAACAGGGCAACCTGGCCCGTGTACCATTTTTATCTCTTTAGGAAGCATTTCAAGAATACCATTCTTTACCAAACTATGTGTTTGGCCACCACATATTTCCATAATAGTCCATGCCTTTGTGGTTATGCGGTACAATTCTTCAGCAAATTGTTTCACCAGTTCAGGATCTCGGTATTCTGATAAATATTTCATGCGTTATTACGGTGCTTTTTTAATCACCGGAGGATAATTCTTCAAGCTCACCAATCTGTTTTAAATACTCAAATGTTTTAAGCGCTTCTTCTTCATCTACTTTATTAATAGCTACTCCTACATGTACCAGTACATAATCATTTACAGCAACTTCAGGCACCATACTAAGATTCACTTCTTTCAAAATGCCACCAAATGAAACTTTTCCTGTGAGAAAGGTTTCATTAAGCTGCGGGGTAATTGAAATAATTTTTCCGGGTATTGCCAAACACATATTTTTCGTTTTTATTATATAATCTGTTCTGTTTTTTTGAGGGTATTACTTATGGTTTTTAAATTATGATGCATATAAGCCAGCTGGCCAAATGAAATACATTCATCGTTAGGGGACAATTGTTGGTGAAAAAATAATTCAAACTTGTCCGATAAAGTATCAATTAAAAGGTCAACCAATAACGCATTTTGCATTACGCCTCCGCTGAATGCAATTTTTTTAACACCTGCATTGATGGCAACACTTTCTATCAGCCTTGCCAATGATAAATGAATTTTAAAGGCAATTTTTTCCTTTGGTAAATTTTGATTTATATCAATGATTAATTCTTCAAATAAAGGTTGCCAGGAAATAATATTATTAAACATCTTAAATTCATAATAATCATTACCGGGATCTTTACACTGAAGGGCAAGCGCCTCCAGCCTCATGGCAGCTTCGCCTTCATAAGTTATTGTATTAGCCACATCAAGCAAGCAGGCAATAGCATCCAGTAAACGGCCCATGCTTGATGTATAAATTAATTGCTTGTTATTTAATAACTGATTCTGATAATAATTCCACTCTGCAGTAGTGAATTTATTTTTCAAAAAATTAACCATTTCTTTATCTGCATAACTAATAGATAGAGCAGCTAATCGGGGCTCTCTTGCCATCTTGTCGCCCAATAAATGAGGAAAATAATTTAGATGAGCAATTCGATCTATTCTTTTGTTATGATATAAGAAAAATTCGCCACCCCAAATATTTCCATCATGGCCATAGCCGTTTCCATCCCAAACAACACCCAAAACAGAAACTTCTGTTTCAATTAAATTATTTTCTGCAAGTACAGCCGAGAAATGCGCTTCATGGTGTTGAACCTCCATCAACGGAATTGTATTTTCAGCTGCATAACTTTTTCCAAACTCTGTAATAAAATAGCCGGGGTGTTTGTCTGCAATACAAACGTCAGCCTCAAAGTTTAATAATTTACTTAAGTGGCTGAGAGTATGTTTATAAGCTAACTGAGAATCATAATTGCTCTGATCACCTAAGTACTGGCTTATATAGCAACGGTTATTTTGTAAGAGTGAAAAACTACTTTTCAACTCTGCACCCATTGCTATCATTTTTGAATTGTTTTTAATAAAGCGAATTGGATAGAGATTAGGCGCCAAACCTCTTGCACGGCGAAGAATAATTTTTTGTTGATGAACGGGAGTATACTGTATTACACTATCATCCTGTGGTACAACAATTTCCCTTTCATAGGTTAAAACAAAATCTGCAATGTCTGTTAAATATTCAAGAGCATCTTCATCTTTGTAAATGATGGGTGCACCACTTATATTGCCGCTTGTTGCAATTAAAGGTTTATTGAATTGATTGGCAATTAAAGCTAGTAAAGGAGAATAAGGAAGCATTACTCCAATTTTTTGCAAACCCGGCGCAATTAATTCCTTACAAACTCCGGTTCCTGTTTTTTCTTTTAAGCGGCACAATACAATTGGCGATATAAAACTAAATAATGCCTCTTTTTCTTTTTTATTCAGCAATACATCTTTTTCCGCTTCATTAATTGAAGAATATAAAAGGGCAAAAGGTTTTGATGGCCGTTGTTTACGTTCACGCAACAGGTTGATTGTAATTGAATTTGTTGCATCGGCCATAAGGAGATATCCGCCAATTCCTTTTACAGCTACAATCTGTCCATTTTCAAAAGCAGTATTAATCTTTACCAAAATATCATTGTAATTATTGCTTTGTTCATCGCAATTCTTATTGTATAAATGCATTGGTATACCACAATCATCGCATGAATTTGTTTGGCTGTAATAGCGACTATGGGCAGGATTATGATATTCTTTTTTGCAATGCCAGCATTGCTCATAATGGGCCATTGTTGTATTAAACCGATCATAAGGCAATGATTTGATAATAGAATAACGGGGCCCGCATTTTGTACAGGTAATAAAAGGATAATGATGGCGTCGGTTTTTTTCATCAAACAATTCCGTAAGGCAATTTTCACATATCCCAAAATCCGGAGTAATCATTAATTCAGGGAAATGATTTGTTTCGCTTTCACAGATATTAAACTCATTGAAGTTTAATAAAGGAATTATTTCTGCTGTATGATGTGTAATGATTGCGTTGGCAGGCGGATGATTAATCAGTTCTTTATAAAAATTTTTAAGAATTTTTTCTTCAGCTGTTACTTTAATACTTAATCCGTTGTTTGTATTTGAAACAGTTCCTTTCACATTCATTTCTGTTGCACACCTGTACACATAAGGCCTGAAACCCACACCCTGTACCATTCCATCTATATGAATATGCCATGATTGCATTGTATTAAATTAAACAGATAAAGGGAGGGCTACCCGTTGTTTCAACCATTTGTACCAGTTTTTTAATCCGTCACTTTTATAAGCAGAGAGTTCAATAAACTGCAATTGATGATTTACTTTCAATGCATTTTGTTTGAAGGTTTCTAAACTAAAAGGAACATAAGGCAACAGATCTGTTTTGTTGATGATGCATAAATGGGAGCTGTGAAACATATCGGGATATTTAAGTGGTTTATCATCTCCTTCTGTAACTGAAGAAATAACCACTCTTACTGTTTCTCCCAAATCAAACATTGCCGGACAAACCAGGTTGCCTACATTTTCAATAAACATAACCGAATTTTCTTTGGGTTTCATGTGTTGCAATGCATGCAGAATCATGTGTGCATCAAGATGACAACCTTTTCCGGTATTAATTTGCACCACTGGTGTTCCGGTTGCATGTATGCGGTCTGCATCATTACTGGTTTGCTGGTCTCCTTCAATCACATAACAGGTTAATTCGTTTTTCAGATCGGATAAAGTTTTTTCCAGCAACGAAGTTTTACCAGAGCCCGGAGAACTTACAAGGTTCAGAGCAAGAATATTCTTTGCTTCAAAATATCCACGGTTACGCTGAGCAAGTAAATTGTTTTCATACAATACATCCTGTACAACATCAATTGTTTTTTTCTGATGTTGATTTGAATGACTATGTTCATGAAAATGATTGTGTGAATGATTATTTTCATTTACATCATGTATTGAAACGTTTCCATTAGAATCACAACCACAGGTGGCGCACATAATTAAATATTTTAAAATTATACAGTAATAAAAAATTCAGGATACAATAAGAGATTTCAATTTTATTCCTTTTCCTTTTCAATTATAAAAATGCCTATCACAAACCGGGCGGGCAACATGTAATTGACAAACAAAAAATAATACATCACATTCTATACAAAAGGCCTGGCCTATAATTTTATTCACACTTACTTTAGGGATCAATACAGTTTTTTTTATCAATCGATGCCATGTACCATGTAAATCAAAAGCATCCCCATCAAATACATACAGTAGCCAACGCACAGTTTAATTACTACTACCGTGAGCGGAGTTGCTTTTTTGTTTTTTAGCATCACTTATTTCTTTCATTCTACCCCCAATAAAGATTACCACAGCCAGTGCAATGAAAATAAATACCAGATGACCGGGCTCAGAAAAATAGTGTTTGATAGTAAAACTTTCTATTTCACCATGACCGGGGTGAGCATTACTGATGATTGGAAGCAAAGAAGTGAAGAAAAGGATTGATTTTTTCATTTGATTCATTTTGTTTAATACACAATCATAACATTATAAGGAACTCATGAAAGCAACATCAATGTTAGCGGAAGAAAGGTAGGAACGCAATGAGCAGTATCACCCGTTTTGTTGATGAGTGTCATTTAGAGTTTATCTTAAGCCTATTTGATAAGAACTTAATATTTTAAAAGAAAGAGTATGATGGCAGAATGTTTTTTAAAAAAGAAAAGACAGCATGTATTAGTATATCTATTACAGATTTGTTTAAAACCATTTACAAAAAAGGACTAAAACAACATCAGGTTCAAAAACACCTGTTATTTGGGCAATTGATAGCCCCAATTTTTAAGAAAAACAGATGCAAAAGACGATGAAAATGCCAAGAAAACGGAGCTCATCGGTTTTAATTTCTGCTAAAAATTAAACTGATTTTAAAACCGCTATGTTGTTTTTCTTTGACCCCCAATAATTCCACACCCACATAAGAGTATAGCTGGGTATAAAATCCAAACCGGGTAAAAGTTCTTCAAAAAAATTAAAGACTGAACCAAAGGCGCCTTTCCAGCCTCCAAAAGTTTTGTAAAAAACAAAAGCCGAAATAGGCGCCCAGGCTATATCACCAAACTCGCCCAGCACAGGAATGGCATAAGTTGCATAACCCAAAGCATCCATAGCAAGGCAAAAAAGAAGAGAGGGTTGTTGTTTATTCATTTCAAAAATTATAATAGTAACAGAAATAATAGATCAAATTTTATGAAAAGGGTTGCAGCTTGTTATAAACAGAATTGTTAAAAAAGCAACGGCCAAATCCAGATCCTTAATGAACAGTACTTTTACCTGTTTCATATTTGCTGATTGGGCAAATCGGAAGAAGTAAAACAGGCTAATTCATGATTACTTCTGTGTAAAGTTAATAAAACAGAGTATTTTCGGGGGCTATATGAAATGCTTAATTGCCGACGATAACGAACTAGCTTTAATGACCCTTAATCAACTCCTGTCTCAAATATCAGAGATTGAAGTAGTATCTGTTTGTAAAAATGCCATGGAGGCATTTGAATACCTGAAAAAAAACATTGTTGATTTAGCTATTCTTGATGTTGAAATGCCGGGCATGACGGGCGTAGAGTTAATTAAGGCCCTTACAAACAGGCCGGCAATTATTTTATCAACATCTAACCCCAAATACGCTGCCGATGCATTTGATTTAGATGTGGCAGATTATATAATTAAACCCGTTTCATTACCCCGCCTGTTGAAGTCAATTGAAAAGGTTAAAATTTTTATGAAACAAAATAAAAATCAGGAACAAAACAACGTTCCCGATTTTTTATTCATCAAAGAGAAGGGAGCATTAAAAAAAATTCACCTGCCGGAAGTTTGTTATATAGAAGCCATGGGTGATTATGTAAAAATACATTATGCAGATAAGTGGTATACTGTAAATACAACCATTAAAGAAATAGAAGAAAAATATGGCCAGTTTTTTATACGGGTGCACAGAAGTTATCTTGCTGCTTTGCAAAAAATTGACCGGATAGACGATGGCATGATCTATATTGGCAAAATGCAGGTGCCTTTAGCAGAATCTTACAGGAAAAAAGTAATTGAAAAGTTGAATCTTATTTAAACTGCAAAAAAAATTCTACAAGATTTACAAAGAAATAAAGCCTTATCATCCACATTCAAAATGAAACCTACCAAAACGCTCAGGCTCCCTTTTCTTTTTATTGCAAGTCTTTCAGTAGGCTTAATTCTGGTTATATTATTTACCAGAAGCCAGGCCGACAAAAGTATAAATCAGTTACAGCTAGGAACAAAAGAAGCTATACGGGTATTTAAGGCGAATCAAATATTGGATGAAATTATCAATGGCCTTTATATTGCTGAAACAAGTTTTCAATCGGGCAGGCAATCAACAGAAACAGGAAAGGCCGATACTTTAAATAAAATTAAAGATCAGGGAAATGAATTACAGAAACTTTTTCAATCTACTGAAGTTGAAAAAAGTACAAGCCAGTTTAATTCTTTGGTACAGCAACAGGTAACTTTTTTTGAAAAGCAAAGAAACAGTACCGATAAACAAGCTACAGGCATACAGCCATTAACCGACAGCATTTTCATTTCAGCTGTTAGATTAGAAGAGGAGCTTGGCAACTATCTTCAAAAAAACATTACAGGGAACGAACAACTTGCTGTAAGAGTTTTACGAATAGATATTATACTTACAGTTATCATCATCATCACCATTGCATTACTGGCAACAATTATTATTGGGTATCTCTTAAGAAATGTAAGATTGATACGTGCAATACAGCAACAGCGAACTGAAATAGAAAAGGCAGCCAATATTAAAGAGCAGTTTCTTGCCAATATGAGCCATGAAATTCGTACACCAATTAATTCTGTTATTGGATTTACAAACCTGTTACAAAAAACCGAACTCGATCATAAGCAGGGAAGTTTTGTAAATATGATTAAATCGGCAGGCGAAAATCTTTTAACCATTGTAAACGACATCCTCGACATTTCAAAAATTGAAGCGGGCATGTTACATTTTGATAAAAGTCCATTTTCAATTAATGAAGCCTGTTACCAGGTAGAAACATTATTGTATCAAAAAGCAAATGAAAAAAATTTAGAGATTCATACAAATATTGATTCTTCAGTACCCGATGTGGTTATTGGAGATAAAGAAAGACTTATCCAGATTTTAATGAATCTTACATCCAATGCAATAAAATTTACTGAACAAGGAGGTGTTACAATTTCAGTAAATGTTACAAACAGAACTGATCGCACAGCCTCGTTTTTATTTTCAGTAAAAGATACAGGCATAGGAATAAAAGAAGAAAAACTTAGTACCATTTTTCAACGTTTTGAACAGGCAGAAACAGATACAACCCGTAAGTACGGCGGTACGGGTTTAGGTCTTGCTATTGTAAAAAATTTAGTAGAAATGCAGGGTGGCAACATAAGAGTGTTGAGTGAAGAAGGAAACGGCTCTGAGTTTGAATTTAATATTACTTATGAAGTAAGAGACGATATTATGCTTGATTTTATAACCAGCTATAACAAAAACACAGTACCGGTGATTAATAATAAAAATACACAATTAAGCAATGTAAAAATTTTAGCAGCAGAAGATAATAAGATGAACCAAATGTTGTTGAAAATGCTTTTTGAACAATGGCAGTTAAATATTGAAATTGTTGAAAACGGGGAAATTGCAACTGAGAAACTAATGAATGGAAACTATGATCTGGTGTTGATGGATATTCAAATGCCGGTAATGGATGGTTATACGGCTGTTAGAAAAATAAGAACAGAGTTAAAATCTAAAATTCCGGTTATTGCAATGACGGCAAACGTATTGCCCGGAGAAAAAGAACGATGCTTAGATGCTGGAATGACCGGCTATATTTCCAAGCCCATTAACGAATCAGAGTTATACAGTTTGTTAATGCTACACGGTAATCAGAATAATCATATTAATACAGAACCAAGAAGTACTTCAAATCCGGATTTTATTAATAAAGATTATTTAAACAGAATTTTCAACGGCAATAGCGAGTTTATTAAAGAAATGGCAAACCAGTTCATTATTCAATATGCAAAAGAATTAGATACCCTGGGCGAACATATTAAAAACAAAGATGCTTCATCGGCAAATAAGCTTGGGCATCATATGAAAACAACTGTGAGCTCAATGAATGATCAATCGCCTCTCATTCACAGCCTGATGGCCATTGAAAATGCAAGTGACTCAGAAACAGGCTGGAACATTCTAAATTATAACTACGATATGCTTTTAAAAAGCAGGGAAAAGGTATTGGAAGAAGCAAAAAAGTTAATAGAAACTGGTAAATAACAAAACAGAAGATTAATTTTAGTTATTCAAAAATGATAAATACAGAAAATATAAAATTAATTTCCAGTAATGCATTAAATGTAATAAGGAAAAAAGCCTCCATTGCTATTTTAATTATCTGGCTATTCTCAGTTTTTGCAGGGGCATTTATTTATTTTAATAATAAAGGTTTTTTAAAAATACCCGATCTTACATTTAATGCCGGAGTTTTAAACAAATTTTCAGCCATTACAAAAGTTAATGATTCTGTCAAGTCTGCGTTTAATATTAATAAGAATAAGTCATTAGAAGAATCGTATGTTCTTGTACGCTATAATAAAAGGCTCATATTAACAAGATATACAAGCATTAACCAGATTAATGAAAACAAAACAACATTTCAACAATTACAAACAACAACAAACCCCAATCATCCGGTTATTATAAAAAGACAAATTAATAAGCCGGCAAAACCAAAATCTGATTTTTCAATAAAGTCAATACCCCAATGATCAAACATTACAAAATAGTTACAAAAAACCTGTTCATCCTTTTTCTCTTTATAAGTATTACTTCCTGTATGGGAAGTAAAAAGGCAAGGGTACGAAATGCTATAAATAGTAGTAAGATAATATTACAACAGGAATCAAAACAAATAACCGCTACAACTGAGAGTAAAGACCATTCATTCAACCAGGAAAAAATAGACACAACCATTAATAAGCGTATTGATGAACGGATTAATAAATTTAAACGTGGAATGGATTCTATTG
>Ga0209798_10001353_pt1 | contig 14764 bp, 11 predicted proteins | sample DOMMetBare3Fresh_FD_187475 | JGI IMG/M metagenome (GOLD analysis project Ga0209798, IMG submission 187475) | Wetland sediment microbial communities from St. Louis River estuary, USA, under dissolved organic matter induced mercury methylation -... | ecosystem: Environmental > Aquatic >...
ACTTCGCCTTGTGATTCAACTGTTCGAATCAATCCAAAGAAAGTAGCGGCCGAAATCGCTATGAAGTAAAGGCTAAGGCGACTAAGCAGTTTGAGACTTATCATCACGTCTTTTCCTTACGCCGCGTGGCATCATGGCTTTACCTTATCCGGTGACATTCCATTCTTTGCCCCATTGCACTTTATTTCAATAGCGGCATGTCCCGCACCCAACCAGCCGTTACTAGTCTTGTAGGTCTTCTCATATTGTCTTTAGACATCACCACCCCAAGTTCAGAAGCAGCTCTTGACATTTCAATGTCCGAGTAAACGTTTGGATAATCCCCCCAATTCATATGGCTTATCGGTGCCATTCCGGCGGTATGGATTATTGGATCAGGCCTTGCGACTGTCCGGCAGGCGGCGGTCCCTGCGCACGGGTCCTTACGCCGAAGTCATAGTTGCATTGGAAAGAAGAACTGAAGCCATCAGGATCAGTTACCGTGGTGGGATACGCAAAGGTGCTGCGATTGTTATTGTTGTCGGAGAATGATTCAGCATAACTCACTGAGCTTTGATGATTAAGCGGATCCTTCTGGAACATCATCGCGCCGGTGATGTTAACCCACCTCGCGGTTGACCGTCCGTGTTGAAACATAATCACCTATTGCCAACCACTCTCAGTCTCCCTAGAATCCCAGACCTGATGATTCCTGTTGCTGAAGCCATGCAAATAGTTCGCGAACAAACTGCGCCACTGAAGTCCGGGTCCATTGGGCTTACTCAGGCCCTCGGCCGCATCCTGGCCGAAGACATCTTTGCCGACACAGACCTGCCACCGTTTGACCGCTCCCAGATGGATGGATACGCGGTTCGCGCAGCGGACCTCGAAAGCGTTCCGGCGCGCTTAAGCATTGTCGGCGAATCTATCGCCGGCCGTGGCTGGCATAGGGAATTGCAGGCGGGGGAAGCCGTGCGCATTATGACGGGCGCCCCTGTACCGGCCGGCGCCGACAGCGTGCAGCAGGTTGAACTGACGCGCGAGCTTGATGAAGGGAAGGTCGTCGAGATTCTTGAGGCCGTGGGCGTGGGACGATCCATCGTCAGACGCGGCAATGAAATCAAGTCGGGCGATAAAGTTCTGAGCGCTGGTGAACGAATCAACGCAGCGATGATTGCCCCGCTCGCCTCGTTCGGTTATGCAACCGTAAGCGTTGGCGTGCAGCCAAGAGTGACCGTATTGGCAACCGGCAGCGAACTGGTGGCTGTCGAGCAGCAACCAGGCCGCGATCAAATCCGCGATTCGAACAACTATACCATCGCCGCTTACGCCATGCGCGCGGGAGCAGTTGTGGATCTTTTGCCGCTCGCGGCAGATGAACCTGGCTTGCTCAAGCAACAGATTTCACTGGCCGCCGAACGTTCCGAAATGGTGATCACTTCCGGTGGCGTTTCCATGGGCGTCTACGATTTCACCAAGCCAGCGCTGCGCGAACTGGGCGCCGAGATTTTTTTCGAGCGAGTAGCCCTGCGTCCGGGCAAACCAACAGTTTTCGCGCGTCTGCCAAACGGTACCCTCGTATTCGGCCTGCCGGGCAATCCCGTTTCCGTTTCCGTCACGTTCAATCTTTTTGCGCGCGCCTCGCTGCTCCTGCTGCAGGGCGCGTCGGAGGTGTCGCTGAGGGAAGAATGGGCCGTGTTGGCAAGGTCAATAAAGGGATCGCCAGACCGAGAAAGTTATTTGCCCGGTACGCTGACGACCAATCAACAGGGTGAACTGCTCGCCACGCCGTTGAAGTGGGGAGGATCGTCAGATTTTGTCGCTTTTGCGCGCGCGGCGGCGTTGATTGTTGTGCCGGCGGGTGTGAAATCATTGGACGAAGGTGCACGCGTGAGGACGGTTAGACTGCCGGGTTGATCTGCAAGGCCCAAGAATCGCGAAGACGGGATCCCTCCCGTCCCGGGCTAGGCTTGCACAATAGGCGCCACTCTCTCGGTCAGCCTCTTGAAGCCCGCGAAGCCGGGTAACCGTTCGATCCGACTGGCCACGGTCTTATTAAAAAATTCCAGCCCGGTCGGCCCCTTGAACAGCGCCGCCATCACATAATTGGTCTCATGTTTGGGCTTGGGTCCCTGACCCACCGGCGCCCAAAACTTGCCGATGCTGAAACGAGCGAGGTTGCGTGAGAGTCTGACTCGACCGAGCTTGAGGCGCGCAATGCTCCAGTAGAAATTTGAATGCAACGATTCTTCCTGCATGATACCTGTCAATAACTGCTGCAGGACCGGATGTCCGGACAGTTGTGCCAGCCGGCGATATCCCTGCAGTGTGGTAATCTCGTTAATGGCCCCCCAAGCCATATGTGTCCCTTCGAAGTAACGCCCGAGTGGCTTGACCGCGAGATAAAGCAGATAGGCATAGGCGTTATACCGTTTGGGGATTCTCGCCTGAGCTTCGCTTTGCCAATCTTTACGGGTAGCGATTCCTGCTTCGTTCAGAAAACGATTGAGCAGGTCCGCATGCTGCAACTCTTCAACACTCCAGCGATCCATGAATTTTCTGATTACCGGATCCTTGCCTGTTGGTGTGCGCAGTAGTTCCTTGTAATACATGTCTGTAAAGAACTCGACATCGCGCATGTAAAACAGGACCGGAACAAAAGCCGGATTTAGTGGATAGTTTCTGATCTCGTGCCAGGGAATGCGGTCAATAAACTCTTTGCTGAGGGCTCTTGGCTGGCGCTCATACCAGTCCAGCACGTCTTTCTCGGTTTCGAACAAGGTGACCTCCCGTCAACAAAACGAGATGAATTTGGAACCTCGCCTGATTTACGAGGCGAAACAGGCAAGCGGATTTCCGGCCTGTTTCAATTCTGAATGCTTGGTTGCAAAAACGGGATTGCTTTTTGTATCTCTGCGGCCGGTCGTTGAACCGTTGCGAGGTGTGTTTCTCAACTACCAGAACCGGCAGCCGCATGGTCGTGTTTGCGCTGCTGGAGGCCCTGGCCATCAGGACACGGGCGTCAATATCTTACAAGCACCCAGCTAAAGGCAAGCTCAATTTGACGGTGCTGACAAAGCGCACGGCGCCGCACGCCAGGGTCACGACAATTGGCACCTTGCCCGACTGACGGAATTGATGTCTACTGCGCCTATGAATGACTTCAGCCACGTCGATGAAGAAGGCAAGATACGGATGGTCGACACTTCGGACAAGTCGATCACCACCAGGCGCGCGGTCGCTTCGGCCCGAGTGGTAATGTCACCCGCCACAGTCGCAGCGCTTGCAGCCCATCGCACGCCCAAGGGCGATGCGCTGGAAACAGCGCGCCTTGCGGGCATCATGGCGGCAAAGCGCACCGCCGAGCTTATTCCTCTTTGCCATCCGCTGCCGCTCACCCATGTTGATGTCCAGGCGAGCGTCCAGAGCGACGGCGTTTATCTCGAAGCGGAGGTGAGCACGAACGCGCAAACCGGCGTTGAAATGGAAGCCCTGACGGCTGCGTCAGTGGCTGCGTTGACGATTTATGACATGTGCAAAGCCCTGGAGAAGAGCATCACCATCACAGATATAAGGTTGGAAAGTAAGACCGGTGGGAAATCCGGCGACTATCAGCGCAAATAATTTGTCGTCTTGACCTGGGACCGCACGCTTCCAGCGTGCCTCAAGTCGCCCCACCAGCCGGTTGGATTCTCAAAATGAAGCCGGGGTGAGATTGCACGCTGGAAGCGTGCCTCAAGTTGGCCAACGAGCCGGTGGTATTCCTAATACGAAGCCGGGGTGAGATTGCACGCTGGAAGCGTGCCGCAAGTTGCCCAACAGGCTTGTCGGATGCTCAGCTTGAAGCCGAGGTGAGGAGATTGCACGCTGAAAGCGTGCCTCAAGTCGCCCCACCAGCCGGTGGTATTCCTAATACGAAGCCGGGGTGAGATTGCACGCTGAAAGCGTGCCTCAAGTTGCCCAACAGGCTTGTTGGATGCTTAGCTTGAAGCCGAGGTGAGGAGATTGCACGCTGGAACGTGCCTCAAGTTGGCCAACAGCCGTGTTGGATGCTTAACTTAAAGCCGAGGTGAGGAGATTGCACGCTGGAAGCGTGCCTCAAGTTGCCCAACAGGCTTGTTGGATGCTTAGCTTGAAGCCGAGGTGAGGAGATTGCACGCTGGAAGCGTGCGGTCCCAGGAGAAAGCAGGAACATCAAAGCCCTGGCAGGCGTTTACCGGTCAGGAGAATTAATTATGAGAGTAGGTATTTCACGAGATGCGCGGCCGCAGGCCACGACTTTGCTGATGGCGGCGGCAATTTCCATTGCCCTTTGGTTCATCCCCTTCGCCGAATTCCTTAATTACCCTTTCCGTCTTTTTGTGACTTTCATTCACGAAGGCGGGCACGCGCTGGCCGCACTGCTAACCGGTAACTCTGTGCAAAGCCTGAGCGTGGCCATGGATGCCAGCGGCGAAACCTATACCATTAAGGGCGGTCTTTTTTCGCAAGTCTTTATCTCGAGCGCCGGGTATTTGGGCTCAATGGCCTTTGGTTCGCTACTGCTGGTCTTGATTCGCCGCAGTATAGCGACGCGTTTAGTGCTGGCGGGTTCGGCGGTGCTCATCTTTGGCTTGACCCTGATCTTTGGACTCTTCAGACCTTTATTTGCCGGAGGCGCTCTCTCCGGTATTCCCTTTACCCTCGTTGCCGGAACGTTGCTCGCGGTGGGCCTGTTTGCGGTGGCTCGATTTGCTACTGCCGGTTTCGCCTCGTTCTTTTTAAGCTTTCTGGCGGTGCAGTGCATCCTGAATGCCTTGATAGATCTGAAAACGGTCTTCTTCCTTTCCTCACCGTTTGCTCTGAGCCGGCCTACCGACGCCCTGAACATGGCCGTCGCTACCGGCATCCCCGCTATCTTTTGGACCGTGCTCTGGATTGCCCTGGCCTTCGGTATGCTCTGGTTCGTGATGCGCTTGTACGTAGTCAGCAGAGACGCTCGTATTCAGCCCGATCTACCGTTTGAAGACCCGCCGGCGCTCTAAAGCAGGAGGAAGAATGAAGCAAACATCCTTCATTCTTCAGCGCTTGCCTGCGCCGCACCTCGGCAGCTTTCGATCAAAAAATAAACCTCGCTTGCAGCCGGAACATCCGCGGCGGGTCGATATTGGCGAACGCCGGGAGCGCGATCGCTCCAGTGGGGACGGCCACTAGTTGACCAAACGTCGGTGCCGGCGTCGCGAGATCGCCGTAGACCGTCACCCCGCGGCCGAGAAAGTTTCCGTGATTAAGTAGATTAAAGCCTTCCAACCTCAGCAGAATGGCCGTGTGCTCCGACGTCTTGAAGCGCTTTTCGATAAAGGCTGCCACCTCCGATGTCGGAGTGCCGCGGAAAGCCGACTTACCGATGATCCGGCCGCTAATCAGAACTTGTATCTGTAACGCAGTGTGAAACCACGGCCGCCACCGTCGATACCCCAGCTAATGCCGCGATATGATTTGTCGGCGATGTTTTCGAAATCAAACAGAACCTCAGAGCGTTCGCCAAGGTGAACCGCACCGCGAACGCCAATTAAACCGTAACCCGGAACGGCGGTGTAGAGCGGGACATTAGTATTGGCATCGGCGACATTCACTCCATTGATGGTGGCGCCAATTGGCAGCAGGCGGTTTTGTATCTGCAAGAGTGTCTCGCCGGTGGGGATGAGTATTGCGGTGTTGCTGGCAGAGCCGCAGCCGCTGGGTCCAGGAGTGGTCAACCCGCGTACGCACGCTCCGCGGCGGAAGAAGTTCTGAATGGCGCCACGAGAACGCGCCGCGCCCGTGCGCCGGTCGCTCAGATCGAGCGATGAGAGCCGTCTTTGACGAGCAACAAGCGTCGAGTAAGCTTCGACATAGAAACGCGAGCGGGGTTGATAACGCAGGCTCAGGAATCCGGCAGGATTGGGAACTCCGCCTTCTATGTTCGGCGCCAACCCGTTGAGCAGACTGTACGCGCGAACGTAGGTGAAATTGGCGATCGCAGTGAAGTGCTTATCGGGACGTGCCTGCGTATTGAACTCTACGCCGTTAAAGCGCGCGCTGTCATAGTTCACCCGCACGAGCACCGGACTATTCGGACTGATTCCTACCGACACCCAGCCCCGGCTGTTTTGCGAGACGATCTGTTCGCTGCCGAGAAATTTTCCCACCGCCCCGGGAGGCAGAATCAGAGTCTGGTCAAAGTAAACATCCCTCAGCTTATTGGTAAAACCCGTCACTTCCGCTGAAAAGCGCTTGCTGCTGTAGCGCAGGCTGAGATCAAAGCTGTCGCTTAACTCCGGCCTGAGGCGTTTGACGGCTATACCGGTCGAAACCGCGTCGCTGCCCGCTGTAGTGCCAATCAGCCCGCCCAAACCGGCTGCAGTCCCGGCGTCCACTTCAAAACCCGTGCCCACCAATCCGATAATTCCCAAATCCGTGGTATTCGGCGCGCGAAAGCCGCGGGCATATTTAGCTGCGATATCAAAACCAGCGCCGACATTCAGCACAGCGCCAAGGCGACCTGAAAAAGCGCTGAAACGGGCACTATCATCCGGAAATAATGGCCGGCCAGCAACCATCGGCGAGTTAGCGGCGCGCGATTCGTACGAGGCCACGCTGTAGCGAAGCGCGCCGCTTAAGTTGAGCCGTTCGGGAATAATCCTGAAAACGTCTTGCAAGAAAAAGCCGTAGGCCAGGTAACGGGCGCCGTTCGGGATACGTGGGCGTGTGTTTACAGTAAGGCGCGTAACGGGGTCGTAAGTAAATGCGGGAGCGGCAATCTTGTCGTGGTACAAATCCGCGCCGAAGGATGTCGTGTTGCGCTCTCCAATTTGCTTGTCAACGTAGAAGTTGAAACCGAGAACGTCGGTGCGCTCACGCTGATTGGTTATCCCGCCGTTGGGATTTCCCTGCCCCCCCTGATTGATCCGCTCTTCCCGCTGGCCGTTATAGGAAAATGTAAACGAGCCGCTGTCGAAAAAACCGAGGTTCTGCTTAAAGAGACGTACGTAAAAAAGATCGGTCATTAGATTGCGCAGGTCGGCAATGAGGTTTCCGTCACCTCCCAGGAGTTGGTCATAGCGCCGGCCTCCGTCCTGTTGGTTGCGCGCGAAACTTAAGTGCAATTGGGTTGTGGCGGTGAGGTCATAGTTAGCTCGCAGCAAGCCCCCGTATTGTGTAAACGCGGTGTCTGAAAGTCGCTGCCCAAAGACATCAGAGCGTATCCCGAAAAACCTGAAAACGGCCGCGTGTGAATCCAGACCGTCGGCGGGCCGCAGTCGATTGATCCGGCGAGCATTCAAATTGAACAGCAGACCGTAACGCTTGCGGCCGTAGCTGAGTAATGTGTTGCCACCCAGAGCATTGGTCGCTGATGAGAAAAAGAGGTTGCTGGTACCATGAAATTCGCCTTCCGCGTCGCCATACACCGGCGGATGCGAAAGGAAGTTGACAACTCCGCCGAGCACGTCGGAGCCGTATTGAGAACTCTGCGGTCCTCTGAGGATCTCAACTGTCTGAAGACTTGACGGTTCAATGAGACTAAAAAAGGTCCCTACCCCGCCGCGCTGGGCGCTGGTTGTATAGCGCACACCATCAACGAAAACCGCTACATTCCGGCCGGTTAGCCCTCGCACAAAAACGGCGCTCAGCGAGGGGCTGGTTCGCTGTAAATTCACCCCCGGCTCTTCATCGACTACTTGCGCCACCACCTCGGTGGCTCGCTGTAAGATCTCTGTTTCGTTGATTACATTGACTGGCTGGGCAATCGAGCGAGCATCTGCGACCCTTCCCGCTTCGGCAGTAACCGTGACGTCGGCGCTAATCCGATCGATCTCCAGCACCACGTTCAATTCTTTGGTCCCACCCGGGTTTAGTTGCACCGCCGAGCTATAACGGCCAAAACCCGATTCGCTGATCCTGATTTCATAGCTGCCCGGCGTAATATTTGCCAGCGTGAACGTCCCGCTACCGTCTGTGAGCGTGGTGCGTAACACTGCCTGCTGTGCATGGACCAGCGAGACCTCAGCCCCGCTCACGGGCGCCCCCTGAGAGTCTCTGACAATCCCCTTAATCAACCCCGGCGACCCTTGCGCAAGGACCACTGGAGCAAACGCTGTTACCAGTGTCGACCATACGACTAGTGCGCCAGCGACACTCAGAGAACGCAGTGCAGGACTGTGCATACTTTTGACTTCCTTTGTCCCAGGAATGAAACCGGGATGAATAATTAACTGGAGGATGAACTTGCTACGAGCTGAGGTTAACCGCGCGCGCCATCTACTACCAGCACTCGTAAATGTTCGGGACAGGTAGGAGACCGTTGGTGCTGCCTGATCAAGATTTTCAGCTCAACATCCGAACGGCGTGCTCAATAGCATCATGCATCGCGGCGAGATTAGAAGAGTTGATAAGGAGGACCATGAGGAGCAAAAGAGACGAGACAAAAACCCACTGCTCCGCCCGGGGTGTAACTTTTGCTGCGCGGCGAATCCGCCGCCCGTCACTTCCCGCCAGATACAGCAACCGTCTGACACGACCCTTGACACCGTCGGCCTCGTCGCCCAGCAGAAATGCGGCCACCGGCATGGTAGGACGAGAGCCGGCCGGAATCATACGGGCGATGGCGATCAAAGCTGAGGCAAGATTAAGTGCCACTGCCGAGCCCTGGGTGGCCGCATATTCGTCTGCGGCAGCTTCCGCATTTTCAGCCCAGGCGCGATCCAGCGAGCGCCCACAGGGAACGATGGTCAGCAGGTCCCGGCAGGCCCTGAGAAAGACTCGCTTAAGATTGTCGCTCGTGGCCAGGTGACCGCACTCGTGCGCAATTGCCGCACGCATTTCCTCTTCCGTTAACGATTCGAGCACTCGACGGGCAACGAACAGGCGGGGCCGGATTGAACCTACAACTGCAATCACTGGAAACGGGTGTTCGATAATGAAGGCTGGAATGGCTACCTGCGCTATCGCGATGGGTTCTGCCCCATCCAGCCATTGCCTGAGCAAACTGCGGGTCGCGGACCACGATTTCAACCCACGCCATAGGGCGAGGGTTACCCCAAGGGCTGAAAGAAAGGCCAGCAGACCCAGCTTCCCGCCTACTACTTCTTTAGTTGAGTACGGTTCATACAGGAGGTACGCCGGCAGCAGCAGGCCGGCGACTGACAGCAGTGCCAGGATCAACGGGCCAACGCGCATCGCAAAAATAATTCTGGCACGGGTGTGGGCCGGCCAGCGGCGCGTGGGTTTGGCCAACAGACGCCAGAGCGTGGCCGCCACAAGGGAAGCTAAAGCGTTCAGGCTAAGCAAAGCGGCCAGGACCAGGCTGATTCCAAGTAACTCGTACATAGAAGGCTAATCCTGGCGCCGCAACTGGCGCTTCTTTTCTTTCACCAGCCGATCAAGCTCGTCGAGCAATTCGCGATCTCGCTCGCTTACTGTATCGACAATACAGGCCAGCACCGGCTCGATGGCTTCGGCGCCGTGGCCCAGCAGGCCATCAATAACGTCTTCTCGGATTCCGTGCTCAAACTCTGCCTGCGAGACCGCGGGGCTATACAGGAACGCCCTGCCATCCTTGCGCCGTTCAAGCAGTTTCTTTTTGTAAAGCCGGTCCAGCGTAGTCATCAGGGTTGTGTAAGCGATCTTTTCCTCAAAGTTTACGAATACTTCTCGGACGCTCAATTCCCCGCGCCGCCAGGCTTCGTTCAATACCTGCTGTTCGAGCTTGCCCAAAGCGAGTGACGCCACCTCGCTGGGACGGCGGAATCCCCGTAAGAAAAACCTTGGTGTTTTCATTGGGAGCGATTGTTAGGCAGGAAGCGTTCAGATGTCAACAACTACGGCCTCCGGTAGTAGATGCCTGACTGAGATTCAACAGCTCACGGTGGGGATTTGAAAAGCGAGGCGGGCGGGCGAAGCCACCGGAACTACATATCTCGGCCCGCGTTTCGCCTCCTCGCCCATTCACTGCTATCATTCGAGGTTTGCGAAGGGCCCAAAGTTCCCCTCTGTGTGGGCTCGTACAGGTTTGCTATGTCTGAAGATGCAATCGAAGTCCGCGGCGCGCGCGTCAATAACCTTAAGAACATTTCGTTCTCCATACCGCATAACCAGTTGACTGTGGTTACCGGAGTGAGCGGCTCGGGCAAGTCATCGCTGGCATTCGATACCATTTACGCCGAGGGCCAGCGACGTTATGTTGAATCCCTGTCGGCTTACGCGCGCCAATTTCTTGAGCGAATGGACAAGCCCGATGTTGACGAGGTGCGAGGCATTGCTCCCGCGATTGCGATTCGGCAAAAGAATTCCACTCGCAACCCGCGCTCCACCGTCGGCACGCAGACGGAAATCTATGATTACCTGCGCCTGCTTTACGCGCGGGTTGGTGTCACATTTTGTCGTGTCTGCGGCCGCCAGGTTTACCGTGATTCGCCCCAGTCGGTAGCGGACGAGGTACTTGGCAAGCTCGCCGAAGGCACGCGGTTTTACGTCCTCTTCCCGGCCGCGGCGGGGCTGACGGAGCCGGAACTGAACGTCGAGCCAGCGCCGCGAAAACGCGCCGCAAAAGGGAAAGCACTCAGCAGGCAATCTTCAGGTCCCCGTGTAGCCGCGTCGCCGCGTCAATTCGTCATTGCGCACATCATGAGTCTGATGCAGAGAGGCTTTACACGCCTCTTATTCCAGGGCCAGACCATCGAATTAAGCTCGCCGGACGACTACACGCTGGCTGATTTCGAAAACGTATTCGTGTTGGTCGATCGCTTAACGGCGCGGGCCGCTGTGCGACAGCGTCTGGTTGATTCACTCGAAACCTGTTTTCAGGAAGGCCACGGCGTGGCCATTATTGAAACTGCCGAGACCGAACCCCAGCGTCTGCCTTTCTCTGAAAAATTCTCTTGCAAGTACGACGGCACCAGCTACGAGGAACCAGAACCGCGTCTCTTCAGTTTTAACAATCCCTTCGGCGCCTGCCCCACCTGCCAGGGCTTTGGCAATACGATTGGCCTGGATCTGGATCTGGTGATTCCCAATCCTGGTTTGAGCTTGAACGAGGGGGCGATAGAACCCTGGACCAGGCCTCAGCACGAATGGGCACTCGCGGAACTGCGCCAGTTTTGCAAGTCAGAAAAGATTTCGCTCACCGTTCCCTTCAACCAACTATCGCGCGCGGAGCAGCGCGCAATTATCGAAGGCAAAGGCGAATGGGCCGGCGTGCGCGGCTTTTTCGACTGGCTCGAAACGAAGAAATATAAGCTGCACGTACGCGTGTTCCTCTCAAAGTATCGTGGCTACACCTTGTGTCCGGACTGCAACGGAGGCCGTTTGCGCCAGGAGGCCCGCGACGTCAAGGTTGGCGGCCTCACCCTGCCACAGGTTTCCGCCATGGCCATCAAGCAAGGCGCAACCTTCTTCGAGGCGCTGGAACTAACAACGGAACAAACTGCGATTGCCGATCGCATCCTGTTTGAGATCAGGCGGCGCTTTCGCTTCCTGGTGGATGTCGGCTTGGATTACCTGACGCTTGATCGCCTGGCCGCTACTCTTTCCGGCGGCGAGGCGCAACGCATCCAACTGGCGACGAACCTGGGTTCGGCACTGGTGGGGGCGCTGTATGTGCTGGACGAGCCGTCGATTGGGTTGCATCCGCGTGACAACGACCGCCTGATTCGGCTGCTGCACAACCTGCGCGATATCGGCAATACGGTGCTGGTGGTCGAACACGACGAAGAGATGATGCGCTCGGCCGATCATATTCTGGATATCGGCCCGGCGGCAGGAGAGCTTGGGGGACGCGTTATCTATGAAGGCAATTTCGCGGGTTTGCTGAAAGACGAAGCTTCCCTGACCGCGCGCTACCTGCGCGGCGAAGCCGAAATCAGGGAGCCAAAGCAACGGCGACTGCTGCAAACCAGAAGCCTGAAACTGCGCGGCGCAAGTGAACACAACCTGAAGGCCATTAATGTTGAGGTGCCCCTGGACATGCTGGTGTGCATAACCGGGGTCAGCGGCTCGGGCAAATCAACCCTCGTTCATGACTGCCTCTTCGCCGGACTAAAGAAGCAGCGCGGTGACTGGCAGGGTCACGTCGGCGCGTTTCGCAAGCTCGAAGGCGCACAACTAATCGACGATGTGATTCTCGTGGATCAATCGCCAATTGGTCGCACACCCCGATCCAACCCCGTCACCTACATTAAGGTGTACGATGCAATCCGCGAAGTCTTTTCGGCCACCCGCGAAGCGCAGACGCGTGGTCTGGATCCTTCGCACTTTTCCTTCAATGTGCCGGGCGGGCGCTGCGAAGTTTGTCAGGGCGACGGCACGGTCACCGTGGAAATGCAGTTTCTCGCTGACGTCGAGCTCGTCTGCGAAGAGTGCAAGGGCACACGCTTCAAACAGCAGATACTCGACGTGCGCTATCGCGGCAAGAATGTCCATGAAGTGCTGGCCATGACAGTGCGCGAAGCGATTGCCTTCTTTCGTGAGGTACCCAGAATCATGAACCGCCTGCGCGTGCTCGAGGATGTGGGCCTCGGTTACCTGCGTCTGGGGCAGTCGGCCACCACCTTGTCAGGTGGAGAGGCCCAACGCATCAAGCTGGCGGCTCATCTTTCGAAACGTACGGGAGCGAAAACGCTCTATATCTTTGACGAGCCCACCACGGGACTACACTTTGACGACATCAACAAACTCTTGACTGCCTTTCGCGCGCTGATGACTGCGGGCGGGTCGTTGATAGTCATTGAGCATAACCTCGATGTCATCAAGACAGCGGATTACGTGATCGATCTTGGTCCCGATGGTGGCGACGCCGGCGGGAAGGTGGTGGCTACCGGGACCCCGGAACAAATCATGACCGTTAAGGCATCGCACACTGGCCGCTTTCTTCGTGCGCACCTGGCCCGCTCGAACGGGCACGCAAAGAAGTAGCCGGCGTTTGATAAACAGGAAAAGGAGTTGCCATGAGCTTAAAACAACAAATCGTTTCTGACCTGACCACTTCCATGAAGGCCCAGGACGCGGCGCGCACTTCGACCTTGCGGATGGTTAAGGCCGGGATCATGAACCGCGAGATTGAGAAGGGCGGCGAGTTGAATGATGACGAACTGGCAAAGCTGCTGCGCTCAATGGTCAAGCAGCGCCGCGACTCCATCGAACAATACGAGAAGGGTGCGCGGCAGGAATTAGCCGATAAGGAGAAAGCGGAGATTGAAATCATCGAAGCCTATCTGCCGCAAAGCGCTTCTCAGGAAGAGATCGAACAAGCCGTGAGCGCTGCGCTTGCCGAAACCGGTGCGACTTCCATCAAGGACATGGGCAAGGTGATGAAAGCTGCGCAGGCGCAACTTGCAGGTAAGAACGCTGACGGCCGCGCGCTGAGTGAGTTGGTAAAGTCAAAGCTCGCGTAGATTCTGGGACCGCACGCATCCTGCGTTCTCTGCTGAGCTGTAGAGACCACCCGAAGTGAATATGGAAGCGGCCTAAAGTCCGCCATCCATCGAGGCGCGCGCCTTAGCCAAAGCCTCAGTCACCTGCCCTCGAGACGTGCCGCCAAACTGCGATTTCGTGGCCAATGTACTCTCAAGCGACAGCGCCTCAAATACATCAGGGCCAATCATGGTCGAGAGCCCCCGCAGCTCTTCCAGCGGCAGATCCTGTAACTCAACTCCTGATTCAATTGCGCGAAGCACTACCCTGCCGACGGTTTCGTGGGCCTCGCGAAAAGCAATACCCTTGCGCACCAGATAGTCTGCGAGTTCTGTGGCATTCATATAACCCGTTGAAGCCGCAGCGCGAGTTCGCTCTTCATTAACACGCAAATTGCGCAACACCGTAGCGCTGACATCTAAACACGCCTTAACCGTATCGACTGTGTCAAAGACCGCTTCCTTGTCCTCCTGCATGTCTTTGTTGTAGGCCAGAGGGAGCCCTTTGAGCATCGCCAGCAGCGCCAGAGTGTGGCCGAATACTCGCCCAGCTTTGCCACGAACAAGTTCCATCGAATCGGGATTTTTCTTTTGCGGCATCAGGCTCGAGCCCGTCGCCACTGCGTCGCTTAGTTCGAAAAAGCCGAACTCTCTCGAGGAGTAGATGATGATGTCTTCAGCCAACCGGGAAAGGTGAACCATTATCAGCGAGGCAGCAGCGGCGAACTCAACACAAAAGTCGCGATCGCTGACGGCGTCCAGACTGTTCCGCGAGACTGCCGTAAATCCCAACTCGCACGCGACCGCTTCCCGATCGATTGGATAGGAGGTGCCGGCGAGGGCGGCTGACCCTAGCGGCATGACGTTTATTCTTTGGCGCGCCTCCGCAATCCGTTCGCGATCGCGCCTGAGCATTTCAAAGTAGGCGAGACACCAATGGGCAAAGAGCACCGGCTGGGCGCGCTGTAAGTGCGTGTAGCCTGGCAGGACACAGTCTCGACGGGCTTCCGCGAGATCAAGCAAAGCGCCTTGGGCTGCGTGCAGCGAAGCGCTGACCGCTTCTGCTTCATCGCGCAGCCAGAGTCGAAGATCAGTAGCCACCTGATCGTTGCGACTGCGTCCCGTGTGCAGCTTACGGCCAGTGTCTCCAATCAGCTTGATCAATTGCCCCTCGACGAAGGCATGCACATCTTCCGCCGCCTGCTCGCAGTATCCGGGATCGGCCCGCGCGCCTTCGAGAACCGTTTGCAGCGCGCCGGAGATAGCAGACGCTTCGTCCCGGCTGAGCACCCCCGCGCCGAGCAGGCCTGCGCAATGCGCGAGGCTCGCGCGCACATCGACCTCGAGCAGTCGCCTGT
>Ga0209798_10001357_pt1 | contig 14748 bp, 15 predicted proteins | sample DOMMetBare3Fresh_FD_187475 | JGI IMG/M metagenome (GOLD analysis project Ga0209798, IMG submission 187475) | Wetland sediment microbial communities from St. Louis River estuary, USA, under dissolved organic matter induced mercury methylation -... | ecosystem: Environmental > Aquatic >...
TGGTTCGAGCTGCCCGCGAGCTGCCTCGCCTAGTGCTTGTTGCACGGTGGCCGGCTGCTGCGCACCTGACCACCGTGATCCTGAAGGGGCGCGCTTCGCGCGCCCGGGGTTTCGGGTGCAACGGTACGAGATGCCGCACTAGGAGGCCGGCCGCAGGTCGGAGGCCGGCCGCAGGTCGCCCAGTCGGTCGACGCGGGCGAGGGCAGGGAAGAAGCGCGACCACCCGACCGCGATCGCGATCGTCAGACAGCCGCCGATGACGACCGCGGGAACGGCCCCGATCAACGCCGCCGCGACGCCCGACTCGAACGCGCCGAGCTCGTTCGAAGCGCTGATGAACACCATTTCGACCGCGTTGACGCGGCCGCGCAGCGCGTCGGGCGTCACGAGCGGCAAGATCGTCTGGCGCAGAACCACGCTGACCATGTCCACGGCACCGCCGGCGGCCAACGCGACCAGCGACAACCACATCGTCCTCGAGAGCCCGAAGGCGACGATCGTGACGCCGTAGAGGCCGACGACGGCGAGGAGCGTGCGCCCGGCACGGTGGTGCACCGGCCGCCGGGTGAGCACGATCGCCGAGACCAGTGCGCCGACCGCGGGCGCGGCCCGCAGGATGCCGAGCCCGGCCGGGCCGACGTCGAGAACGTCCTTGGCGAAGACGGGGAGCAGCGCCACGGCACCGCCGAAGAGGACTGCGAAGAGATCGAGTGAGATCGCACCGAGCAGCACGGGCGTGCGACGGACGAGACGCACGCCGCCGAGAAGGCTCGCGAGATCGGGCGAGCCCTCTCCGGCGCCGTCGCGTCCCGAGCGGAGAAGCATCGTGGCGGCGAGAGAGACGATGGAGAGCACGGCCGCGACGGCGTACACGAGCTCTGCGCGCAGGGAGAACAGGAGCCCACCGACGGCGGGGCCGCCGATCACGGAGGCCTGGAACACGACCGATCGCTGAGCCAGCGCCCGCACGAGGATTCCCTGAGGCACCAGCGACGGCGTGAGCGCGCGGGAGGCCGGCGAGCCGAGCGCCGTAGCCACCCCGACCCCGAAGGCGAGCACGAAGAAGGGCCAGGTTCTGTCCGCGCCGGCTCGCGTGACGGCGAGAAGGCCGAGAGCAAATGCGACATCGAGAGTCGTCGCCACGGCGAGGACCGTGCGGCGCGGGAAGCGGTCGGCGATGTGCCCGGCAGGCAGGGCGAGCAGCGGCAGCGGCACGAACATCGCGAGGCCGACGAGCCCGAGATCGAGTGGATCCGAGTGCACCGAATAGACCTGCCAGCCGACGGCGACGAAGGACATCTCGAGCGCGAAGCCCGACGCGAGCATGACGGCGAGGAAGAGGACGAAATCGCGATGGCGAAGCGGTGAGTCGGACGGGGCGCTACCGAGCTCAGGCGGCCTGTTAGGCAGCCTCGCCCGCCTCGCCCGCCTCGCCCGACTGGCCCGTCTCGTCTTCGTCAGCTTCGGGCGGCACGGGCAAGAACTCGATCTCGAGCCGCTGGATGCGCGATCCCTCCGTCTCGAGCACGGTCAGGCGCAGCCCGTCCGAGCGCACCTCGTCACCGGGCTCCGCGGCGTGACCGATCAGGTCGAAGACGAAGCCCGCGACGGTGTGGTAGTCCTCGTGCTCGAGGGTCGTCCCGAACTCCTCGTTGAAGTCGTCGATGGGGAAGGTGCCGTCGATGCGGATCGTCGTTTCGTCGACCCGCTCGACGGACTCGTCCGGCAGGTCGAACTCGTCCTCGATCTCACCGACGATCTCCTCCAGCAGGTCCTCGAGGGTCACGACACCGACGGTGGAGCCGTACTCGTCGACGACGATCGCCATGTGCTGGTTCGTGCGCCGGAACTCGGACAGCAGCGCCGCCAGGTCCTTCGTCTCGGGCACGACGTAGGCGGGTCGCAGCAGCTCGGAGAGCTCGACGTCGGCGATGCCGACGTCGTTCAAGGCCGAGACGAGGTTGCGCACGTGCAGGATGCCGACGATCTCGTCGAGCGACCCTTTGAAGACCGGGTACCGCGTGTACGGAGAGTCGAGCACGGCCCGTAACGCCTCCTCGGGCGGCATGTCGATGGACAGGCCGACGACTTCGGGCCTGGGCACCATCACGTCGGACGCCTCCGTGTCTGCGAAGTCGAAGACCTTGTACAGCATCTCCCGCTCGCCCTGTTCGATCTCGCCGTGCTCGGTCGACATCTCGAGCAGCATCTTCAGCTCCGCCTCCGAATGGGCTGCGCCCTCGGTCAGTGAGGGATCGACGCCGATGGCGCGCTGGGCGAGCTCGCTCGATCGCTGCAGGATCCAGATCAGAGGCGCGAACACGAAGAAGAACGCGCGGACGGGTGCAGAGACGGCGAGCGCGATCCGTTCGGTGTAGCTCAGCGCCAGCCCCTTCGGCACGAGCTCGCCGACGACCACGTGCATGAACGTGATGACGAGGAACGCAAGCAGCACGGCGAGAAACGTGGCGAGGAACGGGTCGAGCAGCTCGGACAGCACCTTCTCGCCGATCGCGCCGATGGCCAGCGAGGTGAGGGTGACCCCAAGCTGCATCGCCGCGATGAAGTGCGGCGGGTCGCTGGTCATCCGCACGACCGCGCGTGCGGGCCGGCTGCCCTGCTCGGCAAGCTCTTGCACGCGCGTGCGGCGCACCGTGACGAGCGAGTACTCCGCAGCGACGAAGAAGCCGTTCAGGAGGATCAGCGCGAAGACGCCGAGAAGCTCGAGGACGACGGTCACGCCCCACCACCCGGGGCCACGGTACTAGGAGGGATGTCGTCCACTACTGCGGTGCAGTATAGGAGACGGCTCCGACGTCTTCGCTGCGGGCCGCGCGCCCCTCGAGCACGAGCCGCTCGAGATGCGAGAGCGTCTCCGCCACCGCGAAGCGGCGCGCCGCCGGTTTGAGGTCGGTGCCGAACAGCGGGTACGAGACCTCGTAGCCGGTCGCCGGCTCGTGCGAGAGCGCGGCGGCGGTGGCGTCCAGCCGAACGCGATGATGGGCGATCAGCTCGTGCGCCCGCCCGACCGGGTCGTCGATCGGGTCGCCGTGACCGGGGAGCGCCAGCCGCGGCTGCAGCTCGATCGTGCGCTCGAGCGCGGCCAGGAAGTCACCCAGAGGGTCGGGACGGCTCTCCGGCCACAGCCCCACGGTCGGAGTGATCCGGTCGAGCAGATGGTCGGCGGCTACGAGCACGCCGTCCCTGAACAGGGTCAGCTGCCCGTCGGCGTGCCCCGGTGCGGCCACGGCCTCCCAGCCGTCGATCCTGTCGCCGTCGTCGACGAGCACAGGGTCGGGCTGGTAGCGGATGAAGGGGCGGTACACCGAGCCCTGCTCGACGAGCTCGTCCGTCACGCGGGTGGGAACCCCGTTCCGGTGGAACCACCCGGCGAGCTCGGGCGCCCAGGCGTCACTCCCCCACACGAGCGCGCACTGCGCGTAGTCGAGACGGCCCTGCAGCACCGGCGCACCCGTCAGCGCGGCCACGTCGGCGGCCGCACCCACATGATCCGGGTGGAAGTGGGTGACGAAGACGCGTGCGACCCTCGAGACCTCCGCTCCGAGCTCGGCCGCCCAGCGCTCCGTGGCGTCCGGCAGGCCGAGGCCGGTGTCGACGAGGGTCCACCCGTCTTCACCGGGCAGCAGGTAGGCGTGCACGTGCCCCGGCCTGGTCGGCAGCGGCAAGGTGATGCGCCGGAAACCGCCGGCGAGCTCCTCCATCGGGCCAGCCTATGCGAGCACGGCAGGCGGTGCGGTGATCGCGGCGAGGTGTACCCGTGCCTCAACCTTATCCTGACCATAAGCAATCATCATCACTGGTATCCTCCGGCGAGATGCAGGCGGATGTCACGAGCATCGTCGGCGACGCCGACGTCGAGGCCATGGACGCGGGGCAGCTCCTCGGCCTGATGGTGGAGCGCTTCCATCCGAGCCTGTCCCTCGCCTGCTCGTTCCAGAAGGAGGAGGCAGTCCTCCTCGACATGCTGCTCGCGATCGAGCCGGGCGCCCGTGTCTTCGCGCTCGACACGCACGTGCTCTTCCCGGAGACCTACGACGTGTGGCGCGCCGTCGAGAAGCGCTACGGCATCACCGTCGAGGTCTACCAGGGGCCCTCGCTCGGCCGCCAGGCCGCCGCGCACGGCGAGGCGCTCTGGGCCTCGAACCCCACGCTCTGCTGCGCGATCCGCAAGGTGGAGCCGCTCGGGCGCGCCCTCGCCGACCTGCAAGGCTGGATCACGGGAGTGAGGCGAGACCAGTCGCCCACGCGTGCCGGCACCCCGAAGCTCGGCTGGGACGAGAAGCACGAGCTCTGGAAGGCGAGCCCCCTCGCAGACTGGTCCGACGACGACGTCTGGGCCTACGTGCGAGAGCGCGAGCTCCCCTACAACACGCTGCACGACAAGGGGTACTCCTCGATCGGGTGCACCCACTGCACGCTCCCCGGGGAGGGACGCGAGGGCCGCTGGTCCGGCAGCGACAAGACCGAGTGCGGGCTGCACGTTCGATGACCGCATCGCCGGTCCGGCTCACCCACCTCGACGAGCTCGAGGCCGAGGCGATTCACATCGTGCGCGAGGTCGCAGCGGAGCTCGAGCGGCCGGTGCTGCTCTTCTCCGGCGGCAAGGACTCGATCGTGCTGCTCCGACTGGCGGAGAAGGCGTTCCGCCCCGGACGCTTCCCGTTCCCGCTCATGCACGTCGACACCGGCCACAACTTCCCCGAGGTGATCGAGTTCCGTGACCGCCGCGTCTCCGAGCTGGGCGAGCGCCTGGTCGTCGCGAGCGTCCAGGAGTCGATCGACAGGGGTCGCGTCGTCGAGCAGACCGGGCCGCGCGCGTCGCGCAACCAGCTGCAGACGACGACCTTGCTCGACGCGATGGAGGAGCACTCGTTCGACGCCGCTATCGGCGGCGCCCGCCGGGACGAGGAGCGCTCGCGCGCCAAGGAGCGGATCTTCTCCTTCCGCGACGACTTCGGCCAGTGGGACCCGCGCGCGCAGCGGCCCGAGCTGTGGAGCCTGTACAACGGCAAGATCCGCAAGGGCGAGCAGGTGCGCGTGTTCCCGATCTCCAACTGGACGGAGCTCGACGTGTGGCAGTACGTCGCGCGCGAGAAGCTGGAGCTGCCCGGGATCTACTACGCGCACGAGCGCGAGGTGTTCGAACGCGATGGGATGCTCTACGCGGTCAGCGACGTCGTGGAGCGCTACGCCGACGAGACGCCGTTCACCGAGTGGGTGCGGTTCCGCACCGTCGGCGACATGTCATGCACCGGTGCGGTGCGCTCGCACGCAACCACGCTCGAAGGAGTGGTGACGGAGATCGCGTCGACACGTGTGACCGAGCGCGGCGAGACGCGCGCGGACGACCGCGCGTCGGAGGCGGCCATGGAGGACCGCAAGCGTGTCGGATATTTCTGACGCCGCCGACCTGGCGGAGCTGCTCACCGGTGCCGCCGCCGCGTCCGACCTCCTCCGTCTCGTCACCTGCGGCTCCGTCGACGACGGCAAGTCGACGCTGATCGGCCGCCTGCTCTACGACACGAAGCAGGTGTTCGTGGATCAGATGGAGCACGTCGAGGAGACGAGCGAGCGCCGAGGCGACGGGTACGTCAACCTGGCCCTGCTCACGGACGGGCTGCGGGCCGAGCGCGAGCAGGGCATCACGATCGACGTCGCGTACCGCGCCTTCCTGACGCCCCGGCGCCGTTTCCAGCTCGCCGATGCGCCCGGGCACGTCCAGTACACGCGCAACATGGTGACGGGCGCCTCGACCGCCGATGTGGCGATCGTGCTGCTGGACGCGCGCAAGGGCGTGATCGAGCAGACGCGGAGGCACACGCTGATCACGTCGCTGCTCGGCGTGCCGCACCTCGTGTTCGCCGTCAACAAGATGGATCTCGTCGACTGGGACGAGAGCCGTTTTCGCGAGATCGAAGCGCAGCTGCACGAGCTCACACGCGCCCTGGGCGTCCGCGACCAGCTGGCGATCCCCATCGCCGCGCTCCACGGTGACAACGTCGTCGAGCCTTCGGCGCGGATGTCGTGGTGGGACGGCACGACGCTGCTCCAGCACCTCGAGACGATCGAGGTGGCGGGTGACCGCAACCTGCACGACCGCCGTTTCCCCGTGCAGTGGGTGATCCGGCCGATGTCGGACGAACACCACGACTACCGCGGCTACGCCGGCCAGGTGGCGGGCGGCGTGTGGCGGGCGGGTGACGATGTCCTGGCGCTTCCGTCGGGGCGCCGCACCCGCGTGGCAGCGGTCGAGACCGTCGACGGCCGGCTGGAGGCAGCGGTGCCCGGCATGTCGGTCGTCGTCCGGCTCGAGGACGACCTCGACCTTCCCCGCGGCGACATGCTCGTCGACCCCGACGACCAGCCGGTCACCGCCCGCGAGCTCGAGGCGACGATCTGCTGGATGAGCGAGCGGCCGCTGCGGCCGGGCACGCGCCTCGGCGTCAAGCAGACGACCCGCACCGTACGGGCGATCGTCGAGAGCATCGACGGCGTCGTCGACCTCGACACCCTCGAGGAGCACGCCGCCGCGGAGATGGGGTTGAACGACATCGGCACCGTACGGCTGCGGCTCTCCGGCCCGCTGATGGTCGACCCGTACGCCGTCAACCGCGCCACCGGCTCATTCATCCTGATCGGCGAGGCGACGAACGACACCGTCGCCGCCGGCATGGTGCGCGCAGCGCGCGCCTAGTGGGGCTTGTCGCAACGAACTCGAAATGCTCGTTGCGACAAGCCCCACTCGATGCTTGCTGCTCGCGGGTCAGCCGCTGCGCGGCTGACCCGCGAGATCCTGAAGGGGCGCGCTGCGCGCGCCCGGCTAACGGGCGCAACGTTTCCTCATCCCCCACTAGCAGCTCGAAACCACACGCTCGCGTCCGCGCCGGCCGCTTTCCTGACGCGATTCTCCCGTCGGTGGGCGGCCGTTCCAGCGGGGCCGGCACGGGTCGGCCCGGCCCGGCCCCGCCGGCGTTGCCCACACTCGTCTGATCGCCCCCGTAGAATCGCCGCGTGGCCGAAACGCCCGAGATCACCGTATTGCTCGCCGACGACCACGAGGTCGTGCGCGAGGGCCTGCGCCTGGCGCTGCTGCGCTCCCCCCACATCCGGGTCGTGGGCGAGGCCCCGGACGGAGAGACCGCCGTCGCGCTCACTGAGCGGCGTAAGCCGGACGTCGTGGTGATGGACCTGCGCATGCCCGAGATGGACGGGATCGAGGCGACCGAGGAGATCATGCGGCGCGTCCCCGAGACGAAGGTGCTGATCTTCACCGCCTACTCGGAGCGGGCGCTGCTGCAGCGCGGGCTCGAGTCGGGCGCCCGCGGGTACATCCTCAAGGAGGCGCCGCACGAGACGCTGCTGCGCGCGATCGAGAAGGTGGCCGCCGGCGAGACCTTCGTCGACCCCGCGCTGATGCCGTCCCTCACGACGGCGAAGGACGGAACCGACGTCCTCACCCAGCGCGAGCGCGAGATCCTGCAGCTCCTCGCGGACGGGATGTCGAACGCCGACGTGGCCGGGCAGCTGTTCATCTCTCAGGAGACGGTGAAGAGCCACGTACGGCACATCCTCACGAAGCTCGAGGCGGACACCCGCACGCAGGCGGTCGCCATCGCGCTCCGTGAGGCGATGATCGATTGAGCGATCCAGAGGTCGACCGTGCCCTCACCGAACGTCTGCGCGCCGAGCGCGACGAGCGGCGCAGGCTCGCCGAGCTGATCCACGACGGCCCGGTGCAGCACATCGCGGCCATCGCGCAGATGCTCGACGCCGCCGTGCATGCCCTCGACGAGGGCGACGTCGCGCCGGGGCGGGCCATGGCGGCACGCGCCCTCGAGGTGGCGCGCGAGGCGAGCAGCGACCTGCGGGAGATCGTGACCGGGATCGAGCCCGCCGCGCTGAGCGACCTCGGCTTCGCCGCCGCGGTGTCGGAGCTGATGCGGCGCCATGCGGTGCGACGCGGGGTCGAGATCGAGATGGACGTGGCCGCCGGCGACACTCTCGGCGACGGGGCCCAGTCGGGCCTCTACCAGATCGTGCGGGAGGCCCTCGACCAGGCGGTCCGCCGCGGCCCACCCTCCCATCTCAGCGTGACGCTCGTCGAGTCCACCGACGGCGTCGAGCTCACGATCCACGACGACGGCGGGCAGGAGCGCCGTCAGGCCGTGCTCGACGGCCTGGCCGAGCGCGCGCTGGAGCTGAACGGCACCTTCTCGGCCACGCGCGAGCGCCCCGGCACGACCATCCGCGTCACGCTGCCGCCGTCCGCGGCGCGGCTGTAGCTGGTCCGCAGGTGGTGGGATCCCCTCGCGGGGATCCCACCACTGCGACGATCCCTGAAGCCGGGAACCTACGGTTCCCTGTGAGCCCTCCCTCCTTCTGCAAGCGGACTTCCGCTGCGCGAAGATCCCTGAAGCCGGGAACCTACGGTTCCCCGTGACCCCTCCCTCCGAATCCTGCAGCCGGACCTCCGCCTTCCTGCGGCGGACTTCCGCTGGCGCGGAAGTTCGGAAGCCCGCTCACATGGGGCTCGGCGATGCTCGGCCGTCCCGGCGTACGCCTGGTTGTCCGCAGCCGGCGCGCGTTCGCGCCGCACGGCTTGGTACGTTGCGCGCGTGGCGACCATCCTGCTGGTCGGGGTCGACCTCTTCTTCCGAGGGAAGCTCGACGCGCTCCTGCCCGCCCACCGGCTCGTCACGAGCGACTCCGTGCACCCTCCGGACCTGGTCGTCTGCGACATCGCCCGCGTCGATCCGCAGGACGTCTCCGACGCCTGGCCGGACGTCCCCATCCTCGGCTACACGAACCACACGGACACCGCCGGGCTGCGCGCGGGGCACGCCGCCGGCTTCGATCAGGTGATCGTCAAGTCCGCCCTGATCGAGCGTGCGCCCGAACTCGTCGGCCAGCTCGTCGGCGGTTAGTGCCCGTTCGGTTCCCAGGCAGGAACGTCGGGGCCGCCGGGTAGTATCGCGGGACGATGACCTACATCATTGCCGAGCCCTGCATCGACATCAAAGACCGCTCCTGCGTCGACGTCTGCCCGGTCGACTGCATCCACGAGTTCGACCGGATGCTCGTGATCGACCCCGAGGAATGCATCGACTGCGGCGCCTGCGAGCCCGAGTGCCCCGTCGAGGCGATCTTCCCCGAGGACGCACTGCCCGACAAGTGGGACGCCTTCGTGAAGATCAACTACGCCTTTCCCGCCCCCGGGACGATCAACACGCTCGTCGAGCAGTACGCGACCGAGAACAACGTCCAGAACCAGCCGCTCGAGCCCTGACGCCCCACCGACCGCGCCCGGTTGCGCCGGGCGGCGGATGGTGTGATGGAAGCGAGGGCTCACGGGGAACCGTAAGGTTCCCGGCTTCAGGGATCCTGGGTGCGGCGAAAACCCGCGCCAGCGGAGCTTCCGCCTGGGGAGTTAGGAGGGAGGGGTCACGGGGAACCGTAGGTTCCCGGCTTCAGGGATTTTCGCGCGGCAGGAATCCGCGCGAGCGGATTCCTGAGGCTTCGCGAAGCGAAGCCCCGCTTGCGGACTAGAAGACAGGCTCGATCCCGATCCACTCGAGGAAGCGGTTGAGGTAGATGCGGAGGATGTAGAAGCGCTCGAAGAAGAGCAGCAGCCCGAGCGCGACCATGACGGCGCCGCTGACGAACTGGATGGCGGTGTAATGGTCGCGCAGCCACCGGAACGCCCCCATCGCCCGGGTGAAGATGGCGCCTGCGAGCACGAACGGGATGGCGAGGCCGAGCGAGTAGACCGCCAGCAGGAGCGCGCCCTGCAGGGCGGTGTCGGATGATCCGGCGAGCACGAGGATGGCTGCGAGCACGGGCCCGATGCACGGTGCGGCGCAGATCGCGAACGCCCCGCCGAGCGCGAGGCGGGAACCGCGGCTGCGCGCCTCCTGGAGCAGCCCGGCTCCGAGCAGCCGCTCCGGCCACGGCAGCAGGCCCATGAAGGCGAAGCCGAAGACGACGAGCACGAAGCCGGCGATCCTCTCCAGCAGGAACTGGTCGCGCAGAAGGCTGCCGCCGACGAGCTGGGCGCCGACGCCGAGCAGCACGAACACGGCGGTGAAGCCGAGCACGAACGGGATGCTCGCGAGCACCACGCGCCGCGCGGAGCCGCGTTCACCGAGCCGGTCGGCCTCGACCGCGGAGACGGCGGACAGGTAGCCGGGCACGAGCGGCAGCACGCAGGGCGCGAGAAACGAGAGAAAGCCGGCGAGCAGAGCGACGGGGAGCTCGGTGACGCTCACGCGCTCAGTCCTCGAAGCGGGCGAGCTCGTCGTCGACCCTGCGCTCCAGGTCGGGGCCGAGCGGTGGCGCCGGCTCGTCGTCGGCCCGCCGACGGCTCCACGACCACGCCAGCGCGCCGACGGCAACCGCGCCGACGGCCAGGCCGCCGAGCGGGAGCAGCCACGCCAGCAGGTCGAATCCGCGCCTGGGCGGTTCGGCGAGGACGGCGGGGCCGAACTGGTCGACCAGCTGTGCCTTGATCTGGGCGGCGGTGTCACCGGCGGCGATCCGCTCCCGGATGAACGCCTTCATGCGGGCGGCGATCGGCGAGTTCGACTGGTCGAGCGTCGTCTTGCACGTCGGGCAGACGATCTCGGCCTCGAGATCCGCGGGATTCGGCCCGGCCCCTGCGAGCGTCGGCGCTGCCCCGACGAGGAGCGCGGCCGCGACGATCGCGACGGCGGTGGCGAGCCTCACTGCCCGCCGAGCGCCAGCTGGACGCCGCGGTCGAACGTGTCTCGATTGCGTTCGATATCGACTCCCCCGGCGATGCGCTCGCCCACGAGACGCCCCTGCCGGTCGACGAAGAAGGTCTCCGGAAAGCCCGCCACCCCCCACTTGCCGAGCGTCGAGCCCTCGCCGTCGTACACGACGGGATAGGTGATGCCGAACCGCCGCATGAACCGCTTCGCATCCTGGCGGAAGTCCTGCGCGTCGACGCCGAGCACGACGAGGCCGCGCTCTCGGTATTGCTCGTAGGTCTTCTGGAGGAACGGAGCCTCGTCCTTGCAGGGGAGGCACCACGACGCCCAGAAGTTGACGACGACCGCCTTGCCTTTCAGCGAGGCGATGGCGAGGTCTCCCGTCGCGTCGATGCGCGGGAGCGTGAACGCCGGGGCGACCGGGTTGTTGCCCTTGGCGAGTGCGCCCGCCACGCCACCGTCGTTGCCCTTGGCGACCTTCCACACGAGTAGCCCGAGCAGCGCGGCAACGGCTGTGATCGCGATGACCTGTCCGACGGTCTTCGCGCGGCCGGCGGTGCCGCGACCAGTGCCGGCTGTGTGGTCCGGGCTCGTCACGCGGGGATGATGAACACGGGTGTGCCGACCTCGACCTGCTTGAACAGCCACTCGACCTGGGGGATCAGCATGCGGATGCAGCCGTGGGAGGCGGAGTAGCCGATCGAGGCGGCGTCGGGGGTGCCGTGAATCCCCACGTACGGCGCGGAGATGCCCATCCAACGGGTGCCGAGCGGGTTGCCGGGCCCGGGCGGCACGGGCTCCTTGCCCTGCGCCCAATCCGAGGTTGTCGGCGGGTACCACCAGGGGTTCTCCTGCTTCGTCACGATCTCGAAGCGGCCGAGCGGCGTCGGGTACTCGGAACGGCCGGTGGCGATCTGGAACTCGCGGATCAGCTTTGGCTTCCTGGCGACCCTGTAGAGGAGCAGCTCGTTGGAGCCGCGGCGGATCACGATCGCCCTGCCGAGATCGTCGGCCGTGACGGCAGGCTTGATCTCCTCGAGCGGCAGCTGCACCGGCGTGCGCTCGTGCGTCTTCAGCGCCTTGACGATCGTCCGCGTGGCGATCAGCTCCTTGACACGCCGGCCGGGCACCTCCTCGGTCGCGAACGGCTTCAGGTCACGAATCCTCAGCTGCGCGTCGACCGGCTCGCGTCGGTACTGCTCGGCGAGCCGGGCGACGAGGCGCTCCACCTTGGCGCGCTGCACGTCGACTTTGAGCGGTACGACGAATCCTGCGCGCCTGACGCGCACCGCCAGCTCGAGTGCCTCCTTCAGGTGGGCTGCGGCGCCGAGCTCCTGGGGCGTCACGACGACTTTCGCACCGGATCCGATCACGAGCTTGAGCGGCTTCGCGAAGCGCTCCTTCACGATCTCCCGCGCCTCGACGGCGGTGAGCCCTCCCACGAGCGTCCCACCCACCGTGACCCCTGCGGCGATCACCTTGGGGCCACGCGGCTGTGGCCTGGGACGCGGTGCCGGCGCGGTCGTCGTCGTCTCACCGGTCGTCGTCGGCGCGGTCGGGATCGTCGTCGTGTCGGTAGGCGTAGTCGGCGTGGTTCCCGTGCCGTCGTCGGCGCCCGCCGCCGGCACGACCGCGAGCAGGACCGCAGCCACGAGACCCGCGACGCCGCAGGCACAAACGGCGGCGATCTGTGCCCCGCGCCTCACGTTGTCAGTGTAGCCACGAAGATACGAGGGTCGTTCGTGATCACCCCATCGGCACCTGCCCGGACGACGCGGGCGAGGTCGGCCGGCTCGTCCACCGTCCAGGCGAGCACCGGGATGCCGCTCGTGTGAGCGCGCTCCACGGCGGCGGCCGTCACGAGACGGTGCTGCAGCATCAGGGCGCTTGCCCCGGCGCCGCGCACCAGCCGTCCCAGCCGGTAGGGGACGGAGGCGCGCATCGCCGACAGGCCGAGCTCGACGACCGGCCAGAGCGCGGGCCTCCGCGAGATCGAGAGCCGGTCCTCGGGATAGGTCAGGCCGATTCGCACCCCTGGGGCAGCGCGGGAGAGGGCGCGCAGGCTGGGCGCATGGGAGCAGCTCACGACGGTGCGCGGCTCGAGCCCGTGCCGGGCAAGTGAGGCAGCGAGCTCGTCGAGGCGCGTTCTCAGCTTCAGATCGACGTGGAGCCCGACCTGGGGCGCCTCCTCGACGAAGAAGGCGAGTGCCTCGTCGAGCGTGGGCAGCTCGGGCGCGACCCGGCGCAGCTCTGCGAGGGTGTGATCCCGCACCCGGCCGCCCGCGACGCCGTGGCTCACCTCGTCGAGATGATCGGAGTGGGCGATGACGAGAGGCCCTCGCGGCAGGTCGAGCACGTCGAACTCGATCAGGTCGACGCCCAGCTCGGCAGCCGCGCGGAACGAGCGCAGCGTGTTCTCGGGGGCAAGCAGCGCGGCCCCGCGGTGACCGATCCGCAGAGGGCCCTCCCCGTCCTCTCTCGTCAGGGCGATCACGGACGTGTGGGGAAGTAGTCGAAGGCGTCGCGGCCGCCGCCCGCTGCATACCCGAGGATCATCCGATCCGTGGCCCACTCCACGGGGGCGCGATCGTCCGTCCAGGGACGCTTCGCGGCGCGCACGGGGCGGGCGTCACGCCGGAGCAGGCGGCGGAGAGGCGCGAGCGGGCGAGGCCCGCGCGACAGCCGGCGGGCGATCTCGTCGTTGGGCAGCGCGTGCTCCAGCCCTACGAGAAAGGTGTTGAACCGGAGCGCCGGCCACGAGAGGACCTGGGGCAGCTCCACCGCGAGCGTCCCGCCGACGCCGTCGGCGAGCCGGTCGTCGCCCGGCACGGTGGCCACGTTGAGCACCACGACCCCCTCCGGCGCGAGGTGCTGCCGCACCAGCCGGAAGAATTCGCGGGTCGCAAGATAGAAGGGGACGTACGGCTGCCGGTAGGCATCGACGACGATCAGGTCGTAGCGCGACCGGCTTGCGCGCAGGTAGGGACGGGCGTCCGTGTGATGGACGGTGAGCCGCAGATTGTCGCCCAGCCCCAGGAACCGCCGGCCGGCCCGCGTGACGGCCGGGTCGAGCTCGACGCCGTCGATCGCGGCGGCGGGGTAGTAGCGGCCGAGCGCCCGCGCGGTGGTGCCACCGGCGTTCCCCAGGATCGCGACGCGACGAAGGGGGCGACCGACCAGACCGGGCACGGCGAGGGGCGCGTCCCATTCCCCGCCCGTCAGCACGTCGTCACGCCGCCACACCGAGTGCACGGCGACACCCTCGTTGAGGTGCAGCACCCTGCTTCCGTCCGGGCGCTCCACCACCTGGACGAACTGATAGGCAGACTCCTCCTCCAACAGCACTCCCGGCTCCGCCTTGATCGCCCCGGGCGACAGCAACGTCAGCCCGGCGGCGCCGGCAGCGACGAGTAGCGCACGGCGGCCCGCGAGCAGAGCTCCCGCGAGGGCCAGCAGCACGGCGATCGCGAGCAGCGTCCGCCGCGTGCCGATCCACGGGATCGTGACGAGCGCCGGGACGAAGGTGCCGACGAGCGAGCCGACCGTGGACAGCGCATAGAGGCGGCCGGCGGCCGCGCCGGCGGTCGCGACGTCGGTGACGGCGAGGCGGATGGCGAAGGGCGCCACAGCCCCGAGCAGCACGACCGGCGGCGCGAACACGAGCACCACGGCGAAGAAGGAGCCGACGGCAGTGCCGGCTGACACCTCGTCGAGCCCGGCGGAGACGCTGTCGAGAAACGGACGGGCCACGAACGGGGTGGCCGCGACGAGCACGGCTGCGGCGACCACGATCCACCCGAGCAGTGTCTGCTCGGGCCACCGGTCGGCGATGCGGCCGCCGAGCCAGTAGCCCGCCGCGAGAGCGGCGAGTACGACGCCGATCAGGTTCGCCCAGACGACGGTGGAGGAGCCGAAGGAGGGGGCGATCAGCCGGGACGCGGCGATCTCCGTGGCGAGCGATCCGGCTCCGGCGAGGAAGACGAGGGCTCCGAGGCGGCGC
>Ga0209798_10001359_pt1 | contig 14734 bp, 10 predicted proteins | sample DOMMetBare3Fresh_FD_187475 | JGI IMG/M metagenome (GOLD analysis project Ga0209798, IMG submission 187475) | Wetland sediment microbial communities from St. Louis River estuary, USA, under dissolved organic matter induced mercury methylation -... | ecosystem: Environmental > Aquatic >...
TATCCGTTCTTCATTTGGATTTTCTCTTCTCAATGTATCACTCATTCCTAAAATATCCTGGAGTTGAAAGATAGACCACATAGCAGGTGAATAGAGATGTTGCAAAATAATTGCCCTGTTTATCCATGGTTCGCAATAGTGTGGTGCTGTACCCCATTGCCCCATTTCATGATTATAAAACTTCTGTGTTTTTTCTCTGTTTTCTTCCCACCAACCTCTGATAGTACTCATATCATGTGTGGAAGGAGTTATTACGGACATATAAGGTGCATCATTTGGATGGAAAAATTCTTTCTTGGGGTCTTTTGGCATTCGCTGTATTTCGAGACTTAGAATGCCTAACTGCTTCATGGAATCTGGTACACAATCAGGTACCATACCCAAATCTTCACCACAAATAAGCATATTGGTCGACGCTTTTAACTGCGGTAGTTTATGCATTGCTTCTTTGTGCCAAAAATCATCCTGTCTTTTAAAGAAATAATTGATATAGATTTCTTTAAGTTTTTCCTGTACGTGTAATTCAAGATGCCTGAATGATTCTGTTTTTTCCATCGAAATGCGGAAATGAAACTCCTCTCCCTGTGATCCGCTTTCTTCAAATAAAATCACATTTGAGATAAGGTCAAATAATCCAAGTTTAATAGTTTCATTCTCTTCTGTTTTTTCTAACATAGAAAAATGTTCTTCCACTTGTCTTTGTGACCTGTATTTAATCTTTAAGTCATACCCTCCGAAATTATTTGCAATAAGAAATTCATCTTTAACCTTTTGTGTTAAATCACCGAATCTTTTATAAAGAATATCATCTGTAATGTATGGAAGACAATAACGCTGATAATCAAACCAAATACCTTTTTCACCGAATTCATTTACATGAACCGGTATACAGGGAACAAACCTACCCATTATCCCTTGTACTGCATGAAGCGGTATACTCCATATGCGGAAAAAGCCAAGAATATGATCAATTCGGAAAGCATCAAAATAACTTCTCATTTGCGAGAAGCGTTGTTTCCACCAGGTAAACCCATCTTCCTGCATCTTTTTCCAATTATATGTTGGGAATTCCCAGTTTTGCCCAACAGCCGTAAAATCGTCAGGAGGTGCACCTGCCTGCCAGTCCATATTATACATATCAGGAGCCATCCATGCATCACTGCTGTTGCGTGAAATTCCGATTGGAATATCACCTTTTAATACAATACCTTTTTTGTGAGCATAATCGACAGCATCCGTTAATTGTAAATGAAGATGATACTGCGTAAAATAATAAAACGCTATTTCATTATGAGAAGATGATTTATGTGAACACAACTTTGCAATCTCCTCTTTATTATAAATATTATTTGTCTTCCATTCTTCATATTTAGCTGTTCCATATTTATCTCTGAAATAACAAAAAGCTGCATAAGGTTCAAGCCAATGTTTATTCTCCCTGAAAAACTTTTTATATTCTTCCTGTTCAAAGCATTTTTCACTGATATCAGCATACAGTTCTTTCAAAACCGAAAGCTTGTTCTTAATCACTTCTTCATAATCAACTGTGTTAAGTTCATTCAACTGTTTTTGTTTTGCTTTTAACGGCGCAAGTCTTGCGGCATTTTCTTTACCTGCTACTTTATTCAGGTTTATGTAAAGCGGATGAAGCGCAAAAGCAGAAATGGCGGAATATGGGTATGAGTCCATCCATGTTTTTGTAGAAATGGTATCGTTAATCGGAAGCAGTTGAATTAATTTGAGACCTGTATCTTTTGCCCAATCTACCAGTAATTTTATATCTGTAAACTCACCTACCCCAAAACTGTTTTTACTACGAAGACTAAAAACAGGTATTGCAACTCCAGATCCTTTCCATGTATTATTTGGTAAATGAATAAAGCCATCATGAATCACAGTTACTTTTTTCTTTGAATCATCGCTGTACAGAAACCTGTTATCTCCATCTTCAAACCTGACAAATTTTTTCGTTTTTATATTATAGACGCCATACTTATAAGCCAATGGAAAATCATTATCTGACAGATTTATTTTTATCGTCCACCAATCAGCCTCTTTACTCATAATTAAAGGGTTGATTTCAGTCCATTCGCCCAATTTAGTTCCTGCACCACCTAAGCATACTGCTTCATTCTTTTTTAACAAGGGAGCTTTTACTTTGAAGATGTGAGTAAAATCTTTATCATTTGTTGCTTTTGATTTTGTGTGAAAGGGTTTGAGAAGGATGTTGTTAAATGGGTCAGAAAAAAATACATTTTCATATTCACCTGCATGGTTCCAGGTATCAACCAGCCAGATTTCATTTACATCTTTTTTAAATTCTGAAATAGATCTGTCATTTCCCCATTCATTAATAATTTCAGTGAGTTCATTTTTAAGTTCATAATTGTAGAAGATTTTTTTTTGCAGTTCTTTCCGCTTTATTTCAATAGAACCATACCAAAATTGGTCATTCAGGTATTCCATTGGAATAGATTTTACCAGGTACTGTTCTCCTGGTTCATTTTTATCAATTTTGATCGATAAACTTTGTCCATAACTGGTATGGAATCTTAAATAGAAATGAAGCTTCATACAGTCAATTAATCAGTTGGCAAATAATGGTCTTTTTGTGTTGTAGGAACACATTGTAAACGAAAGTAAAAAAAACATATTAGGTTCGTACATTTATTTGCAGGAAATATCCTTTAAATCACTTTTAATTGATAAAAAATAAAGTCAAAGGCTGGCAAAAGCTTTTTTTATTCTGCCTCGGATTGTTTGCAGGTACCGCCTTTTGTATGAAATGGATGGAAAATGATTTTTTAGTAAAAGGGGAAAAATTTACAATTATCGGACTTGAGATTTCTTATTCAAAGACAAAAATTGCGGAAATATTTTCGGCTATTGATATTCATGTAAAAGCCATATTAAAATATCACCTGGTATTTGATTTTGCATTTATGGCAGGAGTCTACCCCGGTATTGCTTCTTTGAATATAATTGCATATCAAAAAACTTCAAATAAAACACTTCAAAAAATCCTTTTGGGATTTGCTTTTTTTCAGCTTATCGCATGGGGTTGTGATATTATTGAAAACTGTTATCTGCTCAACTGGTTAGAAGTTCCATCAGGAATTAATCATTTTGAACTTTACCATTCTGTTGTTTTTGCAAAATGGATAATAGCCTTGTCTGGTGCAATACTGGCAATACCTTTGGCACTCCGGAGAAATAAAGCATAAATACCATTTTTCCATTTAGTTCCGCTCCCTTACTTTTGCACTGCCTTAAAACGGCATTTTTTAAAATAAACTTTTTTAAAAATGGAACAAGTAAAAAAATACAAAGGTCTCTGGTGGTTGGTATTCCTGGTTTCGACTGCTGCATTGATATTTGCAATTATGACCCACTGGGAATGGTTAACGCTTATTTTACCCTTCCAACTTACAGCTTTTGTAAAAGCAATGGATATTATGTAATTAAGCTTTTTTCCTGCTTAAGTTATTATTTCAATTTACTGTTATCTTATAAATAAAAAAAGTCTCTCATTATGAGAGACTTTTTTATTAAATTAAGTAGTTTGATTATTTTACTGAATCAACCAGACTTTTAAAAGTTTCCGGGTTGTTCATTGCTAAATCTGCTAATACCTTACGATCCAGTTCGATTCCTTTTTTATGCAGTTTATTAATGAACTCAGAATACGTCAATCCTTCTGCTCTGACTGCAGCATTAATACGGGCAATCCATAAGGTGCGATATTCTCTTTTCTTTAATTTACGGCCTACAAACATGTAGGTCATTCCTTTTTCTACAACGTTTTTAGCAACCGTTAATACATTTTTACGTTTGCCATAGAATCCTTTGGCTTGTTTTAATATTTTTTTGCGGCGTGCCTTTGAGGCTACAGCATTTTTTGAACGAGGCATATTTAAATTAGTTTAGAATTAATTGATGAAATTTAACCAGCAAGAATAAATCTTACTTCAGACGTAATAAACGTTTTACAAAATCCACATGTGATTTTGCAACTGTTCCGTCAAGTCTCATGTTACGCTTACGTTTTTTGGATTTCTTTGTCAGGATGTGACGTTTGAAAGCTTTCTGATGCATGATCTTTCCAGTGGCCGTCACTTTAAAGCGTTTTTTGGCGCTGGAATTTGTTTTTACTTTAGGCATGTTACCCAATATTTAAAATTATACCCTTGAGGCATTCCCCACAGGGGGACCTTTTTCGAACCTCTTTAGGCAATACTTTGTTTTGGATTTTTCCAAAACTTCAAAAGAACTACCGTTTTTTCAAACGGAGTGCAAAGATAGGGCTGAAAAGCTTACTGGCAAAGACTTAAAACTAATTATTAAAGGTCTTTATCACAGAACCTCTAATTGTATCATTATATTATGTAAATTCTCTTATTATTTAGGATTCAATGCGTTATCAATTCTTTTTACAACATCCTGAAGATGATACTTACTCATAGTATCACTAATAACTGATGAGGATGCCATGCTTTCATTTCTCAAGAGAACCAGATGTGCTCTTAGTACACTTTTGATATCGGTTTTATCGCTGGATCCTGAACCACTGATGGAAATCCCGCCCACAGATAGAACGGGTGGATCAAAAACATTTAATAGTGTAATTAGATACGATTTCTGAAGATTGCGCCGATAAATATCAATTGATTTGCGGGATTTTAATTCCGACCAGATACTTTTTTTAAGGTCATTCAGTAATTCAATTAACGGGTATGAATTATTACCCGGGGCCGCTTCAGCATCTAATAGCTTATTCAGATTTCGGGTATTGATAATTCTGCCCAGGATGTTATCCTGAACATTTCCAACAACAGTCAGCCCTGATAAACCAATTTTTCCGAAAATATCATTGTTCAATAGCCATGTTGGTGTAAGAAATAAATTTTTATTTAAAAACTCCACGGCTTCTTTTTGTTTTTCTTTTGAAACAATTTCATACACAGGTCCTTGTTCTTCCACCATTTTAGGTGTCTCCATGATGCCACCAACATATTTGGCAACATGCCCCATATATCTTGAATATTGGAATGTAACCTGCTCATACATGTGTTTTAGATTATCATATCCTTTATTAGGCTCCATTGTCCACGCCGTAAGATTTGGGACAATACGTTGCAGGTTTTTTATTCCATAAGCACTTCCTTTCATGGCATCATCTCCTACTTGTTCGCTCTGACTTCTTGGATCATCCGGATTGCTTTCCTGTCCGAACCATAAGCGTTTGTCTTTTAATTTTTCAATCACCCATTTATTAAGGAATGGCTTTTCTGCATCAGAAGATTTGAATTCAGGAAATAATTTATAGCCCCATTCAATTGCCCACTTATCATAATCACCAATCCGTGCCATTAATCCTTTCCGGCTGATATTGTCTTCTGGTTGCGCCACATAATTAAACCGTGCATAATCCATAATTGACGGAGTATGTCCATTGGCTTCTACCCAGGTTTTATCTCTTAATTTTTCTACAGGTACTGAAGAACTGGAACCATAATTATGTCGAAGACCAAGCGTATGTCCCACTTCATGTGAGGAAACAAATTGAATAAGTTCTCCCATAAGTTGATCATCAAAGAGCATTTTCCTGGCATCTTTGTCAACCGCTGCTGTTTGAACAAAATACCAGTCACGGATTAGTTCCATTACATTATGATACCAGTTGATGTGGCTTTCCATTATTTCTCCGCTTCTTGGGTCCGCAATGCTGGGGCCGCTGGCATTTGCAATATCTGATGGCTTATAAACAATGGCTGAATTTCTGGCATCATCAATACTCCAGGTGCTGTCTTCTTCTCTTGTTGGCGGTATTTTTGCCATAATTCCATTTTTGAAACCAGCTTTTTCAAAAGCAACTTTCCAGTCATTTACGCCTGCAATAAGGTAGGGAACCCATTTTTTCGGAGTTGCAGGATCGATATAAAAAATAATTGGTTTTTTGGGTTCTACAAGTTCACCTCTTTTATATTTTTCTAAATCTTCGTCTTTAGGCTCTAATCTCCATCTTTTGATTAATGTAATTAACTGAACTCCCTGCGGGTTTGCATCATAATCAGTATATCTTTCTGTAAAGAATCCAACACGGGGGTCATAATATCTTGCCTGCATTGGCACTTTTGGCAATAGAACCATTGAACTATTTAATTCCATTGTCAGGTTACCAGATGAAGTTGAAGTCATTTGTCCTGATGACGCCTGAGCAGGTGTACGTCCATATGTTTTTACAGACTTTATTTCAATATTGATGGGGAATGATTTAACACTTACTACATAAGATTTATCAGATTGAACAGCAGATAATCGTAATGCTGTTTTAAAAGCTGATGCAAAATGAAGTATTTCATTATCACCGCTTATATAATCAGTTATGTCAATTACAATGCCCGCTGAATCTTTACCAAATGCTTTGATATCGAATGAAGCTGCTATTGCCTGTATATTTGAATTGGTAACTGTTGTATACATTGGCGAAGCAGAATCTTTAGCATACTCTGTAAAAGAAATATTCCGCAGGAATACTTTATTATTCGGCCCTTTTTCAAAACGAATAACGTTTCGGCCAATATCATCACCCGCATATCCAAAAAATCCCCCAATCCTCATTCCCGCAGCTGCTTTGGAAATACGGTTTACAACAAGTATTTCACGGTTAAATAATGAATCGGGTATTTCGAAAAAATATTTTTCTTCTACTTTGTGCACAGTAAACAATCCTGCATCTGAAACTGCTTTAGAAGTAATGATTTCTTTATAAGGCCTGGGGCCCTGCTGAACGGATGACGCAGGTGGTCTGCGTGTGGTATCCGGTTTCGATCCATTATTGGGTTGTGAAAAAACTGCAATCGATAAAAAAAGTGTAAAAAATAACGCCAGCGTTTTTTGAAAAATTGAAAGCATCAGAATAAATATTTATGAACCGACAAGATACGTAATGAACCAATTTAATACTGGCAGCTTCAGAATTTTATACAAACGGTATAGATCTGATGATGAGCAGCAGATCAATTGATTTAAAACAAAAAACCCGACCGGATTTATCCGGTCGGGTTTTATATTTTTATAGTCCTTTTAATTTTTCTTTTTCCCTTTTGGGGCAAACATTGCAAGCATTCTTCTTCCTTCCATCTTCGGCATACTTTCAAGTATTCCTATTTCTGCCAGACGCTCTGCAAATTTTAATAGCAATAATTGGCCCCTGTCCTGAAACTGGATTGCACGGCCTTTGAATTGAACGTATGCCTTTACTTTATTGCCATCTTTTAAAAATTCAATTGCATGTTTTGCTTTAAAGTCAAAATCATGATCATCCGTATTTGGAGTAAACCGGATTTCTTTTACTTCGGAGACTTTGCTCTTAGCTTTCATCTCCTTTTCCTTTTTCTTTTTATCGTAAAGGAATTTGTTGTAATCAATAATTTTACAAACTGGTGGGTCGACTGTTGGAGAAATTTCTACCAGATCCAGTTCCTGCTCCTGTGCCATTTTAAGAGCTACAGAAGTATCATAAATTCCTACTTCTACATTTTCACCAACTAAGCGAACCTGTGGTACTCTGATAAAATGATTTATGCGATGTTCTGCTTCTTTGCGGGGAGCAAATCTGCCTCTGAAACCGCCTTTGTTAAATCCGCCGCCTGCGGGTTTAAATCCGCCTCCGCCTGCCGGCCTGTTGAACCCGCCTCCGGGTTTTTGTGGTACTGCCATTTACTTTTTTTAAGTGAAACCCCCGGCCCCTGAAGGGGGGTATTGTTTTTTTAAAATTATAAATTCCTCATACAGGATTTGAGGTTACTAAAATACATCTTATTCTTCTCTGCGATTTATTATTTCTTCCAGCGATTCGTTAATAAATTCATCTACCAGCTTTACTCCCAAATCACCTTTCCCTTGTCTTCTGACTGCCACTTTATTTTCATTCATTTCTTTCTCTCCGACTACCAGCATATAGGGAACTCTCATCAGCTCAGTATCTCGGATTTTTTTGCCAATCTTTTCATTTCTATCATCAACTTCACAACGAATATCAGATTTTTTCAGTTTATCTGAAACAGATTTTGCATAGTCTGTAAACTTATCGCTTATTGGAAGCACTTTTACCTGAACAGGTGCCAGCCAAAGAGGGAATTTGCCTGCATAATGTTCCAACAGGAATCCAATAAACCGTTCGTGAGTTCCTAATGGTGCACGGTGGATAATTAAGGGTGTTTCAGCTTTATTATCCTGGTTCGTATACTCTAACTTAAATCTTCTGCCTTGTGCAAAATCTACCTGGTTTGTTGCTAATGTAAATTCACGGCCAATAATGCTCCAGATCTGAACATCAATTTTTGGGCCGTAAAAAGCCGCTTCATCCTGAACTTCAACGTAAGGTGTATTTGTTTTAATCAACACATCCCGGACCAATTCTTCGGTTTCTTTCCATAATTCAGGTTCATCTACATATTTCTGACCAAGTTTTTTAGGGTCATGCAGGGAAAGCCGCATGACATATTTATCAATTCCGAATATCTTAAAATATTTTAGATACATTTCATTAACTGCTCTGAACTCATCATAGAATTGTTCTTTTGTACAATAGATATGAGCATCATTCATGTGAAGGCAACGAACTCTCATTAACCCAAATAATTCGCCACTCTGTTCATATCTGTAACAAGTGCCATATTCTGCAAGACGATAGGGCAAATCTTTATAACTTTTTTGCTCAGCTGCAAAAATTTTATGATGATGCGGACAGTTCATTGCCTTCAGATAATATTTTGTTCCATCTAATTCCATAGGTGGAAACATGCTATCCTTGTAATACGGCAGGTGACCGCTGGTGAGGTACATGCTTTCTTTAGCAATATGCGGTGTTACAACTCTTTTATATCCGGCGGCTAATTCAGTTTCTTTAGCCAGTTTTTCCAGTTCTTCTATGATTACAGTACCGTTAGGCATCCATAAAGGAAGTCCCGGGCCTACATCATCATCCATTGTATAAATGCCTAATTCCTTACCCAGCTTGCGATGATCTCTTTTTTTTGCTTCTTCAAGCATCAGCAGGTACTCATCAAGTTCTTTTTGCGTGGGATATGTAATACCATAAACCCTGGTCAGCATTTTATTCTTTTCATCTCCTTTCCAATAAGCTCCTGCAATGCTCGTAAGTTTTATGGCTTTGATAAAAGAAGTATTTGGAATATGAGGCCCGCGACACAGGTCGGTAAAATTTCCCTGGGTATAGAAAGTTATTTCACCATCATTTAATCCACTGAGCAGATCCAATTTATACTCATCTCCTTTTTCTGAAAAATATTTTACAGCTTCCGCTTTTGGCATTTCTTTCCTCACATAGGCACTGTTCTTTTTAGCTAATTCATTCATCTTTTTTTCCAATACAACCAAATCTTCCTCACTCATTTTTTTATCTCCTAGATCCATATCATAATAAAATCCATTTTCAACCGGGGGCCCTACCCAGAATTTTACACCGGGATATATGCTTTCTACTGCTTCGGCCATCAGGTGAGCCGAGGAATGCCAAAATGTATTTTTTCCTTCTGTATCATTCCACATCAGCAATTTTAATGCTGCATCAGAATAGATCGGTCTTGTTGCATCCCAAATCTCTCCGTTTACACTTGCAGCTAATACTTTTCTGGCCAAACCTTCAGAAATGGATTTAGCTATATCAAGTGCAGAAGTTCCTTTCTCGTACTGCCTTACTGCTCCGTCTGGTAAAGTGATGTTGATCATGAATAAATTTCCCTGTTTTAAAGAGTGCAAAATTAACAACTTCTTGCCACAGAACCTTATAGTGATACGAACATATTCGTTAGTTTTGAGCCCGATGAAGCGGATTTTTATAAAATTTCTGTTACTATTTTTTTTGTTAGCTCCGGTTTTGAACCTTGTATCATCTGCACAGGATATTACAGGAATTTGGCGGGGTTATTTTATTACGGAGTCTTTTGAACGCTATAAGTTTGAATTACAGGTAAAACAAACAGGTACTTCTGTATCAGGAGTTTCCTATTCCTATCTCAGCACCGTTTTTTACGGAAAAGCAACTTTGACCGGTAATTTCAATGAAGAAAGCCAAAGTGCTTTAATCAGGGAAATTAAGACAGTCGAATTGAAGATGTCAGGCAATTCACAAGCCTGTATTATGAAATGTTTATTCGGGTATGAACGTTCCGGAAAAGAAGAATTCCTGGAAGGCACTTTTACCAGCAAATTTGAAAAAGACGGGTTTATGAATAAACAGGGTGATAACTGCGGAGGAGGAAAAGTATACCTGAGAAAAGTGACAACTTCTGATTTTTATATTGAACCTTTTTTGCGTGGCAAAGTAAAACCAAAAAAAGTTATTGTAAATAAGCCCCCGGTTAATAAAGATACCGGAACGGCAAAAGTAAATACTGAGCCGGGGAAAAAACCTGTTATTGTGAATAAGCCCCCGATACCCAAACCTGTGTCTCCTCCTGTAGTTAAAAACGACACAACGAAACTCAAGCCGGTAACTCCACCGGTGGTAAAAACTAACCCACCTGTAATAACACCCAAGCCGGAGGTTTTGAAAACACGTACAAATGAGCTGGTTAAAGTATTAACAGTAAATGACCCTGATGTTACCGTAAAATTATATGACAACGGAGAAATCGATGGGGACACCATTTCTGTTTACCTGGATAATAAACTTGTGCTTGCATCAAAATTATTAACGGCATCTCCATTAATATTAAAATTAAAAATGGACGATGAAAATGCCGAACATGAACTTACCATGGTGGCAGAAAACCTTGGCCGGATTCCGCCTAATACCTCTCTGATGATTGTAGAATCCGGGGAGCAACGTTTTGATGTTCGTATTACGTCTACAGCACAGAAAAATGCAGTGGTGAGGTTTAAATACCAGAAACTTAAATAAGGGTTGACCGTTTCTGTAATTTTTCTTGGTGCTTCGTAAAATTCATCTATTTTCCCTTTGTTATGATACGCCTGGTAACATTGCTTTTTATATTATTCTGTTCTGTTTCAGTACAGGCTCAGGACATTAATGGTATCTGGAAAGGGAAACTTGTCATGGCACCCGGGGCATGTTTTCCTGTTTATAATATTGAACTTCAAATACAGGTAGCAGGTACTAAAATAACTGGAACTGCTTACCATTTTTCTGACTCATTGAATTATGTAAAGGAGAATTTTGAAGGCTATCATAAAAAAGACAGCAATATTATTTCAATCCAGGAGAGCGGAATAATAACATTCAGGATTCGGGAAGATTGTGTTCCCTGTATAAAAAAATATACGCTGACATATCATAAAGGGGGGGGCAATGTAATAACAGAAGAACAAATACGTGGCACCTGGACTGGTAAAGCTACTGATGGTAAAACAGCATGTGATCCGGGCACCATTGTATTAACCAGGTTCGATAAATCTTCGTTTAAACCAGAATTGAAATTGCCATCAACACTTACACAAAGAAAGATTGAATTGGTAAAAGAAATAAGAGTGGATACAGGAGTTATACAGATGGATTTTTATGACAATGGCCAGATTGACGGTGATACAATTTCAGTGTATGCCAATAATATGCCGGTAGTTTCCAATAAAAGATTATCTACCAAGCCGGTTTCAATTACTATAAAGATTGATTTAAAACATACAGAAAAGGAAGTAATAATGGTTGGAGAAAATCTTGGTTCTATTCCTCCTAATACGGCATTAATGATTGTGAATACCGGGGACAAAAGATATCAGCTATATTTAACTTCTGATGAACAGAAGAATGCAATGGTTCGATTTATTTATGAGAAGCCATCAACTCCTATCAAATCTCCCTGATTAAGATCTCTTCTCTAATATATATTATATAAATTATTTATTCTTTCCAATTGAAATAAGTGTTTAACCTGATACACAGTAATTGCTTGCACAGGTAATCTAAAATTAAGTTGTGTTTAATTATTTTGTATACGATTTGATTTTTATATTGCACATGCTAACAATTTTTAATTCGGATTAATTCGCTTAATAGGCCTGCTTCTGCAGGCTTATTCTATTATAAGATTGCGGCATATTTAACGAAGGCTCAATCGGATTAGAATTTAAAATTCCAGGTAACCGCCGGTAGTATTGGGAAAAGTGAAACCTGCCTTGCTTCTACTTTTAAATCACCGGATACAGGGCTTCCGCTCTGATCGAAATAAATAAAATATGGATTAAGACGGCTGTATGAGTTGTATATGCTAAAAACCCAGTAACTGTTTAGTTTTCGTTTTTTCTTCGGAATTGGAGTATATGTAGCAGAAAAATCTAACCGATGATATGCCTGCAGCCTGTATTGATTTAGTTTACTATACTCCTGTGTCAGTACGCCATTAATAACATAAAACCGTTCCGGCAGCGTAATGGCATTCCCGGTTCCGTAAACAAACACTGCACCCAATTTCCATTTCTTGTTTACTTCATAGTTTGAAACAATTGAAAGATCATGTCTTCTGTCATATTTGGTCGGGAATTTTTCACCATCATTCAACAAGTCAAATTTTCTCCATGTCCAGGAGAGTGTATAACCAACCCACCCGGTAAACCGGCCTTTTAATTTATTTACCAGCAATTCTGCACCATAGCTCCACCCCTTTCCAAAAACAAATTCTTCTTCAGGATCTTTCAGAGACGGTGTATAACCTTCTTTATAATCAACCTGGTTTTGCATGTCTTTATAATAAACTTCCAGCGATGTTTCATACTTGTTATCGGCAAAATTTTTAAACAAGCCAGCTGTATAAAGCCAGCTAATCTGTGGTTTTACTAAATAAGTACTGGGCACCCAAAGATCTGTTGGTAAAGTAGTGCCGGAGTTACTCACCAGGTGAATGTATTGCAGGTTCCTTGTCACCGCTGCTTTTATGGATGTTTCATCATCAATTGCATATCGTATGGTGACACGGGGTTCTAACCCGCTATATGTTTTTACAGGTTCAAAACTTTTATAAATGATACTGTCCAATTTATTGCCATTATCATCCCGGTTAAATCTTTTATATGGGCCAATCTGAGTAAAACTGCTCCACCTTAAACCATAATTTATTTTCCACTTCTCTCCCAGTTCCCAATCATCCTGTATATAAATGGCAGCTTCTCCGGCATACTTGGTTCCTTCGTTATTTGGCTTAAAAACAATCGAATCCTGGCGACCTGTAACTACATTGGGAATAAACTTATGATGTGTCAGCAATCCTCCAAATTTCAATTTATGATTGGGTAAGGGGTAATAATCGAAATCTGATTTTAAAGTAATGTCCCTGATACCGGAAGAAAGACCGATTTCAAAATTTTCCTGTGTTGCTCCAAACTTAAAATTGTAATCATTATAAACCAATGTACTGTTAGAAAAAAGACGCCTGTTAAAAACATGATTCCACCTTAATGTTGCGGTTGAATTTCCCCAGGGAACATTGGTTTTAAAGGACCGTTTTGTATTTACGAAATCAAAAACATCTCTGCCAAAATAACCACTCAGGTATAAACGGTCTTTTTCGGAAAACCGGTAATTAATTTTGGCATTTACATCATAAAAATAATAACCTGACCCGTATGCACTACTTGTTTTTTTAATAAAAGGTTTTGCAAGAGCATCCACATATGTTCTGCGGGCAGAGAAAATATAAGAAGCTTTATTTTTTTTAATAGGCCCCTGAATGGAAAAACGTGAAGCGATAAGTCCAATTCCACCTTCCATTTGCATCTTATTGATATTGCCATCCTTCATTGCTACATCAACAACTGATGAAAGACGACCACCGTATTGAGCAGGCATGCCACCTTTTATGAGCGATACATTTTTTATGGCATCAGAATTAAAAATTGAAAAAAAACCAAACAGGTGTCCAGTATTGTAAACTACGGCATCATCCAGCATAATTAAATTCTGATCGGGGCCACCACCTCTTACATAAAAACCCGCATTCCCTTCTCCGGCATTCCGTACACCCGGCAACAATTGGATAGCTTTCAGCAAATCTACTTCTCCTAAAAAGGCCGGGATATTCCTGATTTGATTCATCGATAAATCAATCTTGCCCATTTGCGCATTCTTCACGTTACCATCTCTGCGTTTGCTGTATATTATTACTTCTTCAATGGCTGATGATTTTGAGATTATTTCAAAATTGAAGGACTGATTATTTTTTAAAACAATTTCCTTTGATTGACCAATGTAAGAAATATGTGAAACGTTTATTGTATAGGTTCCTTCATCAAGCGTAATGGAGTAAAAGCCATATTGATTGCTGGTAACGCCTTTCGATTGACCATTTACTGCTATTGTGGCTCCAATTATGGATTCACCGGAAAGACTATCTTTTACATATCCATTTAAGGTATAATATCTATTTTTTATTCCGGTTATATTTTGAGAATAAGCATTAATGCCAATAAATAATATCGTAAAAATCAGGAAAGTCTTTTGCATAACTCTTATTACAATCCTATTGTTTTTTAGTTGTATCTGATTGCACAAAATTCAGGGTGGTTTTTAACTCAGAACAATTCTTTTGAGAATATGGGTTTATTGAATTTTCAGATTTACTCAACCAATTTCCGGGTTTCCCTTCACCAAAAGCTTTATCACATTCCAGCCAATATAATTTGCTGAGATCATAACGAACTGTATTTAAAAGTGCAAAAAGTTCATTATAAAAAATATTAAGGGAACCTTTTTTTT
>Ga0209798_10001361_pt1 | contig 14726 bp, 13 predicted proteins | sample DOMMetBare3Fresh_FD_187475 | JGI IMG/M metagenome (GOLD analysis project Ga0209798, IMG submission 187475) | Wetland sediment microbial communities from St. Louis River estuary, USA, under dissolved organic matter induced mercury methylation -... | ecosystem: Environmental > Aquatic >...
GTCAGTCCCGAATAATACAAAAAATGTTTTTATTATTATCCCTGCATTCAATGAGAATACAGTGATTAAATCTGTAGTGGAAGAAATAAGTCAATTTAATTATTGGATTATTGTAATTGATGATGGATCTGAAATCAGCCTTTTACCGCTTCTAAGGAATATGCCTGTTGATTATATCAGGCATAGAATAAATCTAGGGCAAGGTGCAGCTATTCAAACCGGTATTGAATATGCCCTTACTAAAGGGGCAGAATACATTGTGACTTTTGATGCTGATGGCCAGCACGATACCATTGATATTCAGAAACTGCTGGACCCATTACAAAATAATAAGGCAGACATTGTTTTTGGATCAAGATTTATTGAAAACAGCACACAAAATATGCCAAAAGGAAGAAAATTTGTTTTGTTGCTGGCAAGACTATTTAATTTTTTTATAACCGGGCTGTTTTTATCAGATGCACACAACGGCTTAAGAGCCATGAACAAAAAGGCAGCCTCTTTGATAAAAATAAAGGAAAATGGAATGGCACATGCCAGTGAAATCCTCGTTCAGGTAAAAAATAAAAAGCTTCGCTTCGTTGAAGTGCCAGTAACTATTAAATACACAACCTACTCGACAAAAAAAGGGCAAACCGGCTGGAGCAGTTTTCGAATATTTTTTGACCTACTTTTAAATAAATTATTCAAATGAACAGCATTCAGATATTATTTATCATTGGCATCATAATAATTTTTCTTTATTATGTTTTAAGATTCAGAAATGCATTATTTGACTTCCTATTACTTATTTCTTTTTCCCTGCTTGGAATTTTTTTTATATTATTTCCTGAAAAAACAAATCTGATTGCACATAAATTAGGTGTTGGAAGAGGCGCAGATTTGTTATTTTATTCCTGTATTATCTTTTTTCTTTTTATTATTATAAAACTCTTTGCCCGTTTGCGAAGGTTAGAAGAAAAACTTACTGAAATGGTAAGACAACAGGCAAAATCTGATGCAGATTTAGAGATTGATGCAAAGGGAAAAAATAAGGTGTAATTAATTTCACATATGAAACCCTATTTTTACAATCTATATGTTCAGCCCCAAAAAAATATTAATACTTGCCCCTCACACAGACGATGGCGAATTGGGCTGTGGTGGAAGTATATCTAAATTCTGTGAAGAAGGAAGAGAAGTCTATTATGCCGCCTTTTGTCTTTGCTCTAAAACATTACCCGCTGAGTTGACACCTGACACGCTGGCCAATGAATGTAAAAAAGCAACTTCAATTTTAGGCATCAAATCTTCTAACCTGATTCTTTTTAATTACGAAGTAAGGGAATTACCACAGTATCGCCAACAAGTGCTCGAAGAATTACTTCAATTAAACAAACAGATAAACCCGGAGATGGTTTTGTTACCCGCTGCCTCAGATGTTCACCAGGATCACCAGGTTATTCATAAAGAAGCATTAAGAGCATTTAAGAATACCACTTTCGCAGGATATGAACTTCCATGGAATAATTACAGTTTTCATACCAGTTTCTTTATTAGCTTATCATCTGAAAATATATCCACGAAAGTGGAAGCTCTAAAAGCTTACAAATCCCAGTCACATCGTAATTACATGCAGGAAGACTTTACACGATCGCTGGCGAAAGTAAGAGGCGTACAGGCAAATACAGCATATGCTGAAGCATTTGAAATTTATAAATGGATAGTTTAAATTAAAAAGAAGTCGCTGCAGATTTCTTGTTCACCAGTTACCTTCTAATTGAAGAACCCGTCTCACCCAATCGATAAGCCTCAAGTTGATCCGAATACCAACCATTAATCTGCAGTTGGTTGAAAAAAAATATTATTCCACCAGCGCCATTTCAAGCACCTGGTTCATTGTTTTCACATAATGAAACTTTATACCCTTTATAAACTCAGATTCAATTTCCTGAACATCCTTTTCATTCTGCCAGCAGAGAATGATTTCTTTCAAACCTGCTCTTTTAGCGGCTAATACTTTTTCCTTTATTCCACCTACGGGTAATACCTGGCCCCGCAGTGTAATTTCGCCAGTCATTGCGAGAAATGGTTTAACTCTTTTTCCTGTTAATGCTGAAGCTATAGCAGTCATCATTGTGATACCGGCACTGGGACCATCCTTTGGAACTGCCCCCTCCGGTACATGTATATGAATATTTTTCTTTTCAAAAAGCTTTTTATCCAGTTTGTATTTATTGGCATTAGACTGTAAATAAGTTAAAGCTGTAGTAGCACTTTCCTTCATTACATTACCAAGATTACCTGTCAGTTTTAATTCACCTTTACCGTCACTCAGGCTTGTTTCTATAAAAAGAATATCACCGCCAACATATGTCCAGGCCAGACCAACGGCAACCCCGGCCATATTTACAGTTTTGTAAATGTCATTGCTGTACCTGGGTTTCCCGATTATTTTTTCAATATCGATAGCAGTCAGCGATACTTTTAATTTCCCTTTAATAGCAAGTTGCTTGGCCTGGTAACGCATAATGGATGCCAATTGCCTGTCTAATTCTCTTACACCGCTTTCTCTTGTATAATCCTGGATAATTTTTTCAAGTACTTTATCACTTATTTTGAAATTATTTTTATTTAACCCATGTAATTCTTTTTGTTTTGGCAATAAATGGCGTTTTGCAATTTCTATTTTTTCCTCTACTGCATAACCGCTCAGATCAATGACTTCAAGCCTGTCTCTTAATGCTGGTTGAATATTCTGATAATTATTGGCTGTAGCAATGAATAATACTTTACTCAGATCGTATTCTGTTTCCAGGTAATTATCATAAAACGTATGATTCTGTTCCGGGTCCAAAACTTCTAACAAAGCAGATGATGGGTCACCTCGCTGATCACTGCCTACTTTATCGATTTCATCCAGAATCATTACCGGGTTGGAAGTTTTCACTTTTCTTATTGATTGAAGTATTCTGCCGGGCATGGCACCAATGTAGGTTTTGCGGTGCCCCCTGATTTCACTTTCATCGTGTAAGCCACCAAGACTAAGGCGAACGTATTTTCTGCCGATAGCAGCTGCAATACTTCTGCCTAATGATGTTTTACCAATACCGGGTGGACCGACAAAACAAAGAATGGGACTTTTCATATCGCCTTTCAGCTTCAGCACTGCCAGGTATTCAAGAATCCTTTCTTTAATTTTTTGCATCCCGTAATGATCATGATCCAATGTTTTTTTTGCTTTCTTTAAATCATAATGATCCTCAGTATATGATTCCCACGGAAGATCAAGCATCAGGTCGAGGTGATTGTATACAACGGAATAATCCGGAGTACTTGGATGCATTCTATCGAGTTTCTCGATTCCTTTCTTAAACATTTCCTTAGCTGTTGCCGGCCATTTTTTGGCTTCAGCTTTTTTCTGCATTTCTTTTGTTTCCTGCGAATTGCTATCACCACCTAATTCTTCTTTAATACTTTTTAACTGTTGATGCAGGAAATATTCCCGCTGCTGTTTGTCAATTTCAGTTCTTGTTTTGGTGGTAACTTTATTTTTCAGCTCAGCAAACTGAAGTTCTTTCTGCAATAATTGCATGAGCAAATCTGCCCTTTGACGGATTTGGTTTAATTCAAGTAATCGCTGCTTGTCTTTAATGTCTGTATTCAGGTTGCTGGAAACAAAGTGAATCAGAAAAGAAGGGTTTTCAATATTCCGCAGAATGATTGAAGCCTCCCTAGGAATGTTCGGAGATAGCTGTACGATATCTGCAGCAAGGTCTTTTATATTCGCAATATAGGCATCGAAGTCAGCATCTTTTGGTGACTCTTCCTCTTCCAGTTTTTTAATTTTTGCTTTGAAATAAGGATCTTCTTCAATGATTGATTCAATAAGGAATCGGCTTTTGCCCTGGATGATGATGGTTGTGCCACCGTCAGGCATTTTAATAAGTTTTACAATTTTTGCCACTGTGCCCACAGCTTCCAAATCTTTAACGGCAGGATCTTCTATATTACTGTCTTTTTGGGCTACTACGCCTACCAATTTATCACCACGGTAAGCATCGCTTACGGCTTTAATACTTTTATCCCTGCCAACTGTGATGGGCAAAACCACTCCTGGGAAAAGAACTGTATTTCTGAGCGGCAATAAGGCAATTTCTGATGGAATTTCAATACCGTTTAGATCGTCCTGGTCACTGTCATTCAGGGGGATGATTGGCAAAAAATCCATTTCATCTTCGGCCCGCAATAAATAATCATCAAATTTCATAATCAATTCTTCTTTAGTCATTCTGTCATCCTGCCCGGGGCAAGGTATGTAAAGGTTAAATGTATAACCGGAAATCAGTATTGCCAAGATTCGTGCCTGTCAATTTGAAACTGACAAACTATGTAGTTGAAATGTAGTTATTTGCAAAAAAAAGTCTTCCTGTCAAAAAACAGGAAGACTCTATTCATCAGGAATTGACTTTTTATAAGGCTATTCCAACAGATACCTGGAAACCCTGGTTCTTCCATTTGCCTTCATCCGGCAAATCACTGATATTATTTAATCCAACAGCATAACGGCCGTTCAGCCTCAACATTCCCACTTTCACCTGCACACCGGCCAGCATCGAGAAATCACCTTTCTTAAATGCATCTCCGCCATTTTGCAATAATGTTTTATTCTGGTCTATTAAAATACCTACCTGTGGGCCAGCCTGTATTGAAAGAAGACTGCCGATTAGTTTATAATTAAGTAAAATAGGAATAGAAATATAGTTCAGCTTAATGTTACTATTGGAATTAAATACGTTCTGGTAAACGTTTTTAAAGCTACTGTCCACCCTGGTGGAATATTGATTAAATAACACTTCGGGCTGTAGTACAAATTTGTTATTTAATCTTATCTCGGCAAAACCACCGGCCTGGTAGCCATACCTGAATTCATCTTTAAAAGATTTACCATCCACTTTGGAAATATTTGCGCCTACTTTAGCTCCAATATGAAACTGGGCCATCAGGGCCTGAGATAACATAAGTGCTGCGAAAAGCGTTAAAAGTTTTGTTTTCATGTAAGTATTTTTATTGTTTAAAGGTAACCTGAAAATGTCTGTTTAAAATTTCAAGTATAATGCCAGTAAAGATGTTTTGCTGTTAAAATTTCTTAACGTATAACTGGTAAATCTTAAAACATCATTTGTAACCTTCGTATTGCAGTAAGTATGTGAAAGTATTCCAAATACTTTCTGTCAGAACATAAAACCGGCATTAACAGAAAATAATGTGCTGATATTGCCTGAAGGTGCGGGAAAATAATAATCAAGTGTAAACTGTGGTTGAATAAAAAATTTACCAATTGAATATTCACTACGTAAAATCATTGTGAGTGAAAGTGGTTGAAAGTTTATCTGATCATCCAGGTATACATTTTCAGTGCCGTAAAGAACGTTGGAATTATTCCTGATTAACGTAGCATATGTACTGGAGGATTGATTAAAGCCAAATTTTTGAGTGCCGCTTGTAAAGGCAATCTGCGGTGTTAAACGTATGTGATCTTTATTTCCTAAAACATCCAGCCAGTAAAAGTCATGGCGAACAGAAGCCATAATTGAAAAGTCGCTTACAGTTTCTTCAGTATTTACATATGTAAAGCCTCTCCGGCGCAAACGCAGGTCCTGTATCAGCGATTCCCGTTCCAAATAATCTTTTCTGCTTCCCCACCCATAGCTAACCGCAACCATAGGCCGAACCCACAACTTTCGATAGGTGAAATACGCATACAATTCATTTTGCAAAGGAGTGGTGTAAAACGGTAAAGAATCTTTTGTCAGAAATCTTGTATAGGATACTCCGGTTGCAATACTTCTGTTCTTCAGATAATCGAAGGAAGGTGTAACTGCTACCTGGTATAAATTCAGGTTTACACCATCATCAACAACAGAACCTGTACCGGTAATTCCAAGTCCGTTTTTATGATAGTAACCGATGGTTGGAATATACGTTAGCTTTTGTGATGCTGCTACTTGTGAAGTACTCTTCGATTCAAAATTATAGAACCCTTTACTCAAAGAAATACTGCCTAACATAAAACTGTGAGGCGTTAAAATAGAATCCATGAATGCATCAAAATCATTTAAAAATTCTTCGTAATCTATTGAAGTGTCTGGTAAATCAATATTTCTTGTTGGAATAATAACAGTATCAACAGGAGTATTCTGCGGATATGCAGCAATCCCTGTCATAATTAGTAGTTGTATTATGAACCATTTTTTCATCATCTGCAGTAGCCCTTATCTGGTTGAATTTCTGGGTTTATCAGAATTTCGGGTTTTTGACTTTAGCGTTTTGAAATAGTTTAAATTTAATAACTCATGCTATCAACGAACTGAGCAAATAAATATTGGTTTTTGGCCTTTATTTTTATAAAAAAGGCTAAGCAAACTGTTGAAAGTAATACTGTTAGTAAGCTATCAGGTAAGTTCCAATAAGGTTATTTCAGGAAGGATGCCCACTCTTCCGGGATAACCGATAAATCCAAAACCCCTGTTCACATAGAGACGCTGATTTATCGTTTTTTCTTCGGGATGTAATTGCTCATATAATCCTGCCCATTCTCTGTAAACATACTGCACAGGGCTCCATTTGAGGCCGGGAATTTCCAGCCCAAATTGCATACCATGAGTGTGTCCTGAAAGCATCAGGTTGATATCTTTATAAGATTCACATACCTCTGCTCTCCAATGTGAAGGATCATGACTCAGTAATATTTTAAAAGGATGTGATTCAGCGCCGGCATAGGCCTTTTTTAAATCACCATATTTTGGAAACCTTGCTTTATCGCTCCAGTTTTCAATTCCAATCACGGCTATTTTATCTTCGCCTCTTTCCAGTACCACATGCTCATTCATCAATAACCGCCAGCCAAGCGATGCATGTACTTGTTTCAACTTTTCAAGGTTGGCAGTTTTTTGTTCTTTACTATCCCAGTTTACATAATCACCATAATCATGATTGCCTAAAGTTGAGTAAACGCCAAAAGGTGCATTCAACTTATCAAAAATATCAATGTAATCATCCATCTCTTCTGCCAGGTTATTTACCAGGTCGCCAGTAAATAAAATAAGATCAGGTTTTTCATTCATTATTTTCTGAACACCCTTTGCTACAGCCGCTTTATCAGTAAAACTTCCTGAATGGATATCGGAAATATGAATAATTTTTAACCCTTTAAATGCTGCAGGTAAATTGGCATAGTTCAACTTAAACTTCCGTAATTCATACCTGTATTTATTATTAAATCCATAAACTAAAGTGCCAAACAAACCTCCACCTACAAACATTCCTGCCCAACTCAGAAATGCTGAACGGGTAATCGATTCGGCAGTTTGAAAATCCGCTCCTTCTGTTTTGTAGAAAAAAAGTTTGCCCGCTATCCATTGAATACCGCGTCGAAGATCATCTGCTAAAAAAAACATTGAAGCAATAAATTTGGCAAAAAACAATCCTGCAATCATGGCAAAAATTGTTGTACGGACAAATTTTGCCTGACGCTCAAAATGGATATAGGGCAATACCAGCAGGATAATGATTGCTCCTAATGATAATGTCCAGTATGTTGCATAAATAAACGTCCTTGTGCGGGGTGAAGCAGAATTTGAAACAAGCTTAAGTGCCTGGAAGAAATAAACATCCAGAAGCAGCATAAAACCAATTAAAATCCACCAGAAAGGAGAGTTACGCATAAATTGATGGCAAAATTAAGTGTGTATTAGCTATCCTGAATCATTAAAGCATTTACTTAACACTTATTTTTGCCGCTCTGCCTGTAAAATGGGCAAAACTAAATTTTGAGTTCTTGGTTTCAGGCGGCAATTTTACCGCAAACATTTAATTACAAGGAGTTTTTGGCAACATGGGAAGAATTATTGGTGTAGCAAATCAAAAAGGTGGAGTTGGCAAAACAACTACCGCTATCAACCTGGCGGCAAGTTTTGCTGTACTGGAGTTTAAAACATTGTTAGTGGATGGCGATCCTCAGGCCAATAGCACTACGGGTGTAGGTTTCGATCTGCATAATATCACCCAAAGTCTTTACGATTGCATGGTTAATGAGGCTAAAGCAAAAGATGTTATTTTAAAAACAGAAATTCCTAATCTCGATCTCATCCCCTCTCACATCGACCTTGTAGGTGCAGAAATTGAAATGATTAATTACCCTAACAGAGAGATGGTTTTAAAAAATCAGCTCGAATCCATTAGGGATGATTATGATTTCATCATTATCGACTGCTCACCTTCCCTGGGTCTTATTACTGTAAATGCCCTGACAGCAGCAGATTCTGTTGTGGTGCCTGTTCAGTGTGAATTTTTTGCACTGGAAGGTTTAGGAAAACTACTTAATACTATTAAAATTGTTCAAAGCAGACTTAATACAGCTTTGGTTATTGAAGGCATTTTAATGACAATGTATGATGGCCGCCTTCGACTGAGCAACCAGGTAGTTAGTGAAGTGAGAAGGCACTTTGAGGATATGGTTTTCAGTACCATCATTCACCGGAATGCAAAACTGGCAGAAGCTCCCAGCGTAGGAAAACCAGTAATATTATACGATGCCAATAGCAAAGGTTCGATGAATTATCTTAATCTTGCCAAAGAAATTCTTCAAAAAAATGACATGACGAAAATTAAAAATGAAGAAAGAATTTTAGAGTTGTAAATTATCTGCAACCCGTCACTCATAACCTGCAGCTATAAATACTAATGACCAACCCGAAACAAAATAAAGAACAAATGGGTAAAGGAATCCGTTCCTTACTCCAGAGTATTGATACCGACTTAAAGACCAGCACCGGGCATTTAAAATCTGCAGTAGTAGAAAATGTAACCGGAATAAATCGAATTGCTGTTGATCATATTGAAGCTAATCCAAAACAGCCCCGACGTGATTTCGATGAGAAATCATTGCAGGAACTGGCAGATTCCATCAAGCTGCATGACATAATACAACCGGTTACTGTTTCAAAACTTGCCAACGGAAAGTATCGCCTGATAGCCGGAGAAAGAAGATGGCGAGCTGCAAAACTTGCAGGCATTACAGACATACCCGCTTATGTAAGACAAGCCAATGATGCACAGTTGCTGGAACTTGCATTGCTTGAAAATCTGCAGCGGGAAGATTTGAATGCCATGGAAATTTCTCTCAGCTACAAAAGAATGATGGAAGAACTGAACTACACTCAAGAACAGGTAGCCGAAAGAATGGGAAAAGACAGAAGTACCGTTGCCAATTTCATCAGGTTGTTAAAATTACCTCCGGATATTCAACTGGCTGTACGTAATGGTGACCTCAGCATGGGCCATGCAAGGGCTCTGATAAATGTTGATACTATTGACAAACAACTTTACATTTTTGCACAGATAAAAGAAAAGGGCCTGTCTGTAAGGCAAACAGAAGCATTGGTAAGAAACATTTATAAACAAGGCGGTGGTGTTAAAAAATCTTCAAAAAGTCATTTACCGCCGGCTTTTCAAAGAATAGAAGATAAATTAGCATCGCATTTCAGTACCCGGGTAAAACTCAGGCACAGCCGGAATGGCAGCGGACAAATTACTATTGAGTATTATTCCCAGGAAGAACTGAACAAAATTCTCCGGCAAATGAATGCATCACTTGATTAAATCAACTCCAATCCCCATCAGGGGCTTACAAGATGTTTCAAACTTTGCAAATTTTTAATAAAAAAAGTCTTCAGCTGCTTATTTATTTTCTATTGAGTACTGTCATATCTTTTGCTCAAAAAAAAGATATCACTACCAAATCCAGAAAAGATTCAATACCTGTTGAAGTAAAAAAAGAAAAGCTTAATAAATATGATTCGGCAATGCTGGCACATAGCCCCCGCAAAGCTGCTATCCGTTCAGCTATCTTTCCCGGATGGGGACAGATTTACAATAAAAAATATTGGAAGCTGCCAATCGTTTATGGCGCAATGGGTACAAGTGCCGGCGTATTTTTTTATAACCTGGGAAATTATAAAGACACCCGGTTTGCCTACAAAGTGAGATACAATATGAGAGTGAACAGAACTGATTCTGCCCTTTTTTCCAAAATAAAAACAAATCTACAGCCCCTGAGTGAAGAGTCATTGCGTTTTTACAGAAACCAGTTTCGTAGAGATATAGATTTTTCTGCTTTATTTTTTCTTTTGTTGTGGGGATTAAATGTGGTTGATGCTACTGTAGATGCACATCTTAAAAGTTTTGATGTAAGTCCTGATTTAAGTCTTCAATTCAAGCCCGGTTATAGCGAATTGGCAAGAACCAATGGCCTCAGCATTGTTTTCAAAATTGGTAAATAAATCCGTACCAGTACGGGTGCCTGCAGGTGCTATAATAGTTACATTTGTAAATATAAAATTATAACCATGCGGATAGCATTAATAGGCTATGGAAAAATGGGCAAAGCCATTGAAGAAGTAGCATTGCAGAGAGGTCATGAAATAGTGATAAAAATTGATCAACCCAATCTGCATGAATTTACCAAAGAAAATTTAAGCACTGCTGATGTGGCTATAGAATTTACCAGCCCCGAGAGTGCATTTGATAATGTAAAAAAATGCCTTGGCTTTCAAATTCCTGTAGTATGTGGCTCTACCGGATGGACAGAACGGATCGAAGAAATGAAAAAATTTTGCACTGACAGTAACGGTGCATTTATTTATTCCAGCAATTACAGTGTTGGCGTAAATATTTTTTTTGAAATAAATAAAAAACTTGCTGCCTTAATGGCCCCGCATAAAGAATATGAAGTAATACTGGAAGAAACACATCACACACAAAAAAAAGATGCGCCTAGTGGTACTGCCATAACACTGGCAGAACAGATACTGGAACATGTAAAAAGAAAAAAGCAATGGGTAAATGAACTGAGCGATAATCCAACTGACCTTGAAATTATCAGCCAGCGCATTGATCCGGCCCCCGGCACCCACAGTATAAAATATTCCTCTGTAATTGATGATATCGAAATCATACATACAGCACATAGCCGAACAGGATTTGCCACCGGTTCCGTACTTGCCGCAGAATTTTTAAAAGATAAAAAGGGATTTTATACTATGAAAGATGTTCTCAATTTCTGAAAACATTCATGAAACGCTACTTTATCATACTCCTGCTGTTTTGTTGTTGCAGTATTCAGATGCTGGCGCAATCTTATAATGATAGCTTACGGATGGTGATAGATTCCAAAAGGCCATACAGGGAGCAAATAAATGCAGCCATAAAACTGGTGGAAAGTTACCAGCTGAAAAATTTTGATTCCACACTTATTGAAGGTGATAATGCCCTGAAACTAGCCAGGAAAAATACAGACTCCACCAGTGTAGCAGAACTAAAACGACAAATAGGCGTTGCCAGTTATTTCAAAGGTAATTACGATGTGGCAGCAAAAAATTTTTATGAGTCCATTGCCATCCTTGAAAAAAATAAGGATAAAAAAAAGCTGGCACCAGTTTACAATGAACTGGCAAAACTCTATCGCAAAACGAGGGACCTCGACAGGGCTCTTGAAAATTATAATAAAGCCAGAGATATTTACACTGAAATAAAAGATACCAGCGGCATCTCCATGATATTAAATGAATCAGGTGTGGTGTATGAATACAGAGAAGATTATAAAGAGGCCCTTAACCGTTATACTGAATCACTGAGGCTGGCAGAAAAAGCAGGAGATTCTGTGGGTGTCTCTTATTCGCTCAGTAATATTGCCGGAGTATTTGTTATCCAGAAACAATATGATATGGCCGAAGCAAACCTGCTAAGGGCTCTATACATCAGGCAAATGGCGAAAGACAGTTTTGCTATTGCACTTACATTTTCCGACCTCGGAGTGGCCATGAATGCAAAAGGCGATTATACCAAAGCCATTAAATACCTTACACTCAGCAATCGTACAGCCGAAGGATTAAAATACCCGGAACTGATGTCCAGCAACTATAATGAACTTTCTTCCGTTTCTCAAAAACAAGGTGATTATCAGAAAGCATTTCAATACTTCTTAAAAAGATCAGCATTGAGAGATAGCTTGTATGCACTCGAAAAAACAAAACAGATAGAAGAACTGAACACCAAATATGAAACTGCACAAAAAGAACAACAGATCCTGCATCAAAAAAATAAGCTGCGACTACAAAGCTTTCTTTTTATCGGTTTAGCAGGATTGTTGCTTTTGACAGGATTGCTGGCCCATTCACAATACAAACGGTATAAACTCAGAAAAGAAAGCCAGATGCAATCAGAAATAATGAAGCAACAGGAACTGGCAGTAAAAGCAGTGATGGAAGCTGAAGAAAACGAAAGGCAACGCATAGCCCGGGACCTGCATGATGGCGTAGGACAAATGATGAGTGCCGCAAAAATGAATTTATCAGCCTTTGAATCAGAGATAAATTTTAAAAATGAAGAACAGAAAGAATCGTATGAAAAAATAATAACGCTGGTTGATGAAAGCTGCAAAGAAGTAAGAACCGTTTCGCATATTATGATGCCTAATGCGTTGCTGAAAAATAACCTGGGTATTGCCATCCGCAACTTTGCAGATAAACTGAACAGTAAGTCAATTGAAATAAATGTGTACACTGAAGGCCTTGAAGAAAGAATGGACTCCAATATAGAAACAGTGCTGTACCGGGTAATACAGGAATGTGTGAATAATGCTATGAAACATGCAGGTGCCAGCCGGCTTGATATTTCACTTATACGGGATAAAGATGGAATAAGCGGTACGATAGAAGACAATGGTAAAGGTTTTGATGCCGCAGGCCAAAAAAACGCTGAGGGTATCGGCCTTAAAAATATAACTAGCCGAATAGAATACCTTAAAGGAACTGTTGACTTTGACTCCTCGCCCGGCCGTGGCACTCTTGTAGCCCTGCATGTTCCCTTAACATAGCTTTCATAATATGGCAGCATTAAGAATTTCAGAATAAATTATATCCTACCATACTCAACGCTTTCCCGTCTTTAACAATTCCACAACTGTAAATTTCGGAACTCTTGCATCCTTTTTTTCGTCAGGATAAATAAGAAATAATGAAAGAAACCAATTTTATAGTATTTTAACTGCTCCAACACTGAATATAAATAGTTGGAAACCTTAACCACCATGAAACAAGAAAAAATCACACTAGCACTTGTAGATGATCACCAGATAGTTATAGATGGACTAATGTCGCTTCTCAAAGGCCACGATAAATTCAGGTTTGCTTTTGCCACCACAGAATCCGGCGAAGTGTTGGAAAAAATATCACAGACTCCTATCGATATTCTGTTAACTGATGTAATGATGCCTAAAATTCCCGGCAACCAACTTGCAAAAGCGGTAAAAGACAAATTTCCGGGAGTAAAAATTTTGGCACTCTCCATGAGTGGGCAGGGCGACCTGGTAAATGAAATGATAGAGGATGCAGACATTTCGGGTTATGTATTAAAAAATATCGGCAAACTGGAACTAATAAAAGCCCTGGAGAAAATAGCAGATGGCGGTATTTATTTCAGTGAAGAAGTGATTGAAGAGTTACAGCGAACCAGCCAGCGAAAAAAACAAAAAGAAGAAGCCCATCTTACTGCCAGAGAAATTGAAATCATCCGGCTGATAGAAAAAGAATACAACAATAAAAAGATAGCCGATACACTTTACATTTCCGAACGCACTGTAGAAACACACCGCAAAAATATTTTTCGAAAAACAAATACGAATTCTGTTATAGGGCTGGTGAAATATGCATATGAACATAAGATTATTTAGCATCTTTCAACCTGGCTGCTTAGGCTGGTATTAATTCCAGCTATTTTAATAAGCATTTTAACAGATAACAATATTAACTGCATTTTAAAGGTATTGTGAAATGTGGCGCCATTTATTTATTGAAACAGAAGCATTATAGTAAACATTCTTTCAATTGAGTAAATAATACAAGAAACAATAAAATCCTTTGAAGCCCGGATGACTAGTAGAAGAAGTTGTAATAATATTTCAGCCCTTTACTAAAATGTTTAATTTTTCAAATAACCCGTTCAGATAACTTTTGTAAAAAAGACCTGACTACAACTGAAATACTATTTACCTCCATTTGCTTTTAGATCATTAATACAATTTATATCAAAGGAAGGGTTCTCATCAAAATTCAAAATTAAGTTCTGTGCATTTGCCTCATAAGTATGATGCATCAGGCATTTGTTATTATCACAGTGGTTATCATCTACAGCAATTATATGATTAACCACCATTGAAGTTCCCATATTAACCAGGCCAAGCAAATGGCCAAATTCATGCGTAAGTAATATTGCCATTAATTTTATCCTGTCCTGCTCTGTTCCACCAGCAATAAAATATCTAATAGGTTCACCAAAAAAGCATATTGAAGTATTTTTGTAAGCTATTCCTAAAACATTACCATCGTAATAAGAACCGCTAACAAATAAAATATAGGCACTCATTTGATCGCCATGGTTGAAAACAGTTCTGTTTCTGGATTCTATTCCGGAAATATCATTTAATGTAAACCTTTCCATTAAAGTCGGATCAATTTCCTTTTCCTCGATAAAAATACCAGAAGGCTTATTTAATCTTTCATTAAGTAAATCTGTAAAAATGTGAATGGCACGGGAATCAGGTTTAAATCCCGGCATGTATTGCAGTTCTATTTTTAATGACTTATAGTTTGAAGAATTTAAATAATTCCAGGCTGAGGTGCTGGGAT
>Ga0209798_10001362_pt1 | contig 14716 bp, 7 predicted proteins | sample DOMMetBare3Fresh_FD_187475 | JGI IMG/M metagenome (GOLD analysis project Ga0209798, IMG submission 187475) | Wetland sediment microbial communities from St. Louis River estuary, USA, under dissolved organic matter induced mercury methylation -... | ecosystem: Environmental > Aquatic > Freshwater...
TCGGCTCAAGCCAGATGTTGTCAGGTTTCAGATCGCGGTGCACGATCCCCTGCAGGTGGGCTTCATGGACTGCCGAGCAGACTTGCTCGAGTATGTCCACCACCCAGTCAAGGGGCAGGCGCTTCTCTTCATTCAATACGTCGCCCAGCGTGCAGCCATCCAGGTACTCCATCACCAGGTAGGCCACCCGTTCAGTTCCCACGTGAGCGAAGCCAAAGTCCGTTACGTCGACAACGTTAGGGTGGCGCAAGCGTCCGGCCGCGCGCGCCTCACGCTTGAAGCGTTCAACAAACTCTTCATTGCTCATGAACTGGGGGGTGATCAGCTTGAGGGCGACATAACGTTCAGTGCCGAGGTGGGTGGCGAGGTAGACGGCGCCCATGCCGCCCTGCCCGAGCAATCGCTCGAGCTGGTATTTTTCATCCAGCACCTGACCCACATAACGTTCCAATCTGGACATGCTGCGTTATCCTACCGCAGACGGGCTTGAGAATGACATGCCTGGTCTAAAACGGGCGATCTAATCGTTTTGTTTCAAAAGGCGATGCAAGTCCGTGAATGGCGGGCCGTTCAATAGCGGAGAGTGGAGATTCTAAATAGTCTCCTTTTTGCGATGAGCGACTTCCCCGTCACAAACATTCCGGAACTCCGCCCGTTGCGGCAGGTGATGCTGACAAAACAGGAAACCGCCTGCTGACAGGCCGGCGCTGACAGGACGATTATGAAAACAATTATCTCAATCGCAGTGCTTGCCTTTCTCCTCATCCTGAACTCAACCGGTGACTCCCACGCAGGTGCCCGGCCCAAAGGGATGGTCCAACAGGCCGATTACGCACAGATGAAGGCCGATGCCGAAAGGGCCTATCAACAGGGAACTTATGTTCGCGCCCATGAAATCTATGCCCAGGTGAACCGGACCAACCTGCCGGCCCCTGAGGCTCGCTGGGTTGGATTTCGCCTCGCGGACACCCTCTGGCGAGCCGAGGCAGCCACGGCGACCGCCGACAACACAAAATTTGAACAGGCCCAAAAACAACTCGAAGAGCTAATCCGCACCAACGACGCCGTCGATGAGCGGGACCTGGTTTGGGCCGAAGCCCACGAGTCTCTCGCCGACCTGTTTTGGACGCGGCGCAATGCCACGAACTGGGGCGCAGGCTGGCCGCACTACCAGCAAGCGCTCGACTGGTGGGCTGGCCAGCGTGATCTTGATCGCGCGCGCGGTCGTTTCCTAAAAATCGTTTTCAAGGCTGCCGAGCCGCCCACGCAAAACGAATACTATTACTACACCTACTTTGGTAACTACATCCCGCTCAACGTGCTGGAAGACGCATTGAAGATCAGCGCCACCGACCGCGATAGAGTGCAGCTGCATTACCTGATCGCCATGACCATGCGCTATGCGGGCGGCGATTGGGAGTCGCGCCAGCGTGTGCCGGAAGAGTTTGAAGCAGCCCTGCAGGGCGGCCGGCAAACCGATTGGTACGATGACGCGCTGTTTTATTACGCCGAGTGGATGAACAGCACGGGCACGATTCGTCAGGTGGATGAAGGTCAATGGCAACAGGAGCCCGACTACAACAAGGCCCTGGAACTCTATCGCCGGTTGACGAAGGAGTTCGTCAAGGGCGAGACCAGATACTTTGATCAGGCCCAGCAGCAAATCAGAAACATCACCGAAGCGAGCATCAGCGCCGGGGTCTCGAATATTTTTCTGCCCGATTCCGAACTCCAGTTCAACCTGAATGCGCGCAACGTGAAGCGCGTCGATTTTACCCTCTACAAGATCGCTTTGACGCGCGACGTGCGCTTTACCAAAAACATCGCGGAAGAAGATGGCGAAGGCGACAGCGAGGGCTGGATGCAAAAGGTGCCCACGGCAGGATTGCCGGCAGTCAGAGCATGGTCCAAAGCGCTTGACAGTAAGGGCGATCACAAACCAATCACCGAGGAAGTACGCATTGAAGGACGGTTGCCCGTGGGCGCTTACCTGCTTGAAGCTCGCAGTGGCCCGCTCTCAGCGCGCGATCTGGTCCTCGTTACTGACGTTTCGCTGGTGCTCAAGGCCTCGGCCAGGCAGGCACTGGTCTATTTCTGTAACGCCATAACGGGAGCTCCTGTTGCCAACGCGAACGTGGCTTTGTGGGAGAGCTATTACTCCCGGGACCGTTGGCGCTGGCGCCGCCACGTACAGATGACTAACAGCGACGGCCTGGCGCCCTTCCCGCTTGGCAGTAACACCAGTTATCACTCCCTTTTTGCTGCCGCGGCGAGCGGCGAGCGTCAGGCTTTCGCCAGCGGCAATGCCAGGGGCAGCGAAGCCGAAGGCGGAACCTGGCGAATCTATGCCTTTACGGATCGCCCAGCCTACCGGCCCAAAGAAAATGTCCAGTGGAAATTCCTGGCGCGCCGGATGAACAACGGCGCTTACACCACGCCGGCGAACCAGGTCGTGGAATACGAAATCAACGATCCTCGCGGCGCCAAAGTCAGCGAAGGCAAAGCGACACTCAACACGTTCGGCAGCGCCTGGGGCTCTTTGGACTTAACCGAGCAGTTGCCGCTCGGAGAATACAGGATCCAGTTCTGGGATCAGGGTCGCGCCCACAGCATCGGCAGCGCCACGCTGTTCAGACTGGAAGAATACAAGCTGCCGGAGTTCAAAGTGGCAGTCAGGACACCTGAGGAGAATGGGAAGAAGAAAGCCTTCCGGCTCGGCGAGAAAGTCGAAGTTAACATTCAGGCGGATTACTACTTTGGTGGCGCGGTCAGTAACGCCGCAGTTGAAGTCCTCGTTTACCAGAGCCCTTTCTATCACTACTGGTACCCACATCGCGATTACGCCTGGTATTACGACGACTTTGAGCGCCAGGGCCGCTACAACTACGGCGGCCGGGGCCAGGTAGTTAAGCGTGAAACCATCAAGACTGACGCCACGGGTAAAGCGACCCTGACTTTCGACACACCCCGCGAAAATTACAATCAGGATTTTGAGTATCGGATAGAAGCGCGCGTCACTGATTCCTCGCGGCGTGAGATTGTCTCGAGCGACACCGTGCGTGTGACTCGCCAGCGCTACTATGTCTATCCGCAGCCGGAACGGAACATATATCGACCAAAAGACAAAGTTACGGTCGATTTCAAAGCGCTGGACGCGAACGAACAACCGGTAACCACGGAAGGCACCGTCAAAATTACGCGCGACTACTGGTGGGAAATATGGCTCGATCCCAGCGGCCGCGAGGTCAAAGGCGAGGAATTGCGCCTGCTCCGGAACAAGAGTCTCTTCCCGCCGCAGGTACCCAAAGGCCAGAAGCCCTGGCGGCTGAAGTTTCGCGGCTATCAGCACGACGATATCGTGATCCAGACGCTCAAGACCGATGCCGGCGGCGCGGCACAAATGCAGTTCCAGGCGGATCGCGAGGGCTACTATCGCGTGGCCTGGCAAAGCAGCCAAAGCCAGCCCGGCAACAAGCGCGATCGGTTCCTGCCGCCAGTCAAAGCTGAGACTTACGTCTTCGTGGCCACTAATGCGTCCACCGATCTTGGTTATCGCCACGACGGAGTTGAGATCATTGTTGACAAGGACACCTTCCGCACTGGGCAAACGGCGCCGGTCATGCTGTTTGTGCCCGACGGCGATCGCTACGTCCTGTTCAGCGTGGAAGGCGACGATCTGTACAGCTATAAACTCGTGCATGTCAGCGGGACGGCGAAACTCATTGAGTTACCGATCGAAGAAAAGCATGTACCCAACATTTATCTCAATGCGGCGCTGGTGCACGACGCGCAATTGTTCGTCGATACGAAACAAGTGGTCGTGCCGCCGGTGCGGCAGTTCCTCTCGATCGACGTGAAAGCCGATCGCGAGCAGTACCAACCTCGCGACGAAGGCACCCTCACGCTAACTGCTCGCGACGCGGGCGGGAAGCCTGTGGCAGCGGAAATCGCGCTCTCCCTGTTCGACGAGTCGGTCAGGTACATCCAGCAGGATTACGCCGGCGACCCACGCCAATTCTATTTCGGCAGCAAGCGTTCGCATACAGTCTCGACTCAAAGCACCTTCAATCAGAAAAGCTATGTGCGTTTGGTCGAGTATGAGAAACGATTGATTGAAAGCAAAAATGTCCCCGGGGAAGACGACGAACAGAACAGGCAGTTATTGCGCGATGCTCCCCGTCGAGCAGTTTTCGGCGACAAGGCTGAGTATGGCGTCAATGTGGGGGCGGTGAGCGAATCCGTGTCCGTCGCCGGCGGGCGCAGGGACGAGATGAGACCGAGTGGCTTATTGGCCTCTGAAGCTAAGTACAAGTCCGCCGACGCGCCTCCACCACCAGCGCCGGGCCAGGAACCTGCCGTGCAGGTGCGCAGCGATTTTCGCTCGACCATTCTCTGGCTGCCGGACATCAAGACAGATGCCGATGGCACCGCTCAGGTACGGGTCAAATATCCGGATGCCTTAACCACCTGGGTAGCTACGGCCCGCGTGGCCACGACGGGCAATCAATTCGGCATGGGGAATACCTCAACCCGCACCAGGCAGCCATTGATTGTGCGACTCCAGGCGCCACGCTTTTTTGTGGTCGGCGATCAGGTGACTGTCTCAGCAGTCATCAACAACAACACCGATCTGGCGCTGCGCGTCGCTCCTTCATTGCAGGCAGAAGGACTGTCCATTACGGGCCTGATGATTGGCGGCAAGCCCGTAAAGGGTGAACAGGGCGCGGTGGACGTGAAGGCCAACGACGAGACACGCGTGGATTGGCTCGTGTCTGCCACGAGCGCCGGCGAGGCCAAATTGAAAGTCGAGGCGCGCGGCGATAAGTACGCCGACGCGATGGAAAAGACATTCGCCGTCTATGAACACGGCATCGAGAAGTTCGTTTCACGGTCGGGTAAGATGCGCGGCGATAGCGTGGCCATCAAACTCGACATTCCTCAGGCGCGGCGTCCGGAAACAACGATGCTGACCGTGCAGGTGACGCCGAGTCTGGCGACAACGATGCTGGATGCGCTGCCTTACTTGATCGACTATCCCTACGGCTGCACCGAACAAACGATGAGCCGGTTTCTCCCGGCCGTGATCACTGCCAGGACGTTGCGCGATCTCGGCCTGAAGCCCGAGACAGCCATGGGCAAGATCTTTGGTGGCATTGAGACTGCGACGGCGGCGGCGACCCATCCCAAAGGGAAGCACGATCTTTCTGAACTCGATGCGATGACCAGGCAGGGGCTGGCGCGTCTTTACGACTTCCAGCATGCCGATGGCGGCTGGGGTTGGTGGAAAGAGGGAGAAAGCGACCATTTCATGACCGCCTATGTTCTCTGGGGCATGACGCTCGCTCACCAGGCAGGAGTCGATGTCAAGCGTGACGCAGCGGCCCGCGCGGCCGAGTATCTCGACAAGGAACTGGTGGAGGAAGAGAGTAACTATGACGGCCAGGCGTGGATGCTGCACGCTTTGGCGGTGTACCAGGCAGAGATGAAATCCGCAGTCTCGAAATTCCAGTCCAGGGCTTTTGATAATCTGTGGAAAAATCGCGACAAGCTCAATGCTTACACGCGCTCGTTGCTGGCGCTTGCCGCGCACGGCCTGGGCTACCACGACAAAGCAAAGATTCTGGTTGAGAATCTGGCCAACGGTGTGAAAGTTGATTCAAAACCAGATATCTCGATTGTTCAGAGCGGTGTTCAAACAACTGATCCCTCGGTGCTGGGAACGGCGCACTGGGGCGAAGACGGTATCTACTGGCGCTGGTCGGACGGCGGCGTTGAGGCAACCGCATTTGCTCTGCGCGCGTTGCTGGCCATCGATCCGCAAAACAAGCTGATCGAGCCGGTGACCAATTGGCTGATCAAGAACCGGCGTGGCGCCCAATGGAGCAACACACGCGATACGGCGATCGTGGTGCTGACGCTTAACGACTATTTGCGCCGCAGTGGTGAACTGCAGCCGGCGCTCGCTTATGAGTTGCTGGTGAATGGAAACCTGGTGGCCAGCAAGCTGGTCACCGCCGAGGACGCGCTCAGCGCGCCCAGCAGGTTCCTGGTATCCCGCGAGTTCATTCGCGATGGACAGAATGAAATTCTGATTCGCCGGAAGAGTGGCACCGGCCCTCTCTATTTTTCGGCGCAGGCAGAATTTTTCAGTCTCGAAGAACCACTGACAGCCGCGGGAAATGAGATCTTCGTGCGCCGCCAGTATTTCAAACTAGTCAACCATCCCACGTTGCTTAAGGGCTTTGTTACTGAGCGCGTGGCCTTAAACGATGGTGACACGGTCAAAAGCGGCGAACGAGTGGAAACCGTAATCACTATTGAAGCAAAGAACAATTATGAGTATCTGCTGTTTGAAGACCTGAAGCCGGCCGGACTGGAAGCGGCAGAGATTCGCAGCGGGGAAAGCCTCTACATCAGGCAGATCAAGTCGGGGGCGCTTAACAATAGCGGGAAATCCACCTTGATGAACTACAACCAGGCCACGGATTTCACCGGTCAGACACGTTGGGTTTATCAGGAGCTGCGCGACCGGAAGGTGGCGCTGTTTATCGATCACCTGCCTGAAGGTGTCTGGCAAATGAGTTACGAAATGCGGGCCGAAAGTCCGGGCGCTTTCCACGCGCTCCCGGTGCTGGGACATGCGATGTACGTCCCTGAGATTCGCACAAATGGCGCGGAAGTGAGAATCAAGGTGGTGGATTAGGGCTTAGGTCTTTGGACTTGGGTCTTAGGTCTTTGGTTTTTGGTCCTTCTCTGGCGCGACAGGTTTGGCCGGGAACACCGGAAGACCCAAGGCCCAAGACCCAAGGCCAAAAACCAAAGACCAAAGACCAAAAACCGCCTTATCAACCACTCAACGCATACGCAGCCTTCAGCCAGCCAATCAATTCGGCATCAACTTCGGCGGGCGTAGTCAGCTTTACTTCGTGATGAAATCGTTTTGCGGAGGTTTGTTCTGACTTATGTATCCGCGGGCTGCTAATCTTCTGATCACTCTTGATGGTCAGAATGATCGCGTTTTTGCGCGTGGCCACACCGGCAAAGGCAGTGACGTTGTTCAGATGAATCGAAGTCTTCTTGGGGTCTTCCTGCACCGGCCCAAAGCGGCGAGCGTGCTTCAACAAATGTTCGTATATCCTGGCCACCACCGGGTCCTTCCCGGCAAAATGTTGCCCGACACTAAAACCATTCTCCATCATTACTCTCCTTCGCACTTCCACCACTAGAAGATCAAGCGCACAGCCAGCTGGAGGTTGCGTGGACCACCCCCACCCAGAAACGGATTGCCGATTCCCACATCCGGAGTCACCGTAATCGGGAGAAAACCTGTGCCGCGTCCGGTCGCGTCGAGCCCATTAAAAGCAGCGTCGGCAATGAAGCTGGGCAGCAACGGCGACGAGAAGTTGGGATGATTGAAAAGATTGAAAGCTTCCAGGCGCAACTGGATCTTCACCTGATCCGTAATCGGCGTCGTCTTGAAAAGTGAGAGATCGAAGTTTCGATAGTGAGGGCCGGGCAAAGAATTGCGCCCCAGGCTGCCGAAGTGAAAACTTCCCGGCAGACATTCGCCGGCGGCGTCAAAGGTACAGGGAACTTTGAAAGACGCGAGGTTCAAATAACGGTCGCGCCCATTCGTTCCCGCGAAAGGATCGCCTACCACGTCGGGACGCCCAAAGAATTCTCCGGTGCCGTTAAAGTCGCCGGTGAAGTTGTAGTTCAGATGAAACGGATTGCCGCTCCGCAGGGTGAGTACCCCGTTAAACTGCCAGCCCTTGCCCAGCCGCGGATGCGCCTTGATGAGGTTGGGGACGTCGTAACCAAAGCTCCAGATGAATCGATGACGGCTGTCGAAATTGGAATTACCCCGCTCGAGATCGGCGCGAAAACTGTTGTCGGGCTGGGTGGCGTTGGCCACATAATCCTGGCCGTCTGACGCATTATCGATCGAGTGCGACCAGGTGTAATTGATGGTGGAATTCCAGCCGCGCAGGTTTCGCAGAGTAAAGCTTGTCTGCAGCGCGTGATAGTTGGAATTCGCCGACGTCTCCAGCTGATTGACATAGAAGAAGGTGCCACCTGAGGGAGCAAAGGGCCCATTATCAAAAGGCCGGGAGGTGGAAATCCGCGGCACCGGCGGCTGGTTGATATCGCGATAGCGAAAGAGCTTCGTGCCCCTGGAACCGACATAGCCAACCTGGAGGACGCCATCTTTGAACAACTCATGCTGCACATTCAGGTTGAAATTCTGCACGTAGGGGGTGCGCAGGTTCCGATCGACGGCGAAAACATCTGAATCAAGAAAATCCGTGAAGACCGGAACATTGTTCTGAATCAGGGGTACCGTGGAGAATGAAAAGAGAATCGCCGAGGGGCCGATTGGGTTGTAGGCCGGGCCGGGATTGAAGGTGTTGAAGGGAAGTTGCCCTACGAAAAAGTCCTGCGAGAAGGCATCGTAGAAAAGTCCCCAGCCGGCGCGCACCACTGTCTTCCCTTTGCCGTTTAGATCCCAGGCGACCCCGAGGCGGGGCGAAAAGTTGTTCCAGTCGCTTTGATAGAGTTTGTCCACCAGGCGCAGGCCGTTCACGCTATCAAAATTGCTGAAGCGTTTGCGCTCCTCGTTAATTACGCCAAAGTAATCCCAACGCACCCCGAGATTGAAGGTGACCTTCGGACGCCAGCGAAAGGTGTCCTGCATAAAGGCGCCATGAGAATTCTGGAAAGTGCCGCGGCGCGAGTCACCCCGTGCCGAACGACCGCCGCTCGGATTACCGGCCAGAAAGTCGCCCAGCGAATCAAAGTTAAGCCGGCCGCGATAGCCTGCATCAAAGAAGGCATTGACAAAGGTGCGGCGGAACTCGTAACCAAATTTCAGGTCATGACGATTTATCTTCCAGGAAAAGTTATCGAGCGCCTGCCAGTTGGTATCAACGCGGGCCCGCGGCACAGAAAGCGTGGATCCGATTGAAGCAAAGCCGCTGACGCTAATGAACGGCAAACCGAAATCCTGCGGACCCGCTATGCCCGTGTTCAGGCCAATGGTGCGCGGATCAAAGGCGCGGTCCTGCGGGAAAAATCCCTCCTTGAAGCGATTGTAACCAAAGCGCATTTCATTGACTTTGGTGGCGGAAAATATTTTCAGGTAAGAAAGCGCAATCAGGTTCACACGCGTAGGCGTGACCGTGTTGTAGCCAGGTAAGACGTTGCCCCCGAGTATCGCGAGGGGAAATGACTGGTTGCTGTTGCCAAAGAAATAGCGTCCCGTCAATTGGTTCTGCTTGTTGATCTCGTGATCGATCTTTCCGATCAAGCTGTCGACATCGTTCGACGCGGGAGTGGTCACGAACAAATTGGGCGCGCCGGTGCTGTCAAACAACGGCAGGGGACGATTTGGAGCCGGCCAGGGATTACGGGCCAGGAGCCGTGCAATCACGGGATTGACCGGCACGATGCCCATGGAAAGCGCGGCTATTTCGCGCGGGTCCGGAACGCGCGCGGTCGAGTTCAAGCCCACGCGCTCGCGCTGTCCTTCATAAGCAAAGTAGAAGAAGGTGCGGTTGCGAATAATTGGCCCACCTACTGCGCCACCGAACTGGTTGTTACGAAAGGCTGTTTGCGGATCCGGCTGGGGATTAAAAAAGTTGCGCGCGTCGAGCCGATCATTGCGCAGGAATTCAAAAAGAGCGCCATGAAACTGGTTGGTGCCGGACTTGGTCACGATGTTCACAGTGGCGCCGGCGTTGCGACCGTATTCTGCTTCGAAGTTCGAGAGAATCGCTGCTTCCGAAATTGCTTCGATGGGGAGAATTGTCGCTGGAGTACCAAAGACACCCGCCTCGTTGATTGCCGGCAGGTTGCGATAGCCATCATTCATATCCGTCCCGTCGAGCAGATAGTTATTCGAGCGGCCGCGATTGCCGTTGGCGCTGAAGAGGCCGAAGCTGCCGGGGGAGTCTGTGGCGCCCGAAGGATCGCCACTGGCGCCGGGCACCATCACCAGAAACTTGGTAAAGTCGCGCCCGTTGACGGGAAGGTCCGCCACCTGTCTTGCGCCAATCGTACCCCCGAGCGTGTTATTGGTAGTTTCAACTTGTGCCGTCGCTGCCACGAGCACGGTCGACTGTGAACCTGCGACGGCCATTACCACATCCACTCGCCTTTCCGCGGACACTTCGACCAAGGCATTCGTTACGGTTGCGTCCTGAAAACCGGACTTTTGCACCGTGACCGTATATGTTCCTGTCTGCAACTCCGGGAGACTGTAGGTGCCAAAGTCATCGGTCACGGTGGAACGCTCGATGCCCGTGGCGACATTTTTTGCCTTCACAGTTGCCAGCGCCACCACTGCGCCGTTCGGATCCGTGATTGTTCCCAGAATAGTGCCGCGAAATGTTTGCGCGGAAACCTGCATCAGGAAGGTCAGCATGACGAAAGCAGTCGCGATGCCCCGCGACAAATGGCTGGCGGAAACCCTGACCCCCGTCAACGAGTGGTTTGTTCTTGCTTGCGAAACGTTGTTGTTTGTGATCACAGCAGACCTCCCGGGAGCAAATGAGGAAAGAAGGAGCAACTCATAAGCGCAACGTCCGTGCATCGCGCAAGTGCAGGGGGGATTATATAACTGTCAGTTGGCCAGTCAATGAATGTCTGTCGGGTTTTGCGACCCGGCCGGGTCCAGTTCTAATTTGGCCCCCGCGAGGTTCGTCGGGTAACATCCTGTTTTCGGGAGAAAGGTACTAGAGGATGCCAATTGCAGATAGTCTGATACCAAACGTTAACCAACAGGGATTGGATATCAGATCGACGCCGCGCGCCGAAATGAATCTGTTTCCGCTCGACACTTTTGCCTACGAATTTCCGGGCCGCGAAATCGAGATCAACTTTGAAATCCCGGAATTTACAGCGATTTGTCCATTCTCAGACTTTCCGGATTTCGCGACCTTGAAGCTGAGCTATGTGCCGCACCAGCTTTGTGTGGAACTAAAGAGCCTGAAGCTGTATATCAACTCGTTTCGCGAAGTGAAGATCTTCCATGAGCACGTCATCAACGTGATCCTGGAGGACTTTGTGCGCGCCTGCGATCCCCTGAGAGTTTCGCTGGTCGGCGACTTCAACATTCGCGGCAACATCAAAACGATCGTGCGCGCGAGTTACGAAAGGCCGGCTTCGGGCCCGGAAAGCGTCGCTGAGAGAAGATTGATCAGCCCCTCTCAAAACTCGTAGGCCGTTCTACTATGGAGACCAACATTGTCTACATCAGCGCCGGGATCGTCGCACTGTTGATCTTCGTCTTTGTCGCGAGGCGTTTGCTGCGGCTCGCCATGAAGCTGACTCTCGTGGGCGTCGTCCTTTTGGCGGTGCTCGCCGGAGCGGGCTACGGCTGGTGGAATGGCTGGTTTGCTTCGCAGCCGAGGACTCAGCACCGAGGAGCGCCGGCGCGAACCGCAGCTCCCCGTTGATTGGCAGGCGCCGGTGGCGGAAGAAAGTCAACTATCATGGAGGACAACCGCGGCGAAGTTAATCCCGTCCCACCTGACAACTCTCCTGACACTGCAAACAAGGGAATTTCCGGACTCTGGCGCCGTTATGGCAGGCTCCCGCGCAATGTCTTTGCTATCGGCTTTGTCAGCCTGTTGAATGACGCCTCCAGCGAAATTATCTATCCGCTGCTGCCTGTTTTTCTTTTCTCGGTTCTGGGAGCTTCAGCCTCAGCCATCGGCGTGATCGAAGGCGCAGCAGAATCAGTCTCCAGCCTTCTGAAACTGTTCGCAGGGTATCTCAGCGATCGTCTTGGCAAACGCAAGGCTTTGGTCGTCTTCGGATATTCGCTTGCTGGTTTGGGCCGCCCTCTGCTGGCCTTTGCCGGCAGTTGGTATCAAGTGCTGGCCATTCGTCTGGTCGATCGCGTTGGCAAGGGCATTCGTAGCGCACCCCGTGACGCGATGATTGCCGATACGGTCACCGTGCAGCAGCGCGGGTTGGCCTTTGGTTTTCACCGGGCGATGGACCACAGCGGCGCCGTCCTCGGTCCTTTGCTGGGTTATGGCCTCGTGTACTGGTTTGCCGCTAATCGAAATGCCCCCAGCGCCCACGACTTCACCAAAATCTTCCTGGTGGCATCTGTTCCGGCCGTGGCCGCGGTGTTGGTGGCGATATTTTTCCTCCGCGAACCTGCGCTGAAAGTTCCCGCAGGGGAAGCCGCGAAACCGCGACTTAGCTTGAGCGGATTTGACGGTAACTTCAAACGCTTTCTGCTGGTCGTGGCGCTGTTCACGCTTTCTAATTCATCTGACGCTTTCCTCCTCTTGCGGGCGCAGGACGCAGGCGTCTCGGTAATGGCGCTTCCCTTACTGTGGGCGGCACACCATGGCAGCAAAGTGCTGAGTTCGCTCTGGGGTGGCGATCTCTCCGATCGCTTCGGGCGCCGCCGGTTGATTGTTTCCGGATGGGTTCTTTACGCAGCGGTCTATGCGGGGTTTGCCTTTGTCAGCAATCAGATTTCAGTTTGGATCCTGTTCCTGATCTACGGCGTCTACTTTGGCCTGGCTGAGGGCGCGGAAAAGGCCCTGGTGGCCGACCTGGTGCGGCCCGAACAAAGAGGTACCGCTTACGGGTTGTATAATCTCGCGTTCAGTGTCACCGTCCTGCCTGCCTCTATTCTGATGGGCGCTGTGTGGGATTGGAAAGGGCCAGCCACAGCTTTTCTCTGGAGCGCCGGCCTGGGCGCGATCGCTGCCTTGCTGCTCCTGCTTTTGGTGCGCACGCCCGCGAGAGTGACTATACGCCCGGGGTGACTATCAGCAACAACAGATGCTTTCGCCAGAAGATGAAAGAATTTGCGAGACCCTTTGGGGATGGACATGCAGATTCCAATTTCGCACTCTTATTTAAGTAATAATGACCACCACCAACTATCAATTAATAAGAACCGAAGCCCAACTTCGGGAGGCAGTCGCCCAGCTCGAAAAACATGCCGTCCTCGGCCTCGATACTGAAACCACCGATCTCGATCCCTACAACTCTCGTTTGCGGCTAATTCAGCTGGCGGCGCCCGACTGTGTACGCATAATCGATCTTGATGCTTTCGCCGGCAACGACCCAAAACACAACGAAGCACTCGCTCCGTTGCGGCGGCTGCTGGCCGCCGCTCGCCCGATCAAGATCGCGCACAACGCCAAGTTCGACGCCAAGTTCATCAAGCACAATCTGGGCGTCGATCTTGGTGGCTTGTTCGATACTCTCCTCGCCAGCCAACTCGTCAGCGCCGGCGATATTGAGGAACGTCACGGACTCGATGCAGTGGCTGGCCGCTATCTCAATGAGTCAGTCGATAAGAGCGAACGGCTCAGCAACTGGGAGTTCGAGCTTTCCACTGCCCAGTTGGAATACGCCGCGCGTGATGCCGCTATCCTGCTGCCGTTGCGCGAAAAACTGATCGAATCGCTCAAGACCAACGGCCTGGTCCAGTGCGCGCAACTCGAGTTTGAGTGCGTCATGCCGGTCGCCAACATTGAATTAAACGGCTTCTTCATGCAGAAGGAGCGCTGGCTTGAGCAGTTGTCCGCGGTTGAGATCAGGCGGGCCGCCCTGGCGAATGAACTGCAGGAGATACTCGGCGTGGACGCAGCCCAGGGCACCCTCTTCGGTCCCGCCCGCGCCAACATCAATCTCGACTCGCATCAGCAGTTAACTGAAGCACTGAACCGGATGGGTGTGCCTGTTCCCGACTCGACCCGCAACTGGAAGTTGCAACCGCTGGCGGCAGAGTATCCGGTGATCGCGACCTTGCTCGAGTACCGGACGGTGCAAAAGGCCCTGACCAGCTATGGCCAGAACATGATTGAATTGATCAATCCGGCGACCGGGCGACTGCATGCGGACTTTCGCCAGATCGGCGCCCCCACAGGCCGCTTTTCCTGCACCAATCCCAACATCCAACAGGTGCCTCACGCCATCGAATACCGTCGCTGCTTTAGCGGGCATCCGGCCGGCCGGAAGCTGGTCATCGCCGACTATTCTCAGATTGAACTGCGTATCCTCGCGGAATTCTCGGGCGACCAGGGCTTTATTGAAGCCTTCAACACCGGCGCCGACCTGCACCGCGTGACCGCCGCCCAGGTATTCAACGTCAGTGTCGATCAGGTCAGCAAGGAGCAGCGCGATTTCGCCAAGCGTTTGAATTTCGGAGTCGTCTACGGCATCGGCGCGCAGCGCTTTTCAATCATGACCGGCGTGGGCGTGCCGGAAGCGGAAAACGTCTTGCGGAAATATTTTTCTACCTACCGGGGGCTGGATAATTATCTGCGCGAGGCTGCGAACCGGGCGGTTCGTGAAAAACAATCGCGCACCGCCTCCGGTCGCCTGGTCCGCTTTCGTTTTGACGAGTTGGATCGCCAGCAGATTTCCATGACGCAGCGCAACGGCAAGAATACGCCCATCCAGGGCACCAGCGCCGACATTCTTAAACGCGCCTTGCGTTTGCTCGACGACGATCTGCGCGGGACCTCGGCAAAGATAGTCAATATCATCCACGATGAGATCGTGGTGGAGGTTGACGCAGCTGAAGCTCAGGCCATTGCAGTGAAAGTTGAGCAGGCAATGTGCGCCGCCGGTCAGGAGTACGTGCGCAGCGTACCGGTAAAGGTGGAAACGGAGATTGCCGACGAGTGGGTCAAGTGAAGGATGAAGGATGAAGGATGAAGGGAAGACGGGCGGGGGG
>Ga0209798_10001364_pt1 | contig 14707 bp, 17 predicted proteins | sample DOMMetBare3Fresh_FD_187475 | JGI IMG/M metagenome (GOLD analysis project Ga0209798, IMG submission 187475) | Wetland sediment microbial communities from St. Louis River estuary, USA, under dissolved organic matter induced mercury methylation -... | ecosystem: Environmental > Aquatic >...
GGCCTGGTCACGCTGCGCCACTGCACCGAAGGTGAAGTCGTCGTGCGCGAGGGCACGTCCGACAGCCACCTGTACCTGATCGTCGCCGGCTCGGTCACGGTGGCGCGCGCGGCCGGCACGCCCGAGGAGGTCGTGCTGTTCACGCTCGGCCGTGGCGACACGATCGGCGAGTTGAGCTTCCTCGACGACAACGTGCACTTCGCCTCGGTCGTGTCGCACGGCGCGACCACGCTGCTGGCGCTCGAGCGCGAGCGCTTCGAATCACTGCTCGGCACCGATCCGCAGATCCTGTACCGTGTGATGCGTGCGATCGTGCGCCGCGTGCACCAGCAGCAGCACCGCCTGTCGGCGCAGGCCACGGAGCTGACCAACTACATCACGAAGACCCATGGCCGATACTGAGATCGCCCACCGATGACTGATCTGTCGCAGACCTTCGGCTACCAGACGGTCGACGAGCGCGAGCGCGAGCGCCGCATCCGGCGTGTGTTCGCCGCCGTGGCGCGGCGCTACGACCTGATGAACGACCTGATGAGCATGGGCATCCACCGGCTGTGGAAGCGGCGCCTGGCGCGCACGGCCGCGCCGCGCGCCGGGCAGGTCATCGTCGACCTTGCCGGCGGCACCGGTGACGTGGCCGCGCTGATGGCCGGTGCCGACCGCCTGGTGCTGGTGTGCGACCCGAGCGTGCCGATGATGACGGTCGGCCAGGAGCGCGGGCTGGCGCACGTGGGCTGGCTCGGCGGCACCGGCGAGCGCCTGCCGCTGGCCGACGCCAGCGTCGACACGCTGACGGTGGCCTTCGGCATCCGCAACGTCACGCGCCTGGAAGACGCGCTGGCCGAGGCCTGGCGCGTGCTGCGGCCGGGCGGGCGTTTCCTGTGCCTGGAGTTCTCGACCCCGCACGCGCTCGTGCGGCCTTTCTACAACCTGTTCTCGTTCACGGTGATTCCGCGCCTGGGCGCCTGGGTCGCGCGCGCTCCCGAGGCCTACCAGTACCTGATCGAGTCGATTCGGCGTTTTCCCGACCAGCGCGCCTTCGACGACTTGATCCAGCGCGCGGGGTTCACCGACGTGACCTACGACAATCTGAGCCTGGGCATCGCCTGCATCCATGTCGGCTGCAAGCCGGTGCCTGCTTCGAGCGAAGGGGAGACACGTTGAAGAGCGCCGAACAACGCGCCCATCTGAGCGCGGTGCGCAGCGGTTCGGCCGCGGCATGGCTGGCCGCGATCCGGCCCAACAGCCTGCTGGTGGCGATCAGCCCGGTGCTGGTGGGCGCGGCGCTGGGCTGGCAGCGCGAGGGAAGACTCGACCTGACCGTGGTGCTGATCATCCTGGCGGCATCGCTGCTGGTGCAGGTCGTGACGAACCTGCAGAACGACGTGGGCTACACCCTGCGCGGCGGCGACAGCAGCGGCACGCGCATCGGGCTGCCGCGCGCGACGGCGCTCGGCTGGCTGCCGGTGCGCTCGGTTCGCCTTGCCATCGTCGCGGTGGCCGTGCTCGCCACGCTGCTCGGGTTGTGGCTGGTGGCCTTGCGCGGCTGGCCGGTGCTGGCCATCGGCATCAGCTCGCTCGTCGCGGCGCTGGCCTACATGGGCGGGCCGCGGCCGATCGCCTACACGCCTTTCGGCGAATTCACGGTGTTCGTGTTCTTCGGCCTGGTCGCGGTGACGGGCACCGACTGGGTGCTGACCGACGGCATCGGCGCGGCGACGATGGTGGCGGCAGTGGCCATCGGCGCCCTGGCTGCCGCGGCACTGGCGGTGAACAACCAGCGTGACGTCGCGCACGACACGCTGGTGGGCCGGCGCACATTCGCCGCGATGTTCGGCATGGCGGCCGGGCACCGGCTGTACTCGGTGCTGCTGCTCGGGCCGTTCGCGCTCACGCCGCTGATGGCGGCGCTGGCCGGCGCACCGCCGTTGCTGCTGCCGCTGCTGCTGCTGCCCGCGGCCTGGGCGCTGCGGCGCGACTTCGTCGCCTGCCCGCCGGGGCTCGCGTTCAACAGCGTGCTGTTCCGGACCTTCCGGCTCGAACTCGTCTACGCGGTGCTGCTGGCGAGCGGGGCGGTGCTCGATCGTCTCTGGGCAGGCTGATGACGGTGTTCGCAAACCTTCCCTTCACGCGCCGCGACTGGCTCGCCGCCGCGGCGGCCGCTGCCATGGCGCCACTGGCGCAGGCGCAGGGCGCGCAGTTTCCCGAACGCGCGGTGCGCATCGTCGTGCCTTATGGCGTGGGCATCGGGCCCGACGTGGTGATGCGCAGCGTGGCCGACGTGCTGTCGCGCCAGTGGAAGCAGCCGGTGGTGATCGACAACAAGCCGGGTGCCTCGGGCATCGTGGCCTTCGGCGAAGTGCGGCGCACGCCGCCCGACGGCCATACGCTGTTCGTGGCCGACACGGCCACGATGTGCGTCAACCCGCTGATCCACGACAACCTGCCGTACGACCCGGCGCGCGACCTGATGCCGCTGACGTTGCTGTTCCGCGCCACGTTCCTGATCCTGGTCGGTGGCGACAGCCGCTTCCAGTCGGTGCCGCAGCTGCTCGACGCGGCGCGGCGCGAGCCCGGCCGCGTGAGCTACGCGTCGCTGGGCAACGGGCACGCGGTGCACGTGGCGATCGAGACGCTGGCGCAGGCGGCGGGCGTGCGCATGCTGCAGGTGCCGTTCAAGGACGCGGGCGCGCTGTTCACCGCGGTGGCCGCAGGCGACGTCGACTTCACGGCCTTCAGTGCCAACACCGTTGCCGGCCTGCTGCAGCAGAAGCGCCTGCGCGCGCTGGCGGTGGCCTCCAAGACCCGTATCAAGGAGATCCCGGGCCTGCCCACGCTGGCCGAGGCGGGTGCGCCCGATGTGGAGATGCGGCCGTGGGCCGGGCTGGTGGCCGTGGCCGGCACGCCGCAGCCGGTGCTCGACCAGTTGCAGCGCGACCTGGTGGGTGCGATCGAGTCGCCCGAGGTGCGCGAACGCATCGCCACACTCGGCTTCGAACTCACGCCCTCGACGCCGCAGCAGCTGCGTGCGCGCGTCGAGAGCGACCTTGCGCTGTACGCGCTGCTGCTGCGCGATGGGCGCCTGACCAAGGCCTGATCGGGAAGAATCATGAGCCGCCGGGCCGCTCCCAAGGCGAATTCCGAAGTGCGCAGCACGGAGGTTGTCCGATGAGCCGCCACCATGTCCACCTGATCCGCACGATCTTCAGCGACCCGCCGAACCACAACCTGCATTGGCGCGAGATCGAGTCGCTGCTCAAGCATGTCGGTGCGTCGCTCGAGCCGCTTTCGGGCGCGCGCATCCGCGTCACGCTCAACCGGATGGAGGAGATCGTCCACCGCCCGCACCACAGCAGCACGATGAACGCCCAATCGATCGTGCACCTGCGCGCCTTCCTGGCGCGCGCCGGCGTCACGCCGTCGCAGTACGAGGGGCAGGGAGAGACACCACCGCGATAGCGCTCGTGCATGCCGCGCCCGAGCCGCTGCTGCTGGTGGCCTGCCTCTGCGCCGCATGGTGTCATGCGTGCCAAGACTTTCGCGCCGTCTTCGAGGCCCAGATGCCTCTGGGCGACGGACGCACGCGCTGGCTGTGGGTCGACATCGAGGACGAGGAGGCCCTGCTCGGCGCCGTCGAGGTGGACGACTTCCCGACCTTGCTGGTCGCCGATCGGCGCGGACCGAGGTTCTTCGGCGTGATCGCGCGTCGGCGTCAATAGACGCCGGGCACGAAACGCTTCGTGCGCTGCTGGTAATCGCGGTAGCCTGGATGCGCTTGCACCATCGCTCGCTCCTCGACCCCGGCCTTGGCGGCCAGCACCGCCGCGAGCGCGGCCAGGCTGGCCCAGGCGACGCCGCCGCCGGCCGTCCAGGCGGCCGCGCCGCCTGCCAGCAGCAAGGCCGAATACATCGGGTGGCGGATCCAGCGGTAGGGCCCGTGCGTGATCAGGCGGCCGCCCTCGCGCGGCTGCGGCCGGATGTTGAAGTTGCCGGGCCGGTTGGCCCTCAAGGCTAATGCACCGAGGGCCGCGGCTGCCAGCGCACACAGCAGCGCGCCGATGGGCATCGGCCCACGCGCGAGCGCTGCCGCCGCCTGCCAGGCCAGCAGCGCCAGCAGCGCAAACTGCAGCGCGACGAGCACTGTACCCCGCATCGAGGGTTTGTCGAAGGCCATGGAGGCAGCGTAGCCGCTTCGCGGCGCTGTGTGCAGGCGGCGTGCTTGCTCGCAAGCGCCGACGGGCGCGGACCGCCCGTCGGCGTCAAGCAAAGCCGCTACTTGCCGAACACCAGGAACGATGGCTCGTCGGCGGTGGCGTGGCGCACCTGGGCGTTGTCGAACGCGGCCATGCCGAACGGGTAGCGTGCGTTCAAGTCGTTCCACTGCACGTCGAACTTGCTGCCGGTCACGAGCTTGCGGCTGATCACATAGGTGTGCATGCCGTTGGCCCAGGCCGTGGCGACGCGCACGTCGGCGCGGTCGCCCATCAACGGGATGCTAATGTGGCCTGCCACCTCGTCGCCCGCCTTGAACTTGCTGTCGTCGAACGGCACCTCGTCGCCCTTGGCGATCCAGTACTTGCCGCCGGCGTTGGCCGCCAGGCCGCTCTTGTCCATGAACTTGGGCTTGCCGTTCTCGAGCGGGATCGGCGCGTACTCGGGGCCGCCCGGGTCGCCTTTGCGGCCGGCGTTGGGGGCCTTGTCCTTGTCGTAGCGCGTCCAGTCGGTGTACTGGTCGTCGACCCAGCCGAGCACGCCGGTGCGCATGCCCTTCATGTGCCACATGTCGAGAATCTCGCCCTCGTCGCGGGTGTACTTGTTGCCGTAGGGCTTGCCCTCGCCGAGGTGGCAGGCCACCGTGCAGCCCTGCTTGTCGAAGTTGCGCACCGGGCTGGCCTGCCAGAGCATGGCCCACTTGTCCTCGTAGTAGATGTTGTCGTCACCGCCCTTGTCGGCCGGGTCCGACAGCTTCTTCCACGAACCGTCGGCCTGCTTCTGGTACGGCGTGCGGCGCACCGAGTTCGTCGGGTCGGCGTACTGGATCAGCATGTAGAGCATGTCGGCGGTGTAGACGGCCTTGAGCATGGCGGTGGTCTCGCCCTTGCCGCCGGCGAAGTTCTTGCCGTCGGACAGCTTGACTGACAGCGGCTGGGCACGCGCCCACGCCGGATCGGCAGCCAGCGCCGCCATGTTCGGGGCCGCGCGGACCTTCATCGCGACCAGGGTGTTGGGCGGAACCGCTTGCTGCGGCGATTCGCAGCCAGAGATCACGAACAGCGCGGCCGCGGCGCACAGGGCGGAGAGTTGCAGTCTCATGGTTTGTCCTTTCTTGTGTGGGGGGTTCGGGTCGGCGCGCGCCTTGCGGCACCTTGCCCGATGAGCGTCATGTTGAGCGCGAGGGAGGGTCGCGTCATTGATCCAACGCACGTGACGGTGGCGACCATGCAGCCCGCGCACAGGTCGTCGCCGCGCAGCCATAGCCAGCCTTTGAGGGACAACGCGCTGGCCCGCCGCGCCAGGGGCGCCCACAATGGCTGTGACAAGGAGGGACCGGGGATGCAAACCGACATCGAGATCGCCCAGCAGGCCAGGCTGCTGCCCATCGGCGAGATCGCCGCCAAACTCGGCATCCCGGGCGACGCGATCGAGCCTTACGGCCGCACGAAGGCCAAAATCTCGCTCGACTGGCTGGCGGGCCAGCCCGAGCGTTCCGATGCACGCCTGGTGCTGGTGTCGGCTGTCAGCCCCACGCCGGCCGGCGAGGGCAAGACGACCACGACGGTGGGCCTGGGCGATGCGTTGAACCGCATCGGCAAGCGCGCCGTGATCTGCCTGCGCGAGCCTTCGCTCGGGCCGGTGTTCGGCATGAAGGGCGGTGCGGCCGGCGGCGGCTATGCGCAGGTCGTGCCGATGGAAGACATCAACCTGCACTTCACCGGCGACTTCCACGCCATCGGCGCGGCGCACAACCTGCTCGCGGCGTTGATCGACAACCACATCCACCACGGCAACGAACTGGGCCTGGACGTGCGGCGCATCGCGTGGAAGCGCGTGATGGACATGAACGACCGTGCGCTGCGCCAGATCAACGTCGCGCTCGGCGGCCCGGCCAACGGCTTCCCGCGCGAGGACGGCTTCGACATCGTCGTCGCCTCCGAGATCATGGCGATCTTCTGCCTGGCGCAGTCGCTGGCGGACCTGAAGCAGCGCATCGGCGACATCGTGATCGGGCACACGCGCGAGCGCCGCCCCGTGCATGCGCGCGACCTCAACGCACAGGGCGCGATGGCCGCGCTGCTGCGCGATGCCATCGCGCCCAACCTGGTGCAGACGCTGGAGAACAACCCGGCGCTGATCCACGGCGGCCCGTTCGGGAACATCGCGCACGGCTGCAACTCGGTGATCGCCACGCGCGCCGGAATGAAGCTGGCGGACTACGTGGTCACCGAGGCCGGCTTCGGTGCCGACCTCGGGGCCGAGAAGTTCATCGACATCAAGTGCCGCAAGTCGGGCCTGCGGCCCGACGTGGTGGTGCTGGTGGCCACCGTGCGCGCACTCAAGTACCACGGCGGCGTGGCGGTGCCCGACCTGGCGCGCGAGAACCTCGCCGCGCTGGAGAAGGGCATCGCCAACCTCGAGCGCCACCTGCACAACGTGCGCCAGCATTACGGCCTGCCCTGCGTGGTGGCGGTCAACCGCTTCGAGGCCGACACGCCGTCCGAGCTCGAGCTGTTGCAGCGCAAGGCCGCGCACCACGATGCGGCCGTGGTCGTCGCCAGCCACTGGGCCGAGGGCGGCAAGGGCGCCGAGGCCCTGGCGCACGCGGTGGTCGAAACGATCGATCGCAAGCCGAGCGACTTCCGTTTCGTCTACGAGGATGCCGACACGCTGTGGGACAAGGTGCGCAAGATCGCCACGCAGATCTACGGCGCCGCCGAGGTGACCGCCGACAGCAAGGTGCGCACCCGCATCCGCGAGTTGCAGGCCGAGGGCTACGGCCACTACCCGGTGTGCATCGCCAAGACCCAGTCGTCGTTCTCGACCGACCCGCTGCTGCGCGGCGCACCGAGCGGCCATGTGCTCAACATCCGCGAGGTGCGCCTGGCCGCCGGTGCCCAGTTCGTCGTGATGGTGTGCGGCGACGTGATGACGATGCCCGGGCTGCCCAAGGTGCCGTCGGCGGTGCAGATCGACGTCGCGGACGACGGCAGGATCGTGGGCTTGTTCTGACACAGCCGCGCCACGCCACCATGATCAAGGTCTTCCAGTTCGCCCCCGCCTTCGGCCTGCCCAACGCCAGCCCGTTCTGCATGAAGCTGGAGACCTACCTGCGCATGGCCGGCCTGCGGTTCGAAGCGGTCAACAGCGGCGACGTGATGAAGGCGCCCAAGCACAAGCTGCCCTACATCGACGACGACGGCACCGTGGTGGCCGACACCACCTTCATCATCGAGTACCTGAAGGGCCGCTACGGCGACCCGTTGGACGGTGCGCTGACGCCGGCCGAGCGCGCCGTCGCCACCGCCTTCCAGCGCCTGATCGAGGAGAACCTGTACTGGGCCGTCGTGCACACGCGTTGGGCCGACGCGGCCGGCTGGGCGAAGACGCGCGAGGCCTTCTTCGGCGCGATGCCGGCGCCGCTGCGCTGGTTCGTGCCCGCGCTGGCGCGGCGCGGCTTGCTCTCCGAGCTGCGTGGCCAGGGCATGGGCCGCCACAGCGCCCAGGAGATCTTTGCCATCGGCTGCCGCGACGTCACGGCCGTCGCCGACTTCCTGGCCGACAAGCCGTTCATGCTCGGCGCGCAGCCCAGCTCGCTCGATGCGACGGCCCACGCGTTCCTGGCCAACCTGCTGTGGGCGCCGGTCGATTCGCCGATCCAGCGCCATGCGCAGTCGCGGCCCACGCTGCAGGCGTATTGCCTGCGCATGAAGGCGCGTTACTTCGCGTGACCGGCAGTCCGGTCACCGATAGAACGCCTCGACCCTGCCTTTGAGCTTGATCAGCACCGGCTGGCCCTTGCGGTCGACCGTCTTGCCCGCGGGCACCCTGACCCAGCCCTCGCTGATGCAGTACTCCGCCACGTCGTGACGCTCCTGGTCGTTCAGTCGGATGCCGATGTCGCGTTCGAACACGGCAGCGACGTAATGCGGGCTGCGCGGATCGGTCGACAGGCGATCCGGCAAGGGAGGGGACAGCCCGGGCTCGGTCATGGGGTGCAGGCGTTTCGCATTGCGGCGATTCTGCATCGCCCGAGCCCGCGCGCCATGGAACAGCGGCGATACTGGCTTGTGGGATTCGCGTTTGCTCGGCTGTCCATCGTTCCCATTGCAGCTGCTTGCATCGCCGCGGCGATGGTCGCCTGCGCTGCTGCGCCCATGCCGCAGCCGTGGGAGAGGCGCCTTTCCGGCGATGCCATCGTGCTGCTCGGCGAAGTGCACGACAACGCCGCGCAGCACCGGCTGCGACTGGACGTGCTGCGCCGCGCCTTCGCCGCCGGATGGCGGCCTGCGATCGCGATGGAGCAGTTCGACGTCGATCGCCAGGCCGACATCGACCGTGCGCGCCGCGAGCGCCCGAGTGATGCCCAGTACCTGATCGATCAAGCCACGACGCCCGCGACGCGTCCCGGTGAAGGCTGGAACTGGGCGTACTACCGTCCCTACGTGGCCCTGGCGCTGGAGTACGACGTGCCGCTGCTGGCGGCCAACCTGTCCAACGCCCAGACGCGGCGCATCGTACGCGGCGGGCTGGCTGCGGGCTTCGACGCCGAGCGGCTGGCCGCACTCGGCCTGGACCGTGCGATCGCGGCCGACTGGCAACAGGCCCAGGAGCGCGAGATCGACCGCGGCCACTGCGGTGTGCTGCCGCCGACGCTGTGGCCGCGCATGGTGCAGGCGCAGCTGGCACGTGACGCGGTGATGGCCGATCTGTTGCGCCGACACGCGCAGCGCGGCGTCGTGCTGCTGGCCGGTAACGGTCATGTGCGGCGCGACCTGGGCGTGCCACGCTGGCTGGACGCCGAGGCGTCGCGCGTCTTCGCGCTCGGCCTGCTCGAAAAGGACGACACCCACACCCCGCCCGGCGCCTTCGACGCCACGCTGCGCACCGAGGTGGCCGAACGCCCCGACCCCTGCGCCGGGTTCAAGGCGCCGGCGGGCGGCTAACGAAGGCCGCGATTGCGGCCCAACACCCCTGCCCCCGCAAACCGTGCCTGCCCACCCAGCCGCTCCTCGATGCGCAACGCCTCGTTCCACTTGGCCATGCGCTCGCCACGTGCGAACGAGCCCACCTTGAGCTGGTCGACGTGCCAGCCGATGGCCAGGTCGACGATCGTCGTGTCCTCGGTTTCGCCCGAGCGCGCGGAGACGATGCCCGCGTAGCCGCACGCGCGCGCCGCGTCCCAGCACTGTCGCGTCTCGGTCAGCGTGCCACGCTGGTTGGGCTTGAGCAGCACGGCGTTGGCGGCACCCGCAGCCGCCGCCTCGCGCAGCAGCGCCGCGTCCGACACCAGGAAGTCGTCGCCCACCACCTGCAGCCGGTGCCCCACGGCGCGCGTGAAGCGCGCGAACGCATCCGGGTCGTCCTCGGCCAGCGGATCCTCGATGCTGGCGATCGGAAACCGATCGCACCAGCGCAGCAGCAGCTCGATCAGGCCGTCGCTGTCGAGTTCGCGCTGCTCCAGCCCGAGCGTGTAGCGGCCGGCGCGGCCGAAGTCGCTGGCCGCGATGTCCAGCGCGATCGCGACTTGCTCGCCGGGCACGAAGTGCGCGCGCTCGATCGCTTCCACCAGCGCTTCGAGCGCCTGTTCGTTGCTGTCGAAGGCGGGCCACCAGCCGCCTTCGTCGGCCACGCCGAAGCTCGCGTCGCGAGATTGCATCAACGCACCGGCCTCGCGGTAGACCTCGGCAGTCCACTCGAGCGCCTGCGCGAAGCTGCTCGCGCCGGGGCACATCACCATGAAATCCTGGATGTCCACGCGCCGGCAGGCATGCGCGCCGCCGCCGAAGATCTGGATCTGCGGCAGCGGCAGCAGCGTCGCGTCGTCGCCACCCAGCCAGCGGTACAGCGGCTCCCCGTGCGAGGCCGCGGCGGCATGGGCGGCGGCCATCGACACCGCGAGCGTGGCGTTGGCTCCGAGGCGCTGCTTGTTCGGCGTGCCGTCCAGCGCGATCAGCCGTTCGTCGAGCGCGGCCTGCGCGTCGGCCGCCATGCCGACCACGGCGCGCGCGATCTCGCCGTTGACATGGGCCACCGCACGTTGCACGTCCAGGCCGCCGAAGCGCTCGCCGCCGTCACGCAGCTCCACCGCCTCGCGCGTGCCCTTGCTGGCGCCGGCGGGCACGATCGCGCGGCCCATCGCACCGTCGTGCAAGTGAACCTCGGCCTCCACGGTGGGGCGGCCGCGGCTGTCCCAGACGCGGCGGGCGTGAACGGCGTCGATGGTGCGCGGAGGGGTCATCGGTCGAGTTCCCCTTCCCATGCGGTGACCACGTCGGCCAGCCGCGACACCGGCTGCAACAGCAGCGCGCGGGCGCAGCGGCGCACCTTGTCGCGCTGGCCTTCCGACGTCAGGTATTCCACCGGCGACTTGCCGTCCACCCGTGCCAGGAACAGCCCCGGCAGCAAGGCCGCGGCGCGCTGCTCGAGCGTCGCGCGCGGCTCCCAGTCGACGCCTTCGAGGTAGGACTCGGTCAGCGCGGCAAAGCAGCCGATGAATCCCGTGCGCGCGCGCGGGGTCCACAGGCATTTGAGCAGCAGGTGGTTCAGGCAAAACGCCAGGTCGAACGCCGGGTCGCCCCACCAGGCGCATTCGGCATCGAGCAGCACCGGCCCGTCGGGGCCGACCAGGATGTTCTTGGGACTCACGTCGCCGTGCACCAGGGCGTGCTTGTGGGTCTGTGTCTGCGCCACCAGCGCGTGCAGCGCGCGCGCAAGGTCGGCATGCCTCGATGCAGTGGCGGCGAGGTAAGGCTCGAGCCGGATGTCGAAGAAGATCCGGTCGGTGTCGAACTGCGCGGCCAGCGCGCCGTGCGCGGCCGAGTACGCATGGATGCGCGCGAGCGTGTGGCCGACCGCCTGCGCGGTGGCGATCTCGGCCTGGCCCTGGCGCAGCTGTTCCTTCCACAGGGGATGGTGCGTGGGCGACAGATAGCTCATCACCAGAACCCCGAGGGCCGCATGCTGCCCCCGCACGCGCGGTGCGCTGCCGGGCACGGCGGCCTCGGCCACCTGCATCCAGCGCGCTTCGTATTGGTTGCGTTCGATCGGCGCGCGCCACTCAGCCGCCACTCGCAGCTTCGCCAGCGCCCGCTTGGCGCAGACGGGGCCCTGCGGCAAGTCGATGCGCCAGATGTCCGAGGACACGCCACCGGCCAGCGGCACCCCGCGCAACGCCTCGCTGCCCGCCAACCCCAGTTCGCGCAGGGCCTGCGCAAATTCCGGCGGCACGGGCTGCGCGGCTTCGGGCATCAAGCGGGTCCTGTGCGGCCCGACTCCACCAGCTTGACCAGCGCGTGCAGGGTCTGGTTGACCGGCGTGGCGATGCCGAGTTCGGCGCCTCGACGCGCGACGAAGCCGTTCAAGTGATCGATCTCGCTGGGCTTGCCGCGCGCCATGTCCTGCGCGGTGGACGAGAGCTGCGCCGGCATCGCGCGCGCGATGTTCCGCATCGCCTCGAGCGCCGCATCCAGCGGCAGGCTCTGCCCATCGGCCTGCGCCACGGCCACCACTTCGCGCACCACCGCGCGTTGCACTTCGACGACGGCCGGCAGCGCAGCCATCCGGCCATAGGGCAGTTGCGTCAGGCCCGAGATGGCGTTGTAGGCGCAGTTGACCATCAGCTTGCTCCACAGCTCGCCCATCACGTCGGGCGAGATACGCACCGGCACCTGGGCGCTGGCGAACAGGTCGACGACGGCCTGCAGGCGCTGCTGGTGGCGAGCATCATGCGACGCCGCCGCGTCGAGCGGGCCGATCACGAGGTCGCCGCGGCCGTGGTGCGTCACGACGCCCGGTTCGGGCATCGCGGTGGCCACGTACACCACCGCTGGCACCACGGTCTGCCGCACCTGACGCGCGATCGTCGCGGCGTTGTCGACGCCGTTCTGCAGGCTGAGCACGAGCGCATCCTCGCTGAGCAGCGGCGCGATCTGGTGTGCGACCGGTTCGGTGTCGGTGGACTTCACGCAGAACAACACCAGGTCGGCTGAACGGAGCGCTGCCAGATCGGTCGACGCGGCCACACGCACGGTCTCCACGCGCCCCACCATGTGCAGCAACAGGCCCCGGCTGCCGATGGCGTGCACATGCGGCGCGCGGCCGATCAGCGTGACGTCGTGGCCGGCACGCGCCAGCATCGCGCCGAAGAAGCTGCCGACAGCGCCTGCGCCTACGACCGCGGTGCGACGAAAAGGTGAGGGCACGACCTGTCCACTTTCACGAAGGCGATGAGTTGCCTGAGTCGGCAGTATGCAGTGGTCAAGTCGGATTCGGCGCGCCGAAGGAGCCTCGCCGCCGGGTGGCAACATCGATGCCTGCCGCTGTTGGCACCGGACCTGAAAGGAACGTGGATGGCCGAGCTGCCCGAGTGGATCCAGGCGGCGCGAGCGCAATGGCGCTGGAGCGGCCAGGCCCGCCCGCCCTTTGCCGCGGCACCAGGGCCGGGCCAGGTCTCGGTGTGGGACTTCCCGCGTCCGCCTCGCCTGGCACCGGACCCGCGCGAGGTGGTGGTGCGCTGGGGCGATGTCGAAGTGGTGCGCTCGCGCCGCGCCGTGTTCGTGCTGGAGACCGCCCATCCGCCAAGCGTGTACCTGCCGTGGGACGACGTGGCCAGGCATCTGCTCGAGCCGGCGGCGGGCAGCTCGTTCTGTGAATGGAAAGGACCGGCGCGCTACTGGACCCTGGTGCAGGCCGATCGCCGCCTGCCGCGCGTGGCCTGGAGCTACCCGCAGCCGCTGGCCGGTGCCGAAGCGCTGGCCGATTGCATTGCGTTCTATCCGGCGGCGCTCGATTGCCGCGTCGACGGCGTGGCAGTCAAGCCGCAACCGGGCGGCTTCTACGGCGGCTGGATCACGCCCGAGCTGGTCGGCCCCTTCAAGGGCGAGCCCGGCAGCGAGCATTGGTAGCGACGCCGTGACCCGCCAAGGCTGCTCCGATTCCCGCGCGCACGCGCTCTCGCGCGCCACGATGTCCAGATGGATTCGATCCGTGGTTCAGCGCAACGCCAGCCAGATTTCATTGCGCCGCAGGAACCACGGCGTGAACGGCGGGTTGTAGCGCGCCAGCACGGGTTCGCCCTGCGTGGCCACACCGGCCTTGTCGAGCGCGACCTTCAACACCGCGAGGTGCTCCTCGTAGTTGGCCTGCGACCAGGTTCCCGAGTAGCGGATGACGGCCCAGGCGCTGGCCGGGACGAGGCGCAGTTGCACACGAGGGTCCAGCGGTTCGGGCGCGGATGCCAGCGTCACGCCCTTGGGCAACACGAATTGCACCCGCATGCCACCCGGCACGGCGGCCTGCGTCACCGGAGCGGTCATCTCCATCTTCACGGGTACGGTGGCCTGGGTCACCGGCGCCGTCATCGCGAACTTCTTCTCGCCCTTGTTCTTGCCGAAGATGTACCCGGCCAGGATCGGGAAGGCCTGGTTGCCCGCCTCTTCGGCCGTGGCGTTCAGCACCACCTCGGCCACGACATAGGGAGCGTACTGGCGCAGTTCCACGGTATCGAGTTTGCGGATGACCTCGTAGTCGGGCTCTTCGATGGCGTGGCTCCACAAGGGCATGGCGGCGAGTGTGAACAAGAGCAGGCGGCGCAGCATGATGACAAGGAAATGGCGATGAAGACAGCGGTGTCGAGCCTCGGCCGCCTTGGGTCAGCGCTCGGTCCCGGGTGACCCGTCGCGCTCGGGCAGAGGGTAGGCATCGGCCACGAAGGCTGGCCCCTTCATCACCAGGACGATCACGCAGCCGATCGCCACGGTGAGTACCAGCGTCCAGTACAGCACCACCAGACCGATCAGCCGGTACGTCAGCAGCAGCAGGTCGCGTTCTTCGGCCGCCGACGGTTGGCCGGGCGCAGCCCACCACAGGGCCAGTGCCACCCCGACCGGCACGGCGGTGCCGAGCACCAGGAGGGCGGGCAGGCGCTTGCACAGCGCCCATTCGCGGCCGGGCGGCGAGCGTTGAAAACCGGGCAAGCGGTTCAGCGCGGTCACCGCATCACCCGGCAACGGTCGAACGGACGATGCGTCATGAGCCGCCTTCCGTGCCCGCGTGCGGGCTCGGTGACGGGTCACGGCCGGCCTGGGGTTCAGCGCTTTCCAGCGGAGCGTGGACCATCTGCCGTCCGTCCCATCGTTGGCCGCACCAGCAGCGGCCTTCGGTGTCGATGATGCACGTGCCGCTGCCGCAGCAACCCGGGTCTTCGGTCACGGTGAACTCCTTCGCCTCACTTCACCAACGGTCGCACGGTGGTGAAGCCACCGTCCACCGCGATCACCTGGCCCGTGAGGCGCGCGGCGCCCTCACCGAGCAGCCAGGCCATCACCTCGGCCACCTGATCGGCCGTCTGCACGCCGCCGAGCGGGTACTGCCGCGCGGCGCCGTCGCGCATCGCGGGCATCTTCAGCAGGCCGGCGGTCATCGGGGTCTCGGTCATGCCCGGCGCCACGGCGTTCACGCGCAGGCCTTGCGCAGCGTAAGTGGCCGCCGC
>Ga0209798_10001365_pt1 | contig 14706 bp, 20 predicted proteins | sample DOMMetBare3Fresh_FD_187475 | JGI IMG/M metagenome (GOLD analysis project Ga0209798, IMG submission 187475) | Wetland sediment microbial communities from St. Louis River estuary, USA, under dissolved organic matter induced mercury methylation -... | ecosystem: Environmental > Aquatic >...
TGAATCCGGCGCCGCCAAGCGGCCGCCGCGGATTCGGCTCTGCCGGTCCGCCAGCGGCGCCCCCCTGGGGGGAGCGGCGAAGCCGCTTCGGGGGGGATTCACCTCAGTTCGCCGGCGCCGAGGCCGCGGGCGCGACGACGATCACTGTCGTGCCGTCACCGGTCTTGCCGGTTGCGCCGGTGTTGCCCGTGGCGCCGGTGCTGCCGGTATAGCCGGTGTTGCCGGTGTTGCCCGTATCGCCGGTGGCGCCGGTGGCGCCTTGCGGACCAGCCGGCCCGGGCACCGCAACGGGCACCGGGACGGCAACCACGGCGGGTCGGTCGCAGGCGGCAAGGCCCAGGGTGGCCAGCAGGGCCGTCAGCACAATGGAATGGTTCATGAAAAGACTCCGAGTGAAGTAAGAGAGCCCCTGAGCACAAGAGCCGCGAGGCCCTCGTGATCGGGGTTGGAAAATGCCCGGCACCTCGAGGGTGCGGTGTCGAACAAGGCAGGCTGCATGGCTCGTGCAGTTCAAAAGCTGTTGCGCAGGTACAGCACCGGACCGCCGTGGCGCGACTTCAGCGACAGCCGCAAGCCCGATTCGAGTTGCATGCCGATTGCGCCATGCTCGAAGCCGAGGGTCGATCGCGATGGCTTCCACTCCACGCCGAGCTTGGTGGTGACAAGGGTCCTTGATGGGTCGGCGCCCAGGCCGCGCGCACTTGCGGCATCGGCGAACAGCAGGTGTCGATCCGAGATCCGGTAGCGCATCCCGATCGATACGGTCGGCACCGCGCCGGCCACGGTCATGACGCCGTCGCGCGATGGCAGCACGTAGCCCAATGAGCCGAGGCCGACGCCGACATCGGCGCGGCCCTGCGTGATCCATAAGCGGTAATTGACGCCGGCCAGCGGCGGGCCGATGTCCTGACCACCGGCCGCTGCGGACGGGAGATGGCTGGTGACGGCATCGACTTCGAATGACGACGACAGCACGGCGTCGGACCCTTTGGCCCGCGAGGCGGCCGCCAGCGCGCCCGCGCGCCACTGAATGTCCTGCGCGGCCGCCGGTGCCAGGCCGGGCAGGAGCATCAGCAAGGCCAACCACAGCCAACGCGTGGAGCATGTGCAGTGGGGGGCGGCGATGTGGAGCATGGCGGTTTGTGGTCGGCAGCCCCAGTCTGGGCCGCGCGGCGGGATCCGTCTGTCAGCCGAGCCCGAGATCGGCGTAGGACGACAAGCCTTGTCGCGCGGGCCGAATCGCGCGCTTTCGCGTGCATGTATTTGCGAGACAGCACACTAGGTCGCAGCCAGCGAGCACACACGCGGCAAAGCGATCTCGCGGCCGACCATCGCGCGTGCATACAGGTAGTTGTTGCGCGCCCGCTCGGTCAATGCATCCAGATTCACGCGCCCCTGGCCATCGCAGGGAAAGGCGAAAGCGTGGCCTTGCCTGAACAGTGATGCGAAGCGAACCTCGAACAAGGGAAAGTCGATGCTTTGGGTGAGGTTCATGGCAGGCTCCTTGGCGTGCAGTCGTTCGCGACGTGAATGAAGTGTCGGCGTGCGGCGCGATCGGCGCTGCCGGCGCAAGGCGCGAGCGCCTGTCGGTGGCCGGCGCCGGTCGAGGCGGGTGCTGTCCTACAGGTCAACGATCGCTGCCGCGATGGCGTTGCATGGGTTCGGCGCCGCACAGACGCAGGCCCGAAGCCGCACCCAACATGAGCGACGATCGACACGCGCGAGGCCCCATGAACCGCTGTTGCCAACTGCTGCTGCCCCGCGCGCGTCGCTGCCTCGCGGTGGCCGGCCTCGCGACGGCGCTCGCGCTCGCCGCGCTGATGCCGGCGCGGGCGCAGGACGCCGCATCCCTCAAGGCGCGCCACGAGGCGCTGCGCGAGGCCCTGGCCAGCAACGTGTTTCAACGCCCGCTGGTTCTCGAGTCGAGCGAGAGCGATGTCAGCCTTCAGGGCGACGTCTATTCGCGCATCGACCAGCCGATGGCGGTGGCCGGCGCGGCGCTGACCGGCATCGAGCACTGGTGCGAGATCCTGATGCTGCACCTCAACGTCAAGCAGTGCCGTGCCGGCGATGCGACGGCCGGCGACGTGCTGCAACTGGTCATCGGCCAGAAACACGACCAGCCGCTCGACCAGGCCTACCGCTTCGGATTCGCCTACCGCGTCGCGGCCTCTCGGCCCGACTACCTGCAAGTGCTGTTGACGGCCGACGAGGGCCCGCTGGGCACCAGCGGCTACCGCATCATGCTGGAAGTGGCGGCCCTCGACGAGCGGCGCAGCTTCCTGCACCTGTCGTACTCGTACGGCTATGGTCGGGTCGCCGGCATGGCGATGCAGGCCTACCTGGCGACCGCCGGGCGCGACAAGGTCGGCTTCAGCGTCGTCGGGCGCAAGGCCGACGGCCAACCGGTGCACATCGCCAGCACGCGCGGCGTCGTCGAACGAAACACGATGCGCTACTACCTCGCCGTCGAGTCCTACCTCGACGCACTGTCGCTGCCGCCGGCGCAGCGGTTCGAGAAGCGCCTGGCCGCCTGGCATGCCGGCGTGGAGCGCTATCCGCTGCAACTGCACGAACTCGATCTCGGCGAGTACCTGACCTTGAAGCGTGCTCAACTGCGGCGCCAGCAGGCACTGGGCGGGTAGGCGCGCCATCTCACACAGGCGCGAGCCCATGAGGTCGCCTCGATAAGGGGCCTGACAGGCCTCGTTGCGCCGCTTCATTTCGGTGCCGCCACGGAACCGGCGTAAAAGGCCTCGCACGGTGCGTCGGAAAAGAGCGCTTGGCCTTTCTTCAGCAACCTGAGCGCGGGTCCCATCACTGTCGCGAGTGCGTTCGGCTTGTCGACCACCGGCGCCTGGAAGGTGCCATGGATCTCTTGCCTTACCTTTGCGCAGCCCTTTGCGTCGACCAGCGCCACGCTCACGTCGTCGAACCGGTTGTTGACGAAGTCGAGTCCGCCGCGCATGGCGATCCGGTGCTGCTTGGTCGCCATCGCCACGTCCTGGGCTCGCGCCACGCCGCGCTCCACCTTCCATTCGGACACCAGCGTCTGGATCGCGGTGCTGCCTCCCGATTCCTGCACGAGGCTTGCAAAGTCGAAGCCCTTGGTGACCACCAGGCCCAGAGGCCCGGCAAAGAAGAAGGCACCCACGTCGACGAGGTTGAAACTCTGGCTGGACTCGAACCGGTCAAACGCCTGATCGAGATCGCGGCCACTGAGCAAGAGGTTCTTGCCGCGCAGTGCGAGTTGCCCCTTCAGGCTGCGCCGCATCTCCCTGCCGGTGCTTCCCTGCATCGACAGGGCTGCGGTGAAATCCATCCGGCCCGCCGCGACCTTCTGCTGCAACTGCTTCCGGAAGAACTCTTCGATCGGGAACTGCAAGAGCGCGTAGTTGACATGAAACACGGGTGTGGCACCCGAGAAATCCGCGCGGACGTCACCCGACCCCTTCGTGCCGAAGACGCGCGTCGTGACCGCCTTCAGATCGACGACGCCATCCTTCGCGTCGACCGAAGACTTCAAGTCGGCCACCGCGAAGCCTTCGACGCGAAACTCGCCGCAGGAGAATTCTGCGGTGAACGTGATCATCTTCATGAGGTCCGAGCGCTTGCCGCCCGGGGCCCGCAAGCGCTGCACCTCGGCGTCGCACGTGCCGGCCTCGAATCCTTCGCCAGAACGCTTGTCCACATAGACCAGCGCCGCATTGGTCAGCGACAGGCTGGGCCAATCCAGCGCCGGAAACGTTTCGCCTGCGGCGTCCGCTGTATCGAAGTTGAACAGGCCTTCGCGGCCCCTCTCGATCGAGATCCGGGCCTGCGCCAGGGCGATCTTCACGATGCGGAGGTCTCCCGTGAGCAGCGGGAGGAGCTCGATGCCGAGACGGGCCTGCTTCGCCGATGCGACCTCCGCGCCCTGGTTGCGGATCTGCACGTCCTCGATCGTGACGAGCAGGCCGGGGTAGAAGTGGTGCCCCACCTTGCCGCCGATGCGCAGTTCCATCCCCAACGCTTCCGAGGCGCTGGCCTCGATTCGGGCCTTGTCGATGGCCGCGCTGACGAGGAAGAACAGCACGGCCCCGGCCAGTGCGAGAAGGCCGACGATCCCGGTCGCGACGAAGAGGAGGGCTCTGGATGATCTTGCCATTCAGGTACGCCACGGCTCCGACGCGAGCTCTCCGATCGCGTTGACCGGCCCTAGTCCTTCTTGAACCAGGCGTCGCTTGCCTTGCGTTCCCACTCGGCGAGTTGCTTCTCGGCGTCGTCCTTGGCCACGCCGTAGCGCTCCTGGATCTTGCCGGCGAGCTGGTCGCGGCGGCCGGCGACGACGTCCAGGTCGTCATCGGTCAGCTTGCCCCATTGCGACTTGACCTTGCCGGTGACTTGCTTCCAGTTGCCTTGAATGCGATCCCAGTTCATACGGATGTCCTTCGGTGAGCAGTGGAGGGCAGGGGCCCCGGTCGGGAAACCTTGTGTGATGCTTCTAGACGCGGCGGCCCTGCATGAATCGGATCACGATCACGACGAGCGCGATCACCAGCAGGGCGTGAATCAGCCCGCCCATGGTGTACGAGGTTACGAGACCCAGGAGCCACAGAACGATCAGGACGACTGCAATGGTTTCAAGCATGAGTTTTCTCCGTGCGCCGTGAAACGGCAGATGGCGGCGCTTGCGATGCGCCCGGGAATACGGCCCTGCGGGGGGTCACGGCCGGATCGCGATCTCGTTGCGGACCGACTTCACGCCGTTGACCCCGCGCGCGATAGTCTCGGAGGCGGCCTTTTCGGTCGCGCTCTTCGCAAAGCCCGACAGCATGACGGTGCCGTTGAGCGTCTCGACCTTGATGCTGGCGGCGTCGACGTCCTTGCTCTCGACGAAGCGGCTCTTGATCTGCGTCGTGATCGTGGCGTCGTCGACGTAGGCGCCGACGGTTTCCTGGCCCCGCGTGACGGCGCAGCCTGACGTGAAGAGCAGTGCGGTCACGGCAATCGCGGCGGCGATGGTGGTGCGGACGATCATGGTGGGTCTCCGTTGGAGGTTGATGAACGACGGTCGCGCGATCGTGGGCAACCCGTCAGGGTCAATCTAGGCCCGCTGCGCGACGCGGTCTGTGCGCTTGCGAACAGAGACGGCGGCTCGATTGACCCGGCTCAACGGGGGTTCCGTGCGTTGCCGTGCAATCACACTCAGTTGCGTGCACAAACCTCTCGCGATGCCCTTCTCCACGGACTCCAGGAGCAACCGTCTCATCGCCGCACTGCCCGAGTGCGAGCGACAGCGCTGGTTGCCGCAACTCGAGGCGGTGGACTTGGCGTTCGGCCAGGTCCTGCACGAATCGCGCTGCCCACCGACCCATGCGTACTTCCCGACCCGCGCTCTCGTCGGGCTGCTTTATGGCACGGCAGCAGGCGGATCGACCGAGATCGCCGTCGTTGGCAACGAAGGCATCGTCGGCGCTGCGCTGTTCATGGGTGGCATGACCACGCCCGGCCGCGCCGTGGTGCAAAGCGCCGGGCGCGCCTGGCGCATGAAGGCGCAGGACCTGAGGGACGCATTCGACCGCGCCGCGCCGGTGCGGCAGTTGCTGCTGCGCTATGTCGAGGTGCTGATCACGCAGATTGCCCAGACGGCGGTTTGCAGCCGCCTCCACTCGCTCGACCAGCGACTTTGCCGCTGGCTGCTGCTGAGCCTGGACCATCTGCCCGGCAGTGAACTGGTGACGACGCAGGAGTCGATCGCGAACCTGCTCGGCGTGCGCCGCGAAAGCGTGACCGAGGGCGCCCTCAGGCTGCAGTGCGCCGGCCTGATCCGCCATTCGCGCGGTCACATCACGGTGCTCGACCGTGCCGGGCTCGAGCGGCGCAGTTGCGAGTGTTATGCGGTGGTCAGGAAGGAATACGAGCGGCTGATGCCCCTGGCGGCGACGGCGCAGTCCGGCCGGCCGCATCACGCGGCCGCGCCGAAGGCGTTCGAGGAACTCGCCAGCGCGATCTAGGGCCTGTTCACACTGCGGAGCTGACCGCGTGAGCACTCGAAACGGGCTCAATCCAGGCGCGAAGGCGCAGGCGTGGCAGGCCCCACGTCAAGGCTTCGCAACAACGAGTGAGCCCGTTTCGAGTGCTCACCCTTCGGGCCGGGGTGCCCTGGGGCGCATCGCAGCGTTGCAGGCCTTGCACGGGGCCCAACCCCGTGCAAGGCCTGCGCCTTGCGCCGCATCCCCAGGGCACTCCGGCGCGGTCACCTCCGCAGTGTGAACAGGCCCTAGCTGCGCTGCGCGGCCCGCCATCACGACGAACTACTGGGACGTGACATACACCTTCCGCGGCATGGAGCATCGCGTGCAGTTGACCGCTCCTCCCGGACCGACCGTGACCGTCAATCGCCTGGGCGAGCCCAGGGGCTGAAGCCCGGCCGCATCAATCGCCGAGCAGTTCGCCTACCGGCTTCAGGTCATCGACGCGGTCGCACACCGCCTTGATCGCCAGCAGGATCGGCACGCCGAGGAACAGGCCCCCCACGCCCCACAGCCAGCCCCAGGCGAGCACGCCGACGAACACCGCCACGGGGTTCATGCGGCTGGCCTTGCCGGTCAGCCACGGCGTGAGGATGTAGCCCTCGACGCTGTTGATGAGCAAGGCCACGCCGCCGATCAGCAGGGCCATCTGGAAGTTGCCGAACTGCACGAAGCCGAGCAAGGCCGAGCCAGCGGTGACGACGATGCTGCCCAGGTAGGGGATGAAGTTGAGCAAGAAGGTCACGGCGCCCCACACGGCAGCGTTGTCGACGCCGATCCACAGGAAGGCCAGCCAGGTCGCCAGGCCGACCAGCGCGCTGGTGAACACCTGCACCATCAGGTAGCGCTGGATCTGGGCGTCGATCTCGTCCAGGGCCTGCAGCGTGAGCTTCTTCTGGCCGAAGGTCGGACCGGCGATGCGGACCATCTTGCGCCGGAAGGTGTCGCCCGAGGCGAGCAGGAAGAAGGTGACGAAGATGACCACGGTGGTCTGGCCCAAGGCCGTAGCCAGGCCGAGCGCGCCGGGCCAGAGGTAGTCCTTGACGTTGAAACGCGATTTCTCGATCTGCACCTTCGTCACGCCGCGCGCCGGCGGTGGGTTGGCGCTGACGCCGTCGTCGGCTGCGCGCTCGATCTCGGTGGCGGCCTTCTGCATCGTCTCGATCGTGGCTGTCGGGCCCTGGTGGCGCTGGCCTTCGAGGCCGTGGCGCAGCTTCTGGGCTGCGGCCGGCAGGCCTTCGAGCATGGCCGCGGCTTCGTCGCTCAGGGTGTAGGAGATGCTGCCGATGCCGCTGACGATGGCTGCCAGCAGCACGGCCGCCGCCAGCGCGCGCGGCAGCCGCCACTGCACCAGGCGGTTGACCAGCGGTGTCAGCGCATAGCTGAACATCAGGCCCAGCAGCAAGGGGATGAAGACGGCACTGGCCCAGTGCAGCACGTAGATGCTGGCGAGCGCCGCCAGCACCACCAGCGCGGTGTTGCGCGCGGCCAGCGGCGACGTCGCCAGCATGCGGGGTTCGTCGGGCGGCGTCATGTCGGTCATCACTCAGCCCAGCCTGACGGGCTGCGCGGCGCGCGCCGCGCTGTCATCCGAGCTGGGTGTCGTACGCCTGCCGGTCGCTGGCATAGCAGGCGCAGGCCGCCGCCTCGAGGCCGCGGCGGTCGAGCACGATCATCTCGCCGCGGTGGTACTCGACCAGCCCGCTGTGCCGCAAGGTCCCGGCCGCGGCCGTGATGCCGACGCGTCGCACCCCGAGCATGTAGGCCAGGAACTCGTGCGTGACGTGGAAATGGTCGGCGTGCGCGCGGTCCTGGCTCATCAGCAGCCAGCGCGCCAGTCGCGGGCCGATCTGGTGATAGCGCAGGCAGGCAGCGGAGCCCGCCAGTTGGGCCATCAGCACGTACAGATAGCGGTTGAGCAGGCGCTGCAGCGGCGGGCTGCGTGCCAGCTCGCTGCGAAAGTCGGCAGCGCCAATACGCCAGGCCGAACCCGGGCCCTGCACCAGCGCCATCAACGGTACGCGCGCGACGCCCAGCGCCAATTGCGCGCCGAGCATGCCTTCGCGGCCGACCATGCCGACCTCCAACGCCGGTTTGCCGTCGATCGGCGCGACCAGCGAGATGAAGCCTTCGACGGGAAAGTAGAGGTCGCGCGTGTCTTCGCCGGGCTCGCACAGGACCTCGCCCAGCACCAGCTCCACCGGCTCGCACAGGGCGAGCAGGCGCAGGCGCTCCTTGCGCGGCAAGCGCTCGATCAAGTGGTTCTGGGCAGCGGCCATGGGCCCTTGCGGTTTCTTCCGCCCCCAGGGTGGTGGCGCGGCAGGTAAGGCGTGAGAGCCGCCTTCCTTGTGCACCGACTGTGGGCGCGCCGCGCGTCGGCGTCTGTCTGCCGGCGTACACAGCGGGGCCTGCGCTCATGGCGGGATCAAGCGGCCAGCGGCAAGGGCATCAGGCGCTCGTACTCCTTGCGCGCCACCGCATAACATTCGCAACTGCGCTGTTCGAGGTGCCGGCGGTCGAGCACCTCGATGTGGCCTCGGTGGTAGCGGATCGCGCCCGCGCCCTGCAGGCGCTGCGCCGCCGCCGTGACGCCCTCGCGGCGCACGCCGAGCAGGTTGGCCATCGCCTCGTGCGTCATATGGATTTCGCACGTCGGCGATCGGTCCAGGCCCATCAAGAGGCGGCGACAGAACTGCTGGTCGATGCTGTGGTGGCGGTTGCACGCGGCCGTCTGCACCATCTGCGCGATCAGCGACTGGGTGTAGCGCAGCAGCAGGGCCAGCACCGGGCCGGCGTGCTGGAGCGTGTCTCGCAGCACTTGGGCATTCAGGCGCAGACCCTGGCCCGCACGCTGCACGACCGCACGGCTCGGCGCGGCCTGGCCGCTCATGAAGGCGGCGATCCCGACCACGCCCTCGTTGCCGACCACGCCGAACTCGGTGGTCGCACCGTCGCGCGCCAGGTACGTCAAGGAGACGATGGCCGTGCGGGGAAAGATCACCGATGTCCAGATGCCGCCCGCTTCGCACAGCACCTCGCCGGCATGCAGATCGACCGGCTCGAACGCCGGCCACCAGCGCTCGAGTTGCCCACTGGGCAGCGCGGCCAGCAGCTGGTTCTGTCGGGCGTCGGCGAAATCGGCGGGGAGCGGGGAGCGCATGCCGCCATGATCGCGATCGACGCCCGCGCCCGCCATCGGCCGTGGCCGGTTCCGGGCGTCGGCCAACGCCTACAGCGGCGGCGCCGCCGCGCTACGTGGCAGTCTGGACCGGCAGCAGGCGGTCGTACTCCTTCTTGACCACCGCATAACACTCGCAACTGCGCCGCTCGAGCCCGGCGCGGTCGAGCACCTTGATGTGGCAGCGCGAATAGCGGATCAGGCCGGCATTCTGAAGTTTCAACGCGCTTTCGGTGACGCCTTCACGGCGCACGCCGAGCATGTTGGCGATCAACTCCTGCGTCATCAACAACTCACTGCCGGACAGGCGATCCAGGCTCAGCAGCAGCCAGCGGCACAGTTGCTGGTCGAGCGTATGGTGGCGGTTGCACACGGCGGTCTGGGCCATCTGCGTGATCAGCGCCTGGGTGTAGCGCAGCAGCAGGTGCAGCACCGGGCCGGAACGGTTGAATTCGTCCTTCATGGCCTCGGCCGTCATCTGGAATCCCTGGCCGGCGCTTTGCACCACGGCGCGGCTGGGCGTGGATTCACCGCCCATGAACAGCGAAATGCCGACGATGCCCTCGTTGCCCACCACGGCGATCTCGGCCGAAGCGCCGTTCTCCATCACGTACAGCAGCGAAACGATGGCGGTGGTCGGGAAATAGACATGCGCCAGCGTGACGCCCGGCTCGTAGAGCACCTTGCCCAGCGGCAAATCGACGACTTTGAGCTGCGACTGCCAGCGCTCCCATTCGGGCTTGGGCAACGCAGCCAACAGGTGATTGGTCAGTGGATTGGACGCAGCGTCGGTCACGGCATGGGGAAGAAAGGCAGATCGAGTCTGGGCAAGGCGGCGGTCGGACATGTGTTCGATAGGGCACACAGTGTAGTCGTCAGTGCACGCCGAGGCAGCACGCATGTTTCCAGACGTCGATGGCCGGCAACGGGCGGCAGCCCCGCATCGTCAGGGGCGTGTCGGCATTGGCACTGTCGATCATGGCGAGCTTGCCGCCTTCGAGCACCAGCAGACGCCGTCGCTGCCAAAGCGCACGGTGGCCGCCGCAATGCAAGCCGCCCTGCAGGCCTCGGTGTTTGCAAGATTCGCCACGACCAAGGGCTTGATCCGGACAAGCGGTTCACCACCGCCGCCGGGGCTCAGGCTTCGCCAGTCGCAGCCATGGCGCGTCGATTCAGTCTTCGAAGCCTGCCAGCTCGCGCAATTCGTCACCGTAGTCGCCTAGCGCCAGCCAGACCCAGGCAGCAATGCCGACCGACCCCAGTACGAGCGCGACGGCAACGCTCAAGGCAATGGTGCTCATGACGGGTCTTTCGCGGGGTTAGGAAGTGGGTGCAATGAGGAAGAAAAGTATTGCCAGCTCCGCGCTCTGCGAAAAGCGGACTGCAACGCCTCCGGCTGTAGTTGCCGTCCTACGCGCCGCGCGTGGCTCGCCGTCTCAGCCCCGGTCGAAGAAGGCATGGCCGCTGCGCTCTCGCTTGGCGCGGTACATCGCGGTGTCGGCGTGTTCGAGCAGGCGCTCGGCCGTGATGCCGTCACCGGGCCAGATCGCGATGCCGATGCTCGGGCGCACCGTGAAGCTGAGCGCACCAAGCTGCAGCGGCGCCGACACCGCCGCGAACATGCTCTTGGCCAGGCGGGTCAAGGGCGCGCGGCCCGGCGAGGCGAGCCAGAGCAGGCAGGCGAACTCGTCACCACCGAGGCGGCTCAGCATGTCCTCGGCACGAATGACGCCGGCGAGCCGCGCAGCGATGATGCGCAGCAACTGGTCGCCGGTGGCGTGGCCATGCGCATCGTTGACGGCCTTGAACCCGTCGAGGTCGATGTAGAGCACGGCGAAGGCGCGGCCTTGCTCGGCCGCCTGCGCCACGGCCGCCAGCCGCGCCCGAAAGCCGGCGCCGTTGGGCAAGGCCGTCAGATCGTCGTGCTGCGCCAGGCGGCGTGCTTCGCGCTCGCCGGCATAGCTGCTGGCCAGCTCGCGGCGCACCTCGGCCAGCGCAGCCTGCGCCGCGGCAACGGCCCCTTCGAGGATGCGGCCGCGGTCGATGTGGTGCGACATCGTCGCGTGCAGCTGGTCGAGAGCGGCCACGCATTGCAGCACGTCGGCACTCATGTGCTGGAGCGCGTTCTGCGGATCGGCTTCGGAAATCGGCCGCAACTCCGCGCTCGAGCGCAGCCGCATCTTGACGGCACGCATCAGCACGTCCCAATCGCCGATGGCAATGTCGTCCGCAATGTCGGTCGCCATGTCGGCGCGTGGCGCAGCGTCGGCGGCGACGGCCTCGGCCTTGATGCGCGCGCTGCCGATATCGACAAACACGGCGCCGGGCGCGGATGAAGTGGTCATTGCGTTTCGATCCGCGTGTTGCAGTGCCTGGCGACGTCGCCGGGCGTCAGCTCGAAACGGATGTGGTGCAGCGAGCCTGCGCGAACGTGTGCCAGCTCACGGCAGCGGGAGGCCCGCACCGGCACCAGCCCGTTGATCAGCCGATCCATGGCCCCGCGTGGCATGCGATCGACCTTGCCGAGGCGGCGCGAGCGCATCGGCCGCACGGCTTCCCAGCGGAGGACGGCCGGTCTGGCCTCGGCGGCCATGGAAGATTCGGGTGTGAGGCAACGGGGCATAAGTGGTCTTTCGGCTCTTGCCACGCATGGCGCGCACGCGATCGTTGGCAACGATGCTGGGGCGATCCGCGGCGCGCGTCTGTGCGCTGGCAGACGCACCGGTGGACGTGACGCAGGTCCACTTGGCGCTCTCGACCTGGCGGTCCTCCTGCCTGGCGGCGGCCATCGGCCTACCCGCGCGCGAGGGCGTCAGCGTGGCTCGGCAGCGCGCCAGTCCGGCGCGCCGAAACCGTCGCCGCTCAGCAGCGTGTAGTACAGGCCCACCGTGCTCAGCGTCTGGCGGCGTTCGCCTGCGACCGGGTAGCTGGCGCTGCGGTGCGACCAGAGGTAGTTGACGCCGATCGCGTGCCGGCCCTGGACGCGGTAGGTGAGATTGGTGTCGACGCGCGAGATGTCGTCACGCCCGGCCACGCGGTTGCCGATGCGGCCCACCGACACCATGCGCGCCGACACATCGGCCGAGGCGCGGTCGCCGGCGATGACGCGCAGCGCCAGCGCGAAGCGTGCGGCCGTGCCGTAGTGGTACTCGCTCTCGTCGACGATGCGGCGCGTGGTGCTGCTGACGGCCGAATAGCCCAGCCCCGCGAGCGCCGTGCCCTGCACCGCGGTCGACTGCGTCGCCCACCACTGTCCGGTCGTGCCGAGCGACAGCGACGTGGTCGAGACATGGAAGATCTGCGGCGACAGGTAGTCGTAGTTGGCGTACAGGCCCCAGAGGCCACGGTAGCTGTCCTTGAAGGCGTAGTCGGTGCCGTAGAGCAGGCCGCGCGTGCTCAGTTGCTCGACGCCGTTGGCGCTCGAGAACAGGGCCTGGAAGGTGAAGTAGTCGAACGGCCGGCGGTAGGTGTAGCCGGGCTTGCCGGGCAGGCCATAGTCGAGCAGGAAGTCGACCTGGACCATGTCGCTCTTGAACTCGGCCGAGGTGTCGAAGGCATGCCGGGTCACATGCGTCGGGCCGATATGCAGGCGGCCGTAGTAGGCCGGATCATGGTCGTCGAAATCGGCACCGAAGCGCGAGCCGAAGACCAGGCGGTTGATGCCCACCGGCGGCGAGATCAGCGTGGCCACCGTCCCGCGCCAGGCGGCGGGCACGATGCTGCGCCCGCGCAGCACCATGTGCGCCATGCGGTACAGCGGCTCGCCCAGGAAGCTGCCGGCGATGCCGCTGGCGATCTGGTCGTTGCGCGCCGGCGGCGTCTTCTCGCCGGTGATCTCCCACCAGGCGCTGCCGGCAAAGGTCAGTGCCGAGGCCTCCCAGTAGTTCAGGCCGGTCGAGCGCCCGGCACCGTGGTAGAGCGAGCCCTGGTACGGGTGCGCGAACTGGTTGACCTTGAACGGATCGTTGTCGGTGACCCAGGGCCCGCGCAGGTTGCGCCGGATCGACCCCGCCGTGACATCGTAGTCGGTCGATCCGCTGAAGCGTCGGTTGTACAGGTTGAGCAAGAGGTCGAAGGCGACGATCTCGGCTGCCGGCACCGTCCAGCTCTTCTCGGGCTCGGCAGCGGGCGCCGACGCGGCTGCGGCCGCCGGCGCAGGCGCGTCGACCTGCTGGGCGCCGACGGCGCTGCCGACAAGCCACAGGCCGAGCGCGAAGGCGGCGCGGGCCGTCATGGCAGCGCCCGCAATTGCGCCAGCTTGTCGCGCAGCCACTGCTGGCTCGGCACGGCCACGCCGTCGCCGCAGCGGATCTGGTACGGCTGGCCGCTGACGCTGCTTTGGCTGGCGGCCCGTTCGATGACATGTTCAGTGGTGTCGGCCAGGTTCTTCTCGACCAGGTAGTTGTACTTGTCGCGCAAATGCGCATGGGCCTTTTGCGCGTTGTACCAAATGCCGTTGCGGTTGAACTCGCAACCCGACCCGGCGACGTAGCCGAGCAGGTAGTTGACTTCGTTCTGCACCCGCACCGGCGTTTGCGCCAGCGCCGCGGGTGGCCACCACAGCAGCGTGGCCATCAGCAAGGCAGCGCAAGTCGTTCGAAGGTTCATGGGCGGCACATCAGAAGCGATAAGCCAGGCCGGCATTCAGGTAATGGTTCGAGCGGCGTTCGACCAGCGGGCTCGCGGCGGCATCGCCGCGCAGGCGCCGCGCCTCGAGGCTGCCGACCAGCAACCACCGCGGGCCCAGATCGATCGAGCCGAGCAGGCCGAGGCTGGCCGCGAGCCAGCCGCTTCCGGCGTTGAACACCGGCAGGCCGCCCGCGACCGACTGCTGCGGCGTGATGCCATACAGCGCATGGGCCGATTTCGCATTCGCCCAGATGCCCTGCGCGTAGACGCCCGCCGAGACCGGCCCGCTCTCGAGCACCCCCGCACTCAGGCGCAGGTCGAACTGCGCGCCGAGGTCGGCGTCGGTGTGCTTGCGAGCCCGTGCCAGCAAGGTGACCGGCATCGGCCCGAAGCTGTGGTCCCATTCCAGTTGCAGGCCCACCGACGCGCCGCGCTCGATGTCGGCGATCGCGTGGCTGGCCAGGAAACCGGATTCGCTGGCGCGGCGCCCGCCTTCATAGGCCAGTTGCGCGCCGGCATGCAGGCCGGGTGCCAGCACCATGCGCAGGCCGCCCTCGAGCACGCCCTGGGTCGAGCGTACGAAGACCCAGGGGCCGAAATACCGCACGACCGGGATCAGCTCGGTGCGTTGAGAACCGGAGCCATCGTAGGCCGGCCGCGAGCGCAGCCCGGGGCCGATCAGGCCGTCATTGGACAGTTCGGCGGCGGCCGCCAGCGGCAGCAGCAACGCGAGCGCGCAACCCGCGTTGCGAAGCACGCCGCGATCATTTCTTGCGTTGTTGGCCGGGGGCATCGTTGTCTTCGCGGTCTTTGTCCTGGGCCTTGCCTTTGCCCTTGCCGTCGTTGGGGTGCTTGTCCTGGTCCTTGCGTGGGTCCTGAACCTGG
>Ga0209798_10001366_pt1 | contig 14703 bp, 9 predicted proteins | sample DOMMetBare3Fresh_FD_187475 | JGI IMG/M metagenome (GOLD analysis project Ga0209798, IMG submission 187475) | Wetland sediment microbial communities from St. Louis River estuary, USA, under dissolved organic matter induced mercury methylation -... | ecosystem: Environmental > Aquatic > Freshwater...
TCTTTGCTCATTGCAATATCTATATGGATCATCAAACAACCCCAATTTATATTTAGCTTCCAGTATTCTTCTGCAAGCTGCATCAATCATCTGCACAGTAACTTTCCCTTCTTTTATTGATTGTTTCATTGTAAATAAAAAACCTTCATCAACCATATCCATATCAATACCGGCAATCATGGCTTTTGCTGCAACTGTTTTTAAATCTCCTAAACCATGTTCCGTTAATTCTTTAATACCTGTATAATCAGTAACAACAAAACCTTTAAAGCCCCATTGGTTACGAAGTACCGTTGTCATTAACCATTTGTTTGCTGTGGCAGGAATTCCATCAACATCATTAAACGATGCCATTACACTTCCGGCACCGGCATCAACAGCAGCTTTATAGGGTGGGAAATATTCATTGTACATTCTGTATCTACTCATGTCTGTTGTATTATAATCTCTACCTGCTTCTGCAGCACCATACAGGGCAAAATGTTTTACACATGCCATGATGGTATTATTAAGTGAAAGATCTTTTCCCTGGTAACCTTGCACCATTGCTTTTGCAATTTGTGAACCCAGGTAAGCATCTTCTCCACTTCCTTCTGCAATTCTTCCCCAACGTGGATCACGGGCAATATCAACCATGGGAGAAAATGTCCAGTTAATTCCATCGGCACTTGCTTCTATAGCTGCAATACGTGCAGTGTTTTCAATCAATTGCATATCCCAACTGCAGCTTAATCCTAAAGGAATTGGAAAAACAGTTTCATAGCCATGAATAACATCCATACCAAACAACAACGGAATTTTTAAACGACTTTCTTCTACTGCCAGTTTTTGTACTTCTTTAATTTTAGCAATTGATTTAATATTAAATAATCCGCCCACTTTTCCCTCTCTTATTTTTTTAGCGATATCTGTATTACCCGCTTGCCCTGTTACAATATCGCCAGAGCCCGGTAAATTTAACTGACCAATTTTTTCATCGAGTGTCATTTTCTTCATTAACGCATCAATGAAGATTTTCATTTTTGAATCATCAGGTTTTTTTGCAGCAATAAAGATTCCTGCAAAAACAACTGAAACCAAAATGACTTTTTGAATAAATTTCATACTTACTGTTTTATTATTTTATTAAATAGGGTGCAATCTTTCTTTTCCAGATTGCATAGCCTTTCGAATTCATGTGTAAACTATCTGAAAGAAAAATATTTTTCATGGCTGTACCATCTGCAAGAAGCATAGAATGATATACATCTATAAACACTGTTTTTGGTTTATTTGATAAATACTTTTTGATTTGCTTATTGGCTTCACTATACTTTGGCATGAGGTGTGCCCTGCTTGGGCTTGGCTTCATAGATACATAAGCAAAAGGCACGTTTTTATATTTTGCACGCATGAGTTGAAAAAACGTTTTAAATCTCTGCAATACTGTTTCTACAGTTACCGAATCATTTGCAGCAAAATCATTCTCACCGCAATACATTACAATTTGTTTGGGTTGATAGGCATACAAAACTTCGTACCTGTAACGGATTAAGTCAGTTAATGATGATCCGCCAAATGCCCGGTTGAGTATGGGATAGGATGGAAAATATTGTTGAACATCTTTCCAATTGGTGAATGAAGAACTGCCGATGAATAAGATTTGATTTGCTGATGGGAATTGTATACTATCCTGTTTTTTGAATTGCTGTACTTCATTCCAGTAAGGAAGATTTCCCTGAGCCTGAACTGATACCGTATAAACGGAAACAATCAGCAACAGATTTATTATTTTATTCTTAATCATATTAATCAACTTTTATCACTTTTGTTTTTTCACTTAGACCGTTTTCATTAATAGCTTCAATACTGTAATAATAGGCTTTTTGTGAATCCATTGCTTTCATCCAGTATTCATTGTTTGAATGCACCATAATGCAGGTATATAATTTATCAGGATGTGTACCATAATAAATGTTATAGGCAAAAGCATTGTCAACCGGTTTCCATTTTATAAATGCACTTCGCTTATCTTTTTCTGTACGCAATACAATAAAATCTTTTACTGCATCAGGCTTTGCTCCGTTGCCATTGCCAAAAACACGAAAGCCACTAATTGCAAACTTTCCTGTAGGCATATGAATGTTTTCCAATTTAATAAAACGTGCCTGTACCGGCTTTAGTAATTCCACATAATCATGGGGAACATCTATTTTATTATTACTCTTATCAACCAGTACTTGCCATTTTTTCCCGTCAACAGAAAAATACAATTTATACTGATGATACTGATCATTCCATTTTCCTAAACGGTTTTGTTCAACATCCTGATCTGCATAGTTAATCTGTATTGCATTCACTGTTGATATAGTTCCCAAATCTGTTTGTATCCATTCACCTTTATTACCACTTGTTGCACTCCAATATGTTTTTGCCAATTCATCCACCGCATTGTTGGGAAGATAACCACCAAATGTAGATGATACCTGAACAGGTTTGTTATAGTTTAATAACATCCAACCGGTGAAAGCCCCTCCTTTGGAGGGGTTGGGGAGGCTGTGTGGATAATCTCCAAAAGCAGTATTGCAATACATCATTCCATCTTTATCAAATCCTGCTGGCCAAATTCCAAGCCTTCGTTCAAATGTATTTTTTACAGAAAGTACTGTTGTAGATATATGCCAATAGTTGCCATTATTATCCTGAAACGTTGCACCATGCCCTGCTCCTCTTACAAAACCACCAAGCTTCATACTTAATGGATCAGACATGGCCGTAAATGGACCGAGTGGATGATCACCTACTAATAAACCATCTGCATAACCACTGAACTCTGTACCCGGTGCACCATATTGCAGGTAATACTTACCGTTATGTTTAGTCATGTGAGAACCTTCAATGAAAGGATCAAGAAATGTATTATCCATATGTTCACCAAAACGTTGCCAACCATAACGCCAAGGTTCAAGCAAATACATTTCTTTCCTTGTACCAATTGGTTGAAATGTTTTTCTGTTTAATTCAATACCATACATGGGAAATTTATTACTGCTTCCATTATACATATACAATCTTCCCCGCCCACCTTCGGCATTCGGGCCGGCATCATCATCAGTAAAGAATGAAGGATCCCACCCGCCTAACGCAAACGAATCAACCAATGGTTTCCATTCATTGGCTTTGGGGTTGGTACTCATCCATATTGTAAAGTTGCTGGTATAGGTAGAACCAAATACAATCATTGTATCTCCAATAATACCAACTGCAGGTGCACAGAGTTCATCATATGTACCGGTATTCCACGGACGTAGAAATTTTTTAGAAATAAATTTCCAGTTAAGCATATCACTGCTCCACCAATAACCCCACTGATTGGTAGAGAATAAATAATAATCGCCTTTATAATTTACAATCACCGGATCGGCAGTTGCTCTGTGCCTTCCCCATTCGCTGAAGTTGGGAATGGGTGTGTAACCATAATCGATGTTGATGGGGTTGCAATAGGTTTTTTGCTGGGAGATTGCCGCAGATTCGCAGATTAGTATTACAATTATTAGTGTAGCTATTTTTTTCATCTTTGTCTTTTTTACTGCAGATTCGCAGATTAATAAAAATCAAATCTGCGAATTTGTGGCATTACCTGTTCAATTATTTTTTAGTAAATAAATAATGATCAACACTCCAAATTCCTCCACCCGCAAACAGGAAAACGATTCCCAACAAAACAAATAGAAATGGATGCTGATCTTCATACCATATTTTTCCATGCCCCACAAAAAAACTGATGTAACTCATTATTACAATTAAAACCAAAGACGCCGGTCGTGTAAAAAAACCTATGAAAAGAAGTACACCTGCAACAAGCTCCGCTGCTTTACCCCCGTAAACCATCAATCTGCCGTTTGATGAATATTTAAACAACTCCCATTGCAGATAATCATTCATTTTAGTTTGATTAAAAACTTCCCATCCATGATAAATCATGAAAAATCCTACAAATAATCTTACTACTGTAAGCCCTGTTTGTTGCACCCGCTCATCCTCCAAAAAAGTAAGCTTCATTATTTTCTTATTAAAGGTGATGTAAAGCCTAAATGCTTCAACCCATTCTGTATATCCGGTATACTCATAAATAAATTCCATAATAAACCGGTTCGGTAATTTTCAATCATCACAATGATCGGTCCCTGATCAATTGCAAGATGACTTTTTGCAAACCAGTTTTTTGATTCATTAAATGCATCTACAAATCCATATTCACTCCACAGTTGATCACCCAGATCAAAATAAAAATGTTTCAATGCTTTCATTGAATGTTCAGGAGTATATGGAAATGCACTCAATGCTGCAGTTGGAGAAATGGTTCCAAAATCTTCTGTTGGTGAATGTGCTGCATATCCATTATATGTATCACTTGCTGTTAGTCCCCAACAATTTTCACCATACCCTTTGTACTTTTTTGGATTATCTATGCAATAAGCATGATTGATTAATGTATGATTTCTGTTTTGTTCCCAGTAATCAGCATAGCGGTCTTTTAATCCCTGTGGATTTAATCCGAGAAAAGAATAATGCGAAAAGAATAACGGGCCTCCATAATCAAAACCCAATGGAAGCTTAATTCCATAAAACTCTTTTCCGTTTTTAAAAAAATCACTCTGTGTCCATCCCCTGTGATAAACAGAAGACGGAACCTGATATTTTTCATTTTGAGAAGATGCTGCCAGTACATACATGATTAAACATTCATTATATCCTCGTACAGGAAAATTCATTGCCCATCCGTTGTTGGGGCTCCAATGCCAGTATAAAACTTCTTCTCCAGCTTTTGTAAACCAGTTCCATTCAACATCATTCCACAACCAATTTATTCGGTTACGTAATTCTCTTTCAGTTTGATTATCGTTATTAAAATATTGCCTTGCACAAAGCAGTCCTTGAAACAAATAAGAAGTTTCTACCAAATCGGCTCCATCATCTTTTCTGCTGAACGGAATGGTTTTACCGGTTGCACCATTCATCCAATGAGGAAAAACACCATGATATGAATCGGCTTTTGCAAGAAACTTAATCATTCGTAATAAAAACTTTGCAGCCGTATCTCTGGTAATCCATTTTCTTTCTGTTGCAACAAGAATACTCATTACAGCAAAACCTGTACCACCAGTTGTTACTACTTCATTGCCATAACCAAAACTTTCATTGCTTCTTTCCCTTGCCATGCCGCTTACCGGATGTGCAAAATCCCAGAAGTAGCGGAAAGTTTGCTTTTGTACAAGATCAAGCAATGCAGTATCATTTAAATTTTTTGGCCGGTTCTTTGGATTAAATGAATTGCTGTTTGTTTGCTTTTGTGCACAAACAAACAGAACAGTTGTGAATACAATGATGAAAATAAAAATATATTTCATTCCATGTTTTATAAATAAAGTGCAGTAAAGCCAAGCAACCGCATTCCATCTTTTACTTCAGGGCAACTTGTAAACAAATTCCAGATCAACCCGCTTCGGTGGTTTTCGATCATAATAATCATTGGGCCCTGGTCAATAGCAAGAAAAGAATTGGCATACCATAACTGCTTCAATGAAAACGCATCTACAAAACCATATTCTTTCCATAGTTTATCGCCCAGCACATAATAGAAAAATTTCAATGCTTTCATACTTTCAACAGGTGTATAAGGCAATGAGGAAATAGCTGCAGTTGGTGCTATTACACTTACATCATTGGTTGGCGAACTGGCTGTATACCCATTGTTAATATCACTGGCAGTTAAGCCCCAGCACGAATCACTATAACCATAGTTTACATTAGGATTACTGATGCAATAGTTATAGTTGATGAGTGTATGATTTCTTGTTTGTGTGGTATAGTTGGCATAAGTATCAGTCAATCCATTTGGATTAATGCCAAGGAATGAGTAGTGAGAAAAAAATAATGGGCCACCATATGCAGTACCTAACGGCAATTGTATGCCGAGATAAGAATTCCCATTAATGAATCCACTGCCGGCTGCCCATCCATTTGTATATACACTCAATGGAATTGGAAAGGTTGTGGATGATGCAGCTAATACATAAGTGATCAGGCATTCATTCCATCCACGTATCGGTAAATTCATATCCCATCCATAATTGGGGCTCCAGTGCCAGTATAAAACATTTTCAGTTCCTTTTCTGAACCAACTCCATTCTACTCCATTATAAATTGTATTGATATCATTCCGAAGGTTTGTTTCGGCTACATCGCCTCCGTTAAAATATTGCCTTGCGGTTAACAGCCCTGCAATTAAATAAGAGGTTTCAACCAAATCTGCACCATTATCTTTTGTACTGAATGGAATCACCGCCCCTGTTGTGCCATTAAGCCAATGAGGAAAAGCACCATGAAATTTTTGTGCGGTGTTTTTTAAAAAAGAAACAATGGTTTGCATTCTTGCCAGTCCTTGTGCTCTTGTTATAAAATTCCGGTTGATACCAGCTACAATCGCCATCACTCCAAATCCTGAACCACCAGATGTTACTATTTCGCCCGATGTATTCCGTTCTCTTGCCAACCCACTTACAGGATGGCCAAAATCCCAGAAGTATTTAAAAGTTTGTTGTTGTACAAGATCAAGTAATGCATTGTCTGATAGTACAGGAAATTTTCTTGATGAATCAATTTGAGTAATGAAAAGGTTATTCACTGATGAAATATAATCACCTCCTGCAGCTGATTTTAAAGTGCCATCAATAATAAATTGATATCTGCTTAATGCTGCTAATTGAGTTGAAGGTTGTAAAACAACAACAGAATCTTTATTTTCAAATGACACAGATAATGTTGAAGGGATTCCGCCAGCATCAGTTAATTTCATTGCTCCATTAACTGTACTTTGCTTTACTGATTCAGAAAACCTGATTTTTATAACCGGCAGCCTGTTAGTTCCATAAACTGTATTGCTACCCCAATCTGTATTGTTTAGTAAAATGCTGGCTACAGTTATTTTCTTTGCTGGAATAATAACCGGTGATGCTGGTTTTTTTTTGCAGGAGTAAGCTGAAAAAAAGAATATAAGAATTGATAATATGGCAATATTTTTTTTCATGCTTTATAATACCATAGGTATTTATTTAATAATATAGGTATTCATAGAATGTGCTAATGCTTTTCCTTTGGCCGCTTTGCCATTAATCCATAAAAAGAAATCAGTTGTGCTTCCCTGGTTCATAACAATAACTGCAACGCTTCCATCGGGATTTAAAAATGATGTTGATAAGAATTGACTTCTGCTTGGGCTGCTTACAATACGTTTTGCACCCGGTTGAATGAATTTTGAAAAATGCCCGATGTAATAATATTCATTGGTATAAATCAATTCGCCTGTTTTAGTATTTCCATGTATGGGTGCAAAACAAAAATTACCTACATGGTTGGGGCCGCCGGTTTCATCTAATAAAATATTCCAATCTGTAAAACCAACCATTCCATTGTTAAAATCATGAATCATATTAGCCCCATATTTTTCACCGAGGCTCCATTCATACACTTTCGCCAAATCAAATTTTTCTTTACAACCTTCTGTAAAAAATAAATTGGTTTCAGGATAAGCTTCATGAACCAACTTTACATTATCATACATGGGTTCGCCACCACTCCATGGTTCATACCAATGAAAACCTATACCCCATAGATATTTTGCCGCATCAGGATCATTTAACAATGTGCTTGCACGTTGATATAATAGATCCCTGTTATGATCCCATCCAATAATTTTCTTTTCCTTTAATCCTTCTTTTTCCATTGTAGGGCCTAAATGATTTTTTAAAAAATCACGTTCTTCTTCACCAGTATAAATGCAGGACTCCCAACGTTGTGTTGCCATGGGTTCATTTTGAATACTGATTCCCCAAACTGGTATTCCTTCTTTTTCATACTCCTTAATAAACTTTGTATAATATAAAGACCAGCTATCATAAAATTCAGGTTTTAATTTTCCGCCATGCAATACATCGTTATTATCTTTCATAAACGCAGGCGGGCTCCATGGGCTTGCAAATAAATTCAACTTTCCTCCTGCTGCCTGCATAGCTGCTTTAATAAAAGGAATTTTAAATTTCCTGTCGTGTTCAATATTGAAAGTTTTTAATTCTTTATCCCCTTCCTGTATATACGTGTACATATCGCTGCTGAAATCACAACTATTGATATTTGTCCGGCCAACTGTATAACCAATTCCACTATCCTTATCAAAATAAGCTTTCATGAATTCATCCTGTTTGGCTTTGGGCATTTTATAAAACGTTTCAGCAGAAGCATCGGTTAATGCGCCACCTATACCAAAATATGTTTGAAATGTTTTTGTTGGATCGACAAATACAATGACTTCGTTTTCGAATGGTTGTGACTTATCAGCAAATGAAGCCGTATCAGTTTTTGTAAGCCTGAGGTCAGTACTATCGGCAGTTGTATACGCAGTTACCAGTTTCCCGTTTGTTGAAAAAGTAGTTGAACCTGTTTCAGTGTTCATATTTTCTGTACATGCAATCAGTTGAAATAAAATTGCGCCGTAAATAATTTTTTTCATTTTAAATTTTATTTGATTTTTTACCAAACATATGTTGCAACTGCACCTGCTGGCAAGCTGGCAGCTGCGTTCATTCCCTTATATTTTATATTGAAGTTAGCAGAAGCTGATCCATCATTTAAAGCTATCAGTACTTTTTTTCCTGATGCTGTAATAAATGCAACATTATAAATACTGCCTGCCTGGTTGCTTGCTACTCTTACTGATCCCGGTGGAACAAATTTTGAAGCATGGGCAATGATGTAGTACGCCACATTTCTGTTTGTAACTCCATCAAACGTAATAGCACCTTTGCATTCAGTACATCCGCCAGGTGTGTGCGGATTATACCCGCCATCATTAGCAAGATTCCATTCCAATGCAACTTTGCTCCAGTTGCGCATAGACCCGATAATTACATTTTTTATATGCCATTGCAGATCTCCGTTAAAGGTTCCCTTTGCACCGGTCCATTGTTCTGTGAAATATAAATTCTTATCGGGGTGCAATATCTGAACAGAAGACAACGCAGATATATCGCCTTCATACAAATGAAAAGCCGATCCATCTATATATTTTTTTGCTTCAGGATCATTTAATATCGTTATAGGATATTCCGGTTTATTACAATTGTGATCATAGATGATAATCTTAGTTGTAATACCAGCTGATTGAAATGCCGGGCCCAGATTATTCTTTATAAAATTCGCTTGCTCTGTTGCAGGCATATACATACTTGGATTATTTCCGGGGTGCAGTGGTTCATTTTGTATGGTAATTGCATCAATTGTAATTCCTTTTAATTTCATTGCCTGTATATACTTTACAAAATAGCGGGCATAAACATCGTAATGCTGAGGCAACAAACTTCCCCCTTTGCTATTACCATTATCTTTCATCCAAACAGGCGGGCTCCAGGGTGAGCCAAGAATTTTGATATTGGGATTAATAGCAAGAATTTCTTTTAATACAGGAATTAAATCAACAGTATCCTGTGACAAACTGAAGTTTGTAAGGTTTACATCTGTTTGGCCTGTGGGCAAATCATTATAACTGAATACCGAAGAATTAAGATCTGAAGCCCCAATACTTAGACGCAGATAACTGATGCTGATTGAATTTTCATTGTTGCCAAATAATTCCTGTAACAATGCTGCTCTTTCGGTACTGTTTAATTTATTAAGATGAAAAGCGCTTCCTCCTGTTAAGGTGAAACCAAATCCATCAATAGTTTGAAATTGCTGAGCACTGTCAACCTCTATAACAGGATATGAATTGCTGGCAGAAGAAAAGACAAGAGGTGCTGTTTGCTTTTGTAATAAAGCCGATTGATCTCCTTTAGTGAGCCAATAACTAACTGATGCCCCTGTTGGTACAACAGGATCGTTTTTTGGCTTTTGCTTTTTACAATTAGAATTTAATGACATTGAAGCAATGATAAAAGTCACTAAAATAAAGTTTGTACTCATTTTATTCATAAAATATTTTTTATCAAATTCACTCAATATTCTGTTGTAAAAAAATTGGTTTGCCGTTGTTTTTGGCAATAACCATTATTTTTTTTCCATTAATTGTTTTCAACCATTTTATATCTCTTACCTCACCATCAAAATCGGGAATGATTGATGTTGCTTTTATTTCGTTATTTGATTTGTTAAATGTAAACATTGATGGTTGCAAAGCATCGTATCTTCCTTCATAAGGTATTACTCCATAAAAATTACCAGCAGCTATCCATGATGGTTCGTTTTTTATACTAAACATTGCAAAAGACATGATGGGTGCCATTTGTAATTCCTCGGGTAATTCAATTAGCTTAAAATTCCCTTTTCCATCGTTTATAAAACACGAAGAACTGAGCGTTTCTGCTTTAAACTCCTGGTAATCTTTAAACAAATCATAAAACACATAATCAACTGTTTTACCTGCTACTTCACCATATGTTAAGTATGCTTTTTTAAGTAAGGGCAATTGCCGTTCTAATTCATCTTTTGCAAGAAATGTATACTCTTTACCGTTCATTGTATACGTCATTATCTGTTCATTAGAACCGTTGTTATCAAAATCTTTCTGATATAATTTTAATGGCCCTGATTTTCTTTCCCACAATTTTGAATTGTGCCCCCAGTTACCTGCAAGTATATCAACAAACCCATCTCCGTTTACATCTGTAACAGAAATGGTTTGCCATAAACCTGTTGATGCCGGTATATCGATGGCTTTAAATATTCCTTTATTGTTCATGAATATTTTTATACTCATCCACTCACCGGTTACAATTAAATCCGGCCATCCGTCTTTGTTTACATCGGCAAATGAAGCAGAAGTAATCATTCCGGCTTTGTTAAGATCAATTGTTGATAAATTTGCTAAAGTAAAATTGGCCTTGCCATCATTTAAATAAAGAAATGAGTTTTTAAGAATGCCATACCCGGTGGGGCTTACAAAATTGCCAATAAAAAAGTCTTCATCGCCATCATGATCTATATCGGCAACCGCTACACATGATTTGTTTTCGTACTGTTTGGTAAATGCATGTTCAGCTTTTATAAAATGCCCTTTCGTATTATTTAAATAAAGCCGATCTTCCAATGCGCTGCTTTGTTGAGGTATCTGATTGCCTCCGCTTACAACTAAGAGATCCGGGCTTTTATCACCGTTTGCATCAAAAAATACTGCATCTACATCTTCACAAATTGCATCTGCATTAAATACAGCAGTATCAGTTGCAAGAAATGAACCATTCTTTTGTTGTATCATTAAAACACCAGACTGGTTTGTTGCTCCGCATGCATAAAAATCATCTAGCCCATCTCCATTCACATCAGCAACAGCAAGTTTTGGACCTCTTGTTGATTGTACATGTGGAATTAAATACTGTACATTAAAATCAACAAAGTCATTCTCCCTGTGTTCCCAGTTGCAAAGTATGTTTTTGGAAATATCTGTAAATACCGGAGCAGCTGTTTTAAAATAAGTTGTATAATTAAAAATACCCGTTGCTTCTTTTTGTGAAAAGTGAACAGGCTTGGTTGTGCTTACATTTTTGATTACCTGAAATTTTTGATCGGGCCATACTACTAAAAGGCTATCTGCAACAGTAACGGAGTCTAATCCAAAATGCAAACGGGTATCTGTAGAAGATTGAAAGCCTCTTGTTAGCATTAGCTGTTGGTACTGCAATTTGTTTTTTTGAAACACATATACTTTTGCACCAATTCCAAAACGATTAAGACTATCGCCTTTAAATGATATGGTAAGTGAATTTTTATTCTTTGTATTATTCTTTAATATAACTGCCTTTGCATTCAGGCAATTCATAATAAGATCAAGGTTGCCATCATTATCAAGGTCTGCATAAGCAGCGCCATTGAAATACCCTTTCATTTTTGCAGTACCCCATTCATCGCTCATATCTTTAAAACTTATAGTACCATCGCCTTTAAACAGAAATGGATGCGAAGCACCATCAGGCATTTTATCAATAGCCATTTTATCAAACGCATTGGTTTTATCAATATCCATTTTCATTACCAGGTCAGACACAAAACGTACATAGTCTAAATCAACAGGTCGTTTTACAATACCGCTTGAAATAAATAAATCTTTGTTCCCATCGTTATCAAAATCGGCAAACAAAGGGCTCCAGCTCCAATCTGTTGCTGAAATACCACTTTGCAAACCTGTTTCGCTGAAGCTGATTCCATTGCCATTATTTCGTTGCAGGCAATTTTTTGAAAATTGATTTTGATAACCATGCCCCATTAATTTAAACTTATAGGTATCAAGATTTTCATCACTGCCATACGTTTTTAATGTTTTTTCATCGGGTGGAAGCATATCAACAGTTACAACATCCGGCTGTCCATCATTATTATAATCTGCTATATCGTTACCCATACTAAAGCGGCTGTAATGACGAAAATGTTTTGCTCCGCTTTCCGTAAACGTTCCATTGCCATTGTTAATGTAGTAATAATCATTTTCATGAAAATCATTTCCTATATATATATCATCCCATCCATCATTATTAATATCAGCTATTGCAATACCTAACCCATATCCTAAACTACTTTGATAAATTCCAGCCTGTGCAGATACATCAGTAAATCTGCCGGCAGTATTAAAATCGTTTCTGTAAAAACGATCGCCTGATAATGAATCCATTTTTCTTCTGTTGCTGGTATCAGCAATATTTGCATTGGGCTTTTGTGAATGATTGAGCAAATAACAATCAAGATCTCCGTCATGATCATAATCAAAAAATGCAGCTTGTGTTCCAAAGCCTGAAAAATTTAAAGCATACTTATCTGCACTTTCAGTAAATGTGCCATTTCCGTTATTAATAAAGAGTTCGTTATGCCCTTTTAGTCCGTGATGCTGGCTGGCAGCTGAAACATAAATATCTAAAAAGCCATCAGCATTTACATCTGCCATTGTAACACCTGAACACCAATCGGCAGTGCCGGCTACTGTAGCTTTTTCAGTTATATCTTCAAACTTAAAATTGCCCTTATTCAAATAAAGTTTATTGCCGCCTTTACTGTTTGCAGTAAAATAAAGATCAGTTAATCCATCGTTATTAATATCTCCTGTTGCTACACCACCTCCATTATAGAAGTAGAGATAATATAAAATATTAAAGAGGTCTCTCTCTTCAACTTTATTGGTAAAGTTGATGTTTGTTGTTGAAGAAGATACACTTGTAAATAAAGGATTTGATTGCCTGCATGATAGAAAAAAAGTAAGAAAAAAAACAATGAGAACTAACAACTTAATATAACGAACAAGCATAAAGAAAGTTAAGAGATTATTTCTGAAAAATTGCTGATATAAAATTGATAATATCATATAAGAATAAAAAGGGTTGCAAAGAAATGCAACCCTTTTTTTGATTATGACCCCGAAAAGAACTGCTTCGTTAAAGTTTATTTGTATATAAAGCTGAAACTTCAGCAGCACTTAAAGCCTTACTATATAATCTGAACTGATCCATAGCTCCTGTATACGTTTTTATCCAATCATCAGTAGGGCCATCAGCACCACCATTCTTGTTCCAACCGCCAAGAATTAATTTTTTAGCAGCAGAAAGATCTACTGCTCCTCTTGGTGATCCACCATTTTTTACATCAGTTTGTGCAGCGTTCATACCTGTTACAACTGCACCATCAAAATAATAAGTCATTTTTGATGTAGTTTGATCGTAAGAATAAACAATGTGATGCCAGTTGCCATCAAACAAAGGCTTGCTTAAAGTACCTTCCAGCCACTGATCCATCAATCCTAATTTCATTGTTGTTTGAGTAGTTGTTTGGTTTTCTACTAATAAGAAAATTGCACTATGATGCCAGCCATATTTATCATCAACCAATGAAAACACAAATTCAGTGCGGCCTACTGCTGGAGTATTCTTCATCCATAATGCTATACTGAAACTGGTTGCGGTTTTAAAATCATTGGCTGATGCCCATGTAATTGTTTTACCATCTGCGCCTTGTACTGCTTTACCACTAATGCCTGTAACAGAAGTTAAAGGATTAGTTGCAGCAAAATTGGCTCTAACACTATCCACGGCATTTCGTAATACATCTGTTGATGTGCCATCAAAAGCTGCATAGAATCTTAAGGGACCGCCGGGAGGACTTGAATCTTTTGCATAATCACTCAACGAAGGTCTTTTCATTTTTTGGCAGGCAGCCAGTATAAGTACCAAACTGAGAGTTATTAAACTCAGCTTTGTGATTAAACTATTTTTTTGGAGCATCGTATTTATTTTTATTTGATTTGCAATAAACAAAAAATCTGATGCCTGTGATTATATCAGGCATCAGAAAAATGTATTATGATTAATAATCCGGATTTTGAATGAGTACTCCACCTGCAAAGTCAATTGCAGATTGAGGTATGGGATAATATTTGTTTTTAGACAAATAACCCGAACCACCAAGAACTGATTCTGCAAGACCCCAACGAACAAGATCATAAAAGCGTTCACCTTCCAAAGCCAGCTCATATCTTCTTTCGTTTTGAATAATAGTTCTCATGTCGGCTTGTGTTGTAAAAGTTACAGCTGCCAATCCTGCTCTTGTTCTTATTTGATTTACATAATTCACAGCTAAGGTTTGATTTGCAGCACCTCCAATTTCATTTGCAGCTTCAGCAGCCATTAAAATAAC
>Ga0209798_10001369_pt1 | contig 14686 bp, 10 predicted proteins | sample DOMMetBare3Fresh_FD_187475 | JGI IMG/M metagenome (GOLD analysis project Ga0209798, IMG submission 187475) | Wetland sediment microbial communities from St. Louis River estuary, USA, under dissolved organic matter induced mercury methylation -... | ecosystem: Environmental > Aquatic >...
TTTCTAAATTGATAAATTAATTGGCCGTTGCCACAGCCAATATCCAGGATGCGATCTCCTTCGCCTCCCACGGCTACAATGGCTTCAACTCGATTTCGTGGCCAAACTTTAACTGAAATTGATTCGAGCTTTTCCTTACTTAAATCTGATGCATAAAATTGGTCGTACTTATCACTAAGTTCCACAATATTTTCTCGTTTGTTACTTCATGGATGGATATGGAATCGTTTTGAGCTAACGTTTGGCAAGTAAAAAATGCTTGAAATAACTGCCAAAAATTCGCATAAAATCAAGCACGATGTAACTCGGAAAAAGCGCTCTTGGGCAGTTATTCCAACCGTACCACCATCTCACTTTTAGATTCGCCGGTGACCGGATGCTCGTGAAATAATCAATAAAACTTTTTAACGAAAACCGGTTGCGCACTGCTGTCATGCCGGTGGCTTCGATATGTGATAACACCCGACACTTCTTACAGACATACACCGGAAAGCCAGCCTGACGGGCCTTGTGGGCAAAATCGTAATCAGCGCCATAATGCGGTAGATGTTGTTGATCGTATAAACCCAATCGCCGAAAAACAGTAACAGGAAACAGGGTGCCGCGGCCAGATGCAAGATTAGTATCGATAACATTCTCGTCGTCCGACTGATGATTTTTCTCAAATGACATCGGCTTGAATTCCGCAGTCAGCCAATTTTGGCGATAACCTGCTGAAACCAGTTTGTTTGTTTTAATATCGCATATTACGGAAGTCAATATGGCTTTCGGGTATTTGTTGCTATGGGCTACCAGTTCAGTTAGATAATCTGGAGGCAGTTCAGTGTCGTTATTCAGTGTCAGCAGATAGTCACTGCCGGCGGCATGCTGCAATACATAGCTGACGCAACGATTCATCGCACCCGTCCACCAAAGGCTGCTGTCGGCATTAAGAATTACCACTTCAGGGAAATCCTGTTTAATTCGCTCTGTGGTCCCATCCGTAGAACCATGATCGCAGATAACCACGGTAAAGTTTTGATACGTCTGTAATTTCAGTGTTGCTAAGCATTTCGAAGTAAATTCGATGCGGTTAAAAACGGGAATACAAATCCATATTTTCATAATGGGTATATTTGGGTGAACGTTTATGTTCTTGAATTTAGAAATGATATATACACTGACTAAAGCTCGCTTTATATCGGCAATCGGGAAATTTTAAAAATTTCCAAGTTTTGAGAACAAATAGATGGGTTGTGTGATATTTTCGATATTGTTATATAACAATTATTAAGCTAAGTTGCTTAGAAACTCCAGCTTAGAAGGCGGCCATAAAAATTATAGTGGTTCGATGAGCCTTACGTTTTTATAACTGATATTAGTATAGGCCACAATCAAAATAAAGATCAGACCGAGCCCATTAAGCCCTCTGAGAATCGAGGACTCTGCTAAATTGTGGACCAACACGCTAACCAGTCCGGTGCTAAAAAAAATAAAAACATCACTTTGCGTCTTTTTCATTGCCATGTGTTTCAATAACGTCATGATGATAACCACTAAAACCAGAAAGCCAGCAACAACCCCGCCTTTGACTAACACTTCTAAATAACCATTGTGAAGATGCGACATCGTAATGTGGTTTTTTTTAGTTAATCCTTCTAAATCATCGAATCCCAAACCGAGCAAAATATTCTTAGAAAATGAATCCAAACCAATTTTCCATAACAGCGATCGTCCTGTTAAAGTTGTGTTTCTGCCGCTTGTGGCCAATGTTTCAGTTACAATTTCTTCGGAGCTCATGTAAAAAGTCGTAACAATTAAAGAGGTAAGAAGCGCAACAAAACATAAAGTAATTTTCAAAGAAATGCTCCTATGACTGATCAAATGTAAATAAGATGTATAGCATATGATTACTAGCGATGCGACTATGCTAGTCATACTATCGGCATTTACTACTGCATAAGAAGCAAGGATAATCGAGAAAATCACAATTAATTTTTCAAGCTTGCTCTGGGTTAAATAAAATAAGTTAATTGAAGACCATATTGATAAAACAACTAATCCACCGAGCTTATTAGGGTGATCGGTAATGCCAATCCAACGGCTCTTACTGAAATCACGCGAATTTATGCCATATTGAGGAAACTTAAGCGCAGTCACAATACTTGCACTAACCATTACGAGACAAAACCAAAACAGAATTCTTACTAATTTCTTGTGGTCGCCTTGAAACGCCAAGGCCGTCATTATTGAAATCGAAAGAGAAGACATAAGAAACACGAAATTCTTGATGGTTTCTGTGGTATTGCTTGACCAAAAAGCAGTGGCTAACACATAAAGTATCAAAAGTGTTATTAGCTTATTTTTTGAAAATCCTGAGATAACTGATTTTAAGTTAAAAACAAAAATAGCCAATGTTAATAAGATAAAAATCCGATGCAACGCAACTCTTTCGCCGCCGCCACTCATAGTAATGTCAAGACCAAAAAAAGCCCAAAATAAATAAAAGCTGAATACTAGTGCTGTCAGGGTTTTGAATTTGAACCTGTTATTCATGTTAATCAGGCTGAAGCTAATACACTTTTATATTGGTTTATTGTCTTCTCGGCATTAATATCTGCATTATATGAGAGCAGAGTATTTTCATACATTAGTTCAATTTTTTCTTGATTATTGCTGGATAAAGCCAAATCCAACTGCTGTGACCAATCATGAATATCACCGGGTTTGGCGAGATAACCGGCTTTGCCGTTTAATATCATTTCTCGGGTACCATCAAGATCGCTAGCAACTACAATCTTTTTCATGGCGCCTGCTTCTAATATTGGACGTGCGAAATGAGATTGAGTGAACGGAACGGCAATTACATCAACTTCAGCAATGTAACTAGCAAGGTCGAATATTACACCAGGAAAAAAAACACGATCTGACAATTGGTTGGCGTCAATAATCTTTTGAATTTCAATTCTCAAATTCTTTCGTCCGGCAACCGAGCGTAAGAAATTTTTGATGCGGCTAGAGTTGTCTGCCTTGATTGGGCCTTCGCCAAAAAATACTAAGACACTATTAGGCTGTTTATCCTTGATTTCGGCAAAAGCTTTCATCAAGGGCAGGGCACCTTTTACTGGGGAATGCCAGCCTAATATTGCGATAATTTTAGAATCGGGGCTAATCCCCAATTGTCCTCTTAAATTAACTTTATTAGTTTTTAGGTAGTTAAATTTATCTAAATTGACAAAATTAGGGATAATTACAGATTCTTTGGTAGGGGCTATCCTTTCTAACTCTGATTTAGATAGGGCTATTATCACATCAGCGCAATAGCCTATAAGTTTTCGGAGCAGACGATAGCGGATTTTAAATTTACCATACTCCAAAAATTCACGGATATGCCAAATTAATGGTACACCGACTAATTTTACAGCGAGGCCTTCAGAGATTAGAACCGATGAGTTTAAGTGGACAATATCAGGTTTTTCTTCAGCGATTATTGCTTTCATTCGGCAATAACTGGGAATCAGCTTCAAATAATTTTTTAAATAAGCTTTTACATCCCGATAAAACTTAAAAGAACAGGGATTGAGCGATTGGCTTTCACCATGGCAGTGGGCGAGTTTCCCTAATGATTTATTTACAACACAACGTATACCGGCATTTTTATAGAATTCGATAGCCGGCCCTTCAGATATAAAATAGACGACTATGTTAAATTCTTTTTTGACGTATTCCAGTAAATAAAAGAGGCTCATGGTAGCGCCACCATTAGCACCGGTATGCTGAACGTAAAGAATCTTTTTAGCAGACATACTTAATTTCCTTGGCTAGATTTTCAACATAAATTCCTAGTTCTACAGCATTTTCGTTAACGGCCAAGCCAGCACCGATAATACTATTTTCGCCAATGTTTACACCTTTGCAGATAAGGCTATTAGTTCCGATAAAAACATTATCTTCTACCCTGACCGGCTCTGTAGGGATTTTTACCGGGTCGTTACAAAATCTCCTATTTCCGGGTGAAAGGGCGTGAAAGTCGGTGTCGAAAATCGATACGTTGGCACCTATCAGGGTTTGCTTGCCGATGGTTACACTTTTGGCAGCACAGATTGTTGTACCGCTTAACCCTGAATCGGAATTAATAACTATTTCCGCTTCTTTTCTTAGCGTCCTTAAAATGACAGGATGATTAACGCCCAAGGCGGTAAACCTCGCATCTGAACACAAAACAACACCATCACCAATCGTTATATTAGAGCCTGGAAAGCGGGAGATAATTGGTAAACCGTAAAATACACACTTTTTTCCAATATTAACGCCATGCAGCTTAACTAATATGGTCCCTGCTAATTGCCAATACCAGTAACGACACTTATTAATAATTTTAATTAATGTTTCCATAATCAATGTTTAACAATCTTCAGCACAGATCAGATGCATAAATTATCAACAACCTTTTCTTATTAAGTTTTTACTAAAGATAAATAACTTATTATTGCCTTTGCGCAAATCGAGAAAATCATAAATTATCCTTCTATAATCCTTCGCAGGTCCGAACAAAACATAGATTATTAATGCTACCGCACCTATCATCATTTCTATTGGCAAGAACTGAAACGAATTAATTATTGTGCAATAGTTGCCAGCTAGATAAATCAGTTCACCTACCCATAACCCGCAAAATAATTGGGAAACGAGTATTTTTAAATGTAAATTAAAATTTATCCCCAGTTTTTTTCCAACGAGTATTAGATAAACGATAAATCGTATCCAAAAATAAACAGCTAAAGTTATTAAGACCAGTTGTAGATTTTGTGCTAAAGCAAAAAACAGCATTATTGGAATGACAATGATCAATAACAAAACTTGAAGTCTGATTTGTATCGATAGTAATCCGAGAGCCGTACAGGCGGTTGCTGCAAAGCTGGCCAGCATTTCTGCAGGCACAAATAATGCCGACAATTGCACAAACGGCACTGCATCTTTCCATTTATTCCCCAATAAAACATCGACTAATTGCGGTGCGGCTGCAAACATGCCACCGCCGATTGGAATGAGAAAAAAACCAGTGATTATTAAACTCTTAATATAGAGATCAGCAAGCTGCGGCCGATCGTATTGGTGCTTGGAATAAGCAGGAAATAATACACGTGTGATTGAGATGTGTAGGCTATATATTGGCATTAAGATAATATTTCTGCTTCTATTCCACAAACCCAAATCGGATGCCGGAAAAAATTTTCCTACCAATATATGATCAATATTGGCACATAAATAAGTCATAAAACTAGCTAGAGAATAACCGCCGCCAAAAGTCAGGACATGTTGGTAGTCCGATGGATTCAAACTAAGCTTGATCGAGTGCCGTGTTTTTGCATAGGCCGCCAGAGAAAGTAAAAATAATTGGCTTAAATAGGCTATAGCCAAGCTAAACACGCCATATCCATAAAAAGCCAGTAATATACCGATAAGGCCATTGCCAATCAGATAAGTTATGATTTCTGCAATGGATAAATATCTAAACTGCATATTGCGCTTTAATAAACCGGTGGAGGTGGCCGAAGCACCAATTAGTACAAAACTTAATGCAACCAGATTGATTACTGGCACTAACTTGGGGGCATCGAAAAATTGGCCCAGTGGCTCTGCCAGAAGCACTGTTAGTAAAAAGAATAAAAAACCTGCAAGAGTTGAGAACCAGAACGAGGCTTGTATATCCGAGTCGCTGATCTCCTTTTTCTGTTGAATGGCTGCGGCAAGACCGAAATCAGAAAAATAACTGCCAAATTTTATGGCGACCAGCGCCAAAGCCATTAAACCAAACTCTTCAGGGTTTAATAGCCTAGCCATAACAGCCAACACAGCTAATTGCGAAACACCTTTAAATAATGCGCCAAAATAGTTCCATTTTATGCTGTGCAGGATCGACAATTGACTCATTTATAAGTTTTTAAAAAATTTTATGAAAAGCATTTTTACTGTAGCGTGCTTTGGGGCTATGTTTGAGAGTCAGTAAGCAATTATTTATTTGGCCTAACGGCCAAATGGCTTCAGTGAACTAGGCTCGAATTGTTTCATACGTAATCGTGGCGGATTTGCAGTGAAAAAACTACTATGGTTTGGTATCCCAGTGTACCGGGGGGTCACGGTCAGACCCTCTTTTTAATGCTAGCAAAAAAATTGAATATAAGAATGGCAGACGTTGAACCAATTATGTCTGTCGCTAGATCAAACAGACTGAAATTACGGCCTGGTGTTGAAAGTTGGTGGATTTCATCAAGAATTCCGGCACCTAATACCAGCAGCAACGTTTTCAGCAATGTGGAAATTCTTTTTTGTTTATACATTTGTTCTAATATTCCGTAAATCAGCAACCCCAAAATGCCGTAAACCGCCAAGTGCGCAAGTTTGTCCAGCCCTTCAATTTTAGTCATTATTTCAGGGGTAGGCCTGGAAGACAGTATATAAATAAGCGTAAGCCAGCCGCATGTCAGGCTAAGCAATAAGATTAGTCTCCGGTTTACGTTAATCGCCATGTAATTCATTGTTATCTGACAAGCCATAAATAGTTGCAAAGACGGCGAAACCTCACAGTCTTGATGGATTCAATTTCAGAGCAGCAACACTTTTTGTCAGTCAGGCTTTGATAGTGTTTGTTCAAATTTAGAACCATTTTTTGCAGTGTCTCAAGATTGCTATTGCCTTTATTGGATTTAGCCATTGAGCCGCTCGCTCGCCGCATTGTCTAATTGTGCATAAGCTTTTTCAAGCATCGGCACATGCGCGACCAGATGGCGGAGATTGGCGAGGACGATTTCGGGATGTTCTGGATATTCGTGCGCAGTTTGGTTGCGTAATTCCCGCAACAGTAACCATTGCTCAGCTGACGGCAGCAAGCCGAGTTTTTCTGCCTTGTTTAATTTATCGAGAAAGGCTTCGTTATCCTGCCATTCTTGCAGTATGCGCAGCATGGCAGGCAAGAGGCGCGCCCCTATCGCATCCTGCAATTTGCCAAAACGAAATATTAATTGATCTAGTGTGCGTATTTGTTCCTCGGATAAGCCTTGGATGGTGTTATCTTTGATTGCTGGGAAGTTTATGGCTTCCTTCCAGGCTGCATGCAATCTCATCTGATGTTGCCGGCATTCTTGTATGGCCGGACGCAGTTTAAAGGTAAAGTTGTCTTGGTTATTCATATTCATAAGGCAATGCCGGTTTGCTCCGCTATTCGATGGATGGGCAGCGGCATTTGTCCTGGAAGCGGGGCAATGATCACGTCGATGCGCTGTTCACCCAATGCCTGTTTGGCTTTGACCAGAAAAAGCAGTTTTGCAGCCAAGGTTTTTTCAATGGGTTGATTGAATCCTTTTACATACAGATCAATGTCACCGCCGCGGCTCGTATCGTCAGTGCGTGAGCCGAACAGCCATAGTTGCACATCACTGCCGAATACTTCGGCGGCGATGCGTTTTAAGGTGACGGCTTGTTGCTGGGTGAGTCTCATGGGTTTGGGTTTATTTATGCCGTGTTTTAAATTTCAAAGCCTTAGATCAGCAAAACAATATAATTGATAAAGGTTTCTGTATCTATTCAGCGTTTTTTGCAAGAAGCTTGATTTTACTGTTATTTCGACCATCGGGAGAAATCTTTTTAAGCGCTAGAACATGGGTGAGCCTTAAGATTCCTCGCTTTGCTCGGAATAACAAAATACGATGAATAGTTTCCAGTATTTAAGTCCAGCCTTAATGTCCATTTTTGCGATCTCTCCATTAGTGTTGAGTCATGTGTAATGGCTCAAGATTTCTCACTTTGTTCGAACGACAACCCATGCTGAATAGCTTCCAATTTTTTACAGCGACTCTTGCTGTTATTGCCATCGAAGGTTCAAACTTTGTCATATTCAAGCTAATACGCCTGATAACTGGAAAAGCCTTTAAAAATGGTCATAAAAACAATTTTTAAGTCCAGCCATAATGACCATTTTTTGATGTATTCCAGGTCATGATTGATCCGGGCTTCCATTTTTTCCAGTGTGTCGGTTTCGCCGCGGCAGCCATTGATCTGAGCCTGGCCGGTAATGCCGGGCTTTACTTTATGCCTAAGCATATAGCCTTGAATTTTTTTACGGTATTGCTCGTTATGAGCGACCGCATGAGGCCGGGGGCCCACGACTGACATGCGGCCTAGTAATACATTGATAAACTGGGGCAGTTCATCCAGCGAGGTCCGGCGCAAAAAAGCTCCGAAAGGGGTAACCCTGGTATCGTTTTTGGTGGCCTGTTTTATTTCACCGCCATTTTCACAGACCGTCATGCTGCGAAATTTCCATACGTCTATTTTTTCACCATTAATGCCATAACGCATTTGTTTAAAAATAACTGGGCCGGGAGAGGTCAGTTTGATGCCGATCGCAATGAGCAGCATGGGTATGCTGATAACAGGCAGGATAATTGCGCATAGCAACAGATCTTCAATGCGTTTAAGCAAACCGTCGAATTCGGTAAATGGCGTGTCGAACACGCTCACCACCGGTATGCCTTGCAAGTTGGTCCATTTTGATTGAATCAGGTTGAAGGTAAAAAAGTCAGGAACGATATTGACGGAAACGGTGCTGTCCGCAAGTTGACTAATCATTTCACTGATTCGCCGTTCGGCGCATAAGGGCAGGGTAATGTAAATGTGATCGATTTTGCCCGCCTGGGCGTCTCGCAGCAAATCAGCAAATTTGCCGACACCATCGTGGATAGCATGAGAGTCTGTATCCTTCCGGCGAACGGTATCTTTTTCGCGTTCAATATTCAGACGGCGATCAAAGTGTTTTGATCGGTCATCGTAATAACCGACAAAACTATAACCCAGCCAAGGCATTTGTTCGATTGCGGTTTCCAGGCGTTTGCCCAGATGATTGGCGCCCAATATGGCATAAAACCGCGAGTTTAACCCGTGTCTGCGCAAGGCGGCAAAGAATATCCTTTTTATCGTATAGATTAAGATGATGACGATTGGCGCTAACGGCAACCACAATTTTACGACTTTTTCGGAGTAGTCATTGGTGGAGCCGTAAATAAAGATGCCGATAGCGACCAGTGAAAATGCGGCAAACCATGAAATTAAAATACGCAGCGCTTCATCAAACATTGGGGCGCCGCGCCAGCCCTGATAAATATCGTTGTATTCGGCAAAAATAGCAAACAATGCGATGGATACCATGCAGGGCACCAGATAGTCCTGGCTCATGGGCACCTCATAATGCCGCATTGAAACATGCAGCGTAGCCAAAATGATTGCGCTGTCGACAACCCGGTTAATGGCATTTAATGTCGAATGATAAGGGCGAATAAGTCCGCTGGATATTTCTGTGGACATTAGCTTAGTTTAAGATCCTGCATCGTGTTGAACCGCACCAATAAGCTCAGGAATTTTTTAAATGTTGCTAGGATAGGGTTCAACTGTTACAAACTGTTTAAATCATTCTATAGAATTGTTTATTTATAGTAGCTATTTGGGTATTTTGTTATTCCAAGCAAAGCGAGGTATCTTAAGGCATACTGAAGTTCCAACGCTTAAAAAATTTCTCCCGAGGGTCGAAATAACAGTAAAAGCAGTTTCTTGCAAAAAATGCTGAATAGTTACTATTTTTAAGTATAGGAGCAAATAAAATTTACTGCAGGGAATGGTAGAAAATTAAGTATATTAGGCATGGAAAAGTGATTTTCTTTTAAGTACGAACAATGCTTTTCACATGGATTTAAATGATACTTAATGACTGGGTGGAGTTAGTTAGGGATTACGAAATCAGCAACTTATATTTGTTGTTTTGCCAATTGCCTAGCTTCTTTGAGGTGACAACTTTAGCGAAAGTTTTTTTACGGTGCTTTGAATGATTAGCCTTTAATTCCCATTTAGGCGCGGTCAAGACCTACCATGCGGAGTAATGGGCGTCTTTTTTCAGCTCCAGCCTGATTGGCTGGAGCTGAAGTTTAGAAGGTTAGGTGTCCAAAAAGTAATTATTCAGCATAATTTGTTATTTCGAGCAAAGCGAGAAATCTCAGGCATTTATTCATGATTCAATGCTGATAGATTGCTTCCTCTGGTCGAAATGACAGCAAAATTAAGTTCTCTGCAAGAAAACGCTGAATAGTTACCCCAAAAATTACTTACTTTTGCTTTTCCAGCAAATAATCCAGCCACAGGTTGGACAGTTTTTCCTGCACGGTATTTTGTCTAAGCCGCGCATTCAGGTGAGGGAAGTCAACGCTGTCCAGGTCCTGATCCTGGTTGTAGCAGGAATAAACAAAATATTCCTTGCCAGTTCCGGGCTCTATGTGCTTGCACAAACATTGCGCGCAAATGCCTTTCATCATGCACTGCATCGGCGAGTTGATAGAACCGATGGCGTGATGAACCTTGTTTAAATAAGGCTTTAGCACGTTATAACGGGCTTCCTTGACTGCTGCCATCATCCGGTCGGAACCGATCACAATCAGATGATCGACATCGGCCAGCGAGATCGGCTGCTCACCCAGTTCGCCTTTCGCATAAGCCACCATGCATTCAAGAATATTGCCAATAAAGGTTTTATCCTGTGGCCGGGTTGGCGTGATGACCTCGACATCGGAGCTTTTGTCTACGGACCAGATGGTGATGTCCGATGCGGCTTCTATATCTTCAACCTTGAACAGGTCCTGTTTATGTTTGTAACCGGCAAAATAAATCACCCTGTTGCCGGCGGCGCGTAAGGCCTTGCCAATCGAGAACAGGACCGCGTTGCCGAGACCCCCGCCGATCAGCATCACGGTCTGGTCTGACGGAATGTCGGTCGGTGTGCCGGTTACGCCCATGATGACCAGCGGGTCGCCAACTTTCCAGGTTGCGCAAAGACGGGAAGACGAACCCATTTCCAGTGCAATCAGTGAAACCGTACCTTTTTCCTTGTCAACTTCTGCACCAGTAAGGGCTAGGCCTTCGGCTGTCAATACCGTGCCTTCCCTGACAGGCGCCAGCGCCTCGAAATTCTGGACGCGGTAAAATTGTCCCGGATAAAATTTCTTTGCCGCCATCGGCGCCCTGACTACCACTTCAATAATGGTTGGTGTCAGCCGGTTGATGGCAACGATTGTTGCATTAAAGGCCTCATCCAGCCGGGCGAATAACGCCTTCAATGCGGTATCGCGTTCGGGTTGCTGGGCTGGATTCAAGGCTGCCAGTTCTTGTTCAAACAATTTGACGACATAAGGATATCCATTTTTCGCGCTGGCCATCGCCTTCACCACGTTTCCGGCATACACGGGATGGTTGTCGCCATAAAAGCTGATGAATTTGCCGTTTTTTTGGTAAGAGGTCAGCGGCGCGGGTTTGCCCAGTTTGGGTGCGGCTTCGTCGTGCATCGCCACCAGCTTTAGTCCGCTGTCAGTCCATTCGGGCTGATAGCGTTGAAAGAACTGCTTGTCCATTTCAAACGTATCCGGATATTCGCTTTGATAAATGGTATTTGGAGATGTACCAGCTGCAATGTAAAGACTGCGCAGCGGCACTTTAACGATCTGGCCGGAACTGTTCCAGCGGCCGTTATCGAATACCAGTTTTTCGAACTCCACGGCGTTTAGATGGCCAAATTCATCGGGTATGGCGGTATGCGGACTCATTCCTTCCGCCAGTGCGATGCCTTCTTCCAGTGCTTCATGAATTTCTTCGTGGTTTTGCCGGTAGGCAGGCGCATCTTTCATGCCTTTGCGGTAGAACAGCGTGACACCGCCCCATTTTTCCACCAGTGGCTGAAAGTTCGGCTGTTCTCCTGCGGTTGCTGCGCGTTGTCGTTCAGCCAAGATTTCCCTACCGTGACCGAGAAATTCATCGAGGATCAGGGTTTCTTCCCGATCGTAACGTCTTCGGACGATTTCTTCGCCATACACTTTAACCAGTGCCTGATAACGGGTCAGTATTTTTTCGACTTGTACCGGATAATAAGCCATCAGCTCGGTCGCAGTATCAATCGCCGTCAAGCCGCCACCGATGACGCCTGCCGGCAGGCGTACCTGCAGATTGGCCAGGGATGAGGATTTGGCGGCGCCGGTCAATTGCAAGGCCATCAAAAAATCGGAGGCTTTGCGGATGCCGCGGATCAGATTGTTTTTCAGATCGATAATGGTTGGTTTGCCGGCGCCGGAGGCGATGCAGATATGATCAAAGCCCATGTTCCAGGCGTCGTCTATGGTCAGCGTGCCGCCGAAACGAACGCCGCCATAGGCTTTAAAGGCACTGCGCCGCAGCAGGGTCAGATAAATTACCTTGAGAAAGTTTTTGTCCCAACGCACAGTGATGCCATATTCAGCTACGCCGCCGAAACCGGCCAGAATACGCTTGTCCAGGTCTTCGTAGAGTTCGCTGAAATTTTCGATCGGCCTGGGCACTGTTTCACCAGCTCCGGTCAGCTCGGCCGGTAAGGGTTCCAGTTTTAAAGCGTCAATGCCGGCAACACCAAAGCCTTCGTTCAATAGATAATGGCTCATCGTGTAACCAGCCGGGCCCAAACCGACAACCAGCGCATTCTTGCCATTATAAGGCAGCATATAAGGACGTTTGACGTTTAACGGATTCCATCGGGTCAGCAGGCTATAGATTTCAAAGCCGTAAGGCATGAACAAGACATCGGTCAGAACATTGGTTTCGATTTGAGGAATATTTACCGGATCGGTTTTCTGATAGATGCAGCCTTTCATGCAGTCGTTACAAATTCGATGACCGGTACCCGGGCACATCGGATTATCGATAATGATTATCGCCAGCGCGCCGATATTGTCGCCATTGCGTTTGACCAGATGCATCTCGGAGATTTTTTCATCAAGCGGACAGCCGGTTGTCGTTACCCCCAGCGGATCGACCTTGAAGGTGTTGGTTTTTTTGTTGCGCATGCCTTTAGAACAAGAGTCGGTATCGCGTTCGTGGCAATAAATGCAATGATCGACTTCAGACAAAACCTGACGTTCGTTGAAACGCGGATCGGTGAGTTTGAAGCCGTCGCGGCGGCGGCGATGTTTCAATTCGCCCATCCAGCTAGTAAATTCACCACGATCGACAATTTCATGTTCGACCAGATGGTCGAAATCGCGTTTCTCAGGGAATTTGAAACTGAGCCAGCGCGAAGCTATATTGGCATCGTGCTGTGCAACAAAGCTCCAGCGCTGCACGATGTCCATCAGTCCATGAGCAAATTCAGCCGGGTCTTCAAGTGCCAAGAGTTCCTTGAATTCGGTTGCAGCTTGTGGGTGGGATGCCAGTTTGCCGCGTAATTCCTGCGCGGCCGAATCGGCGTTTGAGTAATTGCTTTCCTTGCCTTTGGCAATCAGCTTGTAATGAGCGGACAACAATCCGACGGCCGCACCAGTCCGTGCAATGCGATGTTCGGGGTCGCTGTCCTGAGCGGCATCAGGAAAACCAGCCTCGATTAACAGCTCTAATCGACGATTTATGTTCTGAATATCCCAGCCATCGATGGTTTGGTCTTTAAACGCTAAATTCAGTTTGGCAACCACTTCATTTTTATAGGTAAAAATGGTGTCCATTTCATCCTTGATTTTTTCGCTTTGTGCCTGATGATGCTCCGTGATGTTGAAGAGCGTCGCAACGAATTGGCCGACATAAGGCCCCATGCGAACTAAAAGATCGGATATTGTTTCCGGAGCCATGTCTTCGCCCTGATTTCGGCGGTAAGCCTCAAATTGGTTATATAGTTCATCATCGTGCTTTTTAACCGAAACATCGAAAACATCCAGCAAATCTTTAAGACGGGCAGAGTCATATAAATCCGGATAGTTGAAGCCAGGTATGCCAAGCGCAAAGTTGTTTTGTTCCATAATTCCTGTGTTTGATTAGCTAAAAGGAGTAGGCACATTGGCTATGAATGCCGATTAATGTGCTGATGAAGTTGCTAAAAAGTGGGATATAACAGAGCATTATAATAAAACGGCAGTGTTTTCGCTACAGATTATCCAGCGCTGGCCCGCCCGCCATCAGCACGGTAATGCCTCGTAAGAAGTCGATAAGATCAGAGCGCTTGATGGCGGAAGAAAAAGTTACAGGCATTCACTTATATTTGTGATTGTGTTTTCTTGCGCAGTCCCCATATAAGGTAAAATACCTAGCTCTTAACTCCCACAGTAATAGTTTGGACTATGCTGGTTAGCAGTAGACGATAGATTTTAGGTGTTATCGGGCGGGCAGGATTAACTCTACAACCTCTTTTTTATTAAAAACGCACTATATAAGATGAAAACAAACAAGATAGGTTTTATCGGCGGCGGTAATATGGCGTCAAGCCTGATGAGCGGATTGATTGCCAGCGGCTATTCACCGCGTCAACTTTGGGTCTCGGATATTAACCAGGAGATATTGAAATCTTTGTCAACCAATTTGAATGTTAATATTTCGCCAACAAATGAGGATGTTATTAATAAAGCGGATGTCGTGGTTTTTGCGGTAAAACCCCAAGTGCTTGAGACTGTGGCAAAAAACGCAGCGGCATTAATCAGGCAAAAACAAAGCCTGGTGGTTTCCATTGCTGCCGGAATTACCCAAAAAAGCTTGAGCCACTGGATAGGGGGCGATACGGCTATTGTACGCTGTATGCCCAATACACCTGCGTTGGTATTGACAGGTGCAACTGCATTACATGCCAACGCCCAAGTGAAACCTGAACAACGTAATTTGGGCGTTG
>Ga0209798_10001370_pt1 | contig 14684 bp, 10 predicted proteins | sample DOMMetBare3Fresh_FD_187475 | JGI IMG/M metagenome (GOLD analysis project Ga0209798, IMG submission 187475) | Wetland sediment microbial communities from St. Louis River estuary, USA, under dissolved organic matter induced mercury methylation -... | ecosystem: Environmental > Aquatic >...
TCGACGCGCGAGTGGGTGAGCGCCCCGGCGTTGTGGATCAACACGTCGAGCCGTTGGTGTTCGCCCAGAATCTGCTCGGCGGCCCGGCGGACCGAGTTGAGATCCCCCATGTCGGCCACCGTTGCCGAGACATCGAGACTGCCGGTCAGCGCACGGATCTCGGCGACGACCCGCGCGGTCTTGTCGGGGTCCCTGCCGACAGCAATCACGGTTGCGCCGTTACCGGCGAGCTGTTCGGCGGCGGCGCGCCCGAGGCCAGAGGTCGCGCCGGTGATGGCGACCACCCTGCCACCGAGCTGGTACGAGTCGAGGTCCCGCCAGCCGAAGAGCCGGCGTCGAGCCTCGAACCCGATCCGCGTGAAGCTCGGGGCGACCAACCCCTCGAGGGCGGCATCGACCAGCTCCGGTGCGCCCATCATTGCGACCTCTCCCAGAGACGCGGGCAGACCAAGGGACTCATCGCGGCCCCGGGTGCGACTCGTCTTGTCTTTGTGTTCATCTTCAGAGGTCCCCTCCGCTGGCGGGACGCATCGCGGCGGCCCGTGACAGCATCCTGACAGATGGATGGCGCGTCAGCGGAGGTGGCTTCGAGTGGAATGACTCACAGATGGACCAGCCCGACGATGCCCTGGACAGGCCGGGGGCCAGTCAGTGCTCACGGGGAGAGGCTGGGCGAGGCGTCCGCTCCCTGAGAGGTCAGTGCGGCATCGGCGGCGTCCTGCTCGCCGCGGTGCTCATAGGACGAGCCGCTGCGGAGCTCGACGTGCGGCAGGAACCACACGACGACGAACGCGATGACCATGACCGCGGAGCCGATCAGGAAGACCAGGTCCATCGACTGGGAGAAGCCGACCAGGAACGGCTTGGCCAGTCGCGGGTCGAGCTGCTGGATGAACGAGGAGTCGCTCAGCGGGTTGATCGCGCCGCCGCCTCCGCCGCCGGACCGAGCTTCCTGCAGGCCGTGGATGAACGCGGTGTTGGTGGCAGGGTCGCCGGTCGGGGCCTGGGGGTTCTTCAGCGCCGCCCGGAACTCGGAGGTCGGGGCGATCGTGGCGAAGGCGGTCTGGATGCGGTTCGGCACCGCGGTGAACAGGATGGACAGGAAGACGGCGGTGCCCAGGGTTCCGCCGATCTGACGGGTGAACGTCGCCGAAGAGGTGGCCACCCCGATGTCGCGGGGGGAGACGGCGTTCTGCACGGCAAGGGTCAGCGGCTGCATGTTTCCGCCGAGGCCGAGGCCGAAGAACAGCATCAGGATCATCGTCTGCCACAGCGGGGTGTCCGCTCCGACGTAGTGGAACCCGAAGAGCGAGACGACGAGCAGGCCGCAGCCGATGATCGGGAACTGGCGGTACTGGCCCGTCCTGGAGATGATCTGGCCCGAGATGATCGAGCCGCTCATCATGCCCAGGGTCATCGGCAGGAGCATCAGGCCGGCGCTGGTCGGGGTCGCGCCCTTGACGATCTGCAGGTAGAGCGGCAGGCAGGCCATCCCGCCGAACATGCCCATGCCCAGGACGACCGAGACGATGGAGGCCACCCCCACGGTCTTGTTGGTGAACAGCCGCAGCGGCAGCAGCGCCTCCGCGCCCATGGCACGTTCGGCGAAGAAGAACGCGATGGCGCCGGTCAGCCCGATGCCGTAGCAGAGCATGGCCGGGCCCGAGCCCCAGCCCCACTCGCGACCCTGCTCAGCCACCAGCAGCAGCGGGACGAGCCCGATGGTCAGCGCCGCGGCACCACCGAAGTCGATCCGGTGGTCCAGGCGGGTGTGCCGCAGGTGCAGGGTGTGGTTGACCACGACGAGGGCGACGATGCCGATCGGGATGTTGACCAGGAAGACCCAGCGCCAGCCGGTGATCCCCAGGATGGTCGCCTGACCGGCGAAGTAGCCGCCGACGACCGGGCCGAGGACGCTCGAGGTGCCGAAGACCGCCAGGAAGTACCCCTGGTACTTGGCGCGCTCACGGGGGGGCACGATGTCGCCGATGATGGCCAGGGCCAGCGAGAAGAGGCCGCCGGCGCCCAGACCCTGGACGGCACGGAAGCCGGCCAGCATCGGCATCGTCGTGGCGAACGTGCACAGGATCGAGCCGAACATGAAGATGACGATGGCCGCTGTGAAGAACGGCTTGCGGCCGTAGATGTCGGAGAGCTTGCCGTACAGCGGTGTCACGATCGTCGAGGTGATGAGGTAGGCCGTGATGACCCAGGCCTGACCGGAGAGGTTGTGCAGGTCGTCGGCGATGACGCGCATGGCCGAGGAGACGATGGTCTGGTCCAGCGCGGCCAGGAACATCCCCATCATCAGGCCGGCCAGGATGGTCAGGATCTGCTTGTGGGTGAGCCTTGCGCCGACAGGCGCTGGTGACGTCGCGGTTGCCACTACTTCGCCACCTCCAGGGGGGCGGCCGTAGGCGCGTCGTAGGGCGTGGCCTTCGAAACCTCGACGGACGCGGCGAACCTCTCGAGGTAGTCGCCGAACGCCTCCGCGTCGGCCGGCTCCCAGTCCAGCAGCAGCTGGCGGAACCACTCACCGCGGATGGCCTTGAGACGCTCGACGAGTGCTGCGCCCTGCTCGCTGAGCGAGACCATGCAGGCGCGGCCGTCCTGGGGGTCGGCCACCTTCTCCAGCAGCCCGTGGGCGGCCAGGGTCGTCACCTGGCGGCTCACCGTGGAGACGTCGGAATAGACGTGCTCGGCCAGCCAGGACACCCGCTGCGGCTCCATGACGAGGTTGAACAGGATCGGGTACGAAGCGGGCTCTACCCCCGGGTGCACCTTGGGGGCGTGCTGGCGCATGGAGTGGAACAGCTTCATGACGCGGACCAGCTCGATGTTGAGCCGGGTCGCGGATTCCAGGCTGATCGCCATCGTTCCTCCACCCTTGCGAATACTTGCTTGCGCCATACAACTATCACAAAGTACTTGTATGGCGCAAGCAAACGGGTGGATCCCGGGTGGAAGCCGGGCCGGCGGCGGGCCGGTCAGTGGGTGATGACGAGGGCTTCCAGCACGCGGCGGGCGATCGTCTCGTCGCCGACCACCTCGTATGCCGTGTCGCTCACCGGACGCCGGCCGGCGGCCCGGCGGGTGAAGGCCTCGGTGGACAGGCTGATGGTCACCCGGGCATCCAGCGGTCCGTCCAGCCCGCTGGATACCCGGGCGCGGTTGTCACTCGCGTTCCCTCCGCCGGTGGGCAACGCTCGTCCGCGGGCGCGGCCCTGCTCGTCCTGCTCGACCCGGACTCCCTGGCGGGCGGTCACCGCCGGACCCGGGCCGGTGACGTCGACGACCACGGTCGTGCCGGGCTCGAGCGCGGCGCCCCTGGCGATCAGCCTGGGAAGCTGCGTCATCACCGCGCTGACGAACACCGCTGCCGCCGGGGAGCCGAGGTTCCCCGGTCGCCCGAGCGCGCAGCGGATGTCCTGCTCATGCGCCCAGACATCGAAGGTGCGCAGCAGCATCACGGTCGCTGCCTGGTCCGGACCGAACGGTCCCGCGATGATGCTGGCATCCGTCAGCGTCGGATCGCGCAGAGTGGAGAGCCGTCGTGCCAGAACGTCCTCGAGCTCGGCGACGACCTCGGCGCCGGTACGCCCGCGGCGCACCTCCACGGCATACTCCACCTTCTTGCCCAGGTCGTTCCTGATGTGCTCGTAGTGCGGCATCTCGACCCGCGGATCCTTGTGTCCGCCCAGCCAGGCCTCGACGCCGACGACATGCGATATCTGGTCGTGCACCGTCCATCCCGGACACTCCGTAGCCTGCGCCAGGTCGTCATCGCTGCAGGAACGGGCAAGGTCGACGACGGCCTGGGCCGTGTGGGCGAAGGCTGCGACGAGGTCATGGACGTGCTGGGGCGCTGCCGGGTCGGTTGACATGCGGCGAGCCTAAGGTGTGGACATGACCACGGGACCCGGCGTACCGGCGCAGACCGCGAAGCTGCCCCTGATGCTGGCCGCGACAGCGGTCGTCGCCGTGGTCATCCCGGCCGGGCTGCTCGGAGGCGCTTTCGCCGCCCCGGCCGCCGGACTGCCAGACGTCGGCGCGCTCGTGCGCTGGGGGCAGCCGGTCGTGCGGGGCGTCCACGACCTCGCGGCCGCCACCACGGTCGGCCTGCTCGTGGTGGCTTCCACGATCATCCCTGAGACGCGCAACACCTCACGCCGGATCACCGCGGCCCGATACGCCGCCGCCGCGGGAGTCGTCTGGGTGGTGGCCGGACTCGTCGGCCTGGTCTTCTCGTTCGCCAGCATCTCCGGGACCGGGCTGACCGACCCGACGTTCGGCACACAGCTGCAGACCTTCCTCTTCCAGCTCGAGGTCCTGCGGGTCGCTGCGATCAGCTCTGCGCTGGCCCTGGTGGTGACGGCCGGTGCTGCTGTCGTCCGGCACCGCTGGGGCATGGTCGCACTTGCCGCGCTCAGCATCCTGGCGATCCTGCCGCTGTCCCTGGCCGGCCACGCCGCCGGTGCCGTGGGCCACAGCACGGCTGTCACCTCCCTGGCCGTTCATCTTGTCGCGGCAGTCGTCTGGGTCGGCGGCCTGCTCGCGCTGGCGATGCTGCGGCCCCTGCTCGGGTCGGCGCTCGGGGTCAGCGTCCAGCGGTACTCGACCCTGGCCGGCTGGTGCTTCGTCGCGGTGGCAGTCTCAGGAGCCGGCAACGCCTGGGTCAGGATCGGCTCGGTCAGCAACCTGGCGTCGGGCTATGGCGTGCTCGTGATCCTCAAGGTCGTCGCGCTGCTCGCCCTCGGGCTCGCGGGTTGGCGGCAGCGCACACACGTGGTGAAGCGAATCGCTACAGATTCGCTCGCCGGGCGGCTCTTCGGGCGGCTGGCCCTCATCGAGCTGGTCGTGATGGGCGGCGCCCTCGCCCTCGGGGCCGCAATGTCACGCAGTGCGCCGCCGGGCATGGAGATGACCCTCGTGAGCCCGGACCCGGCATTCGCCCTGACCGGCTATCGTGCTCCCGCGGGCCCGCTGTCAGGCAGCGACTGGTTCACCCTCTGGCGGGTCGACTGGCTGTGGTTCGCCGTGGCCGTGATCGCCGTGACCCTCTATCTCGCCGGCGTCGCCCGGATGCGCGTCCGCGGTGACTCGTGGCCGCTGCTGCGGACCATCGGCTGGGTTCTGGGCTGGGCGATCTTCTGCTGGGCCACCAGCGGGGCGCCGGCCGTCTACGGCAGCCTCCTGTTCTCGGTGCACATGGTCATGCACATGACGGTCTCGATGGCGGCTCCCGTGCTGATGGTCCTGTCCGCTCCGGTCACCCTCGCCCTGCGCACCCTGACGCCGCGGCAGGACGGCACACTGGGCCCCCGCGAGCTCCTGCTGGCACTGGTGCACTCCCGATACCTCACGGTGCTGGGCAACCCCGTCGTCGCAGCCGTCATCTTCTTCGGCAGCCTGATCGTGTTCTACTTCTCGCCGCTGTTCGAGCTGGCCCTTCGGACGCACACCGGGCACGTCCTGATGACCACCCACTTCCTGCTGGCCGGGTACCTGTTCGCGTGGGTGCTGGTGGGCATCGACCCGGGGCCCAGACGCTGGCCACCTCCGCTCCTGCTGGTCATTCTCTTCGGAACGATCTCGTTCCATGCCTTCTTCGGCGTCGCTCTGACGACCGGCACGACCTTGCTGGCACCCACGTACTTCGAGGGTCTGCACCTGCCCTGGGCCGTGGACCTGCTGGCCGACCAACGCACCGGTGGCGCGGTCGCCTGGGGGATCGGCGAGCTCCCCACCCTCGTGCTCGCCCTGCTGGTCACCCTCGCCTGGGTACGCTCCGACGGTGCCGAGTCCCGGCGGCGGGACCGTCAGGCCGATCGCGACGACGACGCCGAGCTGAAGGCCTACAACGCCCATCTGGCGAAGCTGTCGGGACGCCCGGGCGGCATCGGGACGACACCGCGACCACCATCACGCTCGACGACCCCAGGAGACTGACATGCGCATCGCCGTGATCCAGCTCGGGTATGACGACCGGGAGCCTGTCGCCGAGAGGGTCACCCGGGTGGCCGGCCTCGTCCGCGGGCAGGCAGGTCACGACCTTGTCGTGCTGCCGGAGCTGTGGGCCCCTGGCGGGTTCTCCTACAAGACGTGGGATGAGCGCGCCGAGCCCGTTGACGGCGCAGTCGCCTCGGCCATGTCCGCCGCCGCCCGCGACGCCGGTGTCATGCTGCACGCGGGGTCGATTGTCGAGCGTGCGGGCGGCGGTGCAGCCGGCGCCGAGGGCAGGCACCTGTGGAACACCTCGTTGGTCTTCGCTGCCGACGGGTCCCTGGCCGCGACCTACCGCAAGATCCACCGGTTCGGCTTCGGCCAGGGTGAGCCGCTGCTGATGGAGCCCGGGGATGCCCTGTCGCTGCTGGACGTGCCCGACCCCTCGCGCTCTGCCACAGTCGTTCGGGCGGGACTGTCCACGTGCTATGACCTGCGCTTCCCCGAGCTGTACCGCGCCCAGCTTGACGCCGGCGCGACGCTCTTCGTCATACCCGCGGCCTGGCCTGCTGCTCGGGTGCGGCACTGGACGCTGCTGGCCCACGCGCGGGCGATCGAGAACCAGTGCGTCGTGGTGGCTTGCAACACGGCGGGCACCCACGCCGGGGTGGAGATGGGCGGGCACAGCCAGGTCGTGCTGCCGACCGGAGACGTGGTGGCCGTGGCCGGCAGCGACGAGCAGGTGCTCAGCGTCGAGGTGGATATGGGCGTGGTCGATGACTACCGCGCCAGCTTCCCGGTGCTGCGCGACCGCCGCCTGCCGTTGCCCTCATAAGAGGCCACACAGCGAGACGCCAACACAGCGAGACGCCAACAGCGAGACGCCAACAGCGAGACGCCAACAGCGAGACGCCACACAGTCAGACGCCAAACAGCGCAGGCCCGCCACTGATCGGGCACGTGCGACCCATGCTCCATCAGTGACAGACCTGCGCCAGGTGTGCGGTGGTGACCCTTAGAAGGCGTCCTCGGAGACGTCCATCAGGGAGTTGTCCGTCGCTTCGGCGATCTGGCGCTCGGCGGCGATCTTGGGCAGGACCGTGCGGGCGAAGAAGGAGGCCGCCGCGATCTTGCCCTCGTAGAAGAGCTGGTCCTTGGCCGACGCAGTGCCGGCGTCGAGGGCCGCCTTGGCGACCTCGGCCTGGCGCAGCAGCAGCCATCCCACCACGAGGTCGCCCGCACAGAGCAGGAGACGGGAGGTGTTCTGACCGACCTTGTAGAGGTTGGTGATCGAGCTGCCGTCGCCGGCGCGGGGGTCGGAGTTCATCAGCTCGCCCACCATGAACCCCAGGATGCCCTGCAGGTCCTCGAGGGCCTTGCCGAGCAGCTCGCGTTCCACGACCAGCGACTCGCCGGAGCCATCGGCGCCCTTGACGAACTCCTGAATCTGGGTGGACAGGTAGGTGACCGCCTTGCCCTTGTCGCGAATGATCTTGCGGAAGAAGAAGTCCAGACCCTGGATGGCGGTGGTGCCCTCGTAGAGTGTGTCGATCTTGGCGTCCCGGACATACTGCTCGATGGGGTAGTCCTGCAGGAAGCCCGAGCCACCGAAGGTCTGCAGCGACTCGGTGCCGAGCAGGACCCAGGCACGCTCGGAGCCGACACCCTTGACGATCGGCAGCAGGAGGTCGTTGACCCGGCTGGCCAGCGCGGCGGGGGAGCCCTTCTCGAGGTCCTCGGAGCCGGCGCGCAGCTGTGCCTCGTCGATGATGTCCTGCTGGGTCGCGGTGTAGATGACCAGGGAACGCAGGCCTTCGGCATACGCCTTCTGCAGCATCAGGGAACGTCGCACGTCGGGGTGCTTGGTGATGGTGACCCGGGGTGCGGCCTTGTCGGTCATCTGGGTCAGGTCGGCGCCCTGGACCCGCTGCTTGGCGTAGTCCAGCGCGTTGAGATAGCCGGTCGACAGGGTGGCGATCGCCTTGGTGCCCACCATCATCCGGGCGAACTCGATGACGCGGAACATCTGCGCGATGCCGTCGTGGACGTCGCCGACCAGGGTGCCCACCGCGGGCTCCCTGTCGCCGAAGGTGATCTCGCAGGTGGTGGATGCCTTCAGGCCCATCTTGTGCTCGACGTTCGTCACGTAGGCGCCGTTGCGCTCGCCGAGCTCCCCGGTCTCCAGGTCGACGTGGAACTTGGGCACGACGAACATCGACAGGCCCTTGGTGCCCGCGCTGCCGCCCTCGGGGCGAGCCAGCACGAAGTGCACGACGTTGTCGAACAAGTCCGCCTCGGCCGAGGTGATGAAGCGCTTGACACCGGTGATGTGCCAGGTGCCGTCGGGCTGCTGGGAGGCTTTGGTGCGACCCGCGCCCACATCCGAGCCCGCGTCGGGCTCCGTGAGCACCATGGTGGCGCCCCACTGCCCGTCGATCATATGGCGGGCCATCCTCTTCTGGTCGTCGGTGCCCATGTTGTAGAGGATCTTGGCGAAGGCGAAGCCGGACGAGTACATGTGAACCGCGGGGTTCGAGCCCAGGACCATCTCAGCGACGGCCCAGCGCAGCGACGGTGGGATGATCGTGCCGCCCATCTCGGCGGGAACGTCCAGACGCCACCACCCGGCGTCGAGGTATGCCTGGTAGGACTTGGTGAAGGACGCCGGCATGGTGACCGAGTTGGTGGCCGGGTCGAACACCGGCGGGTTGCGGTCCGAGTCGAGCAGGCTCGCGGCCAGCTCGTTCTCGGCAAGGCGACCGACCTCGCGCAGGATCTCGCGGGCGGTGTCCTGGTCCACGTCGGAGTAGGGACCGGTGCCCAGGATCTCCTGGCGGTTGAAGACCTCGAACAGGTTGAACTCGAGGTCGCGGACGTTGCTCTTGTAGTGGCCCATCTGGGGGTCCTCCGTGCTCGGGTTGAGGCCGTCTGGCCGCCGTTACCCGCCATTACTGGCGGGTAACATCAATGATGCTACCCAGTGGTAACAAAGTGCAAGGGTCCGAGTTGACTTGCCGGGAATGTTCCCGTATTGGGTGTCACTGCCCCCGACGGTGCTGCCTCGAAACGCCACCCCGGGCATGGCTGTCACCAACGAGACATCCGCAGGTCGATATGCTGGTGGCATTCTGGGCGCAGGCCGACAGCGGCGTCTTCCAGGTAAGGCCGGACCGCGCGGGACGGGTGAGACCAACTCCCGATTCATGTAAGGTAAGCCTTACCTTACCTACGAGTCCTGGAGATGGAATGCGGTTCACCTGGCGTGCGAACTTCGATGTGGGACTGGCTGCCGGTCTGGTCGCGGTGATGCTCGGAGTCTCAGCCTGCGGCACCTCGAACGGTTCGGCCGGGACAGCCAAGGACGCGGGCGACAAGGTCACGCTGACGCTGTACAACGCCCAGCACGAGGATCTGATGGCTCTCATGGTCGCCGACTTCGCCAGGTCGACCGGCATCAAGGTCAACATGCGCAACGGCGAGGACTTCGAGCTTGGCAACCAGCTCGTCCAGGAGGGTGCAGCCTCTCCTGCCGACGTGTTCGTCACCGAGAACTCCCCGGCCATGACCCTGGTCGACAGCAAGGGCCTGTTCGCCAAGGTCGACGACTCGACGCTGGCCCAGGTCCCGGCGCAGTTCGCTCCCGCCGACAAGGACTGGGTGGGGTTCGCCGCCCGCTCGACGGTGTTCGTCTACAACGGGGCGCAGCTCAAGGCGGCTGACCTGCCGGCCTCGATCATGGACCTGGCCAAGCCGGCGTGGAAGGGCAAGGTCGGCATCTCCCCGGCCGGCGCCGACTTCCAGGCCATCGTCAGCGCGGTGCTCGCGCTGCGGGGCGAGCCTGCCACCGTGGCCTGGCTCAAGGGTCTGAAGGACAACACGAAGGTCTACTCGGGCAACAGTGCCGTCCTGAAGGCCGTCAACGCCGGCGAGGTCGCCAGCGGCGTGATCTACCACTACTACTGGCACAAGGACCAGGCCGAGTCAGGTGCCAACAGCAAGAACGTCAAGCAGCTGTACTTCGGCAAGAAGGACCCGGGTGCCTTCCTCAGCATCTCCGGTGCCGGGGTCATCAGGTCCAGCAAGCACCAGGCCCAGGCCCAGCAGCTGGTCAAGTACCTCAACGGCGCTGCCGGCCAGAAGGTCCTGGCAGACAGCAAGGCCCTGGAGTACCCGATCGGCAAGGGCGCGCCCGCCAACAAGGTGCTCAAGCCCCTGGCCGAGCTCAGCCCGCCGACCGTCAACATGGGCAGTCTCAACGGGCCCAAGGTCGTCCAGCTGATGCAGCAGGCGGGCCTGCTCTGACCCAGCTCACGTCGCGGTTGTCAGCACGGGGGGGTAGGCGCAGGAGGGCATACCCCCCCGTGCTGGTGATGCTGTCTGCGCTGATCGTGCTGGTCGCGCTGATCCCGCTGTTCTTCGTCCTGGGTTATGTCTTCACGATCGGCTGGGACCAGGCGGTCAGGCTCATCTGGCGGCCCAGGGTCGGCGAGCTGTTCAGGAACACCGGCCTGCTGGTCGCCGGCTGCGTCGCGCTGACGGCCGTCTTCGGCACCGGGGCCGCGTGGCTGGTCGAGCGCACCACGTTGCCCGGGCGTCGCGTCTGGAACGTCCTGCTGGTGGCGCCGCTGGCGGTGCCGGCCTTCGTCAACAGCTTCGGATGGGTCTCCCTGACCGCCAGGGTCGAGGGGTATGCCGGCGCCCTCCTGATCGTCAGCCTGTCCTACTACCCCCTCGTCTATCTGCCGGTCGCGGCGATCCTGCGCGGCCTGGACCCCGCCCTCGAGGAGACGGCCGCCGCCCTGGGCCTCGGCCCCTGGCGCACCTTCGGTCGCGTCGTCCTGCCCCAGCTTCGTCCGGCCCTGCTGGGGGGGACGCTGATCGTGGCCCTGCACACGCTCGCCGAGTTCGGCGCGCTGCAGATGCTGCGTTTCCCCACCTTCACCACGGCCATCTACGACCTGTACCGCTCGTCGTTCAACGGTCCCGCCGCGAACATGCTGGCCGGGGTGCTGCTGGTGTCCTGCCTGCTGCTGCTCACCCTCGAGCTTCGGCTGCGTGGTCATCACCGCTACTCGCGCCTGGGCGGGGGCAGCGCCCGGACAATCCCGCTGCGAGCGCTGGGTCGGCTGACAGCTCCCTGCCTGGGCGCCGTCGGTGGCCTGACCGCGCTGGCCCTGGGCGTACCGCTGGGGAGCCTGACGTTCTGGCTGGTCACCGGTTCGTCCACCGAGTTCCCCGTTGGCGACCTGGTGGCCACGACCGCGACCTCGCTCGGCCTGGGCGTTACCGGCGCCATCCTGGCGATGGCGCTGGCGTTCCCGATCGCCTGGCTGTGTGTCCGTCGCCGCGGACCACTGACCGTCCTGCTGGAACGAAGCACCTACTTCGGCAACGCGGTGCCCGGGATCGTGGTGGCCCTGGCGCTGGTCACGGTGTCCATCCGGTTCGCCCCGGCCGTCTACCAGACCCTGGTGCTGCTGGTGCTGGCCTACGCGATCATGTTCCTGCCGCGGGCCATGGTGAGCATCCGCGCCGCCCTTGACCAGGCGCCACCGGTGTACGACGAGGTTGCCCGGGCGCTCGGCTCCGGCCCGTTGGAGACGCTGCGACGGGTGACCCTGCCGCTGGTCGCCCCCGGTCTGGGTGCCGGGTCGGCGCTGGTCTTCCTCGCCGTGGTGACCGAGCTCACCGCGACGCTGCTGCTCGCCCCGATCGGCACCCGGACCCTGGCAACGCAGTTCTGGAGCAACAGTGCCAGCATTGCCTATGGAGCAGCCGCGCCGTATGCCGCGCTGATGGTCATCCTGTCGGCACCGGTGACCCTCCTTCTCACCCGTGACCGCTGGAGGTCGATGCCCGTATGACCGCTGTGAGCGTGCGCAGCCTGACGAAGGCCTTCGGCGCCAGCGAGGTCCTGCGCGGGATCGACCTTACGGTGCCCGAGGAGAGCGTGACCGCGATCCTGGGACCCTCTGGTTGCGGCAAGACCACCCTGCTGCGGCTCATCGCCGGCTTTGACGTGGCGGACTCCGGTGAGATCGCGTTGGGCGAGACGGTGGTCTGTGGGGGCGGCCGCTTCGTGGCCCCCCAGGATCGCCGGGTCGGCTATGTGCCTCAGGAGGGCGCGCTGTTCCCGCACCTGGACGTCGCCGACAACATCACCTTCGGGCTCAAGGGCCGCGAGCGTCGTAGTGGTCATCGGGTCGAGGAGCTGCTGGCGCTCGTGGGGCTTGACCCAGACGTGCGGCACCGGCTCCCGTATCAGCTCTCCGGCGGCCAGCAGCAGCGGGTGGCACTGGCCCGGGCGCTGGCGCCCCGGCCCTCGCTGATCCTGCTGGACGAGCCGTTCTCCTCGCTGGACGCCGGGTTGCGCGAGGGTACCGGCCGGGCTGTCATCCAGGCGCTGAAGGCCACCTCGACCACTGCCGTGCTGGTCACCCACGACCAGTCCGAGGCGCTGTCGCTGGCCGATCAGGTTGCCGTGATGCGCGATGGGAGGCTGGCTCAGGTGGGCACCCCCCATGAGGTGTACCGCGCACCGGCTGACCTCGGGGTCGCGGAGTTCGTGGGCGCGGCGGTCGTCGTGGATGCCGACCTGGTCGACGGTTCGGCCTCCTCCGACCTGGGCCCGCTGTACGTGATGGCTGGTCTTGGCTCGGGCCCGGCGCGACTGCTGGTGCGCCCTGAACAGATCGAGCTGGCCGGCTCGTCTCAGGTGGGCGTCGAGGCCAGGGTGGTCGATGTGAGCTATTTCGGACACGATGCGGCGGTGCGCCTTCAGGTCCTGACGTCGGGGCGGCTGGTCACCGCGAGGGTCTTGGGGCTGTCGGTCCCGCTACCCGACAGCGTGGTACGCCTGAGCGTGACGGGGCCGGTGGCGGCATACAGCCCTGAGGGCTGAGCCTGCCTCCGCCGGGTCCTGTCGGCAGACCGACGGACGGAGACGACCCTCAGTACTCCGCGGGCGGCAGGTAGGTGCCACGCCGGTGAGCCTCGTCCCTGAGATGACAGCCGGTCTGCACGGTGAGGACTGTGGCGCCCCCCGTGCCAAGAAGCAGAGCTCCCTGGTAGATGCCGGGGAAGGAGACCTCGTGGCTGCCGGGACCGTCGACGATCACCTTCGGCGCCCCGAACCCGTGCTGCCCGGCCACCTCAGCCACGATCGCCACCGCCTGGTCCCACCTGGCGTCGGGGAGGTTCCCAGATGACAGCCCGGCATCTATGGAGCGCTCCGCGGCGTCGTCGAGCTGTGAGAGGTCGCCGCCGCAGGAGGAGCCGCTGATCGGTTCATCAGCGGGAGCCCACTCGGCTACGCCCACCTCGGCGACCAGGCGCTCGCGGATGGTCTGGAGCATCGACTGGTAGTCGTCCTGGACCGAGGTGAGGCTCGGGCGCTTCATGAGCTCGTCGAAGAGATCCTTCATCGTGCCGTCCTCCCTGGTTGCGCTGCTGCATCCGGAGACGATGACCATCGTCATGATCCCGGCGATGACCCTGACGGCGGCTTCGGAGCCGAACCCGGTGACCCCGGTCATCGGTACGTCCCCGGGACGGGCCAGCTGAGGACGTCTCCCAAGCCTCTGCCGGGGTCGAAGACTCGTCGATCCGGCGCCCCGGCCACGACCACCGACATGTTGTACTGGCTCGTGCTGTCGTCCATCAGATACTCACTGTGGCCCGTCGACTCCTTGAGGTGGCGAATCTCGCCGGTCGTCGGACCCACGACGGTCGACGCTCGTGCCGAGGGGTGCTCCATCCCGCTCAGGTGTGACGGGTCCATGCCGAACTGGGCCAGGTCCCCTACCACGTCGTTGCGAGCCTCGATGTAGTAGGCGTGGCCGGGGGCCAGGTTGAGGTCCTTGACGTGATCCGTGCCAATGCCCGGGGACCCGAAGAACACGGCGTCGTCCACCCCGGTGTCCTGCTGCAGCGCCAGGCCCGCGGTGGTCGAGCCGTAGGAATGGCCCAGGAGGGTCAGGTGGGCATCGTGGTCGCGGGCGGCGCCGATCCCCTGGAGGAAGGGAACGAGCTGGGAGGCACCGGCCTTGGCCGCGTTGTCGACGGCCCCCGACCCCCCGACGTCGGAGATGTCCAGCACGCGCTGAGGCGCCTGGTAGCCGATCCAGGTGACCGTGGCTGCCGTGGGCTCCCGGTCCGGGTGGAGCCGCCTGCCTTCGCTGATCGCCCTCGTCTGCAGCTGACCCATCTCCTTGTCGGTCCTCCTCATATCGCCGGACACCGTGGTCGTCAGCCCCGGCACCAGCACCGCCACGTTGGCGGCGGTCTGGACGTTGCCTCTGGCGATGGCGGCCTGGGCTCGCTCCGGTCCTATGTCCAGCAGCAGCAGCTGGCGATCACCAGGCTGGGCCAGCGTCACCTGGATCGCCGTGATCGACGCCAGCTTGGCCTTCACACCCTCGAGCCGCGCGTCGTCGTTGGTGAGGGTGCCGCCGAGCCGGTTGTCACCCAGATCGGCCTCGAGTCGATCCCGCTGCGCGACCAGGCGGTCCAGGTCAACGGTGAGCATGGTCCGGTTGGCCAGATCCCGTGCCGTGAAGTCAACCCCGTCCCGGTTGCCGATCCACCAGGGGTTCTCCCTGATCACCCGCTGCTGCTGAAGCGTGGTCATCGACGTCCACCAGGTCGCGTTGCCGGCCGGCGACCCGTGTCGTGGCGGGGGCACGGGCGCGGTGATCACCATCGGGGTCGCGGGGCCGCGGCTGCCCTCGCTGCCGCTGGTC
>Ga0209798_10001371_pt1 | contig 14678 bp, 18 predicted proteins | sample DOMMetBare3Fresh_FD_187475 | JGI IMG/M metagenome (GOLD analysis project Ga0209798, IMG submission 187475) | Wetland sediment microbial communities from St. Louis River estuary, USA, under dissolved organic matter induced mercury methylation -... | ecosystem: Environmental > Aquatic >...
CTGCTTCAAGGTGCCGAGGATCATCGAGTGAAGGTCACCGCGAACGACCTCACCGCGCTCTCCCTCCGGGAGGCGGGCGCCGGCATCGCCGCCCGGGCGATCTCGTCGCGCGAGCTCGTCGAGGCGGCGCTCGCGCGGATCGCCGCGACCGACGGCAAGGTGGGGGCGTTCCTCGCCGTCGCCGCCGAGCGGGCCCGTGCCGCCGCCGCGGCGGCCGACGCGCGCGCCGCGAAGGGCGAGCGCCGCTCCGAGATCGACGGGGTCCCGGTGGCGGTGAAGGACCTCTTCGCGACCCGGGGCGTCCCGACGACGGCGGGGTCGCGGATCCTGGAGGGCTTCCTCCCGCCCTACGACGCGACCGCGGTGGAGCGGCTCGAGGCGGCGGGCGCGGTCGTCGTCGGGAAGCTCAACATGGACGAGTTCGCGATGGGCTCGTCGAACGAGAACAGCGCGTACCGCCCCTGCGCGAACCCGTGGGACCTCGCGCGGACGCCCGGAGGGAGCTCGGGCGGGAGCGCGGCGGCGGTCGCCGCCCGGCAGGTGCACGGCGCGCTCGGCACCGACACGGGCGGCTCGATCCGGCTCCCCGCCTCGTTCTGCGGCGTCGTCGGCGTGAAGCCCACCTACGGCCGCGTCTCGCGCTACGGCGTGGTCGCGTTCGCCTCCTCGCTCGACCAGGTCGGGCCCCTCGCCCGGACCGTGGAGGACGCGGCGCTCCTGCTCGGCCGGATCGCGGGGCACGACCCCCGCGACCAGACGTCCTCCACGCGCCCGGTGGACGACTACCTCGGCGGGCTGGAGGCGGGCGCGGCGGGGCTCAGGATCGGCGTTCCGCGCGAGTGGTTCCAGGGCGGGGTGGACCCGGGCGTGGAGCGGACCGTGCGCGCCGCGCTCGCGACCTACCAGCGGCTCGGCGCGAAGCTCGTCGAGATCTCGCTCCCGCACTCGAAGTACGGCATCGCCGCCTACTACCTCATCGCGCCCGCCGAGGCGTCGTCGAACCTGGCCCGCTACGACGGCGTCCGGTTCGGCCTGCGCGCCGGGGGCCGCGGGCTCCGCGAGATGTACGCCGAGACCCGCGAGCGGGGGTTCGGGGCGGAGCCCAAGCGGCGCATCATGCTCGGGACCTACGCGCTCTCGAGCGGCTACTACGACGCCTACTACCTGCGGGCCCAGAAGGTCCGCACGCTCATCCGGCGCGACTTCGACGCCGCCTTCGCGGCCTGCGACGTCGTGGCGGGGCCCGTCGCGCCGTCCGTCGCCTTCCGGCTCGGCGAGAAGGTGGCGGATCCGCTCCAGATGTACCTCGCCGACGTCTTCACCATCACCTGCAACCTCGCGGCGCTGCCGGGGCTCTCGGTGCCCTGCGGCCTGGAGCCCGCGAGCGGGATGCCGGTCGGCCTGCAGCTCCTGGGGCGGCCGTTCGACGAGGCCACGCTGCTGCGCGCCGCAGGCGCGCTCGAGCGCGAGATCGGGCCGCTCCCGGCGCCGTCGTTCGGGGCGGGGACCCCATGACCCGCCGCACCGCCAGGCTCGCCTGGGCCGCGATGCTCGCCCGCGACGCGCGCCTCCTCCTCGCCCTCTTCCCCTCCGACGGGCGCCGGGAGGCGCTGCCGCCCACGGCGCACGGGGAGCCGCGCTGGGGGGAGGCGCCCTGATGGCGGTCTCCGACTTCCAGGTCGTCATCGGGCTCGAGGTCCACGCCCAGCTCCTCACCCGGAGCAAGATCTTCTGCGGCTGCTCCACCGCCTTCGGCGGCGAGCCGAACACCCGAACCTGCCCGGTCTGCCTCGGCATGCCCGGCGTGCTCCCCGCCCTCAACGAGAAGGTGGTCGAGGCCGCCGTGCGGACCGGGCTCGCCCTCGGCTGCACGGTGAAGCCGAGGAGCGTCTTCGCGCGGAAGAACTACTTCTACCCGGACCTCCCGAAGGGCTACCAGATCTCGCAGTACGAGCTGCCGATCTGCGAGGGCGGCACCGTGGAGATCACGGTGGACGGCGCCGAGCGGGCCATCCGGCTCGTCCGCATCCACATGGAGGAGGACGCGGGCAAGAACCTGCACGACGTCTCGCCCGACGGGTCCTCCGGCGTGGACCTGAACCGCGCCGGCGTCCCGCTCCTCGAGATCGTCTCCGAGCCCGACCTCCGCTCGGTGGACGAGGCCGTCGAGTACCTGAGATCGCTCCGCGCCATCCTCATGACCCTCGGGGTGAACGACGGGAACCTCCAGGAGGGCTCGTTCCGCTGCGACGCGAACGTGTCGGTGATGAGGAAGGGCGCGGACCGGTACGGGACGCGGTGCGAGATCAAGAACATGAACTCGTTCCGCTTCCTGCGCGCGGCGATCGACTACGAGGTCCGGCGCCAGGTGGAGATCGTCGAGTCCGGCGGGCGGGTGGTGCAGGAGACGCGGCTCTTCGACCCGGAGCGGGGCGAGACGCGCTCGATGCGCTCGAAGGAGGAGGCGCACGACTACCGCTACTTCCCCGAGCCGGACCTCCCGCCGGTGACGGTGGACCCGGCGCTCGTGGAGCGGCTGCGGCGGGAGCAGCCCGAGCTGCCGCGGGCGCGGGCGGCGCGGTACCGCCGTGACCTCGGCCTCTCGGCCTACGACGCCGGGCTCCTCGTCGCCGACAAGGCGATCGCGGACTTCTTCGACGCGACGCTCGGGCGGTACGGGCAGGGGCCGGAGGCGGCGAAGAAGGTCGCGAACTGGGTGAACGGCGAGGTCGCCCGGCTCGCGAACGAGCTCGGCGAGGAGCCCTCGCGCTGGAAGCTGACGCCGGCGCGGCTCGCGGCCCTGCTGGCGCTCCTCGACGCGCAGACGATCGGCGGCCCCGGGGCGAAGCAGGTGCTCGAGGAGGTCTTCCGGACCGGCGGCGAGCCCGGGGAGATCGTCCGCGCGAAGGGGCTCGCGCAGGTCTCCGACGAGGCCGCGATCGAGGCGGCGGTGGAGCGGGTCCTCGGCGCGAGCCCGGCGGAGGTCGAGCGCTACCGCGGCGGGAACAGGAAGCTCATGGGCTTCTTCGTGGGACAGGTGATGAAGGAGACGAAGGGGAAGGGGAACCCCGCCGTCGTGAACGCCCTCCTCAGGAAGAAGCTCGGGGACTGACGTGGCACGCTGGTCGGGATGGGGCGCCGGCCCGGCCGGCGCGGGATCGACGGGCGGCCCGAGCCGCACCTTCCTCGGCGTTGCGCTCGCCGGGAGCGTCCTCGTGACGGCGGCGCTCGCGCGGGAGGGGAACCTCGCCGGGGCGGGCCTCGCGGCCGCCGCCGTGGTCTACTTCGCCCTGCGCCTCTTCGCGGGGCTCGGGAGGGGGAAACGATGACGCGGGAGCCGCTCCGGCCGGTGCTCTACGACGCGGCGCGGGACGTCGTGCGCGTGCTCGACCAGCGCCGGCTGCCCGGCGAGGAGGTGTGGCTCGACCTCGTCTCCTCCGGCGAGGTCGAGCAGGCGATCAGGGACCTCGCGGTGCGAGGCGCGCCGGCGATCGGGGTCGCGGCCGCCTACGGTCTCGCGGTGGACGCCCGGCGGGGCGCGGGGGTGACGGGCCTCCGCGAGGCGGCGGAGCGGCTCGTCCGGGCGCGGCCCACCGCGGTGAACCTGGCCTGGGCGGTCCGGCGGATGTCGCGCCGGCTCGGGCTGGGCGCGGAGGAGGTGCTCGCCGAGGCGCACGCGATCCGGGACGAGGACGAGGCCGCCTGCCGGCGCATCGGCGCGCTCGGCGCGCCCCTCCTCCCGCCCCGCGCCAAGGTGCTCACCCACTGCAACGCGGGCGCCCTCGCCACGGCGGGGTACGGCACCGCCCTCGGCGTGGTGCGGGCGGCGATCGAGGCCGGCAACCCCATCTCGGTGTTCGCGGACGAGACCCGCCCGTTCCTCCAGGGCGCGCGGCTCACCGCCTGGGAGCTGCAGCGGGACGGGATCCCGGTCACGCTCCTCACCGACGGCATGGCGGGCTGGCTCATGGCGACGGGCGAGATCGCCTGCGTGGTGGTCGGCGCGGACCGGATCGCCGCGAACGGTGACGTCGCGAACAAGATCGGCACCTACGGGCTGGCGGTCCTCGCCGCGCACCACCACCTGCCCTTCTACGTCGCCGCGCCCTGGTCCACGGTGGACCTCGAGACGCCCACCGGCGCCACCATCCCCATCGAGGAGCGCGGCGGCGAGGAGGTGCTCACCCTCGCCGGCCAGCGGATCGCGCCCGCCGGCGTCCCGGCCCGCTACCCCGCCTTCGACGTGACCCCCGGGGCGCTCGTCTCGGCGATCGTGACGGAGCGCGGCGTCGTCCGCCGTCCCTTCCTCGAGGGACTCCGGGCGCTCGCCGGCGGGTGACCTTTCCGCGCGCCCCGCGCGCGTCTATCATCCCCCGCGATGGCAGATCTCGGCTCCACCCGCGTCTTCGGCCAGCACGGCTCGGGCATCGTCACGATCGGCCTCAAGCGGAGCCCGACGAGCGACATGTACCACTGGCTCGTCACGGGCTCGTGGACCCGCCTCATCGTCGTGTTCGCGGGGGTCTACTTCCTGACGCAGGCGCTCTTCGGGCTCGGCCGGCTCCTCCTCGCGGTCCGGTTCCCGCTCGAGGGGCCCTTCCTCGAGGCGCTCCGCCAGGCGGCGGAGGCCCCGCAGGCGAATCCCGCAACGCCGCTCTCCGGCCGCGCGATCGCCGACGGCGCGCTCTCGGCGCTCGAGAGCTTCTTCCACTGGATCGAGCTCGTGATCGCCGCCGGCATCGTGCTCGCGAAGTTCTCGCTGGTGCGGGCGAAGGTCCTCTTCTCGAACGTCGCGGTGGTGGCGCCGCACGACGGCGGCCAGGCGCTCATGTTCCGCATGGCGAACGAGCGGACGAGCCACATCGTGGACGCGAAGGTCTCGGTGATGCTGGTGAAGAACGAGGTGCAGGAGGGCGAGGTGGTGCGCCGCGCCTACGACCTCGACCTCTCCCGCCGCGGCTCCGCCCTCTTCTCGCACTCCTGGACGGCGATCCACCCCATCGCCCGCGCGAGCCCGCTCGTGGGCGAGACCGCGGCGACGCTCGAGGGCTCGGAGGCGGAGGTGATCGTGAACCTCTCCGGGTTCGACGAGGGGCTCGTGAAGACGGTCCACGCCCGCCACGTCTACCCGGCGAGCCGGATCCGCTGGAACGCGCGCTTCCGCGAGATCGTGAAGCAGCTGCCGGACGGGCGCCACGCCGTGGACTACCGGAAGTTCCACAAGACCGTCTCCCTCGAGGAGGCCGCGCTGGACCGCACGCCGGAGCGGAAGGCCCGCTGAGGAAGGCCCGCGGAGGGCCCCTCCGCGCGGCGGCGGCCCGGCCGGATTAGGATGGGCGGCATGACCGCTCGAAGCTGCGCCGCCTGCGGCCGCCCGCTCGGGACGAACGCCGACTGCCTCTCCTGCCGGGACGCCGCCGCGAGCGACCTCGCCCGCGAGGCGGCCGACATCACGCCCGCCTCGGTGCCCGGCCACGCCGAGGCCGCCGGCAAGTTCGTGGCGCGCCCGCCCTGGTACGCGCGCCCCGCGCCGGCCGGCTTCCTCGCGAAGGTGCGGCTCCTCTGGATGGTCCTGCGCGACTACGGGAACGGCACGTACCGCAGGGTCCCCTGGAAGGCGGTCGCCGCGCTCGCCGCCGCGGTCGTGTACGTGATCTCGCCGGTGGACCTCATCCCCGACTTCCTCGTCCCGCTCGGCTTCACCGACGACATCCTCGCGGTCGCGCTCACCTGGGGGCTCGTGAAGCGGGAGTTGCGCGAGTACTGCGCGTGGAAGGGGCTCAGCCCGGCGCACTTCGGGCTCTGAGCGGGGCCGGGGTGCCTCGCCGCTCCGGCGCGCCTGCGCGGGTGGGCGGCTCAGTGCTTCCCGTGCTTCTTCGCCTTCTTGCCGTGTCCGCCCTGGTCGTCGCCCTGGAAGTACGCGGCGGGGGCGCTCTTCTTGGACTTCGCGGGCTTCCACTTCTTGTACTTGCCGGGGGGGATCTTCACGAGCGCCACCGGGACGCCGGGAACGGGGACGCCCACCCAGGCGCCGCGCGGCTCGGCGGCGCGGTACCAGCCGCCGTCGTGGCGTGCCCAGTAGACGCCGTCCACGTAGAAGACCTCGTGGTCGATCTCCGGGACCACCTGCACGCCGGGCTGGATGACGACGAGCGGCGGGAGGATCTGCGGCAGATCGATGTGGATGTCCACGGACTGCGCGCCTGCGGCGGCGGGGAGGGCGAGGGCGCCCGCGAGGGCGATGCCGAGAGCGGTCTTTCGCATAGGGACGGGAGGATCAGGCGATCCGGCCCGGCTGGCAAGTGGGAGGGAGGGCCGTCCCGATCGTCTCCCGCGGCGCCCGGACCGGGGGCCAAGCCCCGGTATTCCTTGACAGGACCGGAGGCGTGATCGTATATGACCGCCCTTCCGGAGGGCCGGACGGCGTGCCTCACGAGGCCGCGCCCCGGCGAAATCCTCCCAAGATTCCGAGGAGAAGGCGATGTACGCGGTGATCCGGACCGGCAGCAAGCAGTACCGCGTCGCGAAGGGCGATCGGCTCAAGGTCGAGAAGCTCGAGGGCGACGTCGGCGGCAAGGTGGCGTTCGAGGTGCTCCTCGTCGGCGGCGACGGCGAGGCGAAGGTCGGCAAGCCGACCGTCGGCGGCGCGGCCGTCGAGGGCGAGATCGTCGCCCACGCCAAGCACAAGAAGGTCATCCACTTCCGCAAGAAGAAGGAAGGCTACACGAAGAAGCGCGGCCACCGGCAGCCGTACACCGAGGTCGTGATCACCGAGGTCCGCGCGTAGGACCGGACGGAAACGGAGCAGACGATGGCTCACAAGAAGGGACAGGGCTCCTCGCGCAACGGGCGCGACTCCCCCGGCCAGCACCGTGGCGTGAAGGTCTACGGCTCGGAGGTGGTGTCGGCGGGGAACATCCTCGTCCGCCAGCTCGGCACGGTGATCCACCCCGGCCCGAACGTCGGGATGGGGAAGGACTACACCCTCTTCGCCCTCGTCGACGGGAAGGTGAAGTACTCGCGGACGCGCGGCGATCGCCGCGTGGTCTCGATCGTCCCCGCGGCGTAGGGCGCCCGGGAGGAACGCAGCTCATGGCGCCGCGGGCCCCGAGGTCCGCGGCGCTCGTCATTCATGACGGGGGGGACTCCGCCCCCGCCTTCGCGGGTGGCTCCGTCCCCCCCGAACCCCCCGCGCTCGCTCCGCCGCAGCCTCGTCCGGCTGCGGCTGCGCTCGAGGGGCAACCGGGGTGACGGCGGAGGCCCGATGAAGTTCGTCGACGAGGTCCGGATCCACGTGAAGGCGGGCGACGGCGGCAACGGCGCGGTCGCCTGGCGGCGGGAGAAGTTCATCCCGCGCGGCGGCCCGGCCGGCGGCGACGGCGGCAACGGCGGCGACGTCGTGCTCGTCGTAGACCCGCAGCTCACGACGCTCCTCGACTTCCGCTTCATCCGCGAGCACAGCGCGAAGAGCGGCGGGCACGGGATGGGCTCGGACATGAACGGGCACGACGGGGCCGACCTCGCGCTGCGCGTCCCGCCGGGCACGGTGGTGAAGGACGCCGGCAGCGGGGAGACCCTCGCCGACCTCGGCACCCCCGGCGAGCGGTTCGTCGTCGCCAAGGGCGGCCGCGGAGGCCTCGGCAACATGAACTTCGCCACCTCGACGAACCAGGCGCCGCGCTACGCGCAGGACGGCACCCCGGGAGTGGAGCGGGACCTCGTCCTCGAGCTGAAGCTCCTCGCCGACGTCGGCATCGTCGGCTACCCGAACGCCGGGAAGTCCACCCTCATCAGCCGGATCTCCCGCGCGCGGCCGAAGATCGCCGACTACCCGTTCACCACGCTCGTCCCGAACCTCGGCGTCGTCTCCTGGCGCGGCGAGCGGAGCTTCGTCGTCGCGGACATCCCCGGGCTCATCGAGGGGGCGCACGAGGGGGCCGGCCTCGGCCACCAGTTCCTGCGCCACATCGAGCGCTGCCGCGTCCTCGTCCACCTCGTCGAGGGGGCGAGCCCCGAGCCGGGCCGCGCGCCCAAGGCCGACCTCGACGCCATCGACCGCGAGCTCGCGCTCTACTCGCCCGAGCTCGCGAAGAAGCCGCAGATCGTGGCCGTGACGAAGGTGGACGTGCCCGAGGCCCGCGCCGGCGGCGAGAAGCTCGCGAAGCTGCTCGGCCGCCGGAAGAAGCCGCTCGCGGTGCACCTCATCTCCGCGGTGACGGGAGAGGGGGTCCCCCAGCTCCTCGACGCCATCGCGCGCGTGCTCTTCAAGGAGGCGGCGCCCCGCCGCGAGGGGCGCGGGCGCCGGCTCGCCAAGCCCCGCGGGGCGAAGCGCGCGCGGGCCTGACCGCCGCGGCCGCGCGGCGCTCGCCCCGCCGGGCGGTGACTCGGCCGCGCGGACGTGCTCTCCTCGATCCCCTCCATGCCCAGCAAGTCGGCCTTCCTCGTCCCGGAGCGCAGGGCCCGCGTGGACGCGGTGGTCGCCGGCCGGACCCGGACCCTCACCGTCGTCATGGAGGCGTTCTGCGACCCGCAGAACGTGAACGCCGTCCTGCGGACCTGCGAGGCCTTCGGCGTCCAGGAGATCCACGCGGTCGAGGGGCCGATGAAGCCCTGGGACCGCAACAAGAAGATCAGCCAGAACGCCGACAAGTGGCTGGACGTCCGGCGCTGGCGCTCGACCGGCGAGTGCCTCGCGCACCTCAAGGCGGAGGGGTTCGCGATCTACGCGACCCACCTCGGCGAGGGTTCGCGCCCGCTCGGGTCGCTCTCCTTCGCGGGGAAGGTGGCCCTCGTCTTCGGGAACGAGAAGCGGGGCGTGTCCGACGAGGCGCTCGCCCTCGCGGAGGCCCGCTACGCCATCCCGATGCGCGGGTTCGTGCAGTCGCTCAACGTGTCGGTGGCCGCCGCCATCTCGCTCGCCACGGCGGTCGAGCGGCGCGAGGCCGAGCGGGGAGGGCACGGCGATCTGACGGAGCGCGAGGCGGCGGAGCTGCGCGAGCGGTTCTACGTGCTCGCCGTGAAGCAGCGCGCGAAGATCGCCAAGGCGGAGCGCGTCGCGGAACGGCGCGGCGGGCGCCGGCGCTAGAGCGCAGGGCCGGAGCGGCTCAGGCTCGCGCGGGGCGCGTGAGGCTCACCCCGGCGAGCAGGCGTCCCAGAAGGCCGCCAGATCCGCGGGGAGCGGCGCCTCGAGCCGGACGAGTTCGCGCGTCGCGGGGTGGGGGAGCTCGAGGCGCCAGGCGTGGAGGGCGTGCCGCCCGATCCGGAGGCGGGCCTTGTCGTCGTCGGTCATCTCGTGCCGCGTGAAGCGGTCGAAGATCGCCTCGTCCGGGCCGTAGATCTTGTCGCCCACCATCGGGAGCCCGGCGTGGTGGAGGTGGGCGCGGATCTGGTGCTGGCGGCCGGTGCGCGGGCGGCAGGCGAGGAGCGCGATCGGCGCCCCGTCCGCGGTCGCCCGCCGATCGAGGACCTCGAAGCCGGTCGCCGAGGCGAGCCCTCCCGCCCCCTCGTACACGTGCATCCTCACGCGGACGGTCGAGGCCAGGGTGAGGGCGAGCGGCGCGTCCACCTCGAACCGGTCCTGCGCGGGCCGGCCGAGCGCGAGGGCGAGGTAGGTCTTCGCCACGCGCCCCTCGGCGAAGTCGCGCTTCAGCCGCTTCGTCCACTCCGGCGCGCCGCCGCAGGCGAGCAGGCCCGACGTCTCGCGGTCGATGCGGTGGGCGGGGTCGATCTTCCGCCCCGGGAAGCGGGCCTTGGCCGCCGCGGTGAACGTGTTCGCCAGGTAGCGCGCGGTGGGGTGGACGGGGAGGCCGGCGGGCTTGTCCACCACCACCAGCGCGCCGTCGTCGTGCACCACGCGGAAGTCGAGCGGCGCCTCGGGCTCCGGCTCGGCCTCCTTCAGGAGCGCGAAGGAGAGCCCCGGGGTCACCCGCGTGGAGGGCTTGAGCTTCCGCCCCCCCTCCGCCTCGAGCCGCTCCTCGATGAGGAACTGCACCCGCTCGCGCGACAGGCGGCGGATCTTCTCCTGGAGGTAGCGATCGAGGCGCCAGCCCGCGTAGCCCGGCTCGACGGTGAAGCGCACCCTGACGACTTGCGACACGTCGGGGAAGATACCACTTGAACGCAGGGCGCTCCGTTTGCGACCATGAAAGACCATGCGCATGCTCCTCGCCCTGACCGCCGCCCTGGCCGCCGCCGGTCCCGCCCGGGCCGCGGGGATCCGCCTGGCGGTGGTCGCGCTCGACGCCCCCCCGGAGCTGACCTTCATGGGCAAGAGCGCCGCCGAGGCCTTCGCGAGGGAGGCGGCGCGGTCGGGCGAGTACGAGGTGCTCCCCCCGACGAGGGTCGAGGAGCAGCTCGGACGCGACGCGACGGCGGAGCTCGTCCGCTGCGCCGACGACGCGCGCTGCCTCGCCACCAAGGCGGAGAAGCTCGGCGTCGATCGGGTCGTCGGCGGCTACCTCCGGAAGCGGAGGGAGGCGTACCGCATCGCGCTCGTCCACGCGGACGCGAAGACGGGGGAGCGGCTCGGGGGGCTGGAGCGCGAGATCCCGGTGGCGTCGCGGCGGGTGCAGAAGGACGTGGCCGCGGCCGCGGCCGCGCTCCTCGCCGGCGAGAAGGACGCCACGGGGATCCTCAAGGTCGCGACCGCCGTCCCCGGGGCGATCGTGACGATCGACGACGTGGACGCCGGCACGACGCCGCTCAGCCGCGCCGTGCGGCCCGGCAAGCACAAGGTGCGCGTCGTGGGCGAGGGCTTCCAGGACGCCGCGCCGATCTGGGTGGACGTGCCGGCGAACGCGATCGTCGAGCACCGGCCCCGGCTCTACCAGGTCCCCGCCCGCGACCGGCCCAACCGGTCCGCGACCGAGGGATCGGGGACGAACGTCGAGATCGTCCGCTAGCAGCGGCTTCCCGCGGCGCCGTCCCCGGCGGAGCGGCCGCCGGCGCCGCTCGCCGGTCCGGGAATCCCCAGCGGTCCCGCCCCTTCCGGACGGGGCGGTTGACGCGATCGATCGCATCTCCTAGTTTGAGGCCCCGGTTTGAGACGCATCGCCGTCATCATTCCGGCCCGCTGGGGAGCCCAGCGGTTTCCCGGTAAGCCCCTCGCCGATCTGGCTGGCAGACCCGTCGTCGCTCACGTCGTGGAGCGGGCGCGGCGGGCGCGCGGCGTGGACGCCGTGGCGGTCGCCACCGACGACGAGCGGATCGCTCGCGCGGCGGAGGGGGCGGGTGCGGTGGCGATCATGACGGGCGCCGCCGCCACCGGGACGGACCGGGTGGCGGAGGCGGCGCGGCGTCTGGAGCCGCGGGTGGACGTGGTCGTGAACCTGCAAGGCGACGAGCCGCTCATCGAGCCCGGGGCGATCGAGACCCTGCTCCGGCTCATGGAGGGCGGGGCGGAGATGGGGACGCTCGCCCGGCCGCTCGAGGCGGGCGAGGCGGAGCGGACCCAGGTGGTGAAGGTGGTGACCGACCTCGCCGGCAACGCGCTCTACTTCTCGCGCGCGCCGATCCCGCACCGGCGGGCGGGCGGCCCGAGCGCGCTCGCCCGGGCGCACGTCGGGATCTACGCGTTCTCCGCGGCGTTCCTCCAGGAGTTCGCCTCGCTGCCGCCCGGGCGGCTCGAGGCCGAGGAGTCGCTCGAGCAGCTGCGCGCCCTCGAGCACGGGCACAGGATCAGGGTCGCCGACACCGCGTACCGCGGGTTCGGCATCGACACGCCGGAGGACCTCGAGCGGGCGCGAGCCCTCCTCGGGGCGGGCGCGGGCGTGAAGGAAGGGGGACGGCCATGGTGAAGCGCGGCAAGAAGACCAAGTACATGTTCGTGACGGGCGGCGTGGTGAGCTCGCTCGGCAAGGGGCTCGCCGCCGCGTCGATCGGCGCGCTCCTGGAGAACCGCGGGCTCGAGGTCCAGCACCTGAAGCTCGACCCCTACATCAACGTGGACCCGGGCACGATGAGCCCGTTCCAGCACGGCGAGGTCTACGTCACCGACGACGGCGCGGAGACGGACCTCGACCTCGGGCACTACGAGCGCTTCACGAGCGCCAAGATGACCCGGAAGAACAACTACACCACCGGGCGCATCTACCAGACCGTCATCCAGCGCGAGCGGCGGGGGGAGTACCTCGGGAAGACCGTGCAGGTCATCCCCCACATCACCGACGAGATCAAGGCGGTGATCCGCGAGGCGGCGGGCGGGGCGGACATCCTCATCGTGGAGGTGGGCGGCACCGTCGGCGACATCGAGTCGCTCCCGTTCCTCGAGGCGATCCGGCAGATGAAGTACGACGTGGGCGAGGAGAACGCCCTCTACGTCCACCTCACCCTCGTCCCGTACATCGCCGCCGCCGGCGAGCTGAAGACGAAGCCGACCCAGCACTCGGTGAAGGAGCTGCGCGAGATCGGCATCCAGCCCGACATCCTCCTCTGCCGCTCCGACCGCGAGATCTCGCGGGAGATGAAGGACAAGATCGCCCTCTTCTGCAACGTGGACTCGTCCGCGGTCTTCACCGCGCTGGACGTGTCGTCGATCTACGAGGTGCCGCTCGCGCTGCACGGCCAGGGGCTCGACGACAAGCTCGCCGAGCTGCTCAACATCTGGAGCCGCGCGCCGCGCCTCGACCGCTGGGAGCACGTCGTCGACAAGGTGAAGAACCCGCGCCACGGCGAGGTGCGGATCGGCGTCGTCGGCAAGTACGTCGAGCTGCACGAGAGCTACAAGAGCCTGAACGAGGCGCTCACCCACGGCGGCATCGCGAACGACGTGCGGGTGAACCAGGTCTTCATCGACTCGACGAAGCTCGAGGAGGGCGACCTCTCCGAGCTCGACCAGGTCGACGCCATCCTCGTGCCGGGCGGCTTCGGCGTGCGCGGCACCGAGGGGAAGATCCTCGCCGCCCGCCACGCGCGCGAGAAGAAGATCCCGTTCTTCGGCATCTGCCTCGGGCTCCAGATGGCGGTCATCGAGTTCGGCCGGACGGTGCTCGGGCTCGAGCGCGCCAACTCCCTCGAGTTCGACGAGCAGACCCCGCACCCGGTGGTCACGCTCATGGAGGGGCAGAAGGGGATCGCCGACAAGGGCGGGACGATGCGCCTCGGGAGCTACCCGTGCGCCCTCAAGGACGGGACGAAGGCGCGCGAGCTGTACGGGGTGCCGCTCGTCCACGAGCGGCACCGGCACCGGTTCGAGTTCAACAACGCCTACCGGGCCCAGTACGAGGCGGCGGGGATGGTCTTCTCCGGCGTGAACCCGGACCTGAACCTCGTCGAGATGATCGAGCTCAACAACCACCCCCACTTCATCGGCTGCCAGTTCCATCCGGAGTTCAAGTCGAAGCCGTTCGCGCCGCACCCGCTCTTCGCCGGGTTCGCCAAGGCCGCCCGCGACCACCGCGATCAGGCGCAGCGGCAGCCCGGGGCGGCGGTGACGAAGCTCCCGGTCAAGGGCGCTTAGGACCCGGGCGATCCGGCCTCGCGCTCCCGCCCGGGGCTCCAAGGAGAACATGAGCAACCCAGTGCTCGCCCGGATCGCCGGGCACGAGGTCGGGGACGGGAGGAAGCTCCTCCTCATCGCCGGGCCGTGCGTGATGGAGTCGGAGGGCCACGCCCTCGCCCACGCCCGCAAGGTGAAGGCGCTCGCCGCGACGCACGGCCTCCCGGTGGTCTTCAAGGCCAGCTTCGACAAGGCGAACCGCTCCTCGGGGAAGAGCTACCGGGGGATCGGCCTCGAGGCGGGGCTCGCCGCGTTCCAGGCGGTGAAGCGGGAGACCGGCCTCCCCTGCACGACCGACGTGCACGAGACCTGGCAGGCGGAGCCGGTGGGGAAGGTCGTGGACCTCCTCCAGGTGCCGGCGTTCCTCTGCCGCCAGACCGATCTCGTCATCGCCTGCGCCCGCCACGGGAAGAGCGTCTCGGTGAAGAAGGGGCAGTTCCTCGCCCCGAAGGAGATGCGCCACGCCGTCGCGAAGTGCCGCGAGGCGGGGAACGAGAACGTGCTCCTCGTCGAGCGCGGCGCGACCTTCGGCTACGGGAACCTGGTGGTGGACATGCGCGGGCTCGTGCAGATGCGCGAGCTGGGCGTCCCGGTCTGCCTCGACGCGACCCACTCCGTGCAGCTCCCCGGCGGCGGCGGCGACGTGACCGGCGGCGACCGGCAGTTCGTCGCGCCGCTCGCCCGCGCGGCGGCGGCGGTCGGGATCGACGCGATCTTCATGGAGATCCACGAGGACCCCGCCGTCGCGAAGTCCGACGGCCCCAACTCGCTCGACTTCGCGATGGCCGACGCCCTCCTCCGCGACGTCCTCGCCATCCGCAAGGCGCTCGGGCGGCCATGAGCCCCGCGCGCCCGCCGCGGCAGGCTGCCGGACGCGCCGCCGCCGGCGAGGGCGCGCCGGCGTCGCGCGCGCGCATCTCCCCGCAGGCGCTCGTCGCGCGGGCCGCCCGGATCCGGCTCGTCCTGCTCGACGTGGACGGCGTCCTCACCGACGGCCGGCTCTACTACGGGCCGGACGGCGAGGCGCTCAAGGCCTTCGACGTGAAGGACGGCCACGGGATCGTGCTGCTGCGCGAGCACGCCGACTTCGGCGTCATCTCGGGCCGGCCGGGCAAGGCCTCCGAGGGGCGGCTCCGGGAGCTCCGGTTCAAGCACCTCGTCTTCGGCGAGCGCGACAAGCTCG
>Ga0209798_10001372_pt1 | contig 14677 bp, 14 predicted proteins | sample DOMMetBare3Fresh_FD_187475 | JGI IMG/M metagenome (GOLD analysis project Ga0209798, IMG submission 187475) | Wetland sediment microbial communities from St. Louis River estuary, USA, under dissolved organic matter induced mercury methylation -... | ecosystem: Environmental > Aquatic >...
GGCGCAGCTGGTGCTGGCGCTGCGGCCCCGGCTGCCGGCGGAGTACCTGACGCGGCGGGCGCCGTCTCCTGCGCCGGCGCAGCAGCGGGTACGGCCGGAGTTTCCGGCGCTTCCGGGACCACGACTGGCGCCGGTTGCACAGCCGTCGCGGACTGCTTTCCTTCCTTTTTCAACATGGCAAGCTGCTCGGCCTCGCGCGCCTCACGTTCGATGCCAGCCTGTGGCTTGCAGTATTTCCAGCTGTTGCATTCGTCGACACCATCCGGGCCGACGATGCTGATGACGACTGCAGACCATTCTTTGCCGTTATCGCGTTTGAATGACACCCATGCCGACTTCAACCCCATCCAGTTCTTGTCCATGAAACGCAGCGTCAAATCCTTGCCGACCCAGTCCGCGCGCTTTGGCTTGTACGAGACAAAGTTGTACATCGATTGGTCCATCTCGGCCTGGTACAAAGTCTGGCTAACCTTGAACCAGATGTACCACGTCCGCCGGTTTTCCAAAGACGACCAACCCGCCCCGTAGTATCCGGGTCCTACTTCGTAGTACACGGTGCGATTCTCTCGGATGTCGAGAATCTTGCCTTCCATGTCCTCGCCGAATTTTTTCTTGGGCTTGAGACAGGCAAGCGGAAAAAGCAGGCAACTCACGGCCTCTGCGACAGGTACGGCGATAAATAACAGGCCAACCAATGACAATATCGCCAATGCACGTGGTCTTTTCACGGAGTCTCTCCCGGTCGAGCAATTGCTGTCTTGTTGAATTGATATCAAAAATCCGGATGGGTGCGCAAGCGGAAGAAAATTAGATCTACTCTAATGCAGGTTTCGCCATCTATGTTTGCTGGCTTGCAGGCCGCGGACGGGCGGAGTTAATGTCGCGTATGGCACATGATTTGCAATGCTGGAAATGCGGCGCGGCGCTCGCCGAGCTGAGCCTGCCGCTACGTCGCCTGGACGAATGCCCGAAGTGCCACTCCGAGTTGCACGTCTGCAAACTCTGCGTCGACTACGACACTGGCAAGGCCAAGCATTGCCGCGAGCCCATTGCGGAAGAAGTGCGCGACAAGGAACACGCGAATTTTTGTGACTATTTCAAACCCAGGCCGGGAGCTTACGTACCGCCTAACATGGACGAGCGTGCCAAAGCGCGCTCAGCACTCGACGATTTGTTCAAGAAATAGACGCCTGGCTTTATAGCGCCCCGGTTGATGCGCAGACAGAAAAGCGGCGGACCTTTCGGCCCGCCGCCAATCTTGCACTCCACTCCTGAAACACTCAACATTCAGTCTTCGTCGGCGAACTCCACCTTGCTCGCGATCAGTGAATTGCCCGACCAGGCGCCAACGGCGGTGACAGCCCTGCCCGCGGCCGCGGCGAAGAATTGCGCCGCCGTCATGCTCTGGTTGTCGTCGACCTCGAAACGCGTGCTGGCGTTCGTCTCGACCGTCACGCCGAGCGCCGTGAACTTCGGTGCCACGACATCGCGCGCCGTGCCGCGCACCCGTACTTCCGCAACGGCATTGCGTCGTTCGATGCGCGTGGCGGTCATCTTGTTAGCGGCGGTCTCGGTGCCGCGCACGATCAGGTAATCGCCGCTGTTGATGTTGTCGATGCTGAACATTTCCACCTTGGCAGTCGACTTGTCTTCGAGGCGGGTCGTAGCCGTGAGCGTGATCTCCACGCCCATCACGGTGACCTTCTTGTTAGTCTTGTCGACCGAGTCGACCTTGCCCGCAATCGCCGCGCCGCCGCCCTTGCGGAACTCGATCTTGGCGGCTACCAGCACCAGACCGGCTGCGTCCAGCGAGCCCTCGACCTCGAGCCGGACATTGAGCGCGAGATCATTCTCGGTACCGTTTTCGTAGCGGGTCGACGCGTTGGTCGTGACCTTGCGCCCGGCCACGTCGAAATCGGTTTTCGATGCGTAGCGGGTGATCATGCCTTCGACCTCGCGGCGGTCGCCGCGATCCGCGTCGCGCGGTTCATTGGATTCCTTTTCGACCTTGGTGGCGACCAGTTCGCCCGCGGCGTTGAGCGCGCTGCCGCGTGCCTCGACGAGATCATCGTTGGCCGGCGCACCAGTGGCGAAGCCTTCGAGCTGCGCGGTCGAGTAGTTGACCGTGAGCGCGTTGATCTTGAACTTCCGGTTGGCGGAGTCGAGATTGCTGACCTTGCCGATCACCTCGAGTTGGGTCGCGCCCGGCTTGCGCAGTTCGATGCGTGTTGCCGTGATGTCGCCATTGGCGCCGACCATGCCGCTGACTTCAACCTGGTCATTGACCTTGAGGCCGGCAATGGACGCCGGCGAGATACGGTCATCAAACGAGGTGTCGGTGTCGACGATGACGGTCTGCCCCAGTACCACGAATTTCTTGTTAGCAGCGTCGATGCTGCTGATCGGGCCTTCGACGTTGTCGTCCTGGGACACCGACGAGGCAACGCCTTCACGAGTGCTGTCGTTGACGCTGCCGCGGACCTTGACCACCTGGCCGACGCGCAGATCGGACTGCAGCGCCGGCGCGCCGTTCCGCGAGATCGCCGCGCTGTTAGTGTTGAAGTGAATACCGTTGACATGCACGCTGCCAAATCCGGTGATCGTGCCGGTCACCGCAGTTGTCTGCGCGACTGCACCGACAGCGCCGGTGCTGTTGTTAGCAATACCAGACCCGCCGCCGCAAGCGGTCATCACCAAGGCCGCGCAGGCGACCAGGGTGGATCGAAGGAATGTGATTTTCATGGCTCGTCTCCTGAACATAGTGTTTATCGCCGGGAGACAGAATGCCATATATGTGATTTAAATGTACATATGTGGAAATACAGACACTATTATGTCAAATTGTGCTCAATCGGCACAAATTGACCTCGCAAAGGCGGCTGGTGCCGGGAAATTGATCCCGGGAGCACAGAAACAGAGGCGTGTATCCGGAACGGACCTGATGGAAATGGTGGCCGGGGGTGGAATTGAACCACCGACACGCGGATTTTCAGTCCGCTGCTCTACCAACTGAGCTACCCGGCCGTCGACTTGGAGGCTGTCCCAGGACAGGGGGCGCTATTAGAACGGCGCCCCGGCGGCGCGTCAAGCAACGATCCCGCTAAGTCATTGACGTCCAATGACTTTATTTGTCAGTGGCGCCCTTGAAGCCTTCCGGCTTGGCGGATCCGCCGCCAAACAGGAACTTTTCCATCTCGGCGGCCAGGAACGCGCGCGCCTTGGGCTCGATCGGCGTCAGGCGGTTTTCGTTGATCAGCGTGGTCATGTGCCTGACCCACTGGCCCCAGGCTTCCTGGCTGATTTCGTTGAAAATCCGCTGCCCGAGCGCGCCCGGGTACGGCGGCGCCTTGAGGCCCGGGGCCTCTTTCTTGAGCAACGCGCAAAATACGATTCGGGTGTCAGCGTTCACTTTGTTCATTCCTGTTAGCAGCGAGCTCATCGAGCAGCGCCTTGACGGGCGCCGGCAGCCCCAGCGACTGCTCGGGCCGCGCTGCGTTATACCAGACTGTGGCGCGGGCCGAAGCCGCATCCGGCTCGGCGACCCGACTGGGCGCCTGCGCCGCGGCCAGCGGCACCAGCCAGGGCTCAATGTCGAGATCAAAATGCGTGAAGCTGTGGCGGATAGTCGCCAGCGGCGCTGCCGGCCAGGCGTCGACACCTAACAAAGTGGCGCCGCTCGCCCGCGCCTCGGCGGCGCTGGCAAACTCCGGCGGACACCACAGGCCGCCCCAGATACCGGACTCCGGCCGCCGCTCCAGCAGCACCGCGCCGGTCGACGCGCGAGCTAACAACATCACGGTGTGGCGTTGCGGCCGGGCCTTGCGGACGGCCACCTGCGATTTGGGCGTGGGCAGCTCCGCCTGCCGCCCGGCGAGCTGCGCGCCGCAATCCCCGGCCACCGGGCAGCGCTCGCAGGCCGGACGGGCGCGGCTGCAGCAGGTGGCGCCGAGATCCATGATCGCCTGCGTGTAATCGCTGAGGCGTGCCTGAGGTGTGAGCTCCTCCGCGAGCTGCCACAGCCGCGCCTGCACTGCGCTCGTCGTCAGGTCGCCAGCTAACAAATGGCGCCGCGCCAGCACGCGCCGCACGTTGCCATCGAGGATCGCGTGCCGCTGCCCCAGCGCCTGCGCGAGGATCGCGCCGGCGGTCGAGCGGCCGATGCCCGGCAATTCCCGTACCGCTGCGAAGTCCGTCGGAAATTCGCCACCATGCTGCAGGGCGATCACCCGCGCCGCCCGATGCAGGTTGCGCGCCCGGGCGTAGTACCCGAGTCCGGTCCAGAGATTCAGCACTTCATCGAGCGGTGCGGCGGCCAGGCTTGCCACGGCCGGGAAGCGCGCCATGAAGCGCTCGAAATACGGGATCACCGTGGCCACCTGCGTCTGCTGCAGCATGATCTCGGACACCCAGACGCGGTACAGGCTGCGATCCTGCTGCCATGGCAGGTCGTGGCGGCCATGATCATCAAACCAGGCTAACAGGCGGGATGAAAAACTGGCGGCAATGTCGGTCATTTCCTGCTGTCACCGACGGTGCGCAACTCGCCGCCCTGCAACTCGAGCACGACCTGCGCATCGCGCGCCACGATGTCCTGCCAGCGCAGGGTTGCGACGGACAGGCGGCCGCGCGCCTGCAGTTTCTGCAGCTCCTCGGACGGGAACCTGAAAGGCTTGGACGGATCGCGCTCTGGCAGATAACGCTCGAGTTTCAGCTCATCGACCTGCCAGTCGAACTCCCACGGCGCCGCAGCGTCGGGTCCGCGGCGCATATAGCCCTTGAGCTGGCTGTCATCGACCTGCAATTGCCCGCTGCGAAATTCCATCCCGGTTCCATACGCGGTGAACGACGCCGGTCCCTTGATGTTTCCTAACACGGTCGCGTCGCGACTGCGCGGCAACTCGACGCCTAACGCGGCGGCCAGATCCCGCAGCGACAACTTGTCAAACGCGATCGGCGTGCCGAGCGCGAGCGCCGGGACCAGGGTGGCCCGCAACGGGCCGCCTGCTACCTTGCCGCCGCCGACCGCCAGGTTCCAGGACGGCAGCAGGTAACTTTGCGTCTTGAGATCCGCCCGCAGCTCGGGCACCGCGACCTGCAGGCCGCCCTGCTTGAACGCGAGCTGCAGCTGACGCACCTCAAAACCGTCGGGCGTAGTGCGGTATTCGGCGGAAAACGCGGCTGTCAGCCCGCTGTCGCAGGGGACGGCGTCACGGAGAGACACAGTCAGCTGACCCCGCATGTTCACGGGCTGCTGCGTCAGCAGCGCCGAGCTTGTCAGGTCGACATGGCAGGCCTGCCAGTGGCTGCCCTTCGCCTCGTCCAAATATTCAAGCGTCGCGTCCCGCAGGTCGAGACCGGCGATGGTCAGCGGACGGTTGCCACTTTTGTCAGCCAATGCCGGCTGAGGATTTTCCCAGTTCGCATGGCCGGCTGCATCGCGATGCAGCCGCAGCACCAGGCCGTCGGCGCGAATGCGATCGATAACGAGCCGTCCGGCGATCAGCGGCAGAAGCCGCGCGCCGACCCGCGCCTCCCGCCAGCTAACAAGTGTCGGGGTCCTGGGAGCGCCGGCGATGTGTCCATCCGCGGTAGTAATGGCGAGCCAGGGGAACCAGCTCAGCTGCAGCTTGCCCTCGAGGTGCAGCTCGCGGCCGGTGGCGTCGCGGATCGCGGTTTCGATCGTACCGCGATACCTGTCAGGGTCGACGAATTGCGTCAGGACCACGGCGCCGAGCACCGCCAGCGCCGCCAGTCCCAGAATCGCCCACAAAATTCTCTTGGTCCACGTCACCCCGGGATTGTAAGGAAGCCCGGCGCCGATTTCTTAATGCTTACGGGTGATCGCAGATTCTCACGTCGCCGCTCAGCGATTTGACCCGTACCGTCGCGCCGCCCTCGCCCCGGCGGGTCGACAGTTTCTCGCCGGGCGAGTATTCGCTGGTCGGTTTGCCCTTGTCGCCAAAACAGGTGCTGATTTCGCCGCTGAAAGTCGACGCGTCGATGGTCATGCCAGCTTCGGTTCCGACGGCGATGCCGACATCACCGCTGACGGACTCGTAATTGATATCCGCGCCGCGCAGCGCGCGTCCGCGCAGATTCATGTCGCCCGAGGTCGTGCGGCCCCGGAAACTCGTCAGTTGATCGAGCTCGAGCTGCGTGTCGCCGCTCACGCTGTTGAGCTCCAGCGAGCCCGCCGCCCGAAGCAGCTTCACATCGCCGCTCACTGTCGAGACCCGCCACTTGGCGCTCTTGGCCGAGCCTTGCAGATTGATATCGCCGCTCACGGTCTTGACTTGCACATCGGTCGAGTCCAGCTGGGCATTCAGGTCGCCACTGACGCTGGACAGTTGTACGGCGCCGCTGATGCCGCGTACGGTCTGGTCCGCACTGACCGTGCTGGTCTCGAGGCGGCTGCCGGCCGGGATGGTGACGGTCAGCGTGGCCTGGCCATCGCGGTTGTACAACGTTGCCTTCGGCAGCACCACGCGCACGACGATCGTGCCGCCGTCATTGAGGATATCCACGCGCTCGACACCACTGCCGACGGTGCCGGTGACACGCACGTCGGGCTGCGTGCCGCCGACCACATTGATGGCGCCCGCGACATTGACCACGCGCACCGCATTGCCGGGCGCCGCCGCGACCCGCTTGTCGATCGCCGTAGCGGCGCCCACGCCCGCCGACCACCCTGCTAACAGAATCACCGGTATAAGAGTCTTCATAGTGTTGTCTCCGAATTCCTGATGTCGCTCAAATTGGTCATCTCGTCCTGACAGGCATTGACCAGCAATTCCTGCAGCAGCGCGTTGCCCGGGTCTTTGCCGAGTGCGCTCTGGATGTCCTCGACCGCGCGCCGCAACGCCGTGACGCTGCGCAGCAGCTTCTCGCGCTCCGCACGTGGCAGTGCCTCGAGCTTCTGCAGAACCGAGGTCCGCAACTGGTTGCGCTGCGCGACGAACTTTGCATCGAACAGTGCGCCGCGCGAGATATCCGCACTGCTTGCGGTCACGTCAGACTGCGGCGCCATCGACACGCGGCCTAACAGCACACCGATTGTCAGCGCCGCAAGGCCGGCGGCCAGCGCCCACTGCCAGCGCGGCTGGGCCGCGGGCGGGCGCTGTTCGCCGGCGATCCCGGCTGCGATCGCCGGCCACAGGTCGCGGGGCGGCTCGATGCCCCGCGGCAATTCGGCGAGCGAACGCACTCGCTGCGTATTTTCGGTTGTCATGCTGCAACCTCCGGCGACAGTTTGTCGGTCAGCAGGCGCCGCGCACGATGCAGCTGCGCCTTGCAGGTGCCCACCGCTATACCTAACATCGCCGCCGTTTCCTCGTGTGTATATTCATAGATCCCGCTCAACACCAGCACATCGCGCGCGCCTTCCGGCAGCGCCAGCACCGCGGCCTCGAGCTCGGCCACCTCCACCGGCGTGTCGAGCACCCATTCACCGTCGCGTTCCGGCAGCGGTTCGGCCACAAAAGTCAGCATCTGCGCCGACTTGCGGCGCCGTGTTTCCATGACCACATTGACCGCGATGCGATGCAGCCAGGTTGCGACCGCCGAGCGGGACTCAAACTGGGCAAACGCGCGCCAGGCGCGGAGAAAGGTTTCCTGGGTGGCGTCCTCGGCGGCGGCCGGGTCCCGGGTCAGCCGGCGGCACAGGCCGAATACCGTCGGGGAATGCTCCCGGTATATCGACTCAAATGCCGTTAAGGATGCCGCCATGAACCCCTCTCTCCCTGCAAGGTTAGAGGTTCCAGGGGGCGATAGGGTTTAAACAGGTAGCCCGAAAGAGGCTAAATGCCGTCGCTCAGATGCTTTGCCGGCGCCCCGCGTGCAGGTTCATCGCGTACTTGATCAGCTGCGAGTTGGTCAGCAGGTGCAGTTTGCGCTTGATGCTCTGGCGGTGGGATTCGACGGTCTTGACCGACAGCCCCAGCTCGGTGGCGATGTCCCGCGAACTGACGCCGCGGCCCACGAGGTTGAGCACCTGCAGCTCGCGGTTGGACAGACGCTGCAGCGGGTCGGAACCCATCTTGTTAGCCGCTTCCTTGTGGACGGCGGCCATCTCGGCACTCAGGTAGGTATCGCCCTGCAACACGGTGCGCAAGGCGGTCAGCAATTGATCGGCGGCGGCCTGCTTCATGATGTAGCCGCTTGCGCCCTCAGCCAGCATGCGTTCCGCATAGATGGCTTCGTCGTGCATCGACAGCACCAGCATCGGCACTTCGGGGTGATGCGCATGCACTGCGCGCACCAGTTCGAGTCCATCGCCATCCTGCAGCGACAGATCGACGATGACGATGTCGGGATCGAGATCGCGCACCGCGTTGCGGGCGTTAGGTTCGCTGTCGGCCTCGCCACAGACCTCGAGGTCGTCTTCGGCGTCGATCATGCGCTTCAAGCCCTGGCGCACGATCGGGTGATCGTCGACGATCAGGACACGGCGTCGGATGTTTGTCACCGGTAGAACGTTAGCTGTCGTGCCGCTATTGACCATGGTCATCGCAAAGCTCCGCTGTCAGACAAATCCAAATGCGATGCAAATGAGTGTACAGGACATCGGCAAGTTATGGTGACGCCCTGATGCTGCGCGGAATGCGTACGCAGATCGCCGTCCAACACGCGCGCACGATATTGCATGAGGCGCATGCCCAAACCGTTTTCTGCGGCAGTTGCATCGGGGAAACCCCGACCGTTGTCACGCACGCACAAATAAATTCCATCCTCAGTCGGCCCCAATTCCAGAACTACGTCCGTCGCGCCACTGTGTTTCAGCGTGTTGGTCACGGCTTCCTGCGCAATGCGCAGCAGGTGATGCGCGGCTGGCGGCGGCAGCGGCAGCGGCGGGCACTGCGCCAGGCGATTCACGAAGCGAATCTGCAGCCCGGAATGCCGGTCGAGCCGCACCGCGAGGTTCGCCAGCGCGCTGACGAGACCGCCCGGCCCGGTCGCCATCGGCCACAGACCGCGGGCCAGAGTCCGGGTATTTTCAATGGAGCAATTGAGCTGCGCCAGGACTTCGCCGACCGCCGCGGCCTGCGGCGAATTGCTGGCACGCAGATCCCGCAGGCATGCCTGCAGCATCAGGGCCGCGCCCGTTAGCTCCTGCCCCAGGCCGTCATGCAGTTCGCTGCCCATGCGCTCCTGCTCGCGGCTGGCCACAGCGAGCAATTCCTTCTCGAATTGCCGCCCGGCGTTAGCCACCTCGCCTGCCTGCAGGCGCAGCCGCACCAATTCATCGACCACCTGGCGCACGCCCATCGCGCGCCACGGCTGACCCCGGGAATCCAGATCGATGACGCGTGCGCGGTCCGCCAGCCACAGCCACTGGCCGGCGCGGGAGCGGATGCGGTACTCGACCTGCAGCTCGGGTACGCGCCCGGTGCGAAAGTCCTGCAGGGCGGCGCCTAACAAGGCCCGGTCATCGGGGTGGGTGAGCGTCAGCCAGCGTGCGCTCACTTCCAGCCCGGCGATGGCATCGACATCCGTGCGGTTTTCCCAGCCCTGCAGCCAGCGCATGCCGTCGGTCAGCAGGTTCCAGTCGTACAAGCCGAGATCGCCGCCCCAGAGAGCGACATCCCGCTGCGCCTCGGCAACACGCTGCGCGATGCGCGCGCGTTTCTCGCCATCGATGTCGATGATGACGCCCGCCGCTGTTCGCGGCCGGCCATCCTGGCCCCGATCGACAATCTGGCCGCGTTGCGCGACCCAGAACCAGCCGCGCTCGCGCGCCATCACGCGATATTCGATATCCAGATCCGCGTGCCGCGCAGTCAGCATGGAATGTTGTGCGCGGCTGACGGAATGACGGTCTTCGGGATGCACCAGCTGCAGCCACCGTACGGCGGAGTCGGCACCATCCTGCAGTGCAACACCATGCTCTGCGCGCCACTGGGGCTCGAGCGAAAAAGAGCGAACGGTAAAATCTTCGCGCCAGAACCCGACCGTGTTGCCCAACTGGCGTAACGGTGTATCCGAAGGCGGCGGCGCGGCCGGTAAATTCATTGACACCGCAATAGAACCATCTACTGGCAGAAAAATCACTCGGGGCAACCCTGATTATGTAAACAGACTCCGACCGAGTATTTCTGATAATCAAGGGGTTACCCTGATATTCTTATGTCAAGCGGAGCATTAACATTGCTTCGTAACAACAAAAAGACTGCGACTAGAAAAAGAACAGGAGCAGCGAGATGGCGGATGCCGCGACGGGCATTCCGCGCGTCGCCGACTATTCAGAGTGGCGGCCGCGGGACTATTACGACACCTATTACAGTCAGGTCATCCTGCCGGATGAGCAGGCCGTGCTGTCCTATCAGATCAGTGCGATGCGCTCGGCGGGACGCCGTTTCAACCGTGCGCTGGAATACGGCTGCGGCCCTACGCTGCACCGCGCGATCGCGGCCAGCAGCTATGTCAATCGTATCGACATGAGCGACTGGCTCGCTGACAACCTGGTCGCGGTCAGCGAGTGGGTGGCCGCGGACGGTCAGAACGAGGACTGGCGGCGCTTCACGCAATACGCCCTTGCCCTCGAAGGCAACCCCGGCGCCGGACACGCGGAGTCGCTGGCGCGTGAAGAACGCACGCGCCGCAGCATTCGCGGGCTGTATGTCAGCGACGCGCGCTGGCGGGATCCGCTCGGCATCCAGCACCGCGGTTTCTACGACTTACTGATTTCCGGTTTCTGCCTGGATGCGATTTCCGATGACAAGGCGGTTTGGCGCAACTGCATGCAGAACGTCCTGTCGATGGTTGCGCCGCAGGGCTTGGTGGTTCTGCACTTCCTGCATCGTTGCACCGCCTACAAATGCGGGCCACGACTGTTCCCGGGCGCCGACCTCAACATCGACGACGTTCGTGCCGTGCTGCAGGAAGAAGGGTTCCAGGACAGCGGCATCGATGTGCAGCTGATTCCCTGTCCCGACAACGAGGAATTCGGATACACCGGCATCCTGACGGCATCAGCGCGCAAGGCCTGAGGTAAGCTCCCCAAAAAGGGGGGAGTCATGTCCGATCTGGCCGAACCACACACGCTGCTGTTTGCGCACGCGGCGTTCAAGTTCCTGCACGTACTGCTGTTTGTCTATTGGCTTGGGGGCGACGCCGGGGTGTTCTACTCCTCCGGTTTCGTGGTCAATCCGAAGCTGACAAAAGATCAGCGCCTCACCGCGTTCAAGATCTTCGTCAACCTGGACATGCTGCCGCGCTACTGCCTGGCACTGATGCTCACGGTCGGCGGCATCCTCGCCGAGTTCGTCGGTTACCAGCACGAAACCTGGATGCTATGGGGCCTGATCGCGTTAGGTCCGGTCTGGGTCTGGGTGGTGCACACCATTCACGTCAAGGAAGGCACCGAATTCGGCAAGACGCTGGCCACGATCGACAAGCGTTTCCGCGTGTTCATGATCTTCGCGATCATCGCCTCGGTCATCTATCACTGGAATACCGGGCTGCTGAAACCGTATCCGTGGATGGCAGCGAAGCTGCTGATCTTCGCCTTCCTGATCTTCTGTGGCTTCATGATCCGCGTGAAGATCCCGCCCTTCATCGAGGGCTTCCGCACGCTGGCCAGCAGCGGCGCGACGCCGGAGAGCGATCAGAAGATGATCGCAGGCATGAGTGCCTGCCGGCCCTACGTGCTCGCCATCTGGGCCGGCGTTGCGATCTCCGCGTTCCTGGGTATCTGGAAACCGGGCGCCTGAAGAAGATCCCGGCCTGTCGCAGTGCGCTCTGCGCGCTGACTTTGTTAGCTGGCGCAGCCATTGCCGCGCCACCGGATATCATGCTGGTGCGCCGGGTCGTCATGCCGGCCGAAACTTTCGCCGGCGGTCCGCCGGCCGGGCAATACGAGGACAGGGGCGGTTACGGCTGGCGGCTCGATCGCCCGCGTTTTGCGCAGCAGCCGGTGCAGGGCATCAGTTCCATCAAGCCGGGTCCGCGCCGTGGCACCTGGTGGGCGCTGTCCGACAACGGCTTCGGCAGCAAATGGAACAGCCTGGACTATCGCACCTGCATCTACCTGTTCGATGAACGCCTGCAGCTGCTGAAGCGCATCGAACTGCGAGATCCACAGCGCCGGTTCCCGCACCGGCTGATCCTCGAGGCCGATCCGGCGCGGCCCCTGACCGGCGGCGATATCGATCCCGAGTCCCTGGTCGTGATGGCGGACGGGACATTCTGGATCGGCGACGAAATCGGGCCCTGGCTGCTGCATTTCTCCGCAGCCGGACATTTGTTAGCTCCGCCGGTCACAACCGTGGTTGCGGACCTGGGCACGCTGCGCTCGCCCAATCACCCCGAGGTCCTGGCCGGGCGCGCCGCCGCGAATGTGCGCGCCTCCGGCGGGTTTGAGGGCCTGGCGGCGTCAGGGCGCGGCGCGGCGCTGAAATTCTATGCGTTGCTCGAAAAGCCTCTGCCGGCCGAAGCCGACCCGCACGATCTGCGGATGCTGGAATTCGATCCGCGGCAGCAGCAATGGACCGGACGCTGGTGGCGTTATCGGCTCAATTCGCCGCAGTTCGGCGTCGGCGAACTCGCAAGCGCGCCCGACGGCGCGTTGCTGGCTCTCGAGCACGACAATCTGCAGGGTGACGCGGCCCGGACCAAGATCGTATTCCAGCTGCCGGATCCGAACGCTGCGCCGCAGGGCACGAGCCTCGAAAAAACGCCGCTCATCGACCTGCTGGCGTTAGCCGATCCGGATCACCTTGGCGGACCGGCATATGTTTTCCGTTTTTCCTATGTGTCGCTCGAATCGGTTTACGCGCTTGACGCGAACAACTGGCTGGTCGTCAACGACAACGATTTTCCTGCCAGCGGCGGGCGCGGTCAGTCCACGCCGAATCCGACCGAATGGCTGTGGCTCAGGCGCCGCGACTGAGCAGACGCTGTCAGACCGGCGTCGAACCCGCATCGTAGGCGTAGAGCGTGCGCACCTCTGCCATGCCGGCCGCCAGCGCCTTGATCTGATCCGCAGGATCGGGTGCAAAATAAACATCGGCGCGGGCGCGCGACATCGCCAGCGCCGCCACGACGCGCGCGTGCCGCGCTTTTTCATAACGCTGCATGGCTTCGTCCGGATCTCCCGCGACCGCGGCGCAGCGACCCAGCACCGCAGCATCCTCCAGTGCCATGACCGCACCCTGCCCGGTGAACGGCGGCATCGCATGCGCAGCGTCGCCCAACAGCGTGGCCCGGCCGCGGGTCCAGGTCGGCAGCGGGTCGCGATCAAACAGGCCCCACTTGAACAGCCGGTCGCGCGGCGTCAATGCTAACAACTGCTGCGACACCGGCTCGAAGTCATGGAACTCGGCCTGCAGCTCGGCAAGGTCGGCGCGCACGCTCCAGCCTTCTTCCATCCAGGCGCTGCGATGCGCGAGTGCGACGAAATTGATCACCGTCCGGTTGCGCAACGGGTAGCGCATCAGCAGGCGGCGCGGGCCCATGGTCATGCACAGCGGCGGATCTAACAATGCGGCCGGCGCACCAGCGGCGGGCACCAGTCCGCGGAATGCCACGAAGCCCGTGAACAGCGGCGCATCGTGTCCGAACAGCGCGGTGCGCACCGCCGAGTGAATGCCATCGGCCCCCACCAGCCAGTCCGCGCCGATGCGCTCGCCGCCAGCGAGCAGCGCAGTAACGGCTTTCCCGCCCTGTTCGACGCCCGCAACTGCCGTGCCGACACGCACGGCCGCAGGCTGCAGACGCAGCAAGGCTGCTAACAAGGCGGCGTGCAGATCGGCGCGATGCATGTGGTAGAGCGGCACGCCGTAAGTCTCGGCGGTGCGATCCTGCGGCAGGCGCACCAGGATTTCGCCGGTGGCGTAGTGACGCATGGCGCCCGCGGTCGGGCGGCTGCCGAGGCGATCGAGTTCATCGCCGAGACCCAGCGCGATCAGCGCCTTGCCGGCATTGGGCGTGATGCTGAGGCCGGCGCCGACCTCACCGAGCTCCGCAACCTGCTCCAGCACGGTGACGCGCTGGCCAGCCCGGGCGAGCCCAAGAGCGGCGGCCAGGCCGCCGATACCCGCGCCGGCCACAATGACGTGCGTGTCCTGCATGCACACGCACGGTAGCAAATTGTCACGGGCAGGTCGAAGCGCGCCCGAGTCCCCTGGACCACCGCACAGGTGGCGCCGTGCGGCATAGGGTTCGGGGAAACGGGCGCGCGGGCAGCATCTTATGGATGCCGGCTTAACGACAACTGAATGGGTCGCGACTTAGCGGGCGCTGCAGGAGCCTAGAGACTGCTGCGAACGACCTTGCCGTCCTTGATGATGGCTAACAGATTCTGCTCCGGTTTTTCCAGCACGCGGATATCCTGCAGCGGATCGGCGGCCACGATCAGCACATCCGCCAGAGCACCGGGCTCGATGACGCCGAGACTGCCATAGGGATTTCTCGGCCCCGACATGGCTAACAGATCACCGTTGATCGAGGTCGCCTGGCGCAGGATTTCCAGCGGCGTGAACCAGCGCAGCCGCGCACCGAATTCGCCGCTCTCCATGGCAAAGGCGCGCGGGCTGCCGAATACGTCGGTGCCGAAAGCGACTTTGACGTTGTACTTTTTGGCGAGCTGCATCATGCGATCCAGGCCAGTGGCCACCAGCGCCGCCTTTTCACGTTGTGATACCTGCACCGGCGTCAGGGGCGCCGTCGACGCACCCGGCGG
>Ga0209798_10001374_pt1 | contig 14658 bp, 13 predicted proteins | sample DOMMetBare3Fresh_FD_187475 | JGI IMG/M metagenome (GOLD analysis project Ga0209798, IMG submission 187475) | Wetland sediment microbial communities from St. Louis River estuary, USA, under dissolved organic matter induced mercury methylation -... | ecosystem: Environmental > Aquatic >...
TCTCGTCCTCGAAGCCTGCGCTCGCCGCCTTCGCGGAGCGATGCTCCGCCGAGCGCGGCAGCCGCACGGCGAAATGGCACCAGTCGTCCTCCGGCAACGGGCACGCGCGGTCGTGCGGGCATGGGGCAACGGTGAAGCCACCGAGCTCGAGCAGCCGCGCCCGCGCCGCGAGGATGCGGCGGTAACCGTCCGGCGTGCCCGGCTCGACGATCGCGAGCGCGCCCGTCGTCGAGGCCCAGGCCTGCTCGACGACCCCGGCGGCGACGGAGTCGTCGAGCTCGTTCAGGACGTACCCGATCGTGACGAGATCGACGCTGCCGGCGACGGGCTCGCGACCGACGTCCGCCCGGCGCCACGCACACGCCGCAACGACAGGAGGTCCCCTCTCGGCCAGCCGGCGGCCCGCCTCCAGCATGGCCGGCTCGAGCTCGACCGCCGTCGCGTGGTCGAGCGAGGGCCAGAGGCCGGCCGCCGCCCACACCGCGGCCCCGAGGCCCGCACCGAGATCGAGTTGCGAGCGCGGCGCGAAGGCCGGCGCCCTCGCTCGCAGCTCCGCGAGCACCGCCGCGAGGGCGGCATACGTGGCGGGCAGCCGCGCCGACGCATACGCGGCGATGTCGGCCCGTGACCGCGCACGGGGCCCGGAGGCGACTGTGCCGTCTCGATAGCGCTCGGACAGCGCGGCGGCGGCGGCCGGCGCCGAGCCGCCGGGAAACCGCAGGCGCACGGCGTCTCGCAACGCGGCCGGTAGCTCGGCGGTGAGCATGCGCCCATCCTGGCGGATAGGTGCGCCGAAGGGGAGCCATGAGCCGCGTCACGGCCGAATCGCGGCATGGTCAACTCAGATCAGGCGAGGGTGAGCCGCGGCCCGATCAGGCTCGAGTTGGCGGGCAGCTCACGACGCCGGATCGAGCGCGAGCGCGCAGGAGTTGATGCAGTAGCGCTGGCCGGTCGGCCCAGGCCCGTCCGGGAAGACGTGGCCGAGGTGGCCACCGCAGGCGGCGCAGGTGACCTCGGTGCGGATCATCCCGTGGCTCGTGTCCACATGGGTGTCGACGCTCGCGAGCACCGCCGGCTCGACGAAGCTCGGCCAGCCCGAGCCGGAGTCGAACTTCGCGTCCGAGCGGAACAGCTCGGCCCCGCAGCCCGCGCAGCGATAGACGCCGGCGTCCTTCGTGTCGGTGTAGGCGCCCGTGAAGGCGCGCTCGGTGCCCTTCTCGCGCAGCACGGCGTACTGCTCGGGCGTCAGCCGTGAACGCCATTCGGCGTCGGTCAGCTCGATCTTCGGTTGCATGCTCATGACCGTACCGTCCGCCGGCCCTGCCCGGCGTTACACGACGACGAGGGAGACGGCGGCGAACTGCGTCGCCGCCGCGGCAACGACGAGCACGTGAAAGATCTCGTGGAACCCGAACGTGCGGGGGAACGGGTTCGGCCAGTGGAGGGCGTAGGTGAGCGCACCGACGGTGTACAGCGCTCCACCGATCAGCACGAGCGTCGACCCCGCCACACCGACCTCCGCGAACATCTGCGGGATCGTGATCACGCCGACCCAGCCGACGGCGACGTACGCGAGCACGGTCACCCAGCTGGGGGCGTGGAGCCAGACGAAGTTGAGCACGAGCCCGAGAGCGGCGCCGCCCCACACGGTTGCGAGCACCACCCAGCGCAGCGTCCCGGAGAACGCCAGCAGCGCGAACGGCGTGTACGTGCCGGCGATGAAGAGGAAGATCGTCGAGTGGTCGAGCCGCCGCGCCCAGACGCGGCGGGCCGCCGACTTGAACGGATAGCGGTGGTAGAAGGCGCTTGCTCCGAACATGGCTGCCAGAGCCATGACGTACACCCACGCGGCGAGCCGGGCACGTGTGCCGTCGGCGAGTGCGACGAGCACCACCCCGGCAACAACGGCGACGAAGAACGCCCACAGGTGAAACACTCCGCGCAGCCGTGGCTTGTCGAGCTTGTGCACCAGAGGGATTGTGCCTGTTGCTCCGGCCGAACGGCGGGAACGGCGCTTCAACGGGCAGTCCAACCGAGGTCGAGCGGTAGCGCCGCCCCTGTGAACCCCTGGCCGGCGGGGCCGAGCAGGAAGGCGACCACCTCCGCCACTTCGGCCGGTTCGAGCATCCGCTTCACGGCCTGCGGGGCGAGCAGCACCGTCTCCAGCACCTCCTCCTCCGGCACGCCGTACGCCTCTGCCTGAGCCGCGAGCTGCCCCTCGACGAGCGGTGTCCGCACGAACCCGGGGCAGAGGGCGACGGCGCTGATCCCGCAGTCGGCTCCTTCGAGCGCCAGCACCTTCACGAGCCCGACGACGCCGTGCTTGGCGGCCACGTAGCCGGCCTTGTACGGCGAGGCGACGAGCCCGTGGGCGGAGGCGATCGCGAGGAAGCGCCCGTCGCCCGAGCCCGAGAGCGCCCGCCAGGCGTACTTGGCGAGCAGGAAGGGGCTGGTCAGCATCACGGCGAGCAGCGCATCCCAGCGATCCTCGGGGAAGTCGGCGACCGGCGAGATGTGCTGGAAGCCGGCGCACGCGACGACTGCGTCGAGGCCGCCCAGACGCTCGAGCGCCTCGTCGACCGCGGCACGGTTTCCCTCGACGGTCGAGAGGTCGGCTGCGAGCTGGCGTGTCTCGAGATCCTCGGCGACGAGCCGGTCGACGCCGAGGACGTCCGCCCCATCGGCCAGCAGCCGCTCGGCGACGGCACGCCCGATGCCGCCCGTCGAGCCCGTCACGAGCACGCGCCGGCCCTTCATGCCCCACCTCCCAGCCCCATCGCCTCGAGTGTCGACTCACCGGCCTCGAGCCGCAGCTCCAACTCTCGCTCGTAGGCGAATCGCGCCTCGGCCGCCGCGAGCACCTCGTCCCGGCGGGCACGGGGCACGACGACGGCGCCGTCACCGTCGAGGACGACGACGTCGCCGGGCTCGACGGTGACGCCCCCGACGGTCACGCGCACGTCCATCTCACCCGGGATCTCCTTCGCGGCACCGGCCGCGCACACCGAGCGCGCCCAGACGGGCAGGCCCAGCGCGACGAGCTCGTCGACGTCGCGCACCGGGCCGTCCACGAGCAGCGCCGCCGCGCCACGCGCCTTCGCCTGCGACGCGAGGAGCCCGCCGACGAGCGCCACCCCGCACGACTCAGGTGTCGCCAGCACGACGACCTCGCCCGGCTGCACCGTCGCGAGCACGCGGTGCACCGCCAGGTTGTCGTTCACGCCGCACAGGGCGGTCCGAGCCGGCCCTGCTGCCCGGGCGCCGGGCACGATCCGGACGAGGGCGCCCGCCACGAGCCCCTCGCGTCCGGAGGCCTCGTAGATCGTCGCCACTCCGAGCTTCCGCAGGCGAATGTCGGTCATGCCGGTGCAGACCGCCTACCAGTCGCCGACGCTGCCGTCGGCGTAGAACACGCGCTGCACCAGCTCGGGCTCGAAGGGGTGCTTCGCGACGACGTCGAGGTCGATCTCGATCCCGAGCCCTGGCCGGTCGGTTGCCCGAGCAAGCATCCCCACGGGGTCGATCGGATGCGACTTGGACGCGACCTCCTCCCGCCAGGGCACGTCGGAGGTGACCGCCTCGCAGATGATGTAGGACGGGGTCGCGAGGCCGAGCTCGATCGAGGCCGCGGTCGAGACCGGGCCCTGCGGGTTGTGCGGCGCGAGCGCCACACGGTGAACCTCCGCGAGGGCCGCGATGCGGCGCACCTCAGTGAGCCCGCCGCAGTGGGTGATGTCCGGCTGGATCACGCTGCAGGCACCTTTCGTGAGGAGCTCGTTGAACGGCCCCGCGCCGATCAGCCGCTCGCCCGTCGCGATCGGCGTGCGCACCGACCGCTGGATCGCCGCGATGTCGTCTGGGCGCTCCGGCCAGCACGGCTCCTCGAACCAGTAAAGGTCGAACTGCTCCAGCGCCGAAGCGAACAGGTGCCCCATGCGCGGGCTCGGGCGGGCGTGGCAGTCGACCATGATGTCGATCCCGTCGCCGACCGCCTCACGCATCGCCGCAACGCACCGCTCCGCGTGGCGGATCGGCGCGAGCCCTTCGAGCGGCATCGTCGGCGGCACCGCCATCGACTTGAAGGCGGTGAAGCCCTGCTGCACCATCGCCGCCGCGAGCTCGCCGAAGCGCTGCGGCTCGTCGGCCTCGTAGAAGTCCTCCATCTTGCCGCCGCCGAGGTGCCCGTAAAGGCGCACGTGGTCGCGCACCGGCCCGCCCCAGAGCTTGTGGCACGGCACGCCGTGCACCTTCCCGAGGATGTCCCAGAGCGCGATGTCGATGCCGCTCATCGCCGTGCCGCGCACGATCCCGCTGCCGTGCCAGAAGTGCTGGCGGAACATCATCTGCCAGAGGTGCTCGATCCGCGTCGGGTCCTCGCCCACGATCAGGTCGGCCAGGTCCTCGACGGCCCCGACGATCGCGCGCGTGTGCCATTCGAGCGTCGCCTCCCCCCACCCGTGCAGGCCCGGCTCGTCCGTGAGCACCCGGACGAACACCCAGTTGCGCATGCGCGCGTTGCAGACGTGCGCCTCGACCGCGGTGATCTTCACGACCCACCCCGCAAGCCGTCGAGCAGGGCGACGCTCTCGTCGAGCAGGACTTCCATCCCACCACGGTCGACGTTCGTGTTCGTGATCCCGTACGCCCAGCGGTACCGGTCCTGGTCGAGGATCTCCTCCAGCGAGACGCCCTCGACGAGGTCGAGATCCTCGTCGGGCGCGAAGTAGCCCGCGTAGTCGTTCGTGTACCCGAGCGTCAGCGTCTCCGCGAACGGGCTGCGCGAGTGGAGCTCCGCGCCCGGCTGGTTGAACAGCTCGAACGGGTTTGCGACGATCGCGCCGTCGCCGATCGCGAGCGCCTGTAGCTCGGCCCTGACCGGAACGTCTGAGCGCTCGATCATGTCCTTGTAGAAGGCCAGCGCTGTCCGCTGGTACATCGGCGGGTACTGCTGGGCCGAGGTCACGGTGTGCACGGAGTCGTCCCACCGCTCCGGGAACTCGGGCTGCGGCAGCGCGTCGATGGCGGCGAGCCGCGCCTCGATCTCCTCGAGCGCGTACGGGTGGCGGCGGCGCGGCAGCTCGATCGTGGTCGACGCGGCGCCGAGCCGGACGTCGTCGGTCGTGTCGATCGCGCCCAGGGCGCTCGCGACGGCGGCGCCGACCGCCTGCCCGAGCTCGTCGCGCCGGGCGTACGAGTGCCGCGAGGCCTCCCAGTTGCCGAACCAGTAGTCCCAGCCCGCGACGTCGCCGCCGCAGCCGGAGAGGAAGAGGCATTCCGCGCCCGGCCGCGCCGCCTCCACCGACTCCCGTAGCGGCCCCGGAAAGTCCGCGTTCCAGAGCAACGTGTGGCCGCCGATCAGCGTCGGGTGGCACGCGAAGCTGGCGACGACCGCGAGCGGCGACCCGTCCGCTCGGTCGACCGCGATCACCCCGACCGTATCGTCCACCGGCCGCTCGGGCACGACGCGGTTGACCGTGATCCCGGGCGCGCGGCCTGAGGAGAAGCCGACATGCGCCGGCCGGCGGGCACGCCAGGCGGCGTAGACGACGCCAGCGACCGTCTCGGGCAGCAGCTCGACGTAGCCGGCGAACGCGGGGGCATCCCTCAGGCCGGCGACGCTCGAGCCGCGGGAGAGACTCGGGGCGCTGTGGTTGTGGGCCGCATTCACCATCACCGCGCGCGGCGGGATCCCGGTCAGCGCCTCGACCCGTTCACGCACCGCAGCGGTCAGCTCCGCCCCCGCGAACACGAGGTCGACCGCCACGATCGCGATGGTCACCTCGCCGTCGTCGAGCACGAGCGCCTGCGCCACGAGGGGGTCGTGGATCCCCTCGGCGAGGCCCGTGCGGGCAGCCCAGCAGCCGTGCGGCAAGCCGCAGGGCGGGGTGATGTCGGCGCGCGCGACGCCTGCTCTCAGCTCGGTCACCGGTGCTCCTTCCCTCTCATGTGCGTCTCGTCAGCTCGTCGTACGTCTCCGGGCGCCGCTTGCGCAGCGGGAAGGACGGTGCCTCACGCACGCGCGCGAGCAGACCGGGATCGAGCTCCGCCGCCACGAAGGAGCTCGCAAGACCGGGGTCGGAGCGCGCGACCATCGATCCGTCCGGGGCGAGGACGTAAGCGCCGCCGACGTGCGTGCTGTGCCCGTCGTATCCGACCTGGTCGGAGAAGACGGCGTAGACGCCGTTGTCGCGCGCCAGGACGTCGTGCAAGCGCGGTGGCTGTGGTCGCTCGGCGAGGAGCGCCGCCTGTGCGGCGAGCAGCTCGTCGGCGGGCGCCTCGCGCCCGCGCCCGTCGAAGGTGTGCGAGCCGTCGGCCGCCTCGAGCGTGCGGTTCGCGTGCGGCAGCAGGACGAGCTCGGCCCCGAGCAGTGCGAGGATGCGCCAGCTCTCGAAGAAGTCGCTGTCGTGGCAGATCGCAGTCCCCACCCGGCAGAAGCCGAGGTCGAACACGGACCAGTCGTAGGCCTGGCGGAAGCGGAAGAACTCGTCGAGCGACGCGTGGACCTTCCGCTGCAGCCCGATCAGCCCGTCCGGGCCGACGAGCGCCGAGGTGTTGTAGTGGGTGCCGCGGTGCAGCTCGCAGAACCCGTAGGAGACGACGATCCCGCAGGCGCGCGCCTGCCCGTGGATCGCCTCGAAAATGGAGCCGTCGTGCCGCTCGGCACCGCGCGTGACCGCTTCGCTGCCGTTGTGGCCGGTGACGGAGAGCTCGGGGAAGACGACGAGGTCGCAGCCCTCGGCGGCGGCCTCGGCGATCAGCCGGAGGTGCGTGGCGAGGTTGTGCTCGACGTCCTCGTGGCGGACGTCGACCTGCGTGGCCGCGACCCGGCAGCGCTCCACGGTCAGTCTCGCCCCGCCGTCGCGGCGAGCCCGGAGACGAGCGCCGCGCTCTCGACGACCAGCCGGTCGACCTCGCCGCGATCGACCTCGGACGTCGTGATCCCGTAGGCCCAGCGGTACAGCTCCTGGTCGAGCACGTCGGCGAGCGGGACGTCGTCGACGAGGTCCAGGTCGGCGCTCGCGGGGAGGTACCCCGCCTGGCCGTTGCTGTAGCCGAGCACGAACGTCGTGTCGAACGGGCTGGCGGCACCGATCGCGCGGGCGGGCTCGGTGAAGAGCTCGAACGGGCTCGCGACCAGGGCCGCACCACCGACCGAGAGCGCCTGCAGCTCGACGGTCACGGGCTCTGCTGCGCGCGCCAGGATGTCCGCATACGTGTCGAGCGCGAACTGGCGGTAATAGCGCGGGAAGTCCAGCGCCGACGTCGCCATGTGGAGGTCGTCGGCCCACCGCTCGCCCACCGTCGGCTCCGGCTCCGCCTCGACGTCCGCGCGGAGCGCGTCGAGCTCACCGGCCCGGTACGGGATGCGTCGACGACGCAGGGCGAGCCGGCTGGCCGCCGTACCGATGCGTGCGTCGGCCACCGTCTCGATCGCGGGGAGCGCCGCAAGAGCTGCCGCGCCGATCGCGGCACCGAGCTCGTCGCGCGCCTCGAAGGTCTGCGCTCGCGCGTCTCGGTTGCCGAACCAGTGGTCGAAAGGCGCCACGTCACCGCTGCAGCCCTGCAGGAACAGGCATTCGGCCCCGGGCACGCCGCGCTGCACGGTCGCCCGCAAAGGGCCCGGGAAGTCGGCGTTCCAGAGCAGCGTGTGCCCCCCGATCGCCGTGGCGTGGCAGGCGAAGCCGACCACGACCGCGATCGGCGCGCCGCCGGCGTCGTCGACGCGCAGCACGGGCACCGTGTCGTCGACAGGGCGCTCGGGCCCGACGCGGTTCACAGTCACCCCGCTCGCCCGTCCCGCTCCCCAGCCGACGCGGGCCGGGCGTCGCTCGCGCCAGGCGGCGTAGACCGCCCCGGCGAGCAACTCCCGCAGCAGCGCGGCGTAGGCCGCGAAGTCCGACTCGCCCCGCATCGCGGCGCTCGCCGACCCGGGGACGAGCGCGGGGGCGCTGTGGTTGTGGGAGGCGTTGACGAGCACGGCCTCCGGGCGGATGCCGGTGAGCGCGTGCACCCGGCGCCGCAGCTCGGCCGTGAGCACGGCATCGACGGTGACGAGGTCGACCGCGACGATGGCGAGCGCAGCCGGCCCGTCCACGATCACGAGCGCCTGCCCGATCAGAGGGTCGTGGGCTCCCTCGGCGAGCCCCGTGCGCAGTCTCCAACACCCGTGCGGGAGGCCGTTCGGCGGGGTCACATCGACCCGGGCGACGCCCGCGCTGAGGCTCACTCGAGCTCCGACCGGTCGGCCTCGCGCGCGACGACGACGACGTTGTCGCCCTGGGCGGTGGTCGCGATCGCGCGCACGACGCACACCGTCCCTGCCGTCTTGCTGAGAATCACCTCGGGCTCGCGGTCCGGGCGCTCGAGGAAGTGAATCCGGCCGACCGGCTCGTCGACGTCGACCCTCTGACCCAGGTCGACCAGCGTCTCGAACAGGCCCGACTCGGGCGCGAGCAGGTAGTTGTCCAGCTCGGTCGCCATGAGGAGCACCTGCTCGGGCAGCCCGAGCGCGGCGCGGCTGACGGCCTCTCCCTCGATCACGCCGAAGCGGCGCAGCACGTTCCTGAGACCGCTCGCGGCCACGCGGTGGATCTCGGCGGTGACGTGGCCGCCGCCGCCGAGCTCCGTCGAGACGACGATCTTGCCCTGGCGCTCCGCCTCGCCGACGAGCAGCCCGGTGCCGGCGATGTCGATGTAGACGCAGCACCAGTCGGTGTTCCAGTGGAGCATCCCGTCCACCATCTGCCGGCGCTGCGCCGGGTCGTCCACCCAGTGCATCTCAGACCACGGCAGGCAGAGGCCGGTGCGGCCGCCGCTGTGCATGTCGACGACGATGTCCGAGCGCGGGAAGAGCTCGGTCGAGAGGAAGTGCGCGAGCTGCTCGTCGGCGGGCCCGGTGGGGGAACCGGGGAACGAGCGGTTCATGTTCGCCCCGGACGGCCAGAGGCGGGTGTAGGCGAGCGAGGCGTCGATCGACACGCACGGGATCACGATCACCCGGCCGCGCACCTGCTCCGGCTGGAGCTCGCGCGCCAGGTTGATCGCGGCGACCTGGCCCTCCGGCTCGTCGCCGTGCACGCCCCCGAGCACGAGGGCCGTCGGGCCGTCGCCGTTCGCCACCGAGACGATCGGGACGTACTGGTTCGACCACCCGCTCGAGTTCGACGACCGAGGGACCTGCAGCCTGCCGAACTGCTTCCCGGAGGCCTCGAGATCGAGCGTGCAGAGGATCGGGGAGTCGCTCATCGTCGCGACGGGCATCCTAGAGGATTGTTGACAATTTCGCTATAGTCGACAATCCTGGCAGCCGGGTCGCGGCCCGCCCTTCCCTCGTGCCACCCGGGGAAACGGCGCCGCAGCCTCACCTGAGCCCCGGCGGGAAGTCCGGCTGGGGCCCTCTAGGCTGCCTGGATCGCCAGCCCGGTCTCGAGGTCGAAGAAATGGAGGCGCTCGGTCGCGACGACGATCTCGATCGACTGCCCGACACGCGCCTGTGAACGGATGTCGAAGCGGCCGACGATCGGGGCCCGCCGTCGCGCGGCCTCCTCCCGGAGGTCCGCGGCGGTCGCGTCGTCGATGTCCGCCGCCACCTCCATCACCTCGGCCGTGACGACCGGGTCGGCCTCGATCTCGACGAACGCCAGCAGGTCGGAGCCGAGCAGCTCCGTCGTGAAGACCTCGCCTCGCAGGCGCCGTTCCTCGGGGGCGTCCGTGGCGATGGCGGCATCCTGGACGTGCTCCGAGCGGAAGCCGACGGCCAACGTCCGGCCGACGTGCTCCTCGAGCGCGCGACGCGCCGGGACGCTGTCGGGCACCGAGAGCCGCTGCCCACCGATCAGGCAGGTGAGCCCGCCCTCGCCACGCTCGAGCCGCGCCTGCACGAAGTTCATCGACGGGCTTCCCATGAAGCTAGCCACGAAGAGGTTCTTCGGGTTCTCGTACAGGCGCTGAGGCACATCGACCTGCTGCAGCTGGCCCTTCCGCAGCACGACGACGCGATCGCCCATCGTCATCGCCTCGACCTGGTCGTGGGTGACGTAGATCGTGGTCGCGCCGATCTCGCCCTGGATGCGGGCGATCTCCGACCGCATCTGCACGCGGAGCTTCGCGTCGAGGTTCGAGAGCGGCTCGTCCATCAAGAGCACGCGCGGATTCCTGACGATCGCGCGGCCCATCGCGACCCGCTGCCGCTGCCCGCCGGAGAGCGCCCTCGGCCGGCGGTCGAGGAGCTCGGTGAGCCGCAGCACGCCCGCGATCTCCTTGACGCGCTCCTCTACCTGCGTCTTGGGCACCTTCCGCATTCGCAGCCCGAAGGCGATGTTGTCCGCCACGGACATGTGCGGATAGAGGGCGTAGTTCTGGAAAACCATCGCGATGTCGCGCTCACGGGGAAGCACGTCGTTCGCGACGGTGTCGCCGATGCGGATCACACCCTCGGTCACGTCCTCGAGGCCGGCGACCATGCGGAGCGCCGTCGTCTTGCCGCAGCCCGACGGGCCGACGAAGACCATGAACTCACCGTCCCGCACCTCGAGGTCGAGCCCGTCGACGGCCCGCGTGCCGTCAGCGAAGACCTTGCCCACACCCTCGAAGGTCACGGACGCCATCGTCGCCTCCGGCGGTGGTGCGCAACGCTCGGAATGTCGACAATCCGGCGATGGTTGACAATCTGCGCCAAGGCGGCTTAGTCTAGCCCTCTGTCGAGCGGAGGTGCAAACCACCTGGCCCATGCGATTGGAGCGCACCCATCGAGTCGACCGGCCACTCGGGCACGGTAGGGGCCGGGCGACCAGACGACGACACGGCGGCAGCAACGAGCCTGCCGGCCAAGCGTCCCCCATCGAGGAGGAGGGAAGAGAGCATGACGCACGATCCTGGCACGGGGCAGGTCGAGCCCGGGAGCACGCGTGACGCGGACGGCATGGCCGAGCTCTTCGAGCGACGCCTCACGCGCCGCAGCGCGGTTCGCGGGCTCGTCGCCGCGGGCGCCGCCGGCAGCCTCATGGGCGCGGCGCCGGCGTTTGCCCGCAGCACCGCCCGAAAACGAAAGACGGCCACCACGATCACGATGTGGGGCAACCATCCCGAGTGGAAGCCGGTGCTCGATCGTCTGATCGCCGCTTTCGAGAAGACCCACCCCGACATCAACGTCGAGCTCAGCTACAAGCCGGGCCCCCAGTACACCGCGGCCCTCAACACCGCGCTCGCCGGCGGCGCCGCTCCCGACGTGATCGGCTGGATCGAGGGCGACGCCATCCGCGTCGGCGCAAAGGCCAAGCAGATCGACGCGCTCGACGGGAAGATCCCCGTCGCCAAGCTGATCCCCGCGGCGCGCGCCCAGGTCGCCTTCAACGGTCACGTGTACGGATCCCCGCTGGCCGCCTACACGGTCGGCATCTTCTACCAGCGCCCGATCTTCAAGAAGTACGGGCTCAAGCCGCCGACCAACTGGGCCCAGCTGATGGCGGTGACGAAAAAGCTGGCGGCGGAGGGCGTGACCCCCTGGTCGATGCCGGCCAAGGACATGATCATCCCGTACTTCTTCTACATCATGGCCGCCTCGTCGATCCTCGGCCAGGACGGGTACAGGGGCCTACGCCGCGGGACGCGCAAGGTCACCGAGCCTCAGGTCCTGAAGGCTGCACAGCTGATGATCGACCTGCAGGAGTACTACAACAAGGGCTTCCAGGCCGTCTCGTACGCGGAGGGGAAGGCGCTCTTCGCGCAGGGGCGGGCCGCCATGCTGATCGGAGGCTCGGCCGACTACACCGGCTACAAGCAGGTGAACCCGAAGGTCGATGTCGGCGTCTTCGGCTTCCCTTCCCCCAGCGGCAACCGCCACGTGACCGTGACCGGCATGGAGCTGCTCTACACGGTGAACGCGAAGTCGAGCCACAAGCCCGAGGCGACCACGCTCGTGGCATGGCTCTCGTCGAAGGGTGCGCAGCAGGTGGTCGCCAACGAGCTTGCCCGCCCGATCGCCGTCGGCGCCGTGCCGAGCGCCTCGAACCGGGTCGGCCGCGAGATGGTGCTGGCGGGCGCACCGGACATCCCGGTCTGGTACTCGCAGCCCGAGACCGGAGGCACGTTCGGCGCCATCACGAGCGCCGGCGGGATCTTCACAGGCGATCTCGACGCCGCCGGGTTCGCCCAGAAGGTGCAGGCAAGCATCAAGCCCAACCCCAAGGCCTAGCGGCCGTTGGCGCCGACCACTGCAGCTGCTTCGACGGCGCCGCGGGGCCGGCGGATCGTGAAGGCGATCCGCCGGCCCCGGCCTCAGGTCTGGTTCCTGCTCCCCGCCGCCGCCCTCTACGGGGCGTTCTTCATCCTCCCCACGCTCGCGTCGTACTGGCTTGCGCTGTACGACTGGAGCGGTCTCGGGCCGATCGGCAGCTTCATCGGCCTCGGGAACTTCAAGCGCGTCTTCCAGGACGCGGAGTTCCGCAGCGCCGCCCTCCACAACGTGTGGATCTTCCTCGCTCTCGCGCTGATGACGAACACGCTGACGCTCTTCCTCGCGATCCTGCTCGACCGCAAGTCGTGGCTGCGCGGCCCCTACCGGGCGATCATCTTCCTTCCCTACGTGCTCTCGCCGGTCGTCACCGGCTTCATCTTCGAGATCCTCCTGAGCCCCAACATCGGCGTCGTCAACCCCGGGCTCGAGGCAGTCGGGCTCGGCTCGCTCCAGCACGAGTGGCTCGCCGACCCGAGCACCGCGCTGTGGGCGATCGTGATCGCGCTGGCCTGGCAGTGGAACGCGCTGGCCACGGTGATCTTCATGGCGGGCCTGCAGAACGTCCCTCCAGAGATGAAGGAGGCTGCGGTCACGGACGGTGCGACGACCTGGAAGGTGTTCCGCCACGTCACGCTGCCGTACCTGGCCCCGGCGTTCACCGTCGTGAACGTGCTGCTCGCGATCTTCGCCTTCCGCGCTTTCGACCTGGTCTACGTGATCGGCGGCGCGATCGGCGCGCCCAACGGAGCGACGCTCGTGATGGGCACGGTGATCTACGGCAACGCTTTCGGGAAGGGCTCCTACGTCGATACCACCCGCATGAGCTACGCGATGGCGGAGGGAATCGTCCTCTTCCTCGTCCTCGGCATCATCGCCGCCATCCTCCTCGTCTACCTGGCCCGCCGTGAGCGCCGCGTCTACTAGCGCCTACCGAGCCCGGCGGAGGCGGCGGAGGCTCTTCGCCTGGCTCGCCTCGCACATCGTCCTGATCGTCGCATGCGCCGTCGTGATCGCGCCGATCTACTTCCTCGTGCTCGGTTCGTTCAAGTCCGTCGAGGAGTTCTTCGCCGCTCCGTTCGGGTTGCCGGCGCACTTTGGCCTCGACAACTACCGGCGCGCCTGGACCGAGGCCTCCATCTCCACCACGATCAGGAACAGCGCGATCGTGACGTTCTGCTCCGTGGTGGTCAGCACCGTCGTGTCGTGCCTGGCGAGCTACTCGATCGCCCGCCTGCCGCTCCGTGGCTCGCTGTTCTGGCGGCTGCTGTTCGTCGGCGGCCTGATCGTGCCGGTGCAGCTGATCATGGTGGCGATCTTCATCATCATGCGCTGGATCGGCCTGCTGGGCACGCTCGGCTCGCTGATTCTCGTGTACTCGACCTTCGGGATCCCGCTCGGGGTGCTCGTGCTCGTGGGGTTCTTCCAGGCGCTTCCGAAGGAGCTGACCGAAGCGGCGACGCTCGACGGGGCCACGGACTTCCAGACCTTCATGCGCATCGTGATGCCGCTCTCGCTGGCGCCGATCCTGACCGTCGTGATCCTCAACGGCGTCTGGATGTGGAACGACTTCTTCATCCCCCTCGTCCTCTCGACGAGACCGAACGTCGAGACGTTGCCCCTCGGGATCCTCAACTTCTTCGGCGTCTACTCGACCGAGTGGGGCCTCATCTTCGCGAGCGTCGTGCTCTCCGCCCTGCCCGTGGTCGCGCTCTACCTCCTCATGACCCGGCGCTTCATCGCCGGGATGACCGCCGGGAGCGTGAAGGGATGATTCCTCCGGCATGAGGATCGCCGCGATCGAGACGCTCGTCGTCGACGGCGGCATGCGCAACTGGGTGTTCGTGCAGGTGCGCACCGACGAGGGCATCGCCGGGCTGGGCGAGGCGACGCTGGAAGGCAAGGCCGAGACGATGGTCGCCGCGGTCGGCGAGCTGGCCCGCCTCGTGCAGGGCGAGGACCCACGCCGGATCCAGCATCTCTGGCAGGCCATGTACCGGCACTCCTTCTGGCGTGGCGGCCCGGTGATCATGTCGGCGATCAGCGGCATCGAGCAGGCGCTCTGGGACATCACGGGGAAGGCGGCCGGGGTGCCCGTGTACGCGTTGCTCGGCGGCGCCTGCCGCGACCGGATCCGCCTCTACGCGAACGGCCCCAGAGGCACCAGCCCCGACGAGTACGCGGAGAGCGCCCGCCGGATCGCCGAGGACGGTTTCACAGCGCTGAAGGTGGCGCCGCTCGAGCCCACCCTGCACGTCGACTCCTCCGTCACCGTGCGCCGTGCCGCAGCGGTCGTGGCGGCGATCAGGGACGCCGTCGGCCCCGACGTGGCGATCGGCGTCGACGTGCACGGCCGCCTCTCGCCCGCGATGTCGATCCGGCTCGCCCGCGAGCTCGAGCCGCTCGACATCTGGTTCCTCGAGGAG
>Ga0209798_10001375_pt1 | contig 14656 bp, 7 predicted proteins | sample DOMMetBare3Fresh_FD_187475 | JGI IMG/M metagenome (GOLD analysis project Ga0209798, IMG submission 187475) | Wetland sediment microbial communities from St. Louis River estuary, USA, under dissolved organic matter induced mercury methylation -... | ecosystem: Environmental > Aquatic > Freshwater...
GAAGACCCGCGCCAGCGCACGCTGTTCAAGAACATCATGGTGCTGGGCGCGCTGTCGGTGCTGATGGAGATGGACGCCACCGTCATCGAAGGCCTGTTCAGCGAACAGTACAAGGGCAAGGAGCGGCTGCTCGAATCGAACGTTCGCGCACTGCACGCCGGCCGCAGTTTCGCCACCGACCACCTGAAGCCGCCGATCGGCCTGCGCGTGAGGCGCGCCGACAAGGTGGGTGACCGCATCTTCGTCGACGGCAACGCGGCGACCGCGCTCGGTGCCGTCTACGGCGGCGCGACGGTGTGCGCCTGGTATCCGATCACGCCGTCGTCGTCGGTGGCCGAGGCCTTCGACAAGTACTGCCGCAAGTACCGCGTCGATCCGGCCACCGGCGAAAACCGCTTCGCGATCATCCAGGCCGAGGACGAGATTGCCTCGATCGGCATCGTCACCGGCGCCGGCTGGAACGGCGCGCGGGCCTTCACGGCCACCTCCGGCCCCGGCGTGTCGCTGATGACGGAGTTCATCGGGCTGGCGTACTTTGCCGAGATCCCGATGACGATCGTCAACGTGCAGCGCGGCGGCCCGTCCACCGGCATGCCCACGCGCACGCAGCAGGCCGACCTGATCAGCAGCGCCTATGCGTCACACGGCGACACCAAGCACGTGATGCTGCTGCCGCAGGATCCGGCCGAGTGCTTCGAGCATGCCGCCGCGGCGCTCGACCTGGCGGATCGACTGCAGACGCCGGTGTTCGTGATGACCGATCTGGACATCGGCATGAACCAGCGGCTGTGCGACCCGTTCGCCTGGGATGACGAACGCCGCTACGACCGCGGCAAGGTGATGACCGCCGCGCAGCTCGAGGCCGGCCAGGACTTCGGCCGCTACAAGGACGTCGACGGTGACGGCATACCGTGGCGCACCTACCCGGGCACGCACCCGACGATGGGCGCGTACTTCACCCGCGGCACCACGCGCGACGCGTACGCGCGCTATTCGGAGGCCGGGCCCGACTACCTGTACAACGTGCAGCGGCTGCTGCAGAAGTTCGCCACCGCGGCCAACCTGGTGCCGCAGCCGATGGTGCGCGCGGCGGCCAGGAAGACCCGGCTCGGCGTCATCTACTTCGGTTCCACCTCGCCATCGATGGACGAGGCGCTGGTGGCGCTGGCCAAGGAAGGCATCCACCTCGACGCGATGCGGCTGCGCGCATTTCCCTTCGCGGCCAGCGTGAACGAGTTCATCGCCGCCCACGACCATGTGTTCGTGGTCGAGCAGAACCGCGATGCCCAGATGCGCACGCTGCTGATCAACGAGCTCGAGATCGACCCGGCCTGGCTGATCGCCGTCCTGCACTTCGACGGCACGCCGATCACCGCGCGCTACATCACCGGGGCCATCACCAAACATGTCCACGCGCTGGCCGTCGCGCCGCGCCGCGAGAGAGTATGAAGCCCCCACGCTCACGTTCGTTCGCTGCCCCCAGGGACCCGAAGGGGCCCCTTCGTGGCCCATCGGGCCCGGGTCTCCCTTGGAGTGGCCCGGCGGGAGACCCGCAATGACCTACATCGCCAAGCCCCGACTGCATCACCCGACGCTGACGCCCAACAAGGTCGGGTACACGCGGCGCGACTACGAAGGCAAGGTGTCCACGCTGTGCGCGGGCTGCGGGCACGATTCCATCTCGGCCGCGATCGTGCAGGCCTGCTGGGAGCTCGACGTCGAGCCGCACCGCGTGGCCAAGCTGTCGGGCATCGGTTGCAGCTCCAAGACACCGGACTACTTTCTCGGCGCCAGCCACGGCTTCAACACCGTGCACGGCCGCATGCCCAGCGTGCTCACCGGCGCCAACCTGGCCAATCGCGAGCTGCTGTACCTGGGCGTCTCGGGCGACGGGGACTCGGCGTCGATCGGCCTGGGCCAGTTCGCCCACGCGATGCGCCGCGGCGTGCGCATGGTCTACATCGTCGAGAACAATGGCGTCTACGGCCTGACGAAGGGGCAGTTCTCGGCCACCGCCGACCGCGGCAGCAAGAGCAAGAAGGGCGCCACCAACGCCGAGAACCCGGTGGATCTGATCGGCATCGCGCTGCAGCTCGGCGCCACCTACGTCGGCCGCGGGTTTTCGGGCGACAAGGAGCAGCTGGTGCCGTTGATCAAGGGCGCCATCAACCACGGCGGCGCCGCGTTCCTGGACATCATCAGCCCCTGCGTGGCGTTCAACAACCATGCCGGCAGCACACGCAGCTACGACTACGTGCGCGAACACAACGAGGCGGTGAGCCGCATCGACTTCATCGACCTGGCGCCGGAAGTGAAGGCGCAGCCGGCGCCCGGCGAGACCATCGATCTGCCTCAGGCCGATGGCACGCTGATGCGCCTGCGCAAGCTGCACGCCGACTACGACCCCACCGACCGCATCGGCGCCATGACCCATGTCGGGGCGCACCAGGCGCGCGGCGAAGTGCTCACCGGGCTGATCTATGTCGATCCGCAGGCGCAGGACCTGCACGCGGCGCTTCACACCCCGAAGACTGCGCTCAATGCCCTAGGCGAAACGTCGCTGTGCCCGGGGTCGGCCATGCTGGCGAAGATCAACGCGTCGATGCGTTAGCGCGCGGCGCCGCGGCGTCCAATGTGAACGTCAGGCGCTGCGGCGCCACAGCAGCATGATGGCCGCCAGGTCGATCAGGACGAACAGCGCCAGGCTCCAGAACTCGTACGGCACGCCGACCAGCGTCACTTTCGCGTCGGCGCACGAGGCAGTGGCCGCGAACACGTCGGGGAGCAGCGCGTCGAGGCCTGCGCCCGACAGGATGCGATCGGCCAGCGTCAGGTTGCACGAGGCCGATGCCGCCGCCACGAAGTGCTGCCACAGTGCGGCCATCGCGCCCAACCCGGCGAGCACGCTGATCGCAAGCGCGCTCGTCCACAGTCCGACTGGAGAAGCAAACAGCCAACCCACTGCGGCGGCGAGCGCGATCAGCGCGAACACCAGCCGCTGCAGCACACACCAGGGGCACGGCCGCATGTCGAACAAGTGTTGCGACACCAGCGCGACGCCCACCGCGCCGAGGGCAACCGCGAACACCAGCGCCAGCCCCGGGCGCCGGCTGTCGGACACCGTCATGGCGATTCGGCGATCAGCTCGATCTCGACGCAGGCGCCCATCGGAATCTGCGCCACGCCGAAGGCCGAGCGTGCGTGCGCGCCGGCGGCGCCGAAGACCTCGCCGAGGAGCTCGGAACACCCGTTGATCACCAGGTGCTGTTCGGTGAAGGCCGGTGTGCTGTTCACCAGGCCGAGCAGCTTGACGATGCGCGTCACGCGATTGAGGTCGCCGACCGCGGCATGCAGCGTCCCCAGCAGGTCGATGGCCACCGCACGCGCGGCGGCCTTGCCCTCGGCGGTGTCGATGCCCGCGCCGAGTTGACCGACCCAGGGCTTGCCGTCGCGCTTGGCGATGTGGCCGGACACGAACACCAGCGCGCCGGTGCGCACGAACGGCACGTAGGCCGCGGCGGGCACGGCCACGGGCGGAAGCTTGATGCCAAGCTGGTCGAGGCGGGCGTAGATCGACATGGGCCGTTCCGGTGGTCACTGTGAGAGGGTCGGCATCCTACACTGCCACGATGCTGGGCTCGCGCTTGGATCCGGGCTGGCGTTGGTCCGCCTGCACGCTGGGCTGGCTGGGCGGTGTGGCTGCCCAGTTGCAGCAGCCGGCGTTGTGGCCGTTTCCGGTCTATCTCGCGCTGGTCGTCGTCGGCGCCGTGCTGTTGCCGATCGTGGCCGTCATGCTGCCGCGTGCGCGGGTGGCCTTGGCCGTTCTGGCGCTGACGCTGGTCGGCTTCGGCAGCACCGCCTGGCGCGCCCAGCAACGCCTGGACGACCGCTTGCTGCCGTCGCTGGAAGGCGTGGATCTGATCGTTGACGGCGTGGTCGACGCGATGCCGCAGGTGTCGCCGGACGGCACCCGCTTCCAGTTCGCCGTGGCAGCGGCGCGGCGCGCGGGCGAGCCGGTGACGCTGCCGCAACGGATCTCGCTGTCGTGGTATCGGGGCTGGTATGAGGACGCGCTGATCGCCGGACCGCAGGTCGACCTGCGCGCCGGCCAGCGCTGGCAACTGCCGGTGCGCCTGCGCCGGCCGCACGGCCCGTTCAACCCGCACGGCCACGACACCGAGCTGTGGATGTTCGAGCGCGAACTGGGTGCCAGCGGCTACGTCCGCGCGGCACCGGCGGGCCCCATGCCGCGACTGCTGGCGGCACAGGTCGGCCGCCCGATCGAGCGGCTGCGCCAGACGCTGCGCGATGCGGTGGTGCTGCGGGTCGACGATGCTCGGGTCGGCGGCGTGCTGGCCGCGCTGGCGGTCGGCGATCAGGCGGCCATCGAGCGCGGCGACTGGGATCTGTTTCGCCAGACCGGCGTCGCACACCTGATGAGCATCAGCGGCCTGCACGTGACGATGTTTGCCTGGCTGTCCGCGCTGGGGCTCGGCTGGCTGTGGCGGCGCAGCGAGCGTGCCTGCCTGCTGTTGCCGGCGCCGCTGGCGTCGCGCTGGCTCGGCCTGGGTGTCGCGGCGCTGTACGCGCTGATCGCCGGCTGGGGCGTGCCGGCGCAGCGCACGTTGCTGATGCTGGCCTGTGCCGTCGCGCTGCGCTCGGCGGGACTGAGGTGGCCATGGCCGATGACCCTGCTGGCGGCTGCGGCCACGGTGACCTTGCTCGACCCCTGGGCGCTGCTGCAGGCGGGGTTCTGGCTTTCGTTCGTGGCCGTGGCGCTGCTGCTGGCCAGCGAGCCGGCGGGCGGCTCGGGAGGAACGCCGCGGGGTCTGCGGGCCCGGTCGTCCGCGCTGTTGCGCTCGCAGGTCATCGCCACGCTGGGTCTCGCGCCGCTGTCGATGGTGTTCTTCCAGCAGGTATCGGTGGTCGGCTTCCTGGCCAACCTGGTGGCGATTCCATGGGTGACGCTGCTGGTCACGCCGCTGTCGCTGCTGGGCGCGTTGTGGCCACCGCTGTGGAGCCTGGCCGGCATGGCGATGTCGGCGCTGGTCTGGCTGCTGCAGGCGATGGCCGCCTGGCCGTGGGCCGTGTGGAGCGCAGCGGCAGCGCCGGGCTGGGCCGTCGCCGCAGGGTTGCTCGCGGCCATGGTGGGTCTGCTGCCGTTGCCCTGGCGCGTCCGCGCGTGGGCGCTCCCGCTGGCCTTGCCGCTGCTGTGGCCGGTGGTGCAAAGGCCACCACCGGGCGCGTTCGAGCTGACTGCGGTGGACATCGGCCAGGGCACGGCGGTGCTGGTGCGCACCCGTCATTACCTACTGGTCTACGACACCGGGCCGGCCTATGCGCGCGATGGCGACGCCGGCGCGCGCATCGTGCTGCCGCTGCTGCGCGCACGCGGCGAACAGCGCGTCGACCTGCTGATGCTGAGCCATCGCGACAGCGACCACGTCGGCGGCGCGGCCTCGCTGCAGTCGGCGCTGCCGGTGGCGCAGTGGAGCAGTTCGCTCGAGCAGTCGCACCCGTTGCGCGCACTGGCGCGCGAGCATCGGCGCTGCGATGCCGGCCAAAGCTGGCGATGGGACGGCGTGCGCTTCGACGTGCTGCACCCCGATGCGGCCGATCACGCGCGCGAGCGCAAGCCCAATGCGCTGTCGTGCGTGGTGCGCGTCGAGGGAGCCGACGGTGCCAGCGCGCTGCTCACCGGCGACATCGAGGCCGCACAGGAGCAGGCGCTGGCCGAACGGCATGCCACGCGGCTGGCCAGCCAGGTGCTGATCGTGCCGCACCATGGCAGCCGCACCTCGTCGACCGAGGCCTTCATCGACGCCGTGCAGCCGCGCGTGGCCGTGGTCCAGGCGGCTTACCGCAGTCGTTTCGGCCACCCGAACGCCGAGGTGCTTTCCAGGTATCGGGCGCGCGGCATCGAGATGGTGCGCAGCGACCGTTGTGGTGCATGGATCTGGCGCGACGGTACCGGCACGTGCACCCGGGACGTGCAGCGACGATACTGGCACTGGAGTGCGAACCCGGCTGGTGCAGATGTTGCTACGGCCTTGCGAGGCGGAGACCCCGAGCGATGAGGAGACGGTTCGACGAGATGTACGGCGCCGGCGATGCGCCTCGAAGCCATTACGGCAGTTATGCCCGCTGGCTCGCGCAGCAGAGCCTGGCCACGATGCGCGCGCGCCGCGAGGAGGCCGAGCTGATCTTCCGGCGGGTCGGCATCACCTTCGCCGTCTACGGTGCCAAGGACGAGAACGGCGCCGGCACCGAGCGGCTGATCCCGTTCGACCTGATCCCGCGCATCATCCCCAAGCACGAGTGGGACTGGATGCGCAAGGGCCTGCAGCAGCGCGTCAGCGCGCTGAACCGCTTCATCCACGACGTCTACCACGGCCAGGAGATCCTCAAGGCGGGCGTCGTTCCCGCCGACGAGGTGCTGCGCAATGCGCAGTACCGGCCCGAGATGGCCGGCGTCACCGTGCCGGGCGACGTCTACTCGCACATCGCCGGCATCGACATCGTGCGCGCGGCGCAGGCCGACGGCAGCGGCACCTACTACGTGCTGGAGGACAACCTGCGCGTGCCCAGCGGCGTGAGCTACATGCTCGAGAACCGCAAGATGATGATGCGGCTGTTCCCCGATCTCTTCGCCGCCAACCGCGTCGAGCCGGTGGCGCATTACCCCGACCTGCTGCTCGACACGCTGCGCGCCGTGGCCCCGGCTGCGGTGAACGAACCCATCGTCGTCCTGCTCACCCCCGGCATGTACAACAGCGCCTACTTCGAGCATGCCTTCCTCGCCCAGCAGATGGGCGTGGAGCTTGTCGAGGGGCAGGACCTGTTCGTCAGGGACGGTTTCGCCTACATGCGCACAACGCAAGGCCCGCGTCGCGTGGACGTGATCTACCGCCGCGTCGACGACGATTTCCTGGACCCGCAGGCCTTCCGACCCGACAGCACGCTGGGCTGCGCCGGGCTGCTCGACGTCTACCGTCGCGGCAACATCACGCTGGCCAACGCCATCGGCACCGGCGTCGCCGACGACAAGTCGATCTACCCCTACGTGCCGAAGATGGTGGAGTTCTACCTCGGCGAGAAGCCGATTCTGGAGAACGTCCCGACCTACCGCTGCCGCGAGCCGGCGGATCTGAGCTATGTGCTCGACCATCTGGCCGAACTGGTGGTCAAGGAGGTGCATGGTGCCGGCGGCTACGGCATGCTGGTGGGACCGGCGTCGAGCAAGGCCGAAGTGGAGGCGTTTCGCGCCCATCTGATCGACAAGCCGACGAACTACATCGCGCAGCCGACGCTGGCGCTGTCGACCTGCCCGACCTATGTGGAGGCCGGCATCGCGCCGCGCCACATCGACCTGCGGCCGTTCGTGCTGTCGGGCAAGTCGGTGCAGATGGTGCCCGGCGGGCTGACGCGCGTGGCCCTGAAGGAGGGCTCGCTGGTCGTCAACTCGTCGCAGGGCGGGGGCACCAAGGACACCTGGGTGCTGGAGATATGACATGACCCACCCCCGGAGCGGCCTGCGGCCGCCCCCCCCTCGAGGGGGCGACACCAGCGGCCCGGCAGAGCCGGATCCGCGGTGTTCGCTTGGAGTGCCTTTCCTGGCCACGCGCCGCGGCGTCGCGGCGTCCACGGACTACGGAGCTTAGCGATGCTGTCCAGGACCGCCGATCACCTGTTCTGGATGTCGCGCTACATGGAGCGGGCCGAGAACACCGCGCGCATGCTCGATGTGAACTACCAGACCTCGCTGCTGCCGCAGTCGGCCGAGCGCGCGGTGCAGGGCTGGCGCGGCATGCTGGGCATCAGCGAGCTCACCGAGGCCTACGAGCAGCGCCACGGCAAGATCGAGCCGCGGCGGGTGATGAACTTCATGGTCGGCGACGAGACGCATGCGTCGAGCATCGTGTCGTGCCTAAAGGCGGCGCGCGAGAACGCCCGCGCGGTGCGCGGCACGATCACCACCGAGCTGTGGGAGACCACCAACCAGACCTGGCTCGAATTCAACCGCATGCTGCGCGAGCAGCACTTCGAGCGCGACCCGGGCACGGTGTTCGAATGGGTGAAATTCCGCTCGCACCTGTCGCGTGGCGTCACGGTGGGCACGATGCTGCACGACGAGTCGCTGAACTTCATCCGCATCGGCACCTTCCTGGAGCGCGCCGACAACACCGCGCGCCTGCTCGACGTGAAGTTCCACGCGCTGGCCGGCGACTACTTCGGCCGCCATCAGGCCGACGATCCGCCGGAGATCGACTTCTATCACTGGTCGGCGATCCTGCGCTCGGTGTCGGGCTTCGAGATCTACCGCAAGGTCTATCGCAACGTGATCGTGCCGGAGCGCGTGGCCGAACTGCTGATCCTGCGGCCGGACATGCCGCGCTCGCTGGCCAGCTGCATGAACGGCGTGGTCGACAACCTGCGCCTGGTAGCCAACGAACAAAGCGGCGAGACGCAGCGCCGCGCCGGCCGACTGCGCTCGGACCTGCAGTTCGGGCGCATCGACGAAATCCTGGCCACCGGATTGCATGCCTACCTGACGCAGTTTCTTGATCGTGTGAACGACATCGGCGCCGGCATCAGCCGCGACTTCCTGGTGCCGGCATGAGCGGCGGGCCGAGCGCATGAGCATTCACGTCGCGCTGAACCACGTCACGCACTACCGCTACGACCGCCGGGTCGGCCTGTCGCCGCAGATCGTTCGCCTGCGTCCGGCGCCGCATTGCCGCACCAAGATCCTGAGCTATTCGCTGCGCATCGAGCCGGCGGGCCACTTCGTCAACTGGCAGCAGGACCCGTTTGCCAACTACCTGGCCCGCCTGGTGTTTCCCGAACCGACCGCCGAGTTCAAGGTCACGGTCGACCTGGTGGCCGAGATGTCGGTCTACAACCCGTTCGATTTCTTTCTCGAACCCCACGCCGAGCGTTTCCCGTTCGCCTACGACGATGCGTTGAAGGAGGAACTGGCACCGTACCTGACGGTCGAGCCCGTGGGCCCCCGGTTCATGTCGTTCCTCGCCGGCATCGATGCCCGCGAGCAGCGCACGATCGACTTTCTCGTCGGTCTGAACCAGCGCCTGCAGCACGACATCCGCTACCTGATCCGCATGGAGCCCGGCGTGCAGACGCCCGAGCGGACGCTCGAGCTCGCGGCGGGTTCGTGCCGCGACACCGGCTGGCTGCTGGTGCAGGCGTTGCGCCGTCTCGGCCTGGCCGCGCGGTTCGTGTCGGGTTACCTCGTGCAGCTGAAGCCCGACGTGAAGGCGCTCGACGGCCCCAGCGGCGCCGAGGCCGACTTCACCGACCTGCACGCGTGGTGCGAGGTCTACCTGCCGGGCGCCGGATGGATCGGGCTGGATCCGACCTCGGGCCTGCTGGCTGGCGAAGGCCACATTCCGCTGGCTTGTACCCCGCAACCATCGAGCGCCGCGCCGGTCAGCGGCGAGGTCGACGAATGCGAAGTCCAGTTCGGTCACTCGATGCAGGTCACGCGCATCTGGGAGTCGCCGCGCGTGACGATGCCCTACACCGACGCGCAGTGGCAGGCGGTGCTCGCGCTCGGCCAACGGGTCGATGAGCAGCTCTCGGCCGGCGACGTGCGCCTGACGATGGGCGGCGAACCCACGTTCGTGTCGGTGGACGATCGGGACGGCGCCGAATGGAACACCGATGCGCTGGGCCCGACCAAACGCGTCTTCGCGCAGGACCTGATGCAGCGCCTGCGTGCGCGCTACGGCGCGGGCGGCTTCCTGCATTTCGGCCAGGGCAAGTGGTATCCGGGCGAACAGCTGCCGCGCTGGGCGCTCAGCGTCTGCTGGCGCGCCGACGGCCAGCCGTGCTGGCACGACGCGTCGCTGTTCGCCGACGAGCGAAGGGCACACGGCTACACGGCCTCCGACGCCAAACGCTTCATGCAAACGCTGACGCGCCGCCTGGGCCTGACCGACCAGACCGTGCAGCCGGGCTACGAGGACACCTGGTACTACCTGTGGCGCGAGCGCCGTCTGCCGGTGAACGTGGACCCGTTCGACGCGCGGCTCGACGACGAGCTCGAGCGTGCCCGTCTGCGCCGCGTGTTCGGGCAGGGCCTGGACGCCGAGGTCGGCTATGCGCTGCCGATCAAGCGCGAACGCGGTCCGGGCCTGAGCGCGGGCCCCTGGGTGACCGGCCCCTGGTTCTTCCGCGACGAGCGCATGTACCTGATGCCGGGTGACTCGCCGATGGGCTACCGGCTGCCGCTGGATTCGCTGCCTTGGGTGACGCCCGAGGACTTTCCGTTCCAGGTCGACGCCGATCCGTTTGCGCCGCGCGGCGCGCTGCCGTCGGCAGCGCCGCGCCGCGTTCAGTACGCACCCCACGCGATCGGCGGCGGCTTCGCGGAAGGCGGCACGGTGGCGTTGCAGCAGCCTTCGGCAGCCGGACAGGCGGCCGGCGCGGCCAACGGCAAGGCGCCGCCGGCTGGCACGGCCGCCGGCGCCGCCGCCGGACCTGCCGGCCCGCCGCAGCGCTTCCAATCGGCGCACTGGATCACGCGCACCGCGCTGGTGGTTGAGGCGCGAGACCCTGCGCGAGCCAACGGTGCGCCGAAGGAGAAGGTCGGCGCCGGCAAGGCGCCAGCGGGTGGCGCGCTCTACGTCTTCATGCCGCCGCTGGAGCAACTGGAGGACTACCTCGACCTGCTGGTCGTCGTCGAGGCCACGGCCGCCGAGCTGCAGGTGAAGATCGTGCTGGAGGGCTACCCGCCGCCGCGCGACCCGCGCCTGAAGGTGTTGCAGGTCACGCCCGACCCGGGGGTGATCGAGGTCAACATTCATCCGGCGCACGACTGGGCCGAGCTGGTCGACCACACCGAGTTCCTCTACGACGCGGCCTGGCAGTCGCGCCTGTCGAGCGAGAAGTTCATGCTCGACGGACGCCACACAGGCACCGGCGGCGGCAACCACTTCGTGCTCGGCGGGGCGACGCCGGCCGACAGCCCGTTCCTGCGTCGCCCTGACCTGCTGGCCAGCCTGCTGGCCTATTGGCACAACCATCCGAGCCTGAGCTATCTGTTCTCGGGCCTGTTCATCGGCCCGACCAGCCAGGCGCCGCGCATCGACGAAGCGCGCAACGACCAGCTCTACGAGCTGGAGATCGCGCTCGGCGAGATCGCGCGCAGCAAGGCCGTCCATGGCGAGCACCTGCCGCCCTGGCTGGTGGACCGCACGCTGCGCAACATCCTGGTCGACGTGACCGGCAACACCCACCGCAGCGAGTTCTGCATCGACAAGCTGTACTCGCCCGACTCGGCCACCGGTCGTCTCGGCCTGCTCGAGTTGCGCGCGTTCGAGATGCCGCCGCATGCGCGCATGAGCATCGTGCAGCAGCTGTTGCTGCGCGCGCTGGTGGCGCGTTTCTGGCACCAGCCGTACCGTGCCGAGCTGGTGCGCTGGGGCACCGAGCTGCACGACCGCTTCCTGCTGCCGACCTTCGTGTGGATGGATTTCGAAGACGTGCTGGAGGAGATGTCACGCGCGGGCTCGACGTTCGACGCCGCCTGGTTCGCGCCGCACTTCGAGTTCCGCTTTCCCAAGATCGGCGAGCTGAGCGCGCGCGGCGTGCAGCTGGTGTTGCGACACGCGCTCGAGCCGTGGCACGTGATGGGCGAGGAGGGCGCGGCCGGCACCACGGTGCGCTACGTCGACTCGTCGCTCGAACGGCTCGAGGTTCACGCCACCGGGCTGGTCGATCCGCGGCATGTCGTCACCGTCAATGGCCAGGCCCTGGCGCTGCAGCCCACCGGGCGCGCCGGCGAGTTCGTCGGCGGCGTGCGCTACCGCGCCTGGCGTCCGGCGTCGGCGTTGCACCCGACGATCGGCGTGCATGCGCCGCTGACGATCGACCTGGTCGATCGCTGGCTGCAGCGATCGCTCGGCGGCGGCCAGTACCATGTGGCGCATCCCGGCGGGCGCAACTACGACACCTTCCCGGTCAATGCCTATGAGGCCGAGAGCCGGCGCCTGGCCCGCTTCTTCCCGATCGGGCATACGCCGGGCGGGCTGAACGCCGAACCGCCGATGCGCGGGGTCGAATTCCCGTTCTCGCTCGACCTGCGCCGCCGCTGACCCCATGCTCGAGCGGCCCGGGCCAACGCCGCCACCGCCACCGCCGAGGCATGATGCGCAGATGGCGGCTTCCCATGACGACGCACCCGCCGGCGAATCCGACGCGCTGAGTCTGGCTCGGTCGATCGGCGCCGCAACACCCGGGCGCTACGACGAGCTGCGCGGCGCCCTGGCGGAGCCGGGCGCGCCGCAGCGGCCAGTGTCCGCGCCGTGGCAGGCGTTCCTGCGCGCGCTGAGCCCCGGCGCGCCGCTCGACGGCGCGGAGCTCGCTTCACGCGCGGCACGCGTGCAGCGCCGTGTGCGCGAAGACGGCGCGACCTACAACGTGCACGCCGAAGGCGTCGATGCCACGCACACCTGGCCGTTGCAGCTGCTGCCGTTCATCGTGCCCGCGGACGAGTGGCTGGCCATCGAGGCCGGGGTGGCGCAGCGCGCGCGGCTGTTCAATGCCACGTTGGCCGACATCTACGGTGCACAGACGCTGCTGCGAGAGGCCGTGCTGCCGCCTTCACTGGTGTTTGCGCATCCACAGTACCTGCGGCCGGTGCACGCCCTGGTGCCGCCCGGGGGCATCTTCCTGCATGTGGCCGCGTTCGACCTGGCGCGCGGCCCGGAGGGCCGCTGGTGGGTGCTGGCGCAGCGCCTGCAGGCCCCGTCGGGCCTGGGCTACCTGCTGGAAAACCGGCTGATCGTCGCGCAGGAGCTGCATGAGGCTTTCTCCGCCTTGAACGTGCAGCATGTGGGCGCGTCGTTCGAGGCGCTGCTCGACGGCCTGCGCGCGCTGAGCCCGGCCGGCCAGCGGGCGCGCATCGTGCTGCTGACGCCCGGTCCCCTGCATGAAACCTACTTCGAGCAGGTGTTCCTGGCGCGGCATCTGGGCATCACGTTGGTCGAAGGTGGCGACCTCACCGTGCGCGGCCGACGGTTGTTCCTGAAGACGATGCAGGGCCTGGAACCCGTGCACGTGGTGCTGCGCCGCGTCGACGACGAATGGCTCGATCCGCTGGAACTGCGCGCCGACTCCGCGCTCGGGGTTCCTGGCCTGCTGCAAGCCCTGCGCGCCGGCGAGGTGGTGCTGGCCAACGCGCCCGGGGCCGGTGTGCTCGAAAGCCCCGGTCTGGCCGCGTTCTGGCCCGGCGTGGCGCGCCGACTGCTCGACGAGCCGCTGCTGCTGCCGGCCTCTACGCACTGGTGGTGCGGCGAGGATTCGGTGTGGCAGGCGCAGCGCGCGCGGCTGGCCGACTTCGTGGTGGCACCAACGTTTCCGGCCAGCCCCACCACGCAGAGCTTCCAGCCGGCGGTGGCGGCCTACCTCGACGCCAGCGCGCAGGCCAGGTTGGCCGCCCGGATGGACGCCGAGCCTGCGGCGTTCACGTTGCAGGCACGCGTGCGGCCTTCGGAGACGCCAGTATGGGATGCGGGCGCGATCGAGCCGCGCCCCGCCGTGCTGCGAGTGTTTGCGCTGGCCGACGGACGCGGCGGGTGGCATGTGCTGCCCGGGGGAATGGCGCGGGTGGCGACGCGCCGCGACCGCACGCTCGACCCGTGGTTGTCGATGCAACACGGCAGCGCGAGCGCCGACACCTGGGTCATCGCGCATGCGGCGGTGAACCCGGTCCCGTTGCACGGCGCACCGCTGTCGGCGAGTGATCTGCAGGGCCAGCAACACACGGTCACCAGCCGCGCGGCAGAAAACCTCTTCTGGCTCGGCCGCTACACCGAGCGCACCGAATTCATCGTCGCGCTGGCGCGGCTGGCACTCGAGTCGCTGCGCTCGGCCAGCGAGCCGGTGCGCATGTTGCTCGGCGAATTGGCCGAGTGGCACGCGCTGGTGCCCGAAGGCACGCCCACGCCGTCGCAATCGCTGCGCGTGTTCGAGCGCGCGTTGGTGCACGCGCTCCCGGGCACCTCGGGCCACACCAGCGTCGGCTTCAATCTGCGCGCGCTGGTCTCCTGTGCCCAGGCGTTGCGCGAGCGGCTCTCGCCCGACCACTGGCGCCTGATCCAGGAACTGGACAACCACTTCGAGCAGCACGTGGCGTCGGCATTGGGCGGCACGGCGCAGGACGGCGGCGCCGCGCCGGTGGCTGACGTGGTCGGTGTGCTCGGCCGCACCGCCACGCATCTGAGCGCGCTGACCGGTGCGCAGACCGATCGCATGGTGCGCGACCACGGCTGGCGGTTGCTGTCCGTCGGCCGGCAGATCGAACGCCTGGACACGCTGTGCCATGCGCTGGCGCGTGGCGTCGAACTGCGGCTGCACGAGTCCGAGGACGGCTTTAACCTGCTGCTGTCGTTGTTCGACAGCGTCATCACCTATCGCGCGCGCTTCCAGGCCCGGCGCGAACTGATGCCGCTGCTGCATCTGCTGGTCTTCGACACCGACAACCCGCGCTCGCTGGCCTGGGTGGCACGCACCATGCGCGATCGCCTGCGCAAGTTGGCGCGCCACGACACGCTCTGGGCCGCCGAGGTGACGACCGGGCTGCCTGTGCCCGAGCAATGGTCGATCGAGTCGCTGTGTGCTGCCGACTCGCAGG
>Ga0209798_10001376_pt1 | contig 14649 bp, 14 predicted proteins | sample DOMMetBare3Fresh_FD_187475 | JGI IMG/M metagenome (GOLD analysis project Ga0209798, IMG submission 187475) | Wetland sediment microbial communities from St. Louis River estuary, USA, under dissolved organic matter induced mercury methylation -... | ecosystem: Environmental > Aquatic >...
TGAACCCAGTCGTCGGCCTGCTCGCGCGGCCGGGTCACCAGCAGTTGCATCGCGTCAGGCCGATGCGAGGTAGCTGGCGGCGCCGCGCTCGCGCAGGCGCGCCGCGGCTTGCACGCCCATGCGGCTGGCGGCGTCGGCGTCGTCGGGCGTGGCGCTGACCTGTGCGCGCAGCAAGGGCAGCGACGGTTGCTCGGCATTGCCCAACGCAGCGTCCAGGTGCAACTCGCCGCCGCGCCATACGGCGTGTGCCGCCAGCGGCATGCTGCAGCTGCCGCCCAGCGCCCGGGAGACCGCGCGCTCGGCATGCGCAGCCAGCCAGGCCTGGCGGTCGGTCAGCGTGGCCAGCGTGCTGCGCAGCGCGGTGGCCGATTCGCGCACCTCGATGCCCAGCGCGCCCTGCCCAGCCGCCGGCAGCATCTGCTCGACGGCGAAGCGCGCGCGGATGCGATCGGCCAGACCCAGCCGCATCAGGCCGGCGGCGGCCAGCACGATCGCGTCGTACTGGCCTTCGTCGAGCTTGCGCAGCCGGGTGTCGAGGTTGCCGCGCAGCGGCTCGATGCGCAGGTCGGGGCGCAGGTTCAGCAGCTGCACCACGCGGCGCAGGCTCGACGTGCCGACGCACGCCCCCGGCGGCAGCTCGGCCAGGCTGGCATGGCGTGGCGAGACGAATGCGTCGCGCGGGTCCTCGCGTTCGAGCACCGCGGCGAGCACGAAGCCCGGCGGCAGGTCCATCGGCACGTCCTTCAGCGAGTGCACCGCCAGGTCGGCACGACCGTCCTCGAGCGCGGCTTCGAGTTCCTTGACGAACAGGCCCTTGCCGCCGACCTTCGACAGCGCGGTGTCGAGGATCTGGTCGCCGCGGGTGGTCATGCCGAGCAGTTCGACGTCGAACGCACAGCGCTCGCGCAGCAGCGCGCGCACATGTTCGGCCTGCCACAGGGCGAGGCGGCTCTCGCGGGTGGCGATGGTGGTGGGGCGGTTCATATGCGGCCGGATTATCCGCCGCCGGGGTGCGAGGCTATCGCGACGTCGGCGCGGAGCCCGGCGCGGGCGTGCTCAGCCCGGCCAACGCACGGGCCGGCCGCGCGTCGGCGCGGCCGAGCAGCTCGGCTACGCTGAGGCCTGAGCGTTCGATCGCGCGCTGCGCGGCGACCAGCTCGCCCGAACGCTGCGTCTCGTGAAACTGCTTCAACTGCGCGTCGACGGCGGCGCAGGCATACGGCGCGTCGCCCGGTGTTGCCTTGGTCGTCAACACGCTCGCGGCCTGCACCGCATCGCGCAGGGCCTGACGCTGTTCGGCCGGCCAGCCCAGGCGGGCACCGATGGTGTGGCCCAGCAGCACGTCCAGCGACCCCGGACTGCGCTGCACCATGGTGCGGGCGAGTTGATCGCACAGCTGCGCACGGTTGGCGTCGCGCACCGCGGCGTCGCTGCAGTATCGGTTGGCGGTGAGGCTGCCCGACACGCCGTAGGCGCTCATCAGGCCGATGGCGTGCTCCACCACGGTGAGCCGCTGCAGCGCCGGCATGTCCGGCGGCATGGCCTCGTCGATGCGCGCGGCCAACTGGCCCCAGCGGCTGTCGTAGCGCGACGCCTGGCTGGCGCGGAACAGCGCTTCGTCCTGCCCGGAGGCTTCGCGGGTGGCGAGCTCCAGCCAGGCGGCGGCGTTGTCCGGGTCGAGCTGCGTCAGCCGTCGTGGCGACAGCGCGCTGCAGCCCTTGGGCGCGTTGAACTGCAGGTCACACGCCAGCAGGCCGAGCTGAACCACCCATGGGTCATCACCGTTGCGCGCCAGCTCCAGCAGCCGGTCGCTGGGCAGCGGCGCCTGCACATAGGCGTTGTCGACCAGACCCTTGCGTTTGGCGTCGCAGTCGGCACCGGGCTGGCATGCGACGACCGGCGTGCGCTGTTCGGCCTGCTCGCGGTTGCGCGACACCTCCAGCAACAGCGCCATCGCCAGCGGCTGCACACCGCCGCGCGCCTGCAACGCGTCGATCGCCCGCTGCAGGCCGGCCTGGCGTTGGCGCGCCAGGAAGGCGTCGATTTCGGTCTCGCTCGGCGCGGCGCCGGTGGGCGTGTCGAAGCCGCACACGGCCTGCGGCAGCGCGCGTGCCGGCGCCGGCGGCGCCGAAGCCACCACGGCGGGCCGGTCGACCGGCGCCGGACGTTGCCGCTCGGCCACGAACACCGGCGGCGGTTTCGCCGGCGGCGCGGCCGCCACCGCGGCCGGCGGCGGCACCACGGTGGCCCCGCGAATGTCGAACCACATCCACAGTGCCACGGCCCACAAGGCCACCGCGATCACCCACGCCGCGCGCAGTGCCAGCCGGTTGGCCTCAGGACGCATCCGAGCGCGCCGCCAGGGCGTCTCGTACCGACGACACCTGCCGCCGTGACACCGACAGCCATTCGCCGTTGTGCAGCTGCACCGCCCAACCCTGCGGCTCGTCTTCGCAGGCGTGGCGTTCGAGCGCGCGCACCGCGCGCATTGCGACCAGCGCGTTGCGGTGGACGCGGATGAAATCGCGCCCGAGGCGCTGCTCCAGGTCGCCCAACGGCTCGTCGAGCACCCACTCGCCTTCGGCGGTGCGCAGCGTCACGTATTTCAGTTCGGCCTTCAGGTACAGCACTTCGGCCACCGGCACACGTTGCACGCGCCCGCGGTCGCTGACCACCAGCACCGGCTCGCCCGAGGCACCGGTTTCCAGCGGCGGCGGCGCCCGGCGCTGCGCCACGCGCTGCAGCGCGGCCTGCAGCCGCTCGCGCCGCACCGGCTTGGTGAGGTAATCGGTGGCCTCTAGCTCGAACGCCCGCAGCGCGTGCTCGCCGTGCGCGGTGACGAACACCACCGCCGGCGGCTTGGGCTGCTGTTGCAGCTCTTCGGCCAGATTGAGCCCATCCATGCCCGGCATCGCCACGTCGAGCAGCACCACGTCGCAGCGGTTGCTGCGCAGCCACTGCAGCGCGCTCGGGCCGTCGGCGGCTTCGCCGGTGACGCTGCAGCGCGGTTCGTCGCAGCCCTGCACCAGCGAACGCAGCCGGGTTCGCGCGAACAATTCGTCGTCGACGATCATCACTTCGAGCGGCGCGCGGTCCATCATGACACTCGCAGCAGCTGATCATGGCGCCGAAGCAATCCGGCGCTCGCACATATCGGCACAGCCAAGCTGCCACCACGGATCCGGCTCTGCCGGGCCGCAGGTGGCGCCCCCTCGAGGGGTGAGCGTGGACGTTCGGGTCTGCCTGCGCAGACTCGAACGCCTCGCGAACCACCCGAGCTCTGCGAGGGTGCGGACAGCGGCCGAAGGCCGTTACGGGGGTGGTTCATAGCGGCACGACGACGCGGGCATGGAACTGCCCGTCGCCGCGCCAGGTTTCCAGCGACGCGCCGATGTCGTGCAGCAGGCTCAACCGCTCGCGCACGTTGGCCAGCGCGATGCCGGCGCCCGGCATCGTGGGCACGTCGGGCAGGCTATTGCTGACGAGCACGCGCGCGGTGCCGTGGCGGGCCGTGACCTTCACGTGCACGTGGCCACCGCGCATCGAGGCCTCGATGCCGTGGCGCACGGCGTTCTCGACCAGCGGCTGCAGCACCAGCGGCGGCACCCGCGCGCTGGCGGTGGCCGGCTCGATCTCCCAGCTCACCGCCAGGCGGTCGCCGAAGCGGATCTGTTCGATCGCGAGGTAACGCTGGGCCAGGTCGATCTCCTCGTTCAGCGTGACCGACGCGCCCACCTCGGCCAGCGCCGAGCGGAACAGCTGCGACAGGTCTTCCAGCACCCGTTCGGCACGCTCCGGATCGATCTGCACCAGCGCCACCGCGGTGTTCAGTGCGTTGAACAGGAAGTGCGGCCGGATGCGCGACTGCAGTTCGGCCAGGCGCGCGCTCGCGTCGGCCGGCCGCGCGGCCTGCGCCCGCTGGTCGAGCCAGCCCCACACCAGCCCCGAAAAGCCCAGCCCCGACAGTGCCGCGGTGAACACCGGCCAGGGACCCGGCGTCGCGATGCCCAGCGGCAGCAGCAGCGCCCAACCGGCCACTGCCATCGTCGCACCCAGTCCCAGCGCCACGGCGCCGCGCTGCCAAGCCGACACGCGCGGCCACAACGGACGCAGCGCACACACCGTGGCCAACCACAGCAAGGTGCCGGCCAACGCCGGAAAGGCCAGCACCGCCAGATTGGTGAGCCAGGCCATCGCGCTGGGCGACGCCACCAGGCCCGCCACGGCCACGCCGGCCTGCACGAACAGCACCACGCGCAGCACCAGCGTCGGACGGCACAGGTCGTACAGCTCGGCCAGACGCTCGCGCTGCTTGACCGGGTCGACCACCGTCGGCTCCTCGAACCGGCTGGCGCCGAACGACGTGTTCACGCGCATGTCACCCGGCCGTGTCGACTGCGGCCACAGGCTGGCCGGCCGGGACTCCGACGGCTTGGTCGCAGGTGCTTCGGGGTTGGTGACGGTCATCCGCTCGGGCGCATCGAGACAACACCGGATAATACGAGTCAATCACCGGCGCGAGACATCATGTCTGGTAACCCTCTCGACAAGAAATCACAAGGCTGGTCGGCGCTGTTCTCCGAGCCGATGGCCGCGCTGGTGCAGCGCTACACCTCGAGCGTGGGTTTCGATCAGCGCCTGTGGCGCGCCGACATCGCCGGCAGCCTGGCGCATGCGCGCATGCTCGCGGCCCAGGCCATCATCGGCGCCGAGGATCTCGCCGACATCGAGCGCGGCCTGGCGCAGATCGCCGCCGACATCGCCGCCGGCCGCTTCGAGTGGAAGCTCGAGCTCGAGGACGTGCACCTGAACATCGAGGCCCGGCTCACGCAGCTGGTGGGCGACGCCGGCAAGCGGCTGCACACCGGGCGCTCGCGCAACGACCAGGTCGCCACCGACGTGCGGCTGTGGCTGCGCGGCGAGATCGATGCGCTCGCGACGCTGATCGAGCAGATGCAGGCCGCGCTGCTGGCGGTGGCCGAGCAACATGTGGACACGGTGATGCCGGGCTACACCCACTTGCAGGTGGCGCAGCCGGTGAGCTTCGCGCACCACCTGCTGGCCTATGTGGAGATGTTCGCGCGCGACGCCGAGCGGCTGGCCGACGTGCGAAAGCGCACGAATCGCCTGCCGCTGGGCGCCGCGGCGCTGGCCGGCACCGGCTACGCGCTCGACCGCGAGGCGGTGGCGCGCGAGCTCGGCTTCGAAGGCCTGTGCGAGAACAGCCTCGACGCGGTGAGCGACCGCGACTTCGCGCTCGAGTTCGCGGCGTTCGCGGCGATCACGATGGTGCACGTGTCGCGGCTGGCCGAGGAGATCGTGCTGTGGATGAGCCAGAACTTCGGCTTCATCGACCTGGCCGACGGCTACTGCACCGGCTCGTCGATCATGCCGCAGAAGCGCAACCCCGATGTCGCCGAGCTGGCGCGCGGCAAGAGCGGCCGCGTGGTCGGCCACCTGGTGGCGCTGATCACGCTGATGAAGGGCCAGCCGCTGGCCTACAACAAGGACAACCAGGAAGACAAGGAGCCGCTGTTCGACACCGTCGACACGCTGGCCGGCACGCTGCGCATCATGGCCGAGATGATCGGCGGAGCGGTCGACCCGGCCAGCGGCGCACGCTCGGGCGGCCTGCGCGTCAAGGCCGACGCGATGGAGCGCGCGGCGATGCGCGGCTACGCCACCGCCACCGACCTGGCCGACTACCTGGTGAAGAAGGGCCTGCCGTTCCGCGACGCGCACGACGTCGTGGCCCACGCGGTCAAGCTGGCGCTGCAACGTGGCGTCGACCTGGCCGAGCTGCCGGCGGCCGAGCTGCGACAGCTGCATGCCGCGATCGGCGACGACGCGCGCGAAGCGCTGACGCTGCGCAATTCGATGGCCGCGCGCGCCAGCCGCGGCGGCACGGCACCGGTGCGCGTGCGCGAGCAGATCCAGCGGCACCGCGCGCGCCTGGCGCGCTGAGGCACCGCGCGCCCCCGGCGCACCGCGAACGCGCAAACAGCGCGGTCACGACCCGCCAGTTCAGGCGATTGGCCGCCTGTCGCGGCGCGGCGACACCTGCACTGGCCGGCGAACCACCCTCAATTCGCGGCTTTGGGCTGTGCAACCGCATGAAACGATGGCGCATCGCAATTGTGGGGTCACTGCGTGCTGTTGTCGCTTCGACGATCGTTGCTGCCGGGCTGGGTGGGCTGTGCCCCATCGGGCGACTCGGCCGCGTTCGCGTACGTCGAGCGCCGCGCGGGTCGGGCGCCTGCCGTGCGATGGATCGCCACGGCGCCCTGGTCTGACGCCACGGTCACCCTGCGCGCGCTGCGCCGCAGCCGGGCCCTGCACCGCCACCGCTGCGTGGCCGTGCTGCCGCGCGCGCACTACCAGGTGCTGCCGCTCGATGCGCCGGACGTGCCTCGCGACGAATGGGCGCAGGCGATCCGCTGGCGCCTGAAAGACAGTGTCGAGTTCGCGGTGGACGACGCCGCGGTGCAGCTGCTGGAGCTGCCGCACGACAGCAGCCAGCGACGCCGGGCGCAGGTGCTGGTCGTGGCCGCGCCGCGGCAGCCGCTGAGCGACCTGGTGCGTGCGGCCGAGGATTCGGGCCATGCGTGGACGGCGATCGACATCGCCGAGACCGCGCTGCGCAACATCTGTGCGCTGGTGGCCGAACCGGGGCAGGTGCTGGCGCTGCTGCACCTGGGGCCGACGCAGGGCGCGCTCGTGATCACGGTGCACGACGAGCTGCTGCTCAGCCGCCCGATCGCGCTCGACCTGCAGCAGCTGCAATCGGCCGACGAAACACTGCGCCTGGCTGCGTTCGACCGCGCCGGCCTGGAGCTGCAACGCACGCTCGACGGTTTCGAGCGGCAGTTCAGCCACCTGAGCCTCGCACGTCTGCTGGTGTCGCCGGCCGGCGTGACCGAGCCGCTGTGCGCGCACCTGCGCGAGCTGCTCTACGTGCCGGTCGTGGCGCTGGATCTGGGCGCCGCGCTCGACACCTCGGCGGTGCCGGAGCTGGCCAACCCCGCCACGCTCGGCGCACACCTGGCTGCCATCGGTGCAGCCCTGCGCGAGGACTGACGCGATGGCACAGCAGATCAACCTTTATGTGGACTCGCTGCGTCGGCCGCGCCAGGCATTCACGGCCAGCCAGACGCTGCTGCTGGTCGCGCTCGTCACGGCCGGCTGCGCTGCGACGTCGGCGCTGCTGCAGTGGCAGTCGCGCGACGCGGCACAACGCACGGTGGCCTTGCAACAGGCCACCAGCCAGCTGCAGGTGCAGCTGGCCGCGCGCCAGGCCTCGTCGCCGACGACCCGCCTGACCACGCAGGAAGTCGAGCGCCTGCGCCAGCGCGCGATTGCCCAGCAGCGCGTGCAGTCGGCGCTCGAGGCCGGCTCCGCCCAGGCCACCGGCAGCGCCCCGAGCGAGTACCTGCTGGCATTGGCGCGGCAGGCGCATCCGTCGGTGTGGATCACCGGCCTCGCGGTCTCGGCCGACGAACGCGCGCTTGAGCTGCGCGGGCGCATGCTCGACGCATCGGTGCTGCCCGACTACCTGCGCCGGCTGAACGCCGAGGCCCGCTTCAAGGGCCGCAGTTTCGCGCGGCTGGAGATCCACTCACCCGATCCGGCGAGTGCCGCTGCGGCGACGCCCTACCCGGAGTTCGTGCTGCGCTCGTCGCCTGGCGGCCGCGATGGCGAGGAGCCCAGCCGATGAACTGGCGCCGGGCCTTCGAGCAGCAAGTGCCGCGCGCGCGGCGCTGGTTCGACAGCCGACCGTCGCGCGAGCGCGCGCTGCTGATGGCCGGTGTGGCGGCGCTGGCGTTCATGCTGGCCGACGCCGCGTGGCTGGCGCCTGCGTACAAGCAATGGTCGGCCAGCCGCGCGCTGCAGCACGGCGCGCAGGCACAGCTCGCGTCGCTGCATCAGGAGTTCGACCGCTCCCGGGCCCAAGGCCTGGCCGACGACCTGCGTCTGCGCCAGGAAGTGGCCACCTGGCGCCAGCGCCTGGCCGCCGGCGACGAGGCGCTGCGCGGCCACGAAGCCAGCCTGGTCGGGCCGGAACGCATGGTGCAGCTGCTGGAGCAACTGCTGGCACGCCACGGCGAGCTGCGCGTGCGCAGCATGCAATCGCTGCCCAAGGTGGAGGTCCTGGCCGACGCGCCCGCGGCGCCCGGCACACCCAGCTCAGGCGCCGGCACGCCGGTGCTGTACCGGCATGGCGTGGAACTCGTGCTCGAAGGCCCCTTTGCGGAGCTGCTGTCGTACCTGCAGGCGCTCGAGGCACTGCCCCAGCGGCTGCGCTGGGGCGACCTGCAGCTGCGCGTCGAGCAGCATCCCCGTTGCCTGCTGACGCTGCGTGTCTACACGTTGAGCCTGGACCGGCGCTGGCTGGAAATCTGACATGTTGCGCCGCGCGTCGTCGTTGCTTGCCGCCCTGAACTGCGCCTGCAGCGCGTTCGCGGCCACCCCGGTGCCCGACCCGACGCGCCCGCCGCCCGCAGCGACGATCGGCGCGGCGCCGGCACCGCGCGTGGCGTCTTCCACTGCCGCGGCAGCCGCCAGACCGCGCGTCACCTCGATCCTGCTGGATCGTCGCGGACCTTCCTCCGCGTGGATCAATGGCCAGCTGGTGCGCGAAGGCGAACGGCTGGCCAGCGGTGAGCGGCTGAGCCGCATCGACGCGCAGAGCGTCACGCTGAGCAGCCCGAGCGGCGAGCAGCGACTGTGGCTGCTGTCCGACGTGATGACGCCATCGCGGCGCCGCACCACACCCGTGCCCATTGCACTGCCGTCCGGCGTCGACCTCGCCAGGAGCTCCACACCATGACCTTCCCTGTTCGAACCCTGACCGCGTGGACCGCATTGGCCTGGGGTGCCGCCGCGGCACAACCCGCGGCCGATCCGCCGGTGACGAACTGGGTGCGCCACGGCTCCACCGCGCAACGGCTGGCGATGGCGCAGGCCATGGCCGCCGAAGCGACGAAGGTGGCCGCGGTGCCCGCCACGCCACCGGCCGCCGCGCCAACGGCCGACGACGCCCCGGTGCCGCCGGCTCGCCGCTTCGACCTGTCGGTGAACAACGCGCCGGCGGCGCAGGTCTTCATGCAGCTGGCCAGCGGCAGTGGCTACAACGTGCTGGTCTCGCCCGAGGTCAGCGGCCAGGTGTCCGTGACGCTCAAGGACTCCACGCTGCCGGAGGCGATGGAAACGCTGCGCGAGCTGTACGGCTACGACTACCGCATCACCGGCGCACGGGTGCTCGTGTACCCGAACACGGTGCAATCGCGCCTGTACCGCATCAACTACCTGCCGGGCCGCCGCCAGGGCGCCTCCGACATCCGCGTCACCTCGAGCTCGATCACTCAGTCCGCGGCAGCGGGCACCGTCACGTCCGGTTCCGCGCCGACGCCCGCGCCGGCGAACAACGGCGGCGCCCGCGCCGACGACAGCTCGCATGTGCGCACCAGCTCGGATGCCGACTTCTGGCGCGAGGTGCAGGCGGCGCTGGTCGCGCTGATCGGCAGCCAGACCGGCCGCGGCGTGGTGTTGAACCCGGCCGCCGGCGTGGTCGTCGTCAAGGCCACGCCCAACGAGCAGCGCCAGGTCGAGGCCTACCTGAAGGCGGTGCAGATCTCGATCGAGCGCCAGGTGATGCTCGAGGCCAAGATCGTCGAGATCGTGCTCGGCAAGGAGTCGCAAAGCGGCGTCAACTGGAGCGCGTTCGGCAAGGCGCTGGGCAACGGGTTGGCGTCGATCGGCGTCGCCGCGCCGGGCGCCACGCTGCAGGCGCAGGGCGCGCTGACCAGCGGCGACGGCACCAGCGCGACGCCGGGCGTGAACCTCAGCACGAGCACGCTCGGCAAGGGCTTCTACGGCCTGGCCTTCCAGTCGGCCAACTTCGCGGCGCTGCTGAACTTCCTGCAGACGCAGGGCGACGCGCAGGTGCTGTCGAGCCCGCGCATCGCGACGCTGAACAACCAGAAGGCGGTGCTCAAGGTCGGCAGCGACGAGCTCTACGTGACCGGCATCACCACCAGCACCACCACCACCGGCACCGGCTCGGTGTCGACGCCGTCGGTGACGCTGCAGCCGTTCTTCTCGGGCATCGCGCTCGACGTGACGCCGCAGATCGACGAGCTCGGCAACGTGATGCTGCACGTGCACCCGTCGATCAGCACCGTCAGCGAGAAGCAGAAGAACATCGACCTCGGTTCACTCGGCGCCTACAAGCTTCCGCTGGCAGCGAGCACCGTCAACGAGACCGACAGCATCGTGCGCCTGAAGGACGGGCAGATCGTCGCGATCGGCGGCCTGATGCTGCAGGAAACGCGCGACGAACGCAGCGGCGTGCCGGTGCTGCAGGACGTTCCGGTGATGGGCGGGCTGTTCCGCCAGACCAACAGCGTCACGCGCAAGCGCGAACTGGTCATCCTGATCAAGCCCTCGGTTATCCGCGACGACGGCTCCTGGCCCGACGCGCCGAAGCTGTCGCGCGCCGACACGCCGCAATAGCATCATGGCCCGCCCCGAACGCATCCGCCTCGGCGACCTGCTGATCCAGGAGACGCTGATCAGCGCAGCGCAACTCGATGAAGCGCTGGCCGACCAGAAGAAGAGCGGCCGCAAGCTCGGCCGCGTGTTCGTCGAACGTGGCTGGGTCACCGAGGTGCAGATCGCCAAGGCGGTGGCACGCCAGTTGCGCGCGACGTTCGTCGACCTGACGCAGCGCACCGTGCGCCCCGAGATCGCGCGCCTGCTGCCCGAGGTGCAGGCACGGCGGCTGCGCGCGCTGCCGCTGGAAGAGACACCGACCTCGGTGCGCGTCGCGATGGCCGACCCGGGTGACCTGGCTGCCTACGACGAGGTCGCGCGGCTGCTCAAGCGCGAGATCGAACTGACCGTCGTGGCCGAAAGCCAGCTGCTGGCCGCGCTGGACCGCAGCTACCGCCACGGCGATGAGATTGCCGGCCTGGCGCGCGAGCTGACCACCGAGCTGACCACCGTCGAGGGGGAGATCGGCGACCTGCTGGGCCTGAGCGCCGCGACCACCGAGGACGCACCGGTGGTGCGGCTGCTCAGCACGGTGTTCGAGGAGGCGCTGCGTTCGCGCGCCAGCGACATCCACATCGAGCCGCAGGAGAAGTCGCTGCGCATCCGTTTTCGCGTCGACGGCGTGCTGCACGTGCAGACCGAGTCCGATGCCAAGATCGCCGGCGCGGTGGCGCTGCGGCTGAAGCTGATGTCGGGCCTGGACATCTCGGAAAAGCGCCTGCCGCAGGACGGCCGCTTTCACGTCAAGCTGAAGGCCGGCGCGATCGACGTGCGCATTTCGACGATGCCGACGCAGCACGGCGAGTCGGTGGTGATGCGACTGCTCAACCAGAGCACCGGCCTGCTCGGACTGGAACGCCTGGACCTGCCGGCACCCGTGCACGCGGCGCTGCAGCGCGCGATCCGCCGCCCGAGCGGCATGATCCTCGTCACCGGCCCCACCGGCAGCGGCAAGACGACCACGCTGTACGCGGCGCTCAACGCGCTGAACAGCACCGGGCGCAAGATCATCACCGTCGAAGACCCGGTGGAGTACCGGCTGCCGGGATTGAACCAGGTGCAGGTGCTCGAGAAGATCGACCTGTCGTTCGACCGCGTGCTGCGCGCGGCGCTGCGCCAGGACCCCGACATCATCCTGGTCGGCGAGATGCGCGACCACAAGACCGCCGAGATCGGCCTGCGCGCGGCGCTGACCGGCCACCTGGTGTTGAGCACGCTGCACACCAACGACGCGCTGTCGACGCCGGTGCGCCTGCTCGACATGGGCGTGCCGCGCTACATGGTGGCGTTGTCGCTGCAGCTGGTGCTGGCGCAGCGCCTGGTGCGCACGCTGTGCGCGCACTGCCGCGAAGCGCACGAGCCCGACGCGCACGAGCAAGAGTGGCTGCGCCTGGAGCTGGGCGACGGGTTCGGTGGCCATGCCTTCCAGCGCGGGCGCGGCTGCCATGAATGCAACGACACGGGTTACTCGGGCCGCACCGGCGTCTACGAATTCCTCGAAATGACGCGCGAGCTGGTCGAGGCCCTCGGCCACGGCGAGCCGTCGCACTTTGCCAAGGCGGGCCGCGCGCAGATGGCCGGCCAGACGCTGCGCCGCGACGCGCTGCGCCTGGTACTCGAGGGCCGCACGACGATCGAAGAGGCGATGCGGGTCAGCTCGCAGATCGACGAATAGCATGACCCAGCGTTTCGTCTACACCGGCCGCAGCGCCGCCGGCGCCGTGCGCGGCGAGATCGAGGGCCTGGGGGCATCCGCGGTGGCCGATGCACTGATGGCGCGTGGCGTGACGCCGCTGCTCATCGAGGCCGTGCAGTCGTCGTCGGCTGGCGAGTCCGAGTGGCTGGCCCGGCTGTCGCGCTGGCTGCAGCCGAAGGTGAAGACCACCGACCTGCTGCTGTTCTCGCGCCAGCTGCACACGCTGCTGCGCTCGGGCGTGCCGATCCTGCGCGCGCTGGCCGGGCTGCAGGAATCGGCGACCGCCGAGCGCATGCGCGACACGCTGGCCGAGGTGCGGCGCAGCCTCGAATCGGGCATCGAACTCTCGATGTCGTTTGCCCAGCACGCCGGCGTGTTCAACGCCTTCTACGTGTCGATGGTGCGGGTCGGCGAGATGACCGGGCAGCTCGACGAGGTGTTCCTGCGCCTGTTCAAGCACCTGGAGTTCGAGCTCTTCATGCAGCAGCAGGTCAAGACCGCGCTGCGCTACCCCACGTTCGTGATCGCTGCGATGGTGGGTGCGATCACCGTGATCAACGTGATGGTCGTGCCGGCGTTCGCCACCGTATTCCGCAGCTTCAACGCCGAGTTGCCCTGGGCCACCCAGCTGTTGATCGCCAGCTCGCAGTTCACGCTGCGCTTCGGCTGGTGGCTGGCGTTCGGCGCGGTGGCCGGCTTCTTTGCGCTCAAGGCCTGGATCGACACGCCCACCGGCCGCGAGGCCTGGGACCGGTTTCGCCTGCGCCTACCGCTGGCCGGGCGGATCGTGAAGAAAGCCACGCTGTCGCGCTTTGCGCGCAGCTTCTCGCTGGCGCTGAAGAGCGGCGTGCCGATCGAGCAGGCGCTGTCGGTGGTGGCGCACACGGTGGACAACCGCTTCATCGCGCGCAAGGTCGAGGCCATGCGCGAATCGGTCGAACGCGGCGAGACCATCCTGCGCGCCGCGGCGGCCACCGGCGAGTTCACGCCGGTGGTGCTGCAGATGATCGCCGTCGGCGAGGAGACCGGCGCCGTCGATGAGCTGATGGAGGAAGTGGCCGAGCTCTACAGCAACGAGGTGCAGTACGAACTGAAGACGCTGGCCCAGCAACTCGAGCCGGTGCTGATCGTGTTCATGGGCGTGCTGGTGCTGGTGCTGGCACTCGGCGTGTTCCTGCCGATGTGGGATCTGGGCCGTGTGGCATTCAAGCGATGAGGCCCGAATGCCGATATGGGTCTGTCGAACGGCCGTCACGCCGCGGCGCCCGGGCGGGCGCATGACGGGGTGGCGCCAGAACCCGACGGATTTCACGAACCATTCATGTCGACCGAACGATCATCAACCTGCTGCGTTCTCGCTGCGGCCGCGCGCCCAGCGCGGGCTGTCGCGCCTGGAGTTCGCGGCCTGCGTGGTCGTGATCGCGGTGCTGGTGAGCGTGTTCCTCCACAGCTTGGCACCGTGGCGCTCGCGCACGCGCGAGGTACAGCTGCAAATGGCGTTGGCGGCCGTGCGGCTGGCCGACACTCGGTTTCAGGCGGCCTGCGGCCAGCGCACGACCGGCGACTGTGTCCAGCTGGTGATCGACGGCGAGTCGATCGCCGGCGCGTTCGGACATCCGGCCGCGTCGCCCGACGGCATTGCCGCACTGGCCGGGCTGGTCAATCCCGAATGGTTTCTCCTGCCCGGCAGCCGCGATGGCATGCCGGCGTTGACGGTTCGCGTGGCCTCGGCTGCGTCGAACGGTTGCGAACTCGTGTACGTGCAGGCGCCGAGGCAGGGAGCGGCGCCCGCAATCCACCTGGTGGACTCTTCCTGCCACTGATTCCCTCGAAAGGAGCCCTGAAATGAAGAAACTGCAAACCGGCTTCACGATGATCGAGCTGATCGTCGTGATCGTCATCCTCGGCATTCTGGCCGCCACCGCACTGCCGAAGTTCATCGACATGCGCAGCGATGCGCAGGCCGCCAGCGTGCAGGGCGTGGCCGGTGCTGCCGCCTCGGCGATGGCGCTGAACTACAGCGGCTGCGCCGTGAAGAACAACGTCCCCACCGCCGGCAAGTGCGTGCAGGTCTCCGCCTGTACGCAGGTGAGCAGCCTGCTGCAAGGTGGCGTGCCCACTGGCTACGCCATCGCGGCCTCCGGCGCGGCGATCGGCGCCACCAACGGCAACACGGGCGATTGCACGGTGACCGCCGGCGGCCAGGTCGCCACCTTCGTCGGCATCTCCGCCGGCAATTGATCGCCGCAGCGACGCCGGACTCTCCGGCATCGCTGGCAAGGCAATGAGTCGCGCATGACGTCGCTGCGAATCGTCATGCCGGCGCGGACGCTTGCACGAGCCGGCCGCCGGCTGTGCTGTGCGGGCCTGTTCGCGCTGGCCGCGTGGCTGCCTGCTCAGGC
>Ga0209798_10001378_pt1 | contig 14640 bp, 12 predicted proteins | sample DOMMetBare3Fresh_FD_187475 | JGI IMG/M metagenome (GOLD analysis project Ga0209798, IMG submission 187475) | Wetland sediment microbial communities from St. Louis River estuary, USA, under dissolved organic matter induced mercury methylation -... | ecosystem: Environmental > Aquatic >...
AATATCAGAATCAGTATGGACGGCAAAGGGCGCTTCAAGGACAACATCTTCATCGAGAGACTCTGGCGCACGCTGAAATACGAGAGAATCTATTTGAAGACATACGAAACAGGAACTGAGCTTTCCAAAGATTTGACATACTGGTTCAACTGGTACAACGACAATAGGAAACACTCCTCACTTGACAAGCGGACACCAAATGAGGCTTATTTTCGGGGGACCGAACAACTGAAGCTGGCGGCCTGAAGCCAATAACCACAACAACATCGGTACATTGCTTATTTTACCCCTTAGGCTGTCTCACAAACCCCGGCCACCTCACAAAGACCAAAAAATTACCTGAAAACTTGTCTCAGGGAATGCTTTGTATAAAGAACACACAAGATCGATAATTTTTCGGCCCAGTTTTACTATATACTGTCCGGCTGTAATGGTGGCTTTCGAAAACTTATACAGTAATAACTTTGCATCTGCCGAGATATTCAATCCGTCAATTAAACGTTTTATTCTCTCTTCCGACAGTTCAAACTCTTCAAGAAACTTCAACAAATCACTGGTTACACTTTTAGATTCTGCACGAAATTCAATTCCTGTATCTGGGTTAACTCCTGAAATAACCATGTCTGTCTCCTGAAAAAGTTGTTAGCAAAATATGACGCAATACCATCGATCGTGAATATCTGTTATGACCTTGCACCAACTGAGCAGATATCTATTACAACCTTTAATATTATCATTGCAACTGCTAACCATATTATTCCTGAAGTAAATCCAATTTTTGTCAATAAAGCTCATGCAGCAAAAATCAGACCCACCACTTTGAGATGGTCCGGGTTTGGGAGCCAGAGACTCGATGCGCATGACCTGCATCAGGCGGCGAACATGACCCTTAGGGGTTTCCGGAGTTGTGAGATAATCGGCAAAGGAGCAACTGCCCACCCAGGGATGCTCCATGTAGAGCTCGTCGATTTTGCAGATTAGCTCCAGATACCGGAACGCAAACCTGGAGCAGACCCATGGTAATAACTGACGCGCGGCAGCCCCAGAAACTGGCTGCGGCGTTCAATAGAAGCTTCAGGATGCCGGAGGCAATCACTTGTTGATTCTGCGGCTGGTCGAGCGCAGTTCGGGCAACCTTGAGCTTGCCGATCAGGCAGTGAAGCTCGGCCACCTCGCCCTCATGGTTAACCTCTTTCTTTTTACTCATATTTAGTGGACGACCCGTTTTTCTTTGCCGTACCACCGATAAACTTATAGAATCCTCTCTTCTTTGCAAATATATACGCAAAATAGATTCCGGGAATTATTACAAACAATGCTGCCGGAACAAAAATGATAGCAGCACCAATAACGGCGAGACTGATCACAATGGCAATAATTTTCCCTAGAAGACCAAGCAGGGCACCAGTGCAAAACACAAGGAAAGATAGTGCGATTCCTATTGCTCCAAGCAATATAGCGATTATTGACTTGGTAACGACCCCAAGCAGACCAAGTACAGCTAAAACAATGATGACTATTATGACGTTCATTTTACCCCCCATTCCTCTGCTTTCGTATTCCGCTCAACCCGGCAATTCATCTTCCTGTACACTGAAAATCAGCAAAAACCCGCCATGCAACGCATCCATATTGGTTCCGAGCAGTGCATTGTTGCTGAGCGCCACCGAAGGCTTGAGAACTCATATACCCCCATGCTCGGCATCGTTCAGCAGCCAATTGGACTCCTTGTCCCGGCTCAAGTTGTGGTTTCTCAAAAGCACCGTAGTCAAACGCAAGTCGTACCGTTCCGTCAGCTCGGCTTCCACCAATCGCACTCCATTGTTTAGAAGTAGCGCAACCGGTGAGTAAGCCAACAAATATCACCAATATAATCCTGAACATTGTCATCACCATCCTCTCTTTCAGCCCCAAGGCAGAAGATCACAAAACTCTTTTGTGATGCCAGTATCTGATATGCTGATGACAGGTGGTGTCGTATATTTGTATTTATTTTTGTGAACCAAAAAACGGCAAACCACAAGGTAGGATAATTGGCAAGAGCGAACGATAGTACCTTTAGCTGAAATTACCTATGTCAATTAACTACCAACTCGCCCCAGATAATTTTGTAAATCCTTCTCCAGCTCTTTCTGTAACCCCTCCAGACTTATGATGCGGATATGCGGAATCCAGTATCGCACTATGGGCAATACCTGATTCACGTGCCCAACCTTGGCCGATACGATAAGACCACCATCTTCCAGCTCTTTTTCGATAAACTGATTGGCAATCAACTTGCGGCGCATAAAATATCCGGCAATCTCACTGGCAATCTGGAGGACAATCTCCTTCTTCTCCTCACCCAGCCAGATGCCGTCTTCATCTTTCAGCATCTTGTCAATCTCTGGATCATGGGCAAAACGAGAATCAAGCTGACTTAGTTGTTCGATCTTGGCAAAGGAGAAGGTCTTTATTTTCTCGCAATCTCGGGCAACAAGATACCAGATCCCCTTGTGATTCATTAGTTTCAAAGGAGCAACGGCAGTATAGAACTTATTTCCTTCGTCCTTTGCGTAATCAAATGAAATGTAGCAGTGGGCAACAATGGAACGTTCCAACAGACGGAACACATCTTCTTTACCGGTAAGATTTTCGTAGTTGTGCCCTTTGACCAGCAGAGCAGACTGAATACGGTTATCGAATATGTCGCCAAGGAAGTCGTCGGAGAGGGACGGGAACAAACCCCGCACACCAGCAAGGCTGGCAAAACGTTCTATGTCGCGGGTACTTAGTTTACCCAAATAGGCAGGATCGAGGTGATATCGGCCATCATTTTTTTGAAGCGGGATGTAGGCGAATCTCACATTGAGATCACGCTGGATGGTACGCAGATTGACACCAAACTCATCGGCCAGCGCCAAAGGATCGAGTTTCTCCCCCTGATTCAGTTTAACCAGGATCTGTGCGAGTCGATAAACCAGGGTATCATGATGATCGGTTGTCATATGCTGCACCTATAATGATCTGTAGAGTGGTCTTGTAAGAGAAACCAGGGACGCATCCCGGTTTTTTCTCGGCCTCACTGGTTTTCCTAATATTCCGGGAACATAGTACCGATAACTTGTCCCTTGAATATCTTGATGCTGAAACAGACTGCACGTGCGGTTCAATATCTCAGGCTGTAAACGACCAGACCCAACCCATCGCCGCCCCTGCAAACCCAAAATTCCCGCCGGCGGGAATTTTGCTGTAACTACTCAATATACAAATCAAAAACAAAACACACCCAAATATTTCTGCCCTATTATTCGTCCAAAACTCACGCATCAGTCTGTAATATCAAAGTTTTCATCTTAGCAGCCGTCGCAAACACCCTGGAGAGTTACTGGCTACTTAGTTCACTGCAAATGATTTACAGAGTGCTTTGTCGAATGAAGCTATCTGCAAAGAACCGGCCTCAGCCCTTGCCAGCAAAAGACAGTCAACCGGATCAAGCTTTGTCGCAGCATAGCGGTTAAGTGCATCTACAAGCACACCCTTGTCCTGATTTGTTATACCTTTGTACTGTAACAACCTCCTCCCAGACCTTTTCCCGAACCTCATGAAACGGTAGTGGCTCAATGCCCTCCGCATACTTTGCTAATGCTCCTGCTACACTCTTTACCGGACGGAGGATTACCATATCGCCCTGAATTTCAATCTCGACAGTAGTGCTGTTCAAGGCTTTTCTGGCTGCACGTGGGATGGTTATTTGCCCTTTGGAGGTTATTGTCGCTGTGAATGCCATAGCCTTTTATCCTTACTTTTTACAAGCTGAATCACTTTGTAACCTGTCATCCTGAGTGCAACGAAGGATCTGCTTTACGGCGCTTGCGCAGACAGCAGATCCTTCACTTCGTTCAGGATGACAGACGTACTACGTGGCAATCAAATCCCCAGAATATCGGCCATGCGGAGCAGATCCTCATTGAGCTTTTTCTGACCACCGTTCACAACCATCTCCAACAGCGTCGTGGTCAACGATGAGGCTGACGTTCCCACCATCACCCCTTTGGTTCCATTCAACAGCAGCTCCACCCCCCGGCGACCGAAACGGCTGCCGAGCAGACGATCAAATACCGTCGGCGCACCACCACGCTGGTAATGCCCGAGCACCGTGACCCTGGTTTCAAAACCGACTTCATTTTTGATACTGTCGGCAATATCCTGAGCGTGTCCGGCACCTTCCGCCATGATGATGATGGCATTGGTGCGCCCTTCCTCGTAACGGTTTTTCAGACTCTGACAGATCTCAGCCAGATCAAAGGGAACCTCCGGCACGATGGCGAATTCAGCCCCGGTGGCAATGGCGGTGGTGGACGCCAGATACCCGGAATTTCGCCCCATTACCTCGACGATAAAAGCCCGGTCATGGGAGCTGGCCGTATCCTTGATACAGTCAACGGCATAGATAATATTGTTGAGCGCCGTATCAACCCCCAGCGCCATGTCGGTATAGGGGATGTCATTGTCAATGCTGGCTGGGATGCCGATCACCGGGAAGCCCATCTTGTCAAGCGCCAGGGCACCGTTCAGTGAACCATCGCCACCCACCACGATCAACCCCTCCACCCGTTCCTTCATCAGGTTATCAAGCGCTTTCTGACGTCCCTCCACGGTCCTGAACTCCTGGGAACGGGCCGATTGCAGAAAGGTCCCCCCCCGTTGCAGAGTCCCGGAGACTGCCCGGGAATCAAGCACGATATAATCATTTTTCAACAGTCCCGCGTACCCTTTGCGATAGCCGATCATCTCCACATCATTGGAAATGGCGGTACGGGCAGCCGCCCGGATCACCGCGTTCATGCCGGAACAGTCCCCACCGCTGGTTAAAATTGCTAGTCGTTTCATCCCCACTCCTCCTAGTGTATTGCAATTATTTACGTAAAATTATCCACTGGCGCAATTTGCCACTTACTGTTTTTCAAAGATTAACGCCCGTCACCTTGAAACAGACGTTGCAGCGCCGCTGCCCGGTAATCGAAGATCCGCTTGAGCCGCGGAGCGACCATCAAGCGGTTGATCAGACCGGCCAGTTGATCCTGATGCAACAGGTAATGCACCAGATCATACACCTCTACCCCACCAGCTACTTCCGTAAAACGATGCAGATGATGCCAGAAACGGTACGGCCCGAAGCGTTGTTCATCCACAAAATAATTCGGCTGGTCACAGTGGGTGATTTCGGTGGTCCAGTTGACCTTGATTCCGAAGAGCGGCCGCACCGTGTAGGTAATAATCTGCCCACCCCAGCTGTCACTGGTTGCTGGCGAAGTGATGCAAAAATCCATGTCCGGCGGCGTGATCTGTTTCAGATTTCCCGGGTTACTGAAAAAATCCCAGGCCTGATCAAGGGAGATCGGTAGCAGTTGGCGTCGTTCAAGTCGATAGGGGGTCATGTACTCACCTCATCCCGATCGGGAAATCATTGCCGATCAGGCTTTTTTGCGGGATCTGTTCGTATCCCCATTTTTTGTAGGTCAACGCAGGGAGGGTTTCCTCCACAAAGGTCGCCAGCCGGTTGATGGTAATTTCTCCGCTTTCAGCGGCAGCTTTACCATTGATCCCCTGCAGCAGACTATAGCTGAAGACGCCATGTCCCTGATACCCTTCCAGGGCGATCTGATTTTTGGAACTGGCCGCAATGGTTGCCCTGCCGACCGCCCGTGCCAGCTTTGAGAGGGCGGTTTTCTCGGTTACTCCCCGGCTGGCGATTGCCTCCACAAACGAGCCGCTGCTGCAGGTATCAAGGAGAATCAGCGACTTCAGCGCCTGGATGCCGCTCAGCCACTGTTTGAAATCGTCCATGGAAACCCCCTGCTGTACAATCGATTCCGGGCCGGTGTAACGGAAGTCGACCGGCAGGAAATAATAGCGCCCGTCCAGCTCCTCCGAAACGCCATGACCGGCCAGAAACAGCAGGAATACATCTTCCCGGCTGGTCTTGGCGCCAATTCCGGCAAACATCGCTGCCAGCTTCTGCTTGGTAACCTCTTCGTCATGCAATTGATACAATTTGACCTCGGAGAAGAGTCCCTGGGCTTTCCGGGAGATCGTAGCGGCCAGTTCTTCGGCATCATTGAGCGGGTACTTCAAACGTAAATCACCATCCCGGTAGTTGTTGACCGCCACCGTCAAGACGTGCAGACGGGGACGCAGCACGGCGGGCGCCGGGAGCAGCAGCTCGATCGATTCACGTCTCGATTCAATGGTGTTGGCTTGATTATAGGCCACCAGACTGATGGTGTTGCGGTCATGTTTGAGGGTAATGGTATGTTGAAAAGGGATACAGGCAGCGGCTGTTTTGGATTGCCGAACCAGCCCCCTGCTCTTCTCAAAGGCGATCGGCACCTGATTGAGAAACAGGGTCAGATTGCCGATACCACCGCCATCATCGCACAGCTCGGCTGAAATCACGACCTCGGCACTCTGCACCGTGCCTGAAGAGGTAATAAATCTGATATGGGGTGGCAGGGTCGCCTGATTAACCAGCAGATCAACCCTTGATGGCAGGTGGGGAGCCGGCAACTCCAGCGGAGCAACCGTTTCCGTTTGTTCACCCCCCGTCACTGGAGCAGCGGTCACCCCGGCGCGCTGTTCCAACCGTTTCAGATGGCCGGAAATATCCTGGCCAAGCAGCGCTTTTTCGACGATATCGGGACGATAGAACAGATCATACATGCGGCTGAGGCGGATAATCTCCGCTGCCTGGTCAGTCCGCTTGTTGACCACAAATCCGACCAGCGATTCCGAATCAGGACCATGATCAAAATAGCCATCGGGGAGCCACAGCACCCACCGTTTCCGGTCAGGATGCAGATAGAGGGCATAACGTTCGTGGCCGTCCACCAGATCAAACCAGCGGATGGTGCCATCATCAAAAGAGGCGACCAGGGTAGTGTTGTCAGCCGAGATGTTCACATCCCAGGCGCGTTCGATATTCCTTCGTTTCCAGAGTAATTTGCCCTTTTTGTTATAGTGCCGCAGGAAATGGGTGCTGCCGATCACAAACCCCTGACCGTCGGGGCGCACCGCCAGACAGGAACTGAATTCCCACCCGCCGAATCCTTTCATCCTCCTGCCGTTCAGCTTGGGAGCAGCCGGAGTATTGCTATCCCAATGTTGCAGATCAATCCCATTGGCAGTCACGAGCGGTGACAACAATCCCGTTTCCGGGACCCCGTCGCTGATCAGACGACGCTGGCGCAGGTCAAACAGAGCCTTACCCTGACCATAGCGTTCATAGCTGAACATGACCTGGCCGGCATCAGCTGAAATCTTGAAGGCATCATGGTTTTTCTGGAAATCCGGGGCTGCCAGATGGTGGAAAAACTGGATCTCGCCGCTGGTTTCAACCGTGCGCTCCTTCTGCTTCCCTCCCCGTTTAGCACTTCCGACGACAACGGCATGATGAACGCCCCCCTGATCCGTAATGACGCCAAATCCGGAAAATGGCGCCACAAACAGAATCGAGCCGTTGCTGAGCGCCAACAGTTTTCTGACCCCCTGCTTGACCGGCAACGCCATCGTTTCATCCAGCGAACGAGAAGCGAGCGACCATTTGAACAGCAGCTTGTTTTCAGAGCGGTTCCCCTTGGCGCCGGCCACCCAAATGTGGCTGCCGTCACGCGACCAGGCAACGGACTGCAACGCCCCCTGCAGTCCGTTGAGCGAACTGAGCCATGAACCGTCCTTCAGATCCAGCAGATCCACGACCTTGCGTTCTTCCCATTCATAGGCCAGCGCGACCTTACTGCTGTCCGGCGAGACCGCCAGCGAGAAGATTCGTTGCGCCTGTTCAGATCTGGTCTTGAGCCGCACGCTCCCATCGGGAGCGTAGACCCGGATTTCCCCCCGGTCCGAAGCAGCCACCAGATTGCCGTTAGCAGCGTACTCTACGGCGAAGATGTTTCCTTGATAATCCATATCCCTGAAGAGCAGCCGGTTATCTTCCGCACTGAAGACATGAATGCCGTTACCACCGGCCACCGTTACAGCCAGCTGTTTTCCGTCGCGGGAATAGAGCAGGCGGTGAATCTGTTGCTTGAAGCCGGTCAAGCGGGAGATGATTTCTCCACGACCGAGATCAAACAGATAGACACAATAGCTGTTATCCCAACTGCTGCCGGTAAAACCCCCTGCCGCCACCCGCTTCCCGTCGGGAGAGAGCGCCACGCTATGCAGGCTCCCTTCCGTGCCTGTTCCCAGGGGGGGACGCAAGGTACGGAGCAGCTTTCCCGTGGCCGGATCCCACAGCTTGACCGTTTTATCGTAGGAGGCGGTGGCGACCAGTTTTCCCTCGGCATCGCTGGCCGCCCCCGTGATCCTGGCCGAATGCATCTCGGCCGCAATCCTGATGAACGGTGTAAGCGGGAGTTCCCCCGCCAGGGCCGCAGCCGACAGCATCAGCAACGTCACGATCATCAGCACCCCGGATTTGAGCATGGTTAGTTACCCCGTGTTTCTACAAAGACGGTTGCTTCATAGAGCGGCGCCTGTTTGGCTTTGGCAACTCCCTTATAGTAATCCACCAGATCGCGACCATTGATCGCCGTTTCCCTGGCCAGTTCCTGCTGTACCTTTTCCTGCCGCACCAGGGCACGGGTGCCGTTGGAAAAACTTCGGGAGCCGAGCCGGTTATTGATCCGCGGAAGCCGCAGTTTGCGGGTACTGGCAAAGACCTTGACCGCATCGGTGCCGTAGGGTGGTTCGACCTTGATTTCCCAGCTATCGCTCACGTCCGGAATGGTAAACAGCAGCTCGGGAGTCAGCGGTTGTTCCGGTTCACCCTGCTTGGGATAGAGTAACGCCACCTCACCTTGGGGATTAATGTCGTAGATATAGACATACAATGCTTTGCTCACCTTGACCGCAAACTGCACCGTTTCTCCGGTGCGGAAAAACTGGTGCCGCCCTCCCCCCTTGGTGGTACGGATTGAGACGGCATCGCCACTTTTTTCATGCTCCGTATCGGCCAGGGAAGCGGTCTGCTCGGCAGCGTCATTTTCCAGGCTATGCTTGATCAGCGCCAGCGGAATCCGTTCATCGGCCCGGGCAATCACCGACCCGTTCCGTTCCTGGAGGGTTGCGGTCAAGGTCAGATCATCCGCACTCCCCAGGTAGGTATCAACCAGCACGGCATCCGCATCGGCAAGCAGCGCATCGGCACTGACAGCACCGCGTGCGGCATCCGTGCGTGGAGCGGCCATCTTGGCGAGGCTCGGTTTTTCCTCCAGGACCTTCATGTTGGCAGCAGATGCAAAGAGCGTTTTCAAGCGTTGGGTGACATATTCACCAAAGGGACTGCTGTACCCTTTACGAGCCTCAACAGCCTGATTGATGACCAGCCGGGTTGTCCGGGCTCCTTTGTTACCTTTGGCAGATATTTTTTTGACCAGACGCCCCAGGTAGTCGTCGACCGTCAGAGTGAAACAGTCGGGCGGCAGTTTGTTACGGGCGATCCGGTAGTTTTTTTTCAAGGTTTTGAAGGAAGAGTTGGTGGGATCTTTGGTATCTTTAAAACGTAAGCTGATCTGCACATGCTCAAGGTTTTGCTGATATCTGGCCGTAACACGAAAATCAGCCTTGTCAATCATCACTTCCTCGAAATGAAAACCGGCGGCGCCGAGTGAGGTTTCAAGCGCATGCTGCAACAAAGCTGCAAACGGCGAGCTGGAATCATCGGACAGGTCTCGAATATCGTCGCGGTCAAGATAGAGCCGCGCCCCCGGCATCATCTCCCTGGTTTCGGCAGCAATGGCGTTGGTCAATTCAGCCAGGGTCGAATATTCGGTTGCCCCACCAAAGAAGGCTAGAGCGGGTGAGGAGCTTCCCAGTAACAGGAACAACATGAGTAACCAGCAACGTAAGAACATATCAAGCCTCCCATGACAGACATCTTATAACCTCTGCCCCATTTGCTTCTGTTTAATAAACGTCACCTCAAAAACCTTACACTGCCGATGCTGCTGCAACCTGTTTACTCGTGAAAACGCATCGTTCAATTCATAGTGCTGAAAAATATCAAGACCACGATCCAGAAGTTTTTTCCAGCCGGTATCTGTCACTGTCGCCCCCACAGTCTTGCAGATGTTCCTCAATCAGTTTTCTCTCTCGCTCAAGCTCTATTGCCAATTCTTCTTCTGAAGGAAGATATTCCATATATTTTGAAGCAAATATCTGCTTACGGTCCTTCAACACAGAATATTTGGCAACAGATTCACTCTTATCCGAGCAGAGGATTAAGCCGACGCTCGGGTTATCTCCCGGCACTTTGAAGCGATCATCAAACATACGGACATAGCCATCCATCTGTCCCACGTCCTGATGGGTCAGCTTGCCAATTTTCAGATCGATCAACACAAAACATTTGAGCATGAAATTATAGAAAACCAGGTCAACGTAGTAATCATCTTCGTCAAAGCGAAGGCGTTTCTGACGGGCAACAAAGGAAAATCCTTTGCCCAGTTCCAGCATGAACGATTGCAGATTGGCAATGATCGCCTTTTCAAGATCTTTTTCATGAAGATCTGGAGGATCAGGTAAGTCGAGAAATTCCAGGATATACGGTGACTTCAACAGGTGGATCGGTGAAAGGGTTTCTCCGGGTTGTCTTTCCCTATTTACGGGTAAAAGTCCATCTTGGCCTTTATTTTTGAGTATCCGCTCGTAATAGGAGGTCTGTATCTGCCGTTCGAGCTGTGTTTTGCTCCAGCCACATTCAACGGCTTCTTTTTCATAGAAGAGACGGGCTTCTGGTTTGTTGACACTCATCAAAGCACGATAGTGCGACCAGGTAAGTTGAGGATTAAAACATGAAATTGATTCTCCACCCGTAGAGTGGAGTTTTTGTTGGTCTTCAAATTCTCCTCCAGATGGGTGGAGAATTGCGATGTGCTTCTGGTAAGTCACATAGAACTGTTTGAAATACCATAAATTGGTGGCAGAGAATCCCTTGCCATACCTTGCATTCAGCTTGCTTGATAGATTCTCAATCACCTGCTTGCCGTATTCCGCCCGTTCTTCTCCCCCTTGCAATTCGTCCACTATCTCACGACCGATCAGCCAATAAGCAATGACCATGTTGTTGTTGACCGCCCTGACTACATTGGCGCGAGCATTCTCCAGAATGGATGCGACGCGGTCAAAGAGATTGTCATTGGTAGATGGGATAATTGGCGTATCGTCTGTATTCATGGTTCTTCCTTTATTGTGGAGTCGCTGGCTCCACAATTTGTATCTTTTTGTAGGTTGGGTAGAGCGGTTGTATGCGAAACCCAACGGTTACAACATTACTCTTCACCAGCATCCAGCCCCGGTATCCTCTTCAACGCTTCGCCAAACTTCAAATAATTCACCTTCCCCCCATCATCCAGGTCGATGGCAATCGGCTTCGTTGCCAATGGACAGAGGGTTTCCCGCTCGTATTCGTCCAACTCGTCGATGATTTTACGAAGTTTTTCTAGATCTTTCAGAGCCTGGGTCTTATCCTTTGGGCTAGCAGAGGCACTGATGCTGATCTGGTCAGGTTATTGAGTATGTTATGTGAGCGGATATTGGGCTGCACTTGTAAAGTGCCTTCGGTCAACACCCCGAGCTCCGCATCACATAAACCTTCAAGCCAGAAACATATCTCGCGGCAGATGATCCGTTCTGAACTGCTGGTAGCACGTGACTGGATCATTTTGATGCCACGGCCCCATTTTTCGATCCGATGGCTACGCTGAAACAATTCAGCCAACAACTCATTCCGCCGGGCAGATACCATCTAAGATTACCCCTCCTTCAGTTCAGAGGTGGTTTTCTTCATCTCCACGGTTTCGGTATATTGAAATATCATCATGATTTTCACAAGTTAGCTTGATTATACATTTTGATATTCATACCAGAATTTGCAGTAAATAGCCATCGTTAACGCTCCTCATTAAAGCGATATTTATTTTGGCATAGATTCAGAAATTCATAACATGGACATGAAACACAGAATGGCCTTAACCGTTTGATTTTCTCTGCCTTGCTCTGTGCCCTCTGTGGCAAATGCTTTTTTAGATGCAACGGGAACTGTCAGGAATAAAACCTATCGGGGAAAGGTTGGAAGATGAGCTGACGAAGCGGAGAAATCTATACAACCGGAGCGGATGCAGTACCTTGATCAGGAGCAAAGCGGGCCAGCAACTCCTGACCAGTGATGATGCCAATCCCCCGGGAACGGTATTTTTCCAGCACCTTGGGCAACTCTTTGCGGGTCATTACCCCATCGGAGACCACCGTCACCCGGTATCCCCGATTGAGTGCCCCGAGCGCCGTATAATAGACACAAAAGGCGGCATCCAGCCCCACCAGGTACAGTTCGTCCACCTGCCGGTCAATCAGAAACTGCTCCAGCTGGCGATTGGAAAAGGCGTCGGTACGGTTTTTGGCAAAATCATTGGTATTAACCACCGATATCCAACGGCAGATCACCGGTTCCATCCTGCCAGCCACAATCCGTCCACCATGCAGCCGCGTGATCAGATTGCCTGAAAAAACCTGGCGGATATAGGCTACTTCCCGTCCCGTAGCATCAAAGCAGCTGATCAATCGGTTGACCGTTTCTATCATCCGGCCAAAGGGAGTACCAACCGGGAACGGTACGGCACCCGGCCTGGCGCCACTTTCCTGAATATCCAGCACCAGCAGGGCGCTGGTCGGGTTACGGTACGATTCGATCCGGCGTCCCCGCGTCGGCAGGAACATGGCATACAGCACATAGCCACCAAACAGCAGCGCCAGAGCAGCACAACCGGCGAGTAGCATCAACAACATCGTGAACAGTCCCATAATCAGATCACCTCTACGTGATTACCTGCACTCCCTCGATCATTTCGAGCGGTGGGCGGTGGAGAGAAAACCGGGGCGGAATGGCGGTATCAGGTTTGACACGATGGCAACCAGATCACTCTCGGCATAATCAAACTGTGCCTTGAGCCGTCCGATCCCTTCCGCCTCTTCGATGGCGCTTAATTTTTTCCGCAGCAGATTCTCCACGATGGAAATTTCGGCCGGCTCTCCGTCGGTGATGATCGCCGGGATGGAAGTCAATCCGGCTCTCCTGGCAGCCTGATAACGCCGCACTCCGGAAACGATGATAAACACCCCGTCCGCGCCTGGCCGTACCAGGATCGGCGGAACCATCCCTTGACTGACAATCAAGGCTGACAACTCAACCAGGGACTGTTCGCCAGGCGAGCTGTACCACTGTTCCGGGTCGGGGTGAAGATCGTCAATATTCAACTGGCACAGTTTTCCTTTTGCATAGCCAGCAGACTCTGTTCGTATATTTGTCGTATCAACCATGACCTTCCCCTTCTCACTCTGTCGTGCCATCAAAACAACCGGGCAACGATCTTGAACTATTGATCAAACCACCACGTTGCAGGTTCGGCGCCAAGAGTGAACCGGCATGTATCCCGATAGTATTTTCAACATAACCAGCTGATATACTTAACAGCTGAGAATAAAGCATCGTGTACTGAAGAGAAAAATACAGGGAAGACAACCAGGAGCTGTGACAGGGGACGAACGGACGCAGAGCCAAATGCAAAATTTCTTTACACCAGGTAAGAACGCAAACCATATCACATTGATTTTACTCTATTGTTACAAATAAAAATATTTTACACCTGCTCCATTTTTTACAATTTCCGGTTGCAGCCGGGACGGAGAGCAAACACTCATCCGATCAAACCACCTGCCGGCACCCCGGACCGCTGATACTGCTGCGCCCTCCACTGCCGGTTGCCACCTGGATCTGGGTACCGATCCGCTCCTTGAGGGCAGAGACATGGGAGATGATGCCGATCAACTTTCCTTCCTGCTGCAGACCGGAGAGGGTTTCCAGGGCGGTCTCCAGGGCATCCTCATCCAGGGTGCCGAAACCTTCGTCCAGAAACAACGAATCGACCCGCACGTTACGGCTTGCCATGCTGGAGAGACCGAGGGAAAGCGCCAGACTGACGATAAAACTCTCCCCGCCGGAAAGATTCTTGGTGGAACGGACCTCCCCCCCCTGGTAATTATCGATCACGTTCAACTCCAGCGGCTCCGAGCTGTCGCGCACCAGCAGGTAACGGTCACTCATCTTCTGCAGTTGGCGATTGGCATGGGCCACCATCAGTTCAAAGGTCAGCCCCTGGGCAAAATTACGGAACTTCTTTCCGTCGCTGGAACCGATCAAGGCGTGCAGTTGCTCCCAACGACGGCACTCCGTCTTCTGCAATTCCAAGGCCTGCAAGCGGAGCGCCTGGTGCTGCATCAGCTCGGCCTGCTGCTGAAGTTTCTGCTGGATTGCGCCTAAACTCTTGTGCAGTTCGCCCAGTTGTTCGCCCGTGGCGAGCTGTTCCTCCCTGAGCTGATCCAGGCTCTTTTCCGTGAGTTGCTGATCCAGCTCCTGCTGCAAGCTGGCCGACCGATCCCGGCGACGCGCCTGCAGTTCCAGTTCGCGCCGTTGTAACTGTTCCGCCTGCCGGGAAAGCTGATCAAAACGGGGTTGCGGCAGGCGTGCCCCCGCAAAGACGGCCTCATCCCTGAAACCGCTGGCGTTCAGCCGCAGGGAGAACGCCTGTTCCAGCTGCAGTAGTT
>Ga0209798_10001379_pt1 | contig 14621 bp, 17 predicted proteins | sample DOMMetBare3Fresh_FD_187475 | JGI IMG/M metagenome (GOLD analysis project Ga0209798, IMG submission 187475) | Wetland sediment microbial communities from St. Louis River estuary, USA, under dissolved organic matter induced mercury methylation -... | ecosystem: Environmental > Aquatic >...
GAGCCAGTAGGCGGCGTAGCATCCATGGCACCGACTCCCCAGGAGGTGCCATGAAGCAGCTCTTCACAACGCTCGCGCTGGCCGCGCTCGCCGCTGGTGCGCAGGCGGCCGGCGCGGTGCAGGTGCAGTTCGTGCAGCCGGAGAAGTTCGCCGATATCCGCGACCAGGCTTTCAGCCGGGAACGCAACCTCGAACGGCTCCGGCAGTTGTTCGAGCGTGCCGCGGCGCCCTATGTGGCCGACGGCCAGACCCTGAAGATCGACGTGCTCGACGTCGACCTGGCCGGCGAGCCCAAACCCGGCGCTCGCATCAACGATTTGCGCGTGCTGCGCGGCAAGGCCGACTGGCCGCGCATCGACCTGCGTTACACGCTCGAGACGCCAGGCCAACCGGCGCGCAGTGGGCAAGCCAGCGTCAAGGACATGGCCTACTTGCAGCGCGGCGTCGGCGGCCTGCCGGTGGACGAGGCGCTGCCTTACGAGCGGCGCATGATCGATGAATGGTTCAAGACCGAGTTCAGGAAGTAGCTGACTGCGTCCCCGGGAGCCTGGCCGGCTGACTCAGCCGATCACATAAGCCGCTGAACCGGTCGCGATCAGCGTGCCGATGTCGTTGACCAGGCGCATCTGCGTCGAGCCGATGCGCCCGCCCAGGCGGGTGACCTCGGCGCTGGCCTCGAACCACTCGCCCACGCCGGGGCGCAGGTAATCCACGCGCAGGTCGATCGTGCCCATCTTGCCGAAGCGGTGCATCACCTGCGCCGTGTTCTCGTCGGCGTGCTTGTCGCCGATGGCCACCATCAGTGCGAAGCCGCCCATCGCATCGAGCGTGGCCGAGATCACGCCGCCGTGCAGCCGGCCGTGCTGGAAGTGGCCGATCAGCTCGGGCTGCATCACGAAGCGGATGCGCGGCTCGGGGTGGCGCGCGCCGGTGACCTTCAGCCCGAGGGTCCGGTTGAACGTGATGCGGCTTTCGAACAGATCGGCCAGCGCCGCGTCCAGGCGGGCCTGCTCCTCGGCGCTGCGAGTCGCCGGCGGCGTCGGTGGGTGCGTCGTCATCGCACGATCCTAACGGCTTGCACATCGGCGACACTGCGCCCCGTCATGCTCGGAGCCATCCTCATGAACAGCGCCTCGACACCGGGCGGGCGTGCCCGCGCCGAGCGTCACGACCGCCTCGACGCGCTGCGCGGCGCCGCCATCGTCTGGATGGCCGTGTTCCATTTCTGCTTCGACCTGAACCACTACCGGATGCTCAGCCCGGTGCAGGACTTCTACCGCGATCCGTTCTGGACCGTGCAGCGCGCGATGATCGTCACGCTGTTCGTCTTCGTGGCCGGGCTGTCGCAGGCCGTCGCGCTCGACGCCGGCCAGGGCTGGCCGCGCTTCTGGCGGCGCTGGGCGCAGATCGCCGGCTGCGCGCTGCTCGTGTCGGCGGGTTCCGCGCTGATGTTCCCGAAGAGCTGGATCAGCTTCGGCATCCTGCACGGCATCGCATTGATGCTGATCGCCGCGCGGCTGCTCGCACCGCTGCGCGCGTGGCTGTGGCCGCTGGGCGTGGCGCTGGTCGTGCTGCCACAGTTCGTGCAGCACCCGTTCTTCGACACGCGATGGACCAACTGGGTCGGCCTCGTGACGAGGAAACCGGTGACCGAGGACTACGCGCCGCTGCTGCCGTGGCTGGGCGTCATGTGCTTCGGCCTGGCTGCGGGGCAGTGGGTGCTGGCGCGGCGGCGTTCCTGGCTCGCGGGCGCGGCACCACGCGCCGCGCGGCCGCTGGCCGTGCTCGGCCGCTGGTCGCTGTCGTTCTACATGGTTCACCAGCCGGTGCTGATCGGCGCCATCCTGGCCTGGCGCGCGCTGGCGCAATGACGCTGGCGTGACGTTGTTCACGCGGCGCGGCTCAAGTCCGCGTGCGGGCTGCCGATTCCCACGACAACGCGTCGCGGTCTGCCCGAGGCCCGCGTCGAGTGCTTCCGTGGAGGTCGCACCACCATGTCCATCGCCGCCATCAGCCAGTCGTTCGTCAGCGCCGTGCGCCGTGGCACGGCTTCGAACAGCGTCGAAGCTGCCGAGCCGGTGCGCGCGGTGCCACGCGCCGCGCGCGAGCCCCAGGGCCGCAGGCACGAACTGCTCGACGCGATGAACGAGGTGCTCGGCGTCGAACCCGGCACGCAGGACCAGACCCAGTCGCAATCGGTGTTCCGTTTCGCACATGCGCTGATGCACGACCTGCGCGCGCTGGATGGACAAGGACAAGCGGAGGTAGAGGAGGCGCACGGTCGCGCCGGCCGAGCAATCGGCCGGCGCGACTGGGGCGACCTGCCCCAGCGCCTGTCCGCACTGGCCACCGCGGCTTCGCAGGCAACGGCGGGCAACCCCACGCCGCCGCCGATGCCCGAGATGCCCGCGGAACCGCATCCGGTGACGACGACCTCGGCGGCCGTGCACATCATGAGGGTGCCGAGCGCGCGCCTGCTCGAGGCCTTCGTCGCGATGCAGCGCGCGCTCGGACAACTGGATGCGTCGACCCAGGCACGGCCTGCGCTCGCGTCGTTCGCCGGCAAGCTCGCCGCGGCCATGACCCCGGCCGCCGCCGCGCAGCCCGCCGCGGGCGCGCTGCTCGACGAGAAGGCCTGAAGGTCCGGCGGCCCGCCGCGCTCAGCCACTACCATCGCGTCATGCCCGACGCGATGAAGTGCCGTCCGTGACCCGCCACGTGCTCTACGGCTTCCACGCCGTGACCGTGCGCCTGAAGACCGCACCCGAAAGCGTGGTCGAAGTGCACCTGGACACCCAGCGGCGCGACGCGCGCATGCGCCAGTTCGCCGAGCGTGCTGCCGCGGCCGGCGCCAAGGTGGTCGACAGCGACGACGCGCGCCTGGCCAAGCTCGCCGGCAACGACCGCCACCAGGGCGTGGTCGCACTGGTGAAGCCGCTGCCGGCACGCCATTCGCTCGACGACATCCTCGACGAGGCGACGCACGGTCCGCCGCTCGTGCTTGCGCTGGACGGCGTGACCGATCCGCACAACCTCGGCGCCTGCCTGCGCGTGGCCGACGGCGCCGGCGCGCATGCGGTGATCGCGCCCAAGGACCACGCGGTGGGCATCAATGCGACTGTGGCCAAGGTGGCCAGCGGCGCGGCGGAGACGGTGCCTTACCTGATGGTGACCAACCTCGCGCGCACGCTGAACGAACTCAAGGAGCGCGACGTCCGGATCGTCGGCACCAGCGACGACGCGGCGCAGACGATCTACGACCTCGACCTCGCGGGCCCGGTGTGCGTGGTGCTCGGCGCCGAGGGCAAGGGCCTGCGGCAGCTCACCCGCAACACCTGCGACGTGCTCGTGCGCATTCCGATGGCCGGGGCGGTCGAGAGCTTGAACGTCTCCGTGGCGGCGGGGGTGTGCCTGTACGAGGTGTTGCGGCAGCGGCGGGCCACTTGAGCTTGCGCCGCCGCGCCGCCCCTCACGCCAGCGCCTTGCGCATCACGATCACCGTGCACGACTCCGCCGCGAGCAGCGGCACCGACCCGGGGTCGACGTCGGCCAGTTCGCGCGTGGTCACCGGCACATAGCCCAGCCGCGCGTACCAGGCTGCGAGGCGGTCGGTGTGCGGATGCGACGGCTGCGGCTGCAGGACCTCGATTTCCATCTCGTCCGCGCCACGCGACCGCGCCCAGGCCTCGGCATGCGCGACGAGCCGGCGCGCGATGCCGCGCCCGGCCCGGGTCGGCGCGACGGCGAGCGCACCGAACCACGCCGTGTGCGCATCGCAATGCGTGTGCAGCGCGCCGACGAGCGTGCCGTCGTCGTCGCGCGCCACGAGCTGCTGGCCGGCGATGATCGCCTTCACCGTCTCGCCACGGGTCGAGCGCGGCACGGGGCGCGACCACAGTCCCTGCTCGGCGCGGTCGTAGGCGTGGTTGACCAGTTCGGTGATCGTGCCGCGCTCGGCCTCGTCGGCGGCGGCGTCGGCACGGAGGAAGGTGATCGTGACCATGGGCGCGCACGAATGATCCCACGCACGGCATCATCGCGACCATGGACAACGCGCTGCACGCGACCGCCCGCGAGCACCTGCGCGAGGCCTGCCGGGCCGGCGGCATCGCCGTGCTCACCGGCGCCGGCATGAGCGCTGAGTCCGGCATTCCGACCTTCCGCGACGCCGTGCTGTCGATTCCTTCGCCGCCTGCGGCGGCGGTCCCCCGAGGGGAGTCCGCCGTCTTGGGGCGGCCCGGCGACGGCGGCGGCCTCTGGTCGCGCTTCGATCCGGCGCAGCTCGCCAGCGAGGAGGGTTTTCGCGCCGATCCGCAGCGCGTGTGGGACTGGTACGCCGAGCGCCGCGACGGCGTGCGTGCGGCGCAGCCCAACGCGGGGCACCGCGCGCTCGGCGCGTTCGCGGCGCGCCACCCGGGCGTGCTCGCCGTGATCACGCAGAACGTCGACGACCTGCACCAGCGTGCAGGCAACACCGATGCGATCCGGCTGCACGGCGACATCCTCGAGGACCGCTGGCTGCAAGCCTGCCGGCCCGGCTGCGGCCGCGCACCGGCGTCGGCCGTGCCAGGCCGCCCGCCGCGCTGCGCCGACTGCGGCAACCTGGTGCGCCCGGGCGTGGTGTGGTTCGGCGAGATGCTGCCGTCGCACGCGATCGATGCGGCCGAGCGTGCAGCACGAAGTTGCCTGGTCATGCTGGTGGTGGGCACCTCGGGCGCGGTGTGGCCGGCCGCGGGCCTGGCCGGCCTGGCGCGGCGCTCGGGCGCATGGGTGGCGATCGTCAACCCGCACGAGAGCGAGATCGACGCCGAGGCGCACGCGGTGCTGCGCGGCACGGCCGCACAACTGCTGCCGCGACTGCTCGACGACCTTTAGACCCAACCCGCTGCGCCCACCACGGCGCCCGCGGCGATCAGCCACACCGGGCCGACGCGCGTCTTCACCGACAGCACGATCGTCGCGGCCACCAGCAGCCACGCCGCAGGCACGCGCGCCTGCGGCACCGCGAGCACGGTGCCGGCCGACAGCAGCAGGCCGATCGTCACCGGCGCCATGCCGGCGACGAAGGCGCGCACGCCGCGCGTCTCGCGGCGCTTTTCGCCCCAGCGCGATGCCGCGAGCGCCAGCGTCGTGCTCGGGATCAGGATGCCCGCGAGCGCCACCAGGGCGCCGGGCAGGCCGGCGATCGCGTGGCCGAGCACCGGCACGAACAGCAGGTTGGGCCCCGGGGCGGCCTGCGCGAGCGCGATCGAGGCGCTGAACTGTGTGTCGTCGACCCAGCCGCGCTGGTCGACGACGTAGCGGTGGATCTCCGGCGCCACCGCGACCGCGCCGCCGATCGCGAGCATCGACATCGCCAGGAAATGGCCGAACAGCGCCCACCAGTCGGCCCCGGCGAAGGCCACGGCGCTCACCTCTTGTGCCCCAGCCGCCACCAGGCGACGCCGACCATCGCGCCGCCGATCCCCAGCACCACCCAGGCCATCGGCACGCGTGCGAAGCCGACGATGCCCCAAGTCGCAAGCACCGCCGCCGCGCACAGCGCCAGCGGCAGCGGGTTGTTCTTCAGCGTCGGCGCCAGCCTGATGCCCATCGCGAAGATCAGTCCGGCGGCCACCGCACCCATGCCACGGATCGCGCCGGCGACCATCGGCTCGCTGCCGAAGCGCGCGTACAGCATCGCCAGCGCGAGCACGATCGCCAGCGGCGCGAGCAGCAGGCCGGCCAGCGCGGCGACGGCGCCGCGCCAGCCGAAGAAGCGGTCGCCGATCATCAGCGCCATGTTGACGATGTTCGGCCCCGGCAGGACCTGGCCGACCGACAGCGCCTCGACGAACTGCTGGCGCGTGAGCCAGCCGCGCCGGTCGACCAGTTCGCGCTGCGCTACCGGCAGCACGCCGCCGAAGCCCTGCAGCGCCAGCGCGTTGAAGGCGGCAAACAGCTCGGCGGGCGACCGCGGGCTGGGCGGGGTGAGGCCGTCGCTCATGCGGGAACTGCGGCCGGTCTCATGCGCCGCGCCGCCCACAGGCTCAGCGCGATCGCGGCCAGCATCCACGCCAGCGCCACGCCTGCCATGCCGACGTAGGGCTCGCGTCCGGCCGCGCGGTTGGCCACCACGATCGCGCCGCCACCGGCGGCGCCCAGCGCCTGGCCGAGATAGATCGCCGAGGTGTTGAGCGCCATCAGCACCGGCGCCAGCGTCGGCGCGGCCTCGCCCAGGCGCGCCTGCTGGGCCGAGTTCGACGAGAAGCAGGCCAGGGCCCAGGGCACGAGCACCAGCGCCATCGTGACGACGCCGGTGGCCCAGGGCCAGAGCACGAAGCTCGCCGCCATCAGCGCCAGCAAGGCGGCCACCAGCGGTGCAGCACCGATGCGGTCGATGTGGCGCGACACGAGCATGTTGCCGGCCAGCCCGAACGCACCGAACCAGAAGAACAGCAGGCTCACCGCCGCGGCGCTCGCGCCGAGCTCGCCGCGGAAGATCGGCGCGAAGTAGGAGAACAGCGTGAACTGCCCTGCGCCCGACAGCGCGGTGACCAGCACCACACCGATCAGCACCGGCTGGGTGGCCACCTGCTTCCAGGCCGCCAGGCCCGCCACCGGGGGCTTCACACCCGCGGGGATCGTGCGCCACACGCCACCCGCGGAGAGCAAGGACATCGCCGCGACGAGGCCGAAGGCGGTGCGCCAGCCCAAGGTCTCGCCGACGTAGCTGGCGATCGGCATGCCGACGACGCTGGCCAGCGACCAGCCGAGGAAGACGAACGTGATCGCGCGGCCGCGCTGCTCGCCCGGCACGAGGCCGCCGATCACGGCCGCGGCCTGCGGCGTGAACAGCGCGGCGCCCAGCATGCAGGCCGCGCGCACCGGCAGCAGCGCCTGGAAATCCGGAGCCAGTGCCGACAGCGCGTGGCCGAGCGCGTACCACGCGAGCGCGAAGGTCAGCAGGGCGCGCCGGTCGATGCCGCCCACCACGAGGGCCAGCAGCGGCGCGCCCAGCGCCATCGTGACCGACGCCACCGTGATCAGCTGGCCGCCGAGCGCCACGCTCACGGCCAGCGAGCGCACGATGTCGTTGAGCGCACCGGCCACCACCATCACGCCGCAGCCGATCGCGAAGTTGCCCGCCAGCAGCGCCCACTCGGCGCGGCGTGTCGCGCCGGCCGCGCGTGGATTCAACGGTGCACCTTCAGCGCATCCGGATTGATGATGTTGGTCGGGTTGTTGTTGACGAAGTTGACCACGTTGTCGAACGCGGCGCCGAAGTACAGCTCATAGCTGTCCTGCTCGACATAGCCGATGTGCGGCGTGCACACCGCGTTTTCCAGGCGCAGCAGCGGGTGGCCCTGCAGGATCGGCTCGCTCTCGAACACGTCCACCGCGGCCATGCCCGGGTGGCTCTTGTTGAGCGCGGTCACCAGCGCGTTCTCGGCCACCAGCTCGGCGCGCGAAGTGTTCACGAACAGCGCGGTGGACTGCATGCGCATCAGGTCGTCGAGCGTGACGAGGCCGCGCGTTTCCGGGGTCAGCCGCAGGTGCAGCGACAGCACGTCGCAGACCTCGAAGAAGGCCTCGCGGGTCGGTGCCGGCAGGTGGCCGTCGGCGAGCGCCTTCGCGCGCGAGGCCTCGCTGCCCCAGACCGTGACCTTCATGCCGAAGGCCTTGCCGTAGCCGGCAACGCGCTGGCCGATGCGGCCATAGCCCCAGATGCCCAGCGTCTTGCCTTCGAGCTTCATGCCGATGCCGAAGTTCGGCGGCATGAATCCGGCCTTCAGCCCCGACTGCTGCCACGCACCGTGCTTGAGGTTGCCCACGTACTGCGGTACGCGCCGCATCGATGCCAGGATGAGAGCCCAGGTCAGCTCGGCCGGTGCCACCGGGTCGCCAGCGCCTTCGGCCACCGCGATGCCCAGGCGCGTGCAGGTATCCAGGTCGATGTGCGGGCCGACGCGCCCGGTCTGCGCGATCAGCCTGAGCTTGGGCAGCTTCTCGAGCAGTTGGCGCGGGAACGACGTGCGCTCGCGGATCAACACCAGGATGTCAGCATCTCGCAGCCGCACCGAGAGCTGGCCGATGCCCTTGACGGTGTTGGTGAACACCTTGGCGCTGAGGTGCTCGAGCTTGGACGCGCACTTGAGCTTGCGCACCGCGTCCTGGTAGTCGTCGAGGATGATGATGTTCATGGAGGGCCGCCGCCGGCGTCGCTGAGTGCGATTCTGCCTCGCGCGCTACGATCCCCGCACCCTAACAGGAGACACCCGATGACAATCTCAATGCATTCGGCCAGTGCGCCGGTTTTCGTGCGCATGTTCACCAACCTGCTCGCCTGGCTCGACAAGGCCGAGGCCCATGCGGCGGCGCGCAAGTTCGACAGCGCCAACTACCTGGGCCTGCGCCTGGCACCCGACATGCTGCCGTTCACGCGCCAGATCCAGATCGCGAGCGACGCGGCCAAGGGCTGCATGGCGCGCCTGGCCGGCGTGGACGTGCCGTCGTGGGAAGACAAGGAGGCGAGCCTGGCCGAGCTTCGCGCGCGGGTGCAGCGGACGATCGACTACGTCAACGGCTTCTCGGCCGCGCAGATCGACGGCAGCGAAAGCCGCCAGGTCTCGATTCCGCGCCGCGGCGGCGACCCGCTGATGTTCGACGGCGAGGTCTACCTGAAGCACTACGCGCTGCCGAACTTCTACTTCCACCTCACGATCGCGTACGCGCTGCTGCGGCACGCGGGGGTCGAAGTCGGCAAGGCGGACTACCTCGGTCGCTGACGCTCACGCCGGCAGCGCGGCCGGCGCACGGCCTACACCTTGCCGTACACCACCTTGCGCTGCGCGGTGTAGTGCCACCAGGGCGCGGGGGCCGCGCCGCGCATGAAATCGGTGGCGGCCATGAAGGTGTCGAGCACGCACGGGTCCTGCCGGCTGCCGGTGGCCGCGGCGAGCTTCTGATAGAGCACGAACGGGTCGCGGCCCTTCAGATCGCGCGGGTGGTGGATGCCGATCGAGCGCAGGTCGGCCGCGAGCGAAGGGCCGATGTTGGGCAATTGCTCGAGCATCTCGCAGTCGTCCGCATGGCGCGCCTTGGGCGCCTTGATGCGCGGGGCGGCTTCGGTGTCCACGGCTACATCAGCATGGTGTTGCGGATCAGCCCGACGGCGATGCCTTCCAGCTCGAACGGATCCTCGCCGCCGACGATGATCGGCTTGAAATCGGGGTTCTCGGGCAGCAGTTCGACATGGCCGCGCACGCGCTTGAAGCGTTTCACGGTGACCTCGTCGCCCAGGCGCGCGACGACGATCTGGCCGTTCTTCGCTTCCTTGGCCTTCTGCACCGCGAGCAGGTCGCCGTCCATGATGCCGGCGTCGCGCATGCTCATGCCGCGCACGCGCAGCAGGTAGTCGGGCTTGCGCGCGAACATGCTGGCTTCCACCACATAGGTCTGGTCGATGTGCTCCTGCGCCAGGATCGGGCTGCCGGCCGCGACGCGGCCCACCAGCGGCAGCGTCAGCTGCGACAGGCTGGGCAGCGCCAGCGTGAACTGCTTGCCGCGCGCCTGGTTCAGCGCGCGCAGCATCGCCGGTTGCAGGCGGATGCCGCGCGAGGTGCCGCCCACCAGCTCGATCACTCCCTTGCGGGCGAGCGCCTGCAGGTGCTCCTCGGCCGCGTTGGGCGAGCGAAAGCCCAGCTCGGCGGCGATCTCGGCGCGCGTGGGCGGCGAGCCGGTGCGCGCGATCGCGCTTTGCACCAGCTCGAGAATCTGCTGCTGGCGCTCGGTAAGCTTGGGGCGTTCTTCCATGGGAATCAGCCGCGCGGGCTGGGGGTTTGTCCAGTGGCTGTATTTTTATCCAGATAGGCGCGAATGGCAAGCAGCAAGGTCGTCGTCCTGGGCACCGGCGGCACGATCGCCGGCACGGCCGCGAGCGCCACCGACGCGGTGGGCTACACCGCGGGGCAGCTCGGCGTGGCGCAACTCGTGGCCGCGGTGCCGGCGCTCGCTGCGCAGGCGATCGAGTGCGAGCAGGTGGCGCAACTCGACAGCAAGGACATGGACCACGCCACCTGGCAGCGCCTGGCTGCGCGCGCGGCGTTCCACCTCGCGCGGCCCGAGGTGGGCGGCGTGGTGGTGACGCACGGCACCGACACGCTCGAGGAGACGGCCTACTTCCTGCACCGCGTGCTGGCGCCGGGCAAGCCGCTGGTGCTCACGGCCGCGATGCGGCCGGCCACGTCGCTGCAGGCCGACGGGCCGCAGAACCTGCTCGATGCGGTGAGCGTCGCGCGTGAAGCGCATGCAAAGGGGGTGCTGGTGGCCGTCGCCGGCAGGGTCTGGTCGGGAGCCGAGGTGCGCAAGGTGCACACCTACCGGCCCGATGCGTTCGATGCCGGCGACGCCGGTCCACTGGCAGCGATCGACGAGGGACAGCTGCGCTGGTGGCGCGCCTCGCCGCAGGCCCACCCGCTGGGCCTGGGCTGCATCGAGCGCGATGCCGCGCAATGGCCGCGCGTCGAGATCGTGCTCAGCCACGTCGCAGCCGACGGCCGCATCGTCGATGCGCTGGTGGCCCAGGGCGTCGATGGCCTGGTCGTCGCGGGCACCGGCAACGGCACGCTGCATCGCGACCTCGAAGCCGCATTGCGCCGCGCCGCACGCCACGGCGTTCGCGTTCTGCGCGCCAGCCGCTGCGCCGGCGGACCGGTGCTCGGCGGTGATGCCGACGAACTGCCCGGCGCCGGTGCGCTGACGGCGGTGCAGGCGCGCGTCGAGTTGCTGTTGCGGCTGCTGACGGCGGTGTCGGGCGCCCGGTAGGTTCCAGCGGCCACTGGGCCGTCGCCATCAAACTGGATCCATTCGCCCTGAGCGCGTCGAACGGCTTCGACAGGCTCGGCGCGAACGGGTCTTCAGGACCACGGAGGCCGGCTCGAGGCGCGCCCGGATGTCCCAGGCTCGCACGAATTCATCCCCGCCGCGCGGGGCGTTCATCGAGGCCGCTGCTTGCCGCCTTCAACAGCCTCTCGTAGCCCTCGAGTCCGCGCTGCTGGCTGTAGGCCTGCGCATCGCGGCGGGCCTGCGATGCGAGCTCGCCGCTGGCTTGCGGTGTTGCGAGCGCTTGCAGCGTGGTCTGCGCCATCGCGCGGGCATCGAAGAAGTCCACCAGATACCCATTGCGCCCGGCGCTGATCATCTCCCGCACCGGTGCGGTGTCCGACGCGACGATCGGCGCGCCGCAGGCCATCGCCTCGAGCATCGACCAGCTCAGCACGAACGGGTAGGTCAGGTACACATGCGCTGCCGAGACCTGCAGCACCTTGACGTACTGTGCGTGCGGCATGCGCCCCAGGAAGTGCGTGCGCGCGGCATCGAGCTTCACCTCGCGCAGCATCTGCTCGCGCCAGTTCGCGGCGTGCTTCGGCGGTTTGCCGTAGCTCACCTCGTCGCCGCCCACGATCAGCGCATGGCAGGTGGGGTGTTGGCGCTGGATCTGTTCGAGCGCGCGCATGAAGACGTGGAACCCTCGGTACGGCTCGAGATTGCGCGCCACGTAGGTGACGACCGGGTCACCTGCCCTCAGCACCGCGCCATTGGGCGCGGTGATGCTGGCCGCCGGGTCGGGCCCCAGCTTGTCGGTCGCGATGCCTTCGTGGCACACGGTGATCTTGGGGTGGAAGATCTCCGGGTGCCGGCTGCGCTGCCATAACGTCGGGCTCACGGCCGCGTCGCAATGGGTGAGGTTGAGGGTGTGCAGCGCATTCCAGGTGCGGATGCGCGTGCGGTCGTCGAAGCTCGCCGGGAACTCCGGATCGAACCCCACGTCGGCGCCCTCTGCCGCGTAGTACCACTCGCAGTAGTGAACGAGCCTTGCCTGCGGAAAGACGTCCTTCGCATAGAGCGTCTCGCCCCAGCCCGGGTGGGCGAGGATGGTGTCGGGCACGAACCCCTGCGCCTTGAGGCTCAGCATCGCGCGTGCCGCGGCCTGGCCGTGCAGCGTGGCAGCTTCCATCTGCCGCAGGTAGGGGTGTTGGTGGGCATGCCCCTGGCGCGCGAGCTTGTAGCGCGTGAGCGCCTCGAAGCCCGGCAGCCCCGGCGCACTGTCGCGCCCGAGTCCGCGCACGTCCCATCCGGGCCGGCGCGACCACTCGTTGACCAGGTGCCTGAACTGCCCCGGGAAATTCTGGTGAACGACGAGCAGGCGCATTCCAATGTTTCCAAAAACCTCTTGCGGGCAAGCGTATTCGAAGTGCGGCCGCTTTCGTTGTTCCAACTCGACGGCCGCCGTGTTGTGCAATGCCGACAATGAAATGTGCGCCTCACTTGCATGTGCAGCACCGGCGCTGCACGTGCGCGTACTGCGCGACAGAGCGCGCGACTGCGCCAGCGCGGCTGAGCTGTGAACAAGTTCACACAGCGCCGACTCGGTGACCCGTCCCCTGATCTGGGGTTCGCCCCGCGCGCCGGGGGGACCGAGCGCGTGTGGGCGTCTCTAAAGTTCCTGTCACTCGGTGCGGACCTGTCAATGGTGTGCGTGGTTCGATGAATCTGCGGCGCGCCACCGGCGCCGACACGGGGCCTGCAATGGCCTTAAAAGGGAGTGATGGGATGAGAGAAATGCCCGACGGTGGCGGCAACGACGTCATCGACGGCACGAGCGCCGCGCCAGCGAGGCGCACCACGGCGCCCCGGATCACACCGCAGGCCGCAACGAGCGCCTGCGTGAAGCTGATCGGATTCGAGGCCACTGCGATCGAATACCCGGGGGGCGCGTCGCGCTGTTCCGTGCGCGCCGTCGCAGGAGAAAAGTCCTGCATCGTCACGCAGCGCATGCAAGCGGCGCGCGCGGACCTGGAAGCCGGCGTCCTGCGTGAACTGCGCGCCGGCGGTGCACCGGTGCCCGCGGTGCTGGCTTACGACGGACAGTGGCTGATCCAGCAGGACCTGGGCCCACGCCGCTTGTCAGCCGCGCTCACCGATGCGCATGGCCGCCCTGCGCGAGACCTGATTGCGCAGGCCGCACAAGGGCTGCTGCTGTGCCAGCGCGCGGCGGAGCAGCGCGGACTGGCGCAACGCGTGGCGCCGATCGGCATGGCGCATGACTGGCTCGACAGATTGCTCGGCACGCCCAGGCTCGTGGCGCAATGTCTGGGCCTGCCGGACCCGGCGATTGGCGAGGTGATCACGCCCGCGCAGCTGGTGCCGCGGCACCTGGCGTTCATCAAATGGGATGCGCGCCCGGGCAATGCCGTGGTGGCCGACGACGGCGGCGTGGTCTGGATCGATTGGGAACACTGCGGCGCACGCGATGCCCTCGACGACCTGGCCTGGCTGCTGTGCGACGAGTACATGCCCGACGACCCCGCGCTCGAGGCGGCGCTGCTCGGCAGGTTCGTGCCGCTGTTCGCGTTGCAGTCCAGACGCTCGATCGAAGACGCGCAGGTCTACCTGTCGCGCTTCGGCGCCTTGCACACCTGCATGCGGCTGCTGCTCGTGCTGCGCCACAAGGGCGCAGGCGACTGGTGGGACCGGCGGGCCTGCGAGCGCACCGACCGCATCGGCGTGACCGCCGAGGCCGCACTCGCCTTGTGTGCGCGCGGTGCGCGCTGGTCGGCGCGATACCCGGGCGGCACGCGCATGAGCCAGTTCTTTTCCGATGCCGGCAAGCGCTTGCGCGCCCTGTCGGCGGACTCAACCAACAACGCACGGCGCGCAAGCGCCGTGCTCGCCTGACGCAGTAGCCCCGCGGCACCAAGTGCGCCGCATTGAAAAGTGGAGATCTGGAAATGGCAACGTACAACGGTACCGGCGGCAACGACACACTCAACGGCGGTGCCGGCAACGACAGCATGTTCGGTGGTGCCGGGAACGACAGCATGTTCGGTGGTGCCGGGAACGACACTCTCAACGGAGGCGTCGGCAATGACACCCTCGACGGTGGCGCCGGGAATGATCTTTTGATCGGCGGCGCGGGCAACGATACGCTCACCGGCGGTGCCGGCAACGACACCTTCACTGTCGACTCGGGCACGGACACGATTCTGGATCTGTCCAAGGGCGACATCCTGATCGTCAGCGCCGGCGCCACGGCCAACGCCACGGTCACGGAAGCCTTCAAGGCGACCGGGAGCACCAGCAATGCCGGCACGGTCAACCTGAGCAGCGGTGGCCTGAGCGTGGACTTGTCGTCTGCCAAGGGCACGATGGGCTACTCGGTGACAAACACCAGCAGCACTGCGGCCACGTTCGTGGGCAGTGATTTCAACGACAAACTCACCGGTGGCGCGGGCAACGACACGCTCGACGGCGGCGATGGCAACGACTCGCTGTCCGGCGGCGCGGGCAACGACATCCTGATGGGCGGCAAGGGCAACGACACCCTGGACGGCGGCGCCGGCAACGACGTTCTGTTCGGCGGGCGAGGCAACGACTCGATGCTCGGCGGCGCTGGAGACGACGTCCTCTATGGCGATTCCAAGGGCTCGGGCTCGGGAGCGGGATGGGCCACCGGCGGTTCACTAGGCGGCGGTTCCAGCGGGCATGGCAGCGCGGGCGGGGACTACCTCGATGGGGGAGCAGGCAGCGACAAGCTGTATGCGCAGGCAGGTAATGACATCGGCGGCTATAGCTGGACG
>Ga0209798_10001381_pt1 | contig 14597 bp, 12 predicted proteins | sample DOMMetBare3Fresh_FD_187475 | JGI IMG/M metagenome (GOLD analysis project Ga0209798, IMG submission 187475) | Wetland sediment microbial communities from St. Louis River estuary, USA, under dissolved organic matter induced mercury methylation -... | ecosystem: Environmental > Aquatic >...
TGGTCGGCAGGGCGGTACGAATTTTGCGATTGTCTTCTACACCACGTCCCGGACGGACTACCAGGGCGCGCGGCGCCCTCGCCAGTACCTTCTTGTTAGTCAGGCCAGAGCAATGGAATTGGGTCAGAAGGTTGCGTTTCACGTCGATGCGAGTCGAATTGCACGGCTTCCCCTGACGGTGGATTACTTTCCCGAACTGGCTGGAAATAGTATTCCAGTGCGTGGTCATGATCCGGAGCTTGTAACGAACGTTGAGGAGCGACTGAGAGAGCTGCTCGCTGCCGGTGGGGGATCACGAGGATCGATTCTCTCCCCCACCGACCGGAATAGGACTCGTGTGAATGCTCAAGCGCCGAGGAGCGCCGCGTAGTACGGCCGCGCCGGAACCAGGAGAGTGTAGATCAGCGCCAGGGCCGATGCCACCGCGGCCGTGACCGGGATGTAGACCTCCATGTCGGAGAGGCCGCGGGTGAAGGGCGTCAGCTTGGCCTTGCGCTTGCCGATGAAGTAGTCGTGCTCGACCGTGTAGGGGCGAGCAGGCAACAGCTCCTCCATCTCGTGGATGACCAGGAACTTGGCGTCGGACAGGTGGCGATAATAGACGATCGTCTCGCGCCACAGAACCGCCAGCAGGATGCACGCAAGCGTGATCGCGGTTTGGAAGAACACCGCCGAGCCGCCGCCGAAGCTCGTGGGTGCCGCCGCATACGCGATGGCGCCGGCGCCGGTCAGCGTGATGAACGAGTTGTTGACCAGCACGCGGCGCGCGCTCAGGCGGTCGACCATCTCGACATAGAGCTTGTATTGCTCAATCAGATGCGAATGGTACTTGTCCCGGTCGTAGTCGGACGGGCCGTCCTCGACCGACGAGACGATCTGGCGCTTTGGCTTGGCCATCGCACTCCCCCTGCTCGAGCGCAATGACTGTGGGACTTACTTGCGTCGCGACACCGGCAGGTAGTCCCGGCGCGGTGCGCCAGTATAGAGCTGGCGCGGCCGCCCGATCTTCTGATCCGGATCCTCGATCATTTCCTTCCACTGCGCGATCCAGCCCACCGTGCGTGCGACTGCGAACAGCACGGTGAACATCGTGGTCGGGAAGCCCATCGCCTTGAGCGTGATGCCGGAATAGAAGTCGATGTTCGGATAAAGCTTCTTCTCGATGAAGTAATCGTCGTGCAGCGCGATGCGCTCGAGCTCGAGCGCGACGTCGAGCAGCGGATCGTCCTTGATGCCGAGCTCGGCCAGCACCTCATGGCAGGTGCGCTGCATGATCTTGGCGCGCGGATCATAGTTCTTGTAGACCCGATGCCCGAAGCCCATGAGCCTGAACGAATCGTTCTTATCCTTGGCGCGCTTGACGAACTCGGGGATGCGCTCGACCCGGCCGATCTCCGACAGCATCTTGAGCGCGGCTTCGTTGGCGCCGCCATGCGCGGGTCCCCACAGCGAGGCGCAGCCGGCCGCGATGCAGGCGAACGGATTGGCGCCGGAGGAGCCGGCGAGCCGCACTGTCGAAGTCGAGGCGTTCTGCTCGTGGTCGGCATGCAGGATGAAGATGCGATCCATCGCGCGCGCCAGCACCTCGTTGGGCTTGAAGTCCTCGCACGGGACCGCAAAGCACATGCGCAGGAAGTTGGTCGCGTAGTCGAGGTCGTTCTTGGGATACACGAACGGCTGGCCGACCGAATACTTGTAGGCCATGGACGCCAGCGTCGGCATCTTCGCAATCATGCGGATCGAGGCGACCATCCGCTGGTGCGGATCGGAAATGTCGGTCGAGTCGTGATAGAAGGCCGAGAGCGCACCGACGCAGCCGGTCATGATCGCCATCGGGTGAGCGTCGCGCCGGAACCCTTGGAAGAACCGGCTCATTTGCTCGTGCACCATCGTGTGCCGGGTCACGCGGTTGTCGAAGTCGGCTTTTTGCGGCGGAGTCGGCAGCTCCCCGTACAGCAGGAGGTAGCAGGTCTCCAGGAAATCGCCGTGCTCGGCGATCTGCTCGATCGGATAGCCGCGGTAGAGCAGCACACCCTCGTCGCCGTCGATGTAGGTGATCTTGGACTCGCAGCTCCCGGTGGAGGTGAAGCCGGGATCGTAGGTGAACATGCCGCTCTGGCTGTAGAGCTTGGAGATGTCCATGACGGCCGGACCGATCGACCCGTCGTAGATCGGAAACGACCAGCTCTTATTGCCGACGGTGAGCTGGCCGGATTTCGTGCTGGCGCCGCTCTTTGCATCCATGATCGTGCCCTCGAGTTATTGTCACCGGCGGACCGGACAACCCCCGAGGGTGCCACGAGATGGCCAGGAGCCTCGGCGATTCTGCGGGGGAGGTCCTTTTGTTAGGGCGTAGCCCATCCCCATATGCACTGCAAGATGGCCCATCTTGGGGCTGTCATGGAATTGCTTGGGCGCTGTTTCAGCGCTCTTGCGGGGTAAACAAGTCGTTGTCTTGTCGCTGCGGGCGGCGCGACGGACCGGCCGGGTGACGCCGTTAAGTTCCCGTCGTGGCCTGATCCTGCAGCCGGCTGAGGCTCTCGCTCTTTCCCAGCACCGCCAGGACGTCGAAAATCGGCGGCGAGGTGGTCCGGCCGGTGAGGGCCGCGCGCAGCGGTTGTGCAACACCGCCCAGCTTGATGCCCTTGCGCTCTGCGAAGGCGCGCACCGCCTGCTCGGTGGCTCCCACGGTCCAGGGCTCGACCTGCCTGAGCTCGACGGAGATCTCGCCGAGCAGCGAGCGCGCTTCCGCCGTCAGCAGGACCGCGGCCTTGTCATCCAGGGCCAAGGGCCGGTCGGCGAAGACGTAGCGTGCGCTTTCGACCAGCTCGACCAGGGTCTTGGCGCGCTCCTTGAGGCCCGGCATGGCGGCGAGGAGCTTGTTCCGCACGCCCGCCGTCAGCTTGCCCGCCAGCTCAGCACCGCCCTGGATATGCGGCAGGACCTGTTCGAGCGCGGCAAGCAACTCCGAATCGGAACTCTGGCGGATGTAGTGGCCGTTGAGGTTCTCGAGCCGGGCGAAGTCGAAGCGGGCGGGCGAGCGGCCGATCTGCGGCAGGTCGAACGCCTTGATCATCTCGTCGGTGGAAAAGATCTCCTGGTCGCCATGGGCCCAGCCGAGCCGCACCAGGTAGTTGCGCATCGCGATCGGCAGGCAGCCCATCGCCCGGTAGGCATCGACCCCGAGCGCGCCGTGGCGCTTTGACAGCTTGGCGCCGTCCGGGCCGTGGATGAGCGGAATGTGCGACATCACCGGCACCGACCAGCCCAGCGCCTCGTAGATCTGCTTCTGGCGAGCCGCGTTGGTGAGATGATCGTCGCCGCGGATGATGTGGGTCACCGCCATGTCGTGGTCGTCGACCACCACCGCCAGCATATAGGTCGGCGAGCCGTCGGAGCGCAGCAGCACGAGATCATCAAGGTTTTCGTTCTGCCAGGCGACGCGGCCCTGCACCTGGTCTTCGATCACGGTCTCGCCGGTGAGCGGGGCCTTGAGCCTGATCACCGGCTTGACGTCAGCGGGCGCCTCGGACGGATCGCGGTCGCGCCAGCGCCCGTCATAGAGCTTCGAGCGGCCTTCCGCGCGCGCCTTCTCGCGCATCTCGGTGAGCTCCGCGGGGCTTGCATAGCAGCGATAGGCGCGCCCCGAGGCCAGGAGCTGCTCGACGACGTCGCGGTGGCGGGCAGCGCGGGAATACTGGTAGATGGCCTCGCCATCCCAATCGATGCCGAGCCACGTGAGGCCGTCGAGAATCGCATCGATCGCGGCCTTGGTCGAGCGCTCGCGGTCGGTGTCCTCGATCCGCAACAGCATCTTGCCGCCACGGCCGCGCGCGTAGAGCCAGTTGAACAGCGCCGTGCGCGCTCCTCCGATGTGGAGAAAGCCGGTGGGCGAGGGGGCAAAGCGAGTGACGACGGTCTCGGACATCCTGGAGGTCGGCCGGGCCTGCGCTGGTTGGTTGCGCGCCCCTGTACCACAGCTTGAGCCTCAGGTGTCACGCAAAACCTGGGTACGGGAATTCGCCCTTGGCGGGTCGGGGTAGATTTGGCACATAAACCATGATCCGTGCCGGCCCGCGCCGATGTCCCGGCCGAGCGTTTCGGGCACGACGCAGGTGGCGCAACAGCACCTCAAGCACTCAAGGACCTCAAGCACAATGACGGCAGTCGACACAGCGGTTCGCGAGGCGGGGCAGGACTTCATCCGCGACATCATCAGGGCCGATCTTGCGGCCGGGCGGCACAGCACGGTCGTCACCCGCTTCCCGCCGGAGCCGAACGGTTATCTCCACATCGGACATGCCAAGGCGATCTGCCTCAATTTCGGCGTGGCGCAGGAATTCGGCGGCCGCTGCCACCTGCGCTTCGACGACACCAATCCCACCAAGGAGGAGCAGGAATTCATCGACGCCATCAAAACCGACGTGCGCTGGCTCGGCTTTGACTGGGGCGAGCACCTCTATCACGCGTCCGACTATTTCGAGCAGCTCTACACCTGGGCCGAGGACCTCATCCGCGCCGGCAAGGCCTATGTGGACGACCAGACGCAGGACGAGATGCGCGCCACCCGCGGCACGCTCACGGAGCCCGGCAAGAACAGCCCGTTCCGCGACCGCAGCGTGGAGGAGAACCTCGACCTGTTCCGCCGCATGCGCAAGGGCGAGTTTCCGAACGGCGCGCGGGTGCTGCGCGCCAAGATCGACATGACCTCGGGCAATATCAATCTGCGCGATCCGGTGCTCTACCGCATCCTGCATGCGCATCATCCGCGCACCGGCAACGCCTGGTGCATCTACCCGAGCTACGACTTCGCGCACGGCCAGTCGGACGCCATCGAGCACATCACGCATTCGCTCTGCACGCTGGAGTTCGAGGATCACCGTCCGCTCTACGAATGGTTCCTCGATAACCTCAAGGTGCCGTCACGGCCGCGGCAATATGAGTCCGCCCGCCTCAACCTGACCTTCACGATGCTGTCGAAGCGCGTGCTCACCGAGCTCGTCCGCCGCGGCCATGTCAAAGGCTGGGACGATCCGCGCATGCCGACGCTTGCGGGGCTGCGCCGGCGCGGCGTGCCACCGGAGGCGATCCGCGACTTCGTCAAGCGGATCGGGGTCGCCAAGGCCAACAGCGTGGTCGACGTCGGCATGTTCGAGTTCTCGGTGCGCGAGGTGCTCAACCGCGCCGCGGAGCGCCGCATGGCTGTGCTCCGCCCGCTCAAGGTGGTGATCGAGAACTATCCGGAGGGCCAGAGCGAGGAGCTCGAGGCCGTCAATCATCCCGACGATCCGGCAGCCGGCACGCGCCGCATCCGGTTCGGCCGCGAGCTCTACATCGAGCAGGACGACTTCATGGAGAACCCGCCGAAGAAGTTCTTCCGGCTCTCGCCGGGCACCGAGGTGCGGCTGCGCTATGCCTATTTCATCACCTGCCGGGAGGTGGTGAAGGATGCCGCAGGCCAGGTGATCGCGCTCAAGTGCACGTACGATCCAGCCACCCGCGGCGGCAATTCACCCGACGGCCGCAAGGTCAAGGCGACGATCCACTGGGTGTCGGCAGCCGACGCCGTGAAGGCGGAAGTGCGCGTCTATCATCAGCTGTTCACGCGCCCGGATCCCAACGTTGGCGACTTCACCGCCGATCTCAATCCGCAGTCGATCGAAGTCCTCTCCGACGCTCGGCTCGAGCCGGCGTTGGCGTTGCCGAGCAACACTGCGCCGGTGCAATTCGAGCGGCAGGGCTATTTCTGCCTGGACCCGGATTCGAAGCCGGACCACCTGGTGTTCAACCGCACCGTGGGCTTGCGCGACACGTGGGCCAAGGTTGGTGGGGCCAAGGTTGGTGGGGCTAAGGTCGCAGGGGCGACGCCATGATGCTTGCGCGCCGGCGATTCCTGAACCTTGCGGCGGGCGCTGCGGTGCTCCCGGCCGCTTCCCGCCTCGCCCGCGCGCAAGCCTTTCCGGCGCGGCCGGTGCACATCATGGTTGGCTTCGGCGCCGGCACCGGCCTCGACCTTTATGCCCGCCTGATCGGGCAATGGCTGTCGGAGCGGCTCGGCCAGCCGGTCGTCATCGAGAACCGGCCGGGCGCCGGCACCAATCTCGCGACCGAGGCGGTCGTCAATGCGCCACCCGACGGCTATACGCTGCTGATGGCGAGCACCGCGGCTTTCACCAACGCCGCGCTCTATGACAATCTGCGTTTCAACTTCATCCGCGACATCGCGCCGGTCGCAAGCTTGAGCCGCGGCGCCTTTGTCATGGTCGTCAATCCGACCTTCCAGGGAAGCACAATCCCGGAGTTCATCACCTACGCCAAGGCCAACCCCGGCAAGATCAACATGGCGTCGGGCGGCATCGGCACCGCCAACCACGTCGCCGGCGAGATGTTCAAGGCGATGGCCGGCGTCGACATGGTGCATGTGCCGTACCGCACCGACGGGGCTGCGATTACAGACCTCATTGGCGGCAGGGTGCAGGTCTACTTCGTGGCGCTCGCCGGCGCGGTCGAGCTGATCAGGACCGGAAAAGTGCGTGCGCTTGGCGTGACGACCGCGCAACGCTCGGCTGCCTTCCCGGATGTTCCGACTGTCGGCGAGTTCGTGCCCGGTTACGAGGCGAGCCTGCGCAACGGATTGGGCGCGCCGAGAGGCACGCCCGCCGACATCATCACAACGCTCAACGCCGCGGTGAACGCCGGCCTCAACGATCCCGCGATCAAGGCGAAATTCGCTGATCTCGGCAGCGAGACCGTGCCGCTTTCGCCGGCGGAGTGGGGACGGATCATCGTCGAAGAGACCGAGCGGTGGGGCAAGGTGATCCGCGGCGCCAACATCAAGGCGCAGTAGGATGATCCCCCAACAGAGTTGAACGATGACTCGCCACGTCGTCATGGCCGGGCTTGTCCCGGCCATCCACGACTTGCTTGCTGCAAGAAAGACGTGGATGCCCGGCACAAGGCCGGGCATGACGGTGGAGATGGAATGCCACTACTGTAAAAGCAGCTTCGCTTACCCGGGGATCTCATGAGTACGCCTCACATGCAGCCGCCGACCTTGTCGCTTGCCGAGCGCGATCGCCGCTGGGCGCGCGTGCGCGAGTTGATGCGCGAGCGCGGCTTCGAGGGGCTTCTGGTCGCAGGGTTTCGCGCGCGCGAAATGTACGAGACCTATATCAGCGACGATTACAACGAAGGCTGCGTCATCTTCCCGCTCGAGGGCGATCCGGTGGTCATCACCTGGGCGCCGTTACGGGTGATGCGGGCGCGCTGGTCGCAAGCGCGCGGCACCACGCTGTGGGTCGCCGACTATCGCGTGGCGACCAGCGGCACGGGCGTCGCGGACGTGTTGCGCGAGAAGCAACTCGCCGACAGCCGTCTCGGCGTCGTCGGCCTTCGTTCGCAGGCTCCGACCGAAATGTACGGCGCCATTCCGGCCAACTTCTGGATGGAGCTCACGGCGGCGCTGCCGAAGGCGCAATGGGAGGACATCTCCGAAGAGTTCAGCCACCTGATGCTGGTCAAGAGCGACGAGGAGATGGCGCAGGTCCGCTACGCCGCACGCGCCGCTGAGGCGGCCTGCCGGGTGATCGTCGAGGTGGCGGCGCCGGGTGTCGGCGAAGAGGTGGTGTTCGCCGAGGCGACGCGCGAGATGCTGCGACACGGCATCGGTCTGCGCTATCCGATGATCGTCATGAACTCAGGCCCTCAGACCTTGTCATGGGGCCCGCCGCGCTGGACCACCAGCGGCGAGGCGCCACGCATCCTCGCGCGCGGCGACCTGATGCAGTGCGAGTTGATGCCGCTGTGCGGCAATCAGGAGGTGCAGGTGCAGATGACGGTCGCGCTCGATCCGCTCGATGAGACGAATTTGAAGTGCGAGCGCGTCGCGCGCGCCTCGTATGAAGCGGGCATCAAGGCGCTCAAACCGGGCATGACGTTCGCCGACCTCGTGGCCGCCATGGAGGAGCCGCTCAAATCGGCGGGCTGCTGGGGCTACACGCCGCTGGTGCACTCGCTCGCGCCGCATTTTCTGATGGGCCGCACCACCGTGAACCAGGACCAGGCCAGGCTCGATATCCGGTTCGCCGGCCCCCAAGCGGCGCGGCAGCGGCTAGCCGTGCTGCAGCCCGGCATGGTGCTCGCCTTCGAGCCCAACGCCTGCATCGGCGACCATCGGGTCAACATCGGCGGCACCGTCATCGTGACGGCGACCGGCTGCGAGGAGCTCAACCACATCGCGACCAGCGTGACCCACAAGCAGTAGCGTCCGACGCGTTATACCCTTACCTGCAACGCGTGTGGCCGCCATTCCCTGACCGGCGCGCGTGCGATAGGCTTCGCCCGCTGCCCGTGAGGCGGCGCCGCGGCGCGGACCATGCACTCAACGCATGGGCTCCTCCCGCTGACGATCAAGGGAGGGCATCCATGATGAGTCGTACCCCGATTGCATTGGCACTCGTGACAGCCGTGCTTGCCGCAGCCGCAACCCCTTCCGCGGCGCAAGACAGCTATCCCAACAAGCCGATCAATATGATCACGCCAGAGGTCGTGGGCTCGGCCGCCGATCTCCTCTCGCGCATCATCGCTCAGCAGCTGGCCGCGGCATTCGGCCAGCCGGTGACGATCGAGAACGTGTACCTGGAAGCCGGCGTCGAGAAGGCGATCAAGGCGCCGCCCGACGGCTACACGCTGATGTATGGATCGTCCGGGAACATCGCGCTGTTGCCGCACGTCAAGAAGGTCTCCTTCGACCCGCTCAAGGACTTGACACCTGTCGCTCGCTTCGCGATCCAGCCGACGCTGATCGCGGTCAATCCGTCGCTTCCGGTCAACACGTTGCAGGAGCTGGTCGCGCTGATCAAAGCGAAGCCCGACACGCTCAAGATGTCGACCGCGGGCGCCGGCACCGCCGGCCATTTCGCCGGCGAGATGCTGATCGCGTTGGCGGGGATCAAGCCCGTGGTCGCGCACTACAATGGCGGCGGCCCCGCGATCGACGCGGTCGTCAACAACGACTCGCAATGGACGGTGGCGCCGATCGCGGGCCGCATGCCGCATGTGCGCAGCGGCAAGCTGCGCGCCGTGGCGATCGGCAGCCCGGCGCGGCTTGCACTGCTGCCGGAAGTGCCGACCGTCATTGAGTCCGGCTATCCCGGCTACAGCGCCACCGGCTGGGGCGGCGTCTTCGTGCCCAACGGCACGCCGCAGCCGATCATCGACAAGCTCGTGGCCACCATTGCCAAGGTGGTGACGCTGCCCGAAGCGAAAAAGCAATTCGAAGAGCAGGGCACCGAAGGCGCGAGCAGCACGCAGGCCGAGATGGCCGCTATCCTGCGCGACGACACCGAGCGACTCGGCGAGATCGCGAAGCGGCTCGGCCTCAAGGTGAACTGATATAATTCTTGTAGTGATCGACGCACTCTCCACGTCATGGCCGGGCTTGTCCCGGCCATCCACGTTTTTGATGCTGCACGGCTTTAAGGCGTGGATGCCCGCGACAAGCGCGGGCATGACGAGTCGAGAGCTTTGCGTCTTAGTTTGACGGTCTCTCGGCTTGTCCCGTTCAATGCGGTGTCTCGGTAAAATGCTTCAAGTCGATGACCGGCGGCGGCTGGTTCTTGCGGGTCGGCATCAGCTCGCCGTCGGGGGTCAGAAAATACGACTGGCCGCCGAGCGTGATCTGCGGGTTGGCTTCGGCGCAGTTGAACTCGAACCAGATCGCCTTGCGCTCGCGCTGATACTTGCGGGTCACGACCCAGGGCCGCGTGAGCGCGTTGTCGATGGTGGTGATCTCGTTGACGAGAACGTCCGGATTGGCCTTGTCGAGATAGATCCGCTCCTTGACCACGGTCTGGTTGTCCTTGTGGAACGGGATGCCGGTCGCTTCGTAGATCCGCGGCCCGCGGATGTTGCGGGTCTCGACCACGAGCGTGTCAAAGCGGCCGTCGCCGTCGGTATCCTGCCAGGTGCCGATCGAGGTGCCCGCGAAGGTCTTGTCGTCGCTCTGCGGCCAGGCGCGGCCATCGGTGTAGATGCGCCGCAGCGGATTGAGATATTCCATCAGCAGGTAGGTGACCTCGGGCGTGATCACGAGCTCCATCGGCTCGTAGGCGATCATCATCCGGGGCATGCCGCCCGGCAGGCAGCGCGCCTGCGGGTTGTATTCCTGCGAGCCGGCGGCCTCGCTCGCGACGTTGGCGTCCCAGATCGCTTTGTATTCCTGGGTCAGCGGCGGGGCCTGGCCTCTGCCGCCGGGCTTGCCCGGATCGTACTGGCCGCCGCCGATCCGGACCCACTGGCCCTTCCAGTCGGGATATTTGCTGTCGCTTTGTGCCTCACTGATCGCCGCCGGCAGGCACAGCGCCAATGCCAGCATCATCGATCTGACCGCCCTGCGGCCCGTCATGCCCGTCCTCCCACCGTCTTTGTGCGCGCATGAAATAAAGCGCAAGTTGTTGGTATAGCCAAGATCGCTGGCGGTCGGGACTCACGCCCGGTTGCGCAGCACCATGCAGGGGGTGCCGCCCTTGCGCAGGCTTGCGCACAGCCGGTCGGCGGCGACCCGCGTGTCGGCCCCGATCCGCACCTGATAGAACGGCTGCGTGCCGCGCGAGCGCAGCGTCGTCTGCATGATGATCGGATCGAGCCCGGCGAGGCTTTCGCGATGGCGCTTCTCGATGTCCGAGTAGGACGCGAGCGCGCGCTCGCGCGAGAAGCCGGCGCCGACCTGCACGCCCCAGGGACTGGCCGCGCTTTTCTCGACCTGCTGCGTGAGCCGCGACAGATAGAGGCTCGGCTCCTGTCGCAGCATCGCCGTCATGGTGGCGCACGTCATCGCCCGCGAGCGCTGCTCGTCGGTTTCGTCAGGCTTTCCGGTTCCGGCCTTGGCCCAGTCCGCGGCAGAGCGGCCGGTGATGATCTCGACATAGCGCTGGGTCTCGGCCGGCAGGCCACCGCTGCCGTTGAGCCAGTCCCGCACGCGGCGCGGGCCGGCGTTGTAGGCTGCCGCCGCCAAGCCGAGGTTGCCGAATTCGTTGAAGAGCTGGCGCAGGAACTCGGCCGACTTCGGCAGCGCCTGCACCGGATCGTGTGGATCGAGCAGGCCGCGTTCGGACGCCGTGCGCGGCATGAACTGAGCGATGCCGCGCGCCCGCGCGCCGCTGCGCGTCACCGGACCGACCGCGTCCGGGCGGAACCGGCTTTCCTGCCAGATCAGCCGCGCGAAGAACTCGAACGGCAACCCGTTGGCGTTGGCGGCGGCTTCCGCCATCAGGCAGATCGAGGTGGCGGTGTCGGGCCGCGCGGGAGGCTCGTCCTCCTGCGCCACGGCGCTGCGGCCGCACAGGACCGCAAGCGCCACGCCTATCAACAGTGCGACTGCGTTTTTTCGCCTGGCCATGGCAGCGCTTCGTTCGGCAGCAGTCCCCTGCCGGGGAGCGATCGTGTAACATGGAGAGCGGTACAAAAGTTTGGCGCGGGCCGGGAACCCCGCGATGGTCGGGTCGCGTACGAGTAGCCAGGCGCGCGGGCGTGCAGCAGCGTGGCGGCCAGGAGCCGACGCGCCCGCATGGGTCTGGCCCGACAGCCTCGGCGGTTTCGCCGGTGGCGCCGCACGGCGCCTCACCGCATGGGCCATGGCGGATGTCGGCCCGGGGCGGCTGGTGCCTTGGCTCGCGGTGTCGTTCGGCTTCGGCATCGTTCTCTATTTCGCAGCCGAGCAGGAACCAACGGCCTGGGCCGTGGTGGCGCTCGCGATCGGTCTGGTGATCGCGGCAGTGCTGGTGCGGCAGCGGGCGGTTGGCTTCCCGCTGATGGTGGCGGCCGCGGCGATCGCGGCGGGCTTTGCGACCGCGACCATCAAGCGCGCCGTCATCGCGCATCCGGTGCTGCCGGCGGCCGCCTGGAATGCCGAGATCACGGGCTTTGTCGAGGTGCGCGAGGAGCGCGAGCGCTCCGACCGCATCGTGGTGCGCGTCCATCACATCGAGGCGCCGCGGCTTGAGGAGAAGCTTGAGCGCGTGCGCGTCTCGGTGCGCAAAGGCACGGCGCCGGCGGTCGGCAGCTTTGTGACGTTCAAGGCCCGCCTGACGCCGCCGCTCGCGCCGCTCATTCCCGGCGGCTACGACTTCGCGCGCGCCATGTACTTCCAGGGCATCGGTGCCTCGGGCTTCGTGCTCGGCGCGATCCGCACCGCGCCGGCGCCCGGCGCCGCCAACGCCTCGCTGCGCTATGCCATGGTGATCGACGGCATGCGTGACGCGATCGACAAGCGCATCCGCGCGGTGCTCACGGGCGATCAGGCCGCGATCGCGTCGGCGCTGATCACCGGCAAGCGCGACGCCATCTCGACGGCGGTGAACGACGCGATGTTCATCTCCGGCATCGGCCACGTGCTCTCGATCTCGGGCTATCACATGGTGGTGGTGAGCGGCATCGTGTTCTTCGTGCTGCGCGCGCTGCTCGCACTGATGCCACCCGGTCGCATCAGGATCAAAAAGTGGGCGGCGCTGGCAGCGCTCGGCGCGGCGACGTTCTACCTGCTCCTGTCGGGCGCCGAGGTCGCGACCCAGCGCTCCTATATCATGGTGGCGATCGTGCTGATCGGCGTGATGGTGGATCGCCCGACGCTGACGCTGCGGACACTCACAGTCGCGGCGCTCGCCGTCCTCCTGCTGGCGCCCGAGGCGATCGTACATCCAAGCTTCCAGATGTCGTTCGCGGCGACGCTCGCGATCGTCGCGGGCTACCAGGGCGGCCTCGCCTTCATGAGCGCGGGCGCCGATACGCCACTCGGTGCCCGGCTCGCGCTCATCGGTGCACGCGAGGTCGTGGCTCTCGTGCTGATCTCGCTGCTCGCCGGCCTCGCCACCACGCTCTACAGCGCCTATCACTTCCATCGCCTCACGCCCTATGGCGTGCTCACCAATCTGCTCGCCATGCCGATCGTGTCGTTTTGGGTGATGCCGATGGGGATTTTTGGCGTGGTCGCGCTGCCGTTCGGCTTCGATGGCATTTTTTGGCGGCTGATGGGCGCAGGCATCGAATGGATGATGGCGGTGTCGGTCTGGGTCGCGAGCCTGCCCGGCGCGGTCGGGCGCATCGCCGCCTTCGGCACCGGCCCGCTCCTTCTCGGCAGCGCGGGCCTGATCGTGCTCGGCCTCCTGCGATCGCCGCTGCGATTGACGGGCGCGCTCTTGCTTGCGCTCGCAAGCCTATGGGCGATCCGCACGCCTTTGCCCGATGTGCTGATCGCGCCCGATGGCGCAAGCTTTGCGGTGCGCACGGTGAGCGGCCGCCTCTCGATCCTGAAGACCGGCAGCGACTCGTTCGCCATCCAGCAATGGCTCGCCGCGGACGCCGACGCGCGCAGCGCCAAGGACAAGGATCTCAGCGAGGGCATCGCCTGTGATGAAGCGGGCTGCATCGGACGGCTTGCCGACGGCGCGATCGTGGCGATCGCGCGCAGGCCTGAGGCCTTCGCGGAGGACTGTCAGCGCGCCGCCGTGGTGGTGAGCCCGCGCTCAGCGCCGCCCGATTGCGCCGCGCTGGTGATCGACCGCACGACATGGCAGCGCGGCGGCGCGATCGCGCTGCGTCGCGTCGGAACCGGATGGGAGGTCACCGAGGCCCGGCCGCCGGGCTACGATCGGCCCTGGGCCCGCGCGCGGCCGGCGCCAGAAGAGCCGTCTTCATCGGCGGCACCACAACGCCGCGAGCCGCGCGATGCCACGCCGCGGCCTGAGGACTTGCAGCCGGACGATTGATGGTTTCGCGCCGGTCAGTAGCGCCGGAACAGACCCACCAGCTTTCCTTGGATCTTGACCTTGTCCTGCGGCAGGATCTTCGTCTCGTACGAGGAGTTGGCGGGTTCGAGCGCGATCGAGGCCCCGCGCCGGCGGAACCGTTTCAGCGTTGCCTCCTCGTCACCGATCACCGCCACCACGATGTCGCCGGTGTCGGCAACCTCGGTTTTCTTGATCAGGGCGGTGTCGCCTTCGAGGATGCCGGCGTCGATCATCGAATCGCCGCGCACTTCGAGCGCGAAGTGCTCACCCGAGCTCAAGAGCTCCGGCGGCATGTTGACGACGTGGGTCCTGGTCTGGATCGCTTCAATCGGCGTGCCGGCCGCGATGCGGCCCATCACCGGCACCGCCACCGGCCGGCCGCCATCCTCCTCGGACGACGTGCGCACGCGCCCGAGATTGCCCTCGATCACGCTCGGGGTGAAGCCGCGGGCGCGCGTGGCACCGACGCCCTGCGCGACTGATTCGGGAAGCTTGATCACCTCAATCGCGCGCGCGCGATTCGGCAGGCGGCGAATGAAGCCGCGCTCCTCGAGCGCGGTGATCAGGCGATGGATGCCCGACTTCGACCGCAGGTCGAGCGCATCCTTCATTTCATCGAAAGACGGCGGCACACCGGTTTCCTTCAGGCGCTCGTGGATGAAGCGCAGAAGCTCGAATTGCTTGCGGGTCAGCATTGTTCTTATCCCCCGGATGCGGCCGGTCCCAAGGATGCATGCTTTGGCATACGTCTATGTGACCCGTCCGAAACAAATCATGAACAGACACTATCTGTTCCATATGTGTTCCGCAAGC
>Ga0209798_10001383_pt1 | contig 14588 bp, 15 predicted proteins | sample DOMMetBare3Fresh_FD_187475 | JGI IMG/M metagenome (GOLD analysis project Ga0209798, IMG submission 187475) | Wetland sediment microbial communities from St. Louis River estuary, USA, under dissolved organic matter induced mercury methylation -... | ecosystem: Environmental > Aquatic >...
AGCTGGATCATCGGCATCGCGTTGCCCGTGACCTGCGGCATCTGGCCGTTCCAGCGCTTGCTCATCTCGTACTGCACCAACGTGGGCGTGATACTCTCGCTCAGCAGGCGGTTGGCCTTGGCCTGCGCCTCGGCCTCCGCCAGGATCGCCTTGGCGCGGCCCGCCGCCTTGATCGAGTCGCCTTGGGCCTGGAACTGGTTCTTCTGCAGCTCGTTCTGCGCCGTCAGCGCCTGCTGCTGCATGACATTCTTCTGATTGATCGCCTCGATCACCGACGGCGGCGCCCGCAGCTCGTTGATGGTGAACTGCTTCACCATGATCCCATAGCCCGACAACCGCTCCATGAGCAGCTTGGTCACCCGCCCGGTCGTCTCGGCCTTCTTGGGGCCGATGATCGCCGCGATCTCCTCGTTGCCCACCACCTCCTGCAGCGACTGCCGGATCGCCTGCTTGACGTAGGTGTGCTGGATCGTCGCGATGTCGGTGCGGAAGGTCGAGTACAGCGCCGGCACCCTGGTCGGGTCCAGCTCGAACGACATGGACACGTCCAGCGAGAGCGGCTGCCCCTCGACGCTGTTGACGTTGATCTCATCGTTGTTGGGCGAGCCCTCGCTCGCGGTCCGAGTGAGCACCAGCGTCTGCATGAACGTCGGGTACTCCTCGATCCCGGTGGTGAGCGGATTGCGCGCGTGCAGGCCGGGGCTCAGCGGTGTCGGGTCAACCCCGCCGCCGACTCGGTGAATCACGATCCCGACGTGCCCCGGGTTGATGTAGGTCATCGCCGTGGGCAGCAATACCAGCAGCACGAGCAGGCCCAGCCCCATCCCCGCCAGCCGGAGGAGGCGTGACAGCCCCGGTCCGCCGGATGACTCACTCATGTAAGGCCTCCTTGTAGCACGCCGGACAAATGCGGCTGCCGGACGGCAGGCGCACCATCTCCTCTTCCCGCTGCAGGCCGTGGATCGGACACTCGAGCTCGAGCCCCTGCTCGAGGCGCCGGCGGTTCGCGTCCTGCCGGAGCCGGAGGCCGAGCGGCGTCCACCGCATCAGGGCAAAGAAAAGGAGGGCGGCCACCGTCGCGAGCAACGCGACGAACAGCACACCCTCCAGGATGATCCCGATCATTTGGCTCAAATATACCCGGGCATGGGGGTTGCCACTATCTCGCCCGCATCCCGGCTAGTGGTCCGATACGGGAGCTGCAAAAATCGGCACTCGGCAGAACCCAAGGCGAGACAACGGTTTCGACCCTTCTCTCGGAACCCCCCTCGGAGGCGGATCTCATGTGCATCACGCATTCCGCAAGGCATTCGCTGGTGGCCACCGCTCTGGCGCTGGCGCTCGCCGCCTGCGGCAAGGACAACGGTCCCAGCACGTTTGATCCCCAGGGCACCTCCGCCGACATGGCGGCCGCCCAGGGTGCCTTCGCGTCCGAGCCGACATCGAGCTTCGCGGCGGTGGGGCCCGATATCTCCGCCGTCCTGAACGGCTCACCGGTCGTGGCTAGTTCGGCCGATCTTGCGCTCGCCGGGCCATCCGCGAGCAGCCTGCGATACGCCCGTCAGCTGACCAGTCTCCTGGCCCGGCCCGGCCGCGGGATCCAGGCGACCGTCGCTGCCGTACCAACCAGCGTGCTCGGCACGACCTTCGTATGGGACGAGACCAGCGACACCTACGTCGCCTCGAGCCTGGCCGGCGCGCCGGCGTCGGGCCTTCGGTTCCTGCTCTACGCGATCGACCCGGTGACGCTCCGTCCGGTGGAGCCGGTGGTCGAAGTAGGCTACGTGGACGTCATCGACCAGAGCACGGCGACCGTGACCGACCTCCGGGTGAAAGTGGTCAGCGGGAGCGTGGTCTACCTCGACTACGACGTCTCCGCGACCAGCGGTGCCTCGAGCGGCGTCGTCACCGTCAGCGGCTTCGCCTCGAACGGGTCCACGCAGGCGAACTTCGAGCTCAACAACACTGTCAGCCAAAGCACGGCCGGTCTGGTGCTCTCACTGGACTACCACCTCGACGTCCCCTCCCGCAGCCTGTCCCTCAACTGGACGGCCACGTTCGCGAACATCTCGGCTACCCAGGTGGCGGTGACGCTGGATCTCGGAATCAGCGGGCCGAACGGCAACGTCCGGCTGGTGGGAACCTACGGCGCCACCGGTGGCACCTTCACGGTGAAGGTGAACGGCGACCCGTTCGCCACCGTAACGCTGGATGGCAGCACCCCGGTCATCACCGGCCCCGACGGCCAGCCGCTGACCCCGGACGAGGAGCAGACCCTGGAGACCATCCTCGACTACTACGACCAGTCGCTCCACGCCATCACCGAGCTGCTCGCGCCGATCAGCTGAGCCGGCCGACTCCCGGCAGTGCGAAGGCCCGGCCGAGCGGCCGGGCCTTCGTTCGTTTCACGCGCCCATCCACTTGCACTCACGCTCCCATCCACGCTTTCCCCGCGACCAACTCGCGCACCAGGTCCTCGCTGGTCCGATCGGCGGCCTCCGCGGCGAAGTTGGTGACGATCCGGTGCCGGAGCACGGCCGGCGCCACGGTGCGGACGTCGTCGAGGTCGGCCATCGGCCGGCCGGCCATCGCCGCACGCGCCTTGGCGCCGAGCACGAGGTACTGAGAGGCCCGCGGGCCGGCCCCCCACTCGACATATTCCCTGATGAAGGCCGCCGCGTCGGGATCCGCGGGGCGGGTCATGCGGGCGAGCGCTACCGCCGCCCGGATCAGGGTCCGGCCGACCGGGATTCGCCGCACCAGCGCCTGCATTGCCAGCACCGACTCGGCGTCCAGCACCGGCTGGAGCGGCGCACGCGCCTCGCCGGTCGTCTGCTCGACGATGGCCTCCTCCTCGGCGCGGGTCGGGTAGTCTACGCGCAGCTCGAGCATGAACCGATCGAGCTGCGCCTCGGGGAGGGGGTAAGTCCCCTCCTGCTCGATCGGGTTCTGCGTCGCCAGCACGAAGAACGGATCGGGGAGACGATAGGTGGCTCCGCCGGCAGTGACCTGGTGCTCCTGCATCGCCTGCAGCAGCGCGGCCTGCGTCTTTGGTGGGGTCCGGTTGATCTCGTCCGCCAGCACCATGTGGGCGAAGATCGGTCCCTGGACGAACCGGAACGCCCGCCGGCCCGTGGTGAGATCTTCCTCGATGATGTCCGTGCCCGTGATGTCGCTGGGCATGAGGTCGGGCGTGAACTGCACCCGGTTGAACGAGAGGTGGAGCGTCTCGGCCACCGTCTGGACCATGAGCGTCTTGGCCAGCCCGGGCACGCCGATCAGGAGCGCATGGCCCCCGCTCAGGATGGCGGTCAGAATCCCCTCGACCACCTCCTCCTGCCCGACGATCCGCTGGGCCACCTGCCGGCGGAGCCGGGCGACGGCGTCGGTCAGGCGCTGCAGCTGCTTCACGTCGTCGTGTTGGGCGGATGCGGATGCTGTCGCGGTCATCGGCTCTCAGTGAGAAGGCTTGGTTGAGATTACCCGGGTCACAGGACGGACGCCAGCGGAGCGAGGAACGATTCGTTCGGCGCAAGTCAGCCCACGAGTCGCCCCGAGCGAAGCGAAGGGGGCATACCTTGACGCCTGCCCCCTTCGCTTCGCTCAGGGGACTCACGGATCTTCCGTTCCCTCGCTGACCGACGCGGCATGCCGTGCTTGCGAAAAATTTCACAAGCGGGTACCTTGACCGCGTGAATACCCCAGATCCGGGCGGCGGTAAGAGTCCCGGGCCGATGCGCTACGCGGGGCTCGGGATCCAGCTGGCGATGAGCGTTCTGGTCTTCGTACTGGCCGGACAGTGGGCCGACCGGAAGCTTGGCACCGGGGGGATCCTCACCGTCGTGGCCGCGTTCCTTGGGTTCGGCGGGACGATGTACTGGCTCATCCGCGCGCTCAACCGCAAGGACGGCGGCGGCGAGTGAGGCTGGGCCTTCGCTACCTCGCTGGCGTGGCGATGGTGGCGGCCGGCGGGGCGGTCGTGACGGCAGCAGTGCCGTCCGGTCCGCGGCCGGCGGTGGGATGGGGAGTGCTGGTCGGGCTGGTCCTGCAGACGCCGCTGGGCTGGTGGGCGATCCGGAGCATCGGCACCGACCGGTTCCTGGTGGTGTGGGGCCTGGGCATGCTGGTACGCTTCACGGTTGTGGGGGTGGCGGGGTTCGTGGTCCTGCCCGTGCTCGGGCGGCGCGCCGGGCCGATGCTGGCTGCGATGGTGGGAGTCCTCGTGGCGCTCCTTCTGGTCGAGGGGGTCACGGCCCTTCGGGAACACTCGCGGGAAGACGAGCGATGACGCGATTCGGTCGCATGATGATGGCGATGGGACTGGGTCTCGGCCTGGTGGCGCCGGCGGTCCGGAGCGTGGGGGCGCAGGAGCACGGGGCGCCCCGGACCGCCGCCGAGGTGGTGCAGAACCCCAACAAGATCAACATCCAGCACCACATCGGGAACGCGCACGAGCTCGAGATCCCGTTCGTCGGCGCGGTGGAGCTGCCCCGTTTTGCGCCGATCCATCTCGGCGGGCTCACGCTCGATCTCTCGCCCACCAAGCATTTCGTGTTCATGCTGCTGTCGGCCGTGCTTGTGGCGCTCGTCTTCACCCAGAGCGCGCGGGCGGTCGCCCGGGCCCAGGCGCAGGGGCGGCCCGCCAAGGGCTTCGCCGGGACCATGGAGGCCACGGCGCTCTACATCCGGCAGGAGGTGATCCTGCCGAACGTCGGGCATCACGGCGAGGGTTTCGTGCCGTACCTGCTGACCCTCTTCTTCTTCATTCTCACGATGAACCTGCTCGGCCTGCTCCCCTGGGGCGCAACGGCCACGGGCAACATCGCGGTGACCGGGGCGCTCGCCCTCATGGCGTTCGTCACTATCGAAGTGGCGGGGATGCGTGCGCTCGGGCCGAAGGGCTATCTGGGGACCATCTTCTTCATCCCCCATGGCCTGCCGGGTGGCATCGGCGGCGCATTCATGAAGGTGGTGCTGCTCGTCATCATGACGCCGATCGAGATCATCGGAAAGCTGGCGAAGCCGTTCGCGCTCGCCGTCCGTCTGTTTGCCAACATGACGGCGGGACATGTGCTGGTGCTGGCGCTGATCGGCCTCACGTTCCTGTTCCAGAGCTACTCGGTCGGCTTCGGGGCCTCGGTTCTGGCCACGGCCATCATGCTGCTGGAGCTGTTCGTGGCGTTCCTGCAGGCGTTTGTGTTCACGCTGCTCACCAGCGTGTTCATAGGGCTGATGCGGGCGGAGCATTAGATCGGTCACCCTGAGCGCAGCGAAGGGCTCAGGATGATTCTCAGTCGAACTCTCCAGCCGGCGAGCGCTCGCGCCGTGCTGGCATCGTAGTCCGCCGGATGGCGGACGATACCCGCTGTCCCGAGCCGGTTCGGCGACGGACGAGGGCGGGTCACCGAGGCGGGGCCGCTCCGGAAGAAGCGGACCCACGCGCGGCGGGCACAACCACATCGGATCTTCCGCACACGACGGAGCAGACATGCTGTCCATTCTCGCCCTGTTGCAGGACGCGGCCGCGAATAGCGCGGGCAAGGGGTACGGTCTCATCGGCGCCGGCCTCGCCGGCGGTCTCGCCGTGCTCGGCGCCGGTCTCGGCATCGGCCGCATCGGCGGCTCGGCCACCGAGGGCATGGCCCGCCAGCCGGAGAACACCGCGCGCATCCAGACCGCGATGATCATCTCCGCGGCGCTCATCGAAGGCGTCGCGCTGTTCGTCGCCGTCATCGCGTTCCTGATCCAGAGCAACATCACGTTCTAGGTCGAGGTTCCGGATGAAGAAGTCGCTCTGGCTGACTTTCGTGCTCGCGCTGGCGGCGGTCCCCGCCGCCGGCGCGCAGGAGGAGCACGCCTCGGGTCCGCTGACGGTCGAATTCGGCCTCATGTTCTGGACCCTGGTTGTGTTCGCGCTGCTGCTCTTGATTCTGAGGAAATTCGCCTGGCCCGCGATCCTCGGGGCCGTCGAGGCCCGGGAGCAGGCGCTCGAGCGGCAGCTCGCCGAGGCCGAGCGGAACCGGGCCGAGGCGGCGGCACTGCTCGCCGAGCACAAGCGGCTCGTGGCCGACGCCAAGGCGCAGGCACACGGCATCGTGGCCGAGGCGCGGCAGCTGGCGGAGAAGGAGCGGGGGGTCGCACTCGAGAAGACCAAGCAGGAACAGGAGGAGCAGCTGGCGCGGGCCCGGCGGGAAATCGCTGGCGAGCGCGACCGAGCGGTCGCCGACCTGCGCCGCGAGGCGGTGGACTTGTCGCTCGCGGCCGCGTCGAAGCTGATCGGTGAGCGGCTCGGCAGCGACACCGACCGCAAGCTGGTGCTGGAGTACCTGGCCACGCTGGACGGCCAGCATTGAGGTCGGTCACGATCGCCCGCAACTACGCCGAGGCGCTGTTCGAGCTCGGCGAGCGGAGCGGGCAAACGGCGCGGTACGCGGACCTGATCGACGCCGTGGCCGCAGCGGTGGAGACTACCCCGGTGATTCAGGGGGTCCTCATGTCGCCGCGGGTGCCCAAGGCCGAGAAGGCCCGGCTCCTGGGCGCCGCACTCCGGGACGTGCCGCGCGAATTCGTGCTGTTTCTGCAGGCGCTGGTCAAGCGCGGCCGGCAGCAGCTGCTGCGCGAGATCGCGACGGAGTACTACGGGCTGCTCGACCTCAAGCTCAACCGGGTCCGTGCCGGAGTGACGCTCGCCCGCCCGGTGGACGAGGCGCTCAAGCGGAGCATCGCGGACGCGCTGGGCCGGCAGCTCGGCAAGGAGGTGCTGCCCTTCTTCTCGGTGGATCCGGAGATCCTGGGTGGGACGATCGTCCGGGTCGGCGAGCGGATCCACGACGGCTCGCTCCGGCGCCGCCTCGTCAAGCTGCGGAGGCACCTGCTGGCGCGCTGATCTGGCCTGCTCCGTCCTCTCCGTCTCTCCCTGTCGTCGGCACCCCGTGCACCGCGTTCAACCGGCGGCTCCCGGCGGCGCGGTGCTCCCGCTGGGCGTGCGTGAGCGTCCCCGCCCGGAATCCTGCCACCACCTGCTCGACCTCTCCGGCTGTGCGGTATCGGCGGTCCGTCACCCCGGCGGACGTCAGGTGCCCGCCCGGCGGCGGCGCTGCAGGGCGCAGACCGGGCCAGTGGGCGCCCGTGAGGCGAGCTGGATCCAGAGGACAGCCCCGAGAATGAGTCCCATCGCCAGCAGCATCCGCGCCGTCACCGGCTCGTGCAGCACGAGCCAGCCGAGCACCACGGCCACCACCGGGTTCACGTAGGCGTACGTGCCGACGATCGTGGCCGAGGCGTGCTCGAGGGCGTAGCCGTACGCCGTGTAGCCCACGATCGAGCCAAACACCACGAGGTAGGCGAGCGCCCCGAGACCTGCTCCTTCCAGATGCCAGGCCGGCCCCTCGCCAAGCGCTAGGCCCAGGGCGGTCAGCAGGCCGCCGGCGATGGTCATCTGGACCGCGGCCGCTGCGTAGGGGCTGACCTGCGTCGGATGCCGCTTCCAGTAGACGGTGCCCATGGCCCACGAGGCGCTCGCCAGGGTGAGCGTGATCGGGCCACGGAGATCCGCGGCGAGCAGCTCGTGCGTCGTCACGCCCGCGAGCAGCGCGCTGCCGAGGAAGCCCAGCGCGAGCCCTGCCCCAAGCCGCCAGGTGAGCAGCGTCTGGCCGCCCGGCACGAGGGCGTCGAAGAATGCCATCCACAACGGCATCGCTGCCACGAACACGCTGGCCATTCCCGACGCGACGTACTGCTCCGACCAGACCACCACGGCGTTGCCGCCCATGAGGAGGAACACGCCGGTGATGGCGAGCGTGCCCCAGTCCCGGGCCCGAGTGGGGAACCGGACTCCCGCAAGCATGGCGAGCCCGCCCAGCAGCAGGCCCGCGACTAGGAACCGCACCCCGGCGAAGAGAAACGGCGGCAGGTGGCCGACGCCGATCCGGATGGCGAGATAGGTCGAGCCCCAGACCGTGCACACCAGCAGGTAGGCGATGAGGGCCTTGCCCCGGAGACCCGCCATGTCAGTGGAGCTCCGCCGGGACCGCGCCCGGCTGTTCGAACACGGGGGAGAGCACGATGGTCGTGCGCCTGCTGGCTGACCACACTTTCAGTCCTGGTTCCCCCCGCGAACGCCAGCGCCGGGGGAGTCGGGGTCGGGCGTGTAGCCGATCGGGCGGGGCAGCCCTTTGCGGTCGTTATCCGGCTATCAGCGGTATCATTCCGTTGATCACGCGGCGCTTCCCTCTGCCGGATATCGAGACCGCACCGGCTCGGAGCTCCCCGCCGTCAGCCAAGGTGGCGGGGTACTTGCCAGGCATCTCCCGGGAACACGGTACCTGCTTCTCCGGCCCGCCCGCGGTTTGGCTATGGGCCGTGGAACGGCACGGACGCGGACCATGCAGGACGTCACCCAAGATCGGATCACCTCCCACCGGCACACGGTCAACTGGTACGACGCCAGGCACCGTGCGACGTCAGCGGCGGCCCCTCCCCGCGCGATGTGGAAACGGGATGCTCTCCTGATGCGCTAAGTCGGCCCGCTCGCGGCGGCGTTCGTACGGCGGAGATGCAGGATGCGATGGTGACGGTGGTCGGAAACGATCAGTTCGTTCGTACTGATCGCATGAATCCAACGCGGCTGATCCAGGGACGGAAGGCGGGAGTCGGGGATGCTGGAGAGCACCCATAGGTACTCGCCTTCCAATGTCGAGGCCAAGATCCGGTTGTTGTCAGAATCGGCGATCACGAGGACCCCATCGCCGGCCACCTCGCAGTAGCGCGGACGTATGAGCCGGAAGCGATGGGATGCGGCCCGGATGGTCTCGAGCGTGTGAACGATCTTGCCACTGTCGTCCACGCGGATCAACCGGCTGTTGCCCGTATCACAAATGAGAGTGTCGCCCGTCGGCAGTCTCTGCGCGCTGTGCGGGTCGTTGAGCACGATACCATCCTGATCACCTGCTGCCCAGTAGACCTGCCCCAACCAGTCCGTTTCGATCACGAGATTGCTCGCCGCGTCCACGACCAGCAGCCTGCCGTTGTCCAGCTGCCGGACGTCGTGCGGATCCCCGAGCGGCACTTGCCCGCCAAGCCGAAGGCACCTCAGCTCCCGGCAAACCTTACCTGTCGCGGAGACTTCGAGAATGCGCGAGTTTCGTCCGTCCGCAATGAGATAGTGACCTGACGACAACTTCCGCACGCACCTCGGCCAGAACAGTTCTGTCCCGTCGGTCAACGCGCACACGCGTACAGCGCCGTTGCACACCTCGACAACCCGATTGTTCGCCGTGTCAGCCACCAGGTAGCTACCCGAGTCGGTGATCGTCACGGAGCGAGGAAACGACAACCAACGCCGTTCCGCAATCGGGTGACCATATTGCCACACCACCTCGCCACTGGGGTCGAGTTCGACAACTCTCTTGTTCCCGGCATCGCACACCAGGAAGTGGCCGTCTGGAGCCTTGGAGGCGAAGGACGGGGAAGACCACGATCCGCTTGCGGGTTCGATGTGCACAATGTGCCCGTGGACATCGAGGTGAATGACGCGGTGATTGCGAGTGTCCGCGATCACTCGAGAGCCGTCATCGGCCTGGCGAATCGCCTTGGGGTTTGACAGACACAGCGCGGCGGACGCCGAATGGCCTCGCGTGCCAAACTGCCATACCCACGATCCATCGTGGTCGAGCTCGGCAGCAACGTGATGGAATTCGTCCGACACCAGCACGTGGCCATTCGGCAGGAGCTGGATGCTCCCCGCGAACCCCAGCACGGGCTCTCGCTGGGGCAGGCACCAAAGAAGCCTGCCATGCCTGTCGATTTCCGCGATCTCGATCCGGCCAACACCCCGCGAAAAGGCGATGAGGAATGTCTTCCGCCAAGTCCACGTCACCAGTCTCGGCATCCCCTTGCTGACCGTCGTCAGGTCGATGACGTCACTCACGGCCCCCGAGGCCGACAGGACGAGCAGCCTCCATCGGGTCCGTTGCAGCAATGCCATCTGGCCGTCGTCCATGTGGCACCCATAGCCATCATGGATGCCGGCGTGGTAGGAGTCGTACAGGAGTCGGCCGCTCCTATCGACGCGGATGGTACGGCATTCCGCGGTGATGGAAGCGTATTTGCTGAAGAAGAGCTCATCGACGATCAGATATGTCTGGTCAGCTGCACGCTCGACCAATGATGGATAGGCAAGCGATTCTGCGGGGTGGTCCGGGACGGCCGGCGTGTAGTCGAGGCCGAATTCGTTAATCAGCGTCCAGGTCATCCGACATGCTCAGAACGTGGTCGCCCGGAGCCTTGTACGCCCGTCGAGGCCTGGAGACGCGTCCGCAACTGGAGCAGAAGCCTGTCGGCATCCCCGGGGCCGTTGAGGATCACCACGGCTTTGTGGCTGCCATGCTCGGCGAGCAGCTGTTGAACCAGCGGGCGAGTACGGACAGGATACTGCCAGATGTAGCGTAGGAATGCCCCATCAATCGGCTGTCCCGGGGGTGCGTCAGGTCTCGGTGCACTCCGATGCGTGATCGTTCGCTGAAGCACGCCCCACAGGCAGGCGGGGCGAGAACGCTCGATGACGATGATGGCATCGGCCGCAGCGATGCGAAGCTGGAGCGTGGATTCGTAGGTCCCGTCCATGATCCAGCGCGCCGGCCGAATCAGCGTGTCCACACGTTGTCGCCATTCCGCTTGTGGCGTGCTGACCCACCCCGGGCGCCAGAAGCACGCATCGAGATGAATCACTGGGCACTCGAGGAGCCCTGCCAGACGGCGGGCGAGATGCGTCTTGCCGGAGCCACTGGGACCAATCACGAGAATACGGTTGGACGAGATCAGAGCCTCGACCGCGCGAGGTCTAACGGACATTGGCTTTCGTCACCTTGGCGAAACCGGTGGAGGGCGCACGATACCTCGGTCGTAGGGCGTCGCGTGGCTCATGGTTGCTCTGCGCAATCGCGCAAGTATGCCTCGAAGGCGTCCACCTGGGTGTGGGAAACGAACTCGAGCGCCGCTTGGTGAGACGCCGTGGAGCACCGGCGATAGGCTTGCTCGTCGGTCAGCAACGCCGAGAGCGCGGCCGTCCAGGGACCGATGTCCTGCGGGGGACTCACATAGGCCCCGTTTGTCCACTCCGCCGACCGTACCGGTATGACGTAGTCCACTCCGAGCTTGGCCTCCGGCAGACCGCCGCGGTCGCTCGCCAGCACGGGGATCCCTCGCAGCATCGCCTCGATCACGACATATCCGAAGGTCTCCGGCCAGAGGGAGGGCGCGAGCAGAATGCGTGTCTCTTTGAGAATCTCATCGATGTCATCGGCCGGCGGCAGGATGGTGACATTGGCGGCTGCCTCGAGCGCTGCCAGTACCGAGTCGTCGGCACCCCAGGTGGGAACGGCTGCAAACTGCACTTCGGGAAACCACTCGGCGAGCGCAAGGAAGATGCCCAAGCCTTTCTCGATACAGGGATTGACCATGGTCACGAGTCCATCCCTTCCGCTCCCCCTGGTGTGGAACGGACCGGCCCCGAACACGGGGAGTCTCACCACCGTGCTGTCCAATTGTCCGTGGACTTTCAGGTAGTCCTTCAGGTACTCGCTGATGACCACCAGCCGTTGGGCTCTGGCCATGAGCGCCGTCTGATGCAGGCTGTGTTGCGTGGCGTGGGGCCCAAACGGCAGGTGGAAGACCGTTTGCAGCAACAGGATCACTCGGGTCGGCGCCATCGTCATGGCGCAGTCAAGCAGCAGGCGCTGCTTGTCGTCCGACACCAAGATCCAATCGGGCCGAAACCTGTCGATCGCTTCCCTGACCTGCTGCTGCATTCGTTCGGCCATAGCGAAGTCGACTGCGGTCACGCTCACATCGCGGTAGCGAAAACAGAACAGTCCCGGGGCTCGGGCTTCCAGATCTACGCCCCGCCGACGGAGCTCGGCATCGAGCTCTCGTAGACTCGTTGGACCGGCACGACTCGTGAACGCCCTTGTGACCGCCACGCATTCATGCCCGTGTGCCGCCAGCGCTTCCAAGAGCAGGCGATTGGCCTTATTGCCGCCGCCGAGACTCGGCAAATAGACTTGATCTTGAAGCAGCAAGATTCTCATCAGGATTAAGCAACCTCTTTACGATCGCAGTCCCGTAGGCAATCGGGAGGTTGATGAGTTCGTATGCACCACTGGAGCGGATCTCCTCCACCAGCCGTGGTACACCGCATGGCTCGCGATAATTGACCGTATCATGGAGGGTGATCACCCCGTAGGGTGCCACCAGCGGGCAGAATAGATCCCAGTCCCGCTTCACGCCATCATAGTGATGATCGGCATCAATATGGAGGTAGTCAATGGTAATCTGCTGCGGTAGAAACACGTCATGCAGTGCGTTCTCGGTGAGCGCAAGAATGATTTCGATCTCGGGGTAGTTGGTCCGAAAGCTCGAGTCGGCACCCAGCCACGATGGAGAGCCCCAGATGGCCTTCCGGTCTTGACTGACATCCTGGGCTCCATCCACGAGAATCGTTCGCCCGTCGGCGATCCCCAGATCCCGCTGCGCCTGGCGCATGAGACGCGGCACGAATCCGCCACCCGACCCCAGGCAGACGCAGGTTCGTGCCTTCATGGCATACGCCAACCCGTAATAGAGAATGCCCGCCCCAAGGTCGGCGGCATCTGGGGTGGCCCCATGGCTCGAACACCAAGCATCGCCGGCAGTAAGGGTCGATGTGATAAACGGGTGGTTGATCAACGTATTGGACGACATCAGCCCTCTCACTCGTCGTGTTCACGTGCAAATCGGAGAGGCATCCCCGACGGCGGCCTAACTCCGGGTGTCATGCAGTTCCTCGTGGTACCCCGTCCCGCGCAAAGCCACATCAAGTTCGTCGAAATTGGCGATCATCGCACGAAGATCACGGCCACTCTGTTTCACACTGGCGGCAGCGAGCCGCGGATGGGGTGGCGTCAGGCCTAGAAAGGAAAGCGCCCGCGTGTGTTCGCGTCGGCGATGGAGATTCTCGTAGAGTAGGTCGATGAACGGTTGCTCCCCGAACGCCAATTCACGATGCAGATCCTCATAGAAGTCTTCGTTTAGCTTTGAGTGAGCCTCCAAAGCCTCGATCTCGATCGTCACCATGGGAGATGGCGATATCGCGGGACCATCATTGTAGGCCTCCCATTGGTCGCTATGCTCCGCAAGCAACTGCGACACGAAGGTCTTGAGTCGGTTCGACCGTCGCAGAAGGATCTTCGAGACACTGGAGTCGCGGAGGACGTGCCGCATCACGGGGTCGGCTTGGCCGCGAGTAAGTTTGAAGCCTATGTGGCTTGCGCCCAGCGAGGTGGCCCAAACACGGTCGAGAAAGCGCAGCGGATATCGATCGCGCTCGACCACACTGCCCAGATCCAGATGGCTGTTGCGGTGATCTAACGCAACAAAGATCCCCCGGGGATTGAAGAGCTCATGATGGCACATGACGCTGGGATGGGAGTTCAGCAGCGTGCACAGCATGTTGCTACCGGTCCGCGGCGCGGCGAGGATGACAAACTTCCTAACGGCGCAGCTGGGAGGTCCGAGCGGGTGGTCCGTCCGCATCTCAGATCAGAGCGCTCGCTTCCAGGCGTTGCGTCATGCACCGCAGCGTGTTGACCACGCGCAGAGTGGAGGGGTCCACGAGGTATGCCGCGCCATCATAGGACACTACGACCACATGGCCTCCGGCTCTGGCGATCGCGCTGATCCCATTCTTGGCGATCGGTCGCGAGCGGACCTCCCGGTTGGCCAAGCTGATCCGCAGGAGCGTCCCCCAATAGTTCGAGACGATGACGGTATCCGGGTCCCAAAAACAGACCGCCTTGGGTGACCGGTGACCCAGAGAAAACGAGTCTGCCAGACAGCCGTCTTTCAGACAGTAGACTTTCATGGTGAAGTCTCGTGAGACGCTGGCGATCAGTCTGCCGGTAGGATCGATGTCCACGTCATCGACGATGGCCATGTGGCCGGGGAATCGATGCCGCAGGTGCCCCTCGTAATCCCAGGAGAGCAACGCCCCATCTGCGCTGCAGCTCACGCCGATCGTCTCGGAGGGATGAAGCCTCAACGACTTGACCGCACCCTCATGAACACGGATGGTCCCGAGTCGTGCACCATCGCGCCCGACATGGGCGATCGCGCCACTGTAACAGGCAACGAACAATTGCGCTTCGTATCCTACGTGATGTGCGACCCGCACGGCATTGATGGGGCCTTCTCCCAGCTTGACTTCGATCTCATCCTTCAAGGTGTGATGGTCGAACTGGAAGACATGGAGTTTGTGATCGTGGGTCCCACTGACCGCGAGGCCATATTCCTCATCAAGTGTGACCGCATTGGCTAGCATACGTCCGGTACCGGGGGTGATGGCAGCAGTCCATTCCGCCTCGTCGGGGGTCAGCCGCCCCAGTCGAACGAGCCCATCGTCACTGACGGTGACGATATCGCCGTGATCTGTCGCGCTCACGTCGTTCAAGCATGCATTGCCACCGTCCAGCGGTCCGATCTCCTGTAGACAGCGCCCGCTCTGGGCATCCCACACAAGCACGGTGCCATCGAACGTCCCGGCCAGAATGCGAGAG
>Ga0209798_10001385_pt1 | contig 14582 bp, 15 predicted proteins | sample DOMMetBare3Fresh_FD_187475 | JGI IMG/M metagenome (GOLD analysis project Ga0209798, IMG submission 187475) | Wetland sediment microbial communities from St. Louis River estuary, USA, under dissolved organic matter induced mercury methylation -... | ecosystem: Environmental > Aquatic >...
TCCGATCGTCGCCGGGTTCGGCGCCGCGTTGGCGCTCGGGCTCGGGCGCAGGCGCCGGTGGCGCCGCATGGGGGCCCGGCGCGTTCCCGGCCCGCACCGCGGGATCGCTTTGCTCCGGGCTCCAGCGCACGCGTGCCAGTCCGAGCGAACGGATCGTCGCGATCTGGTTCGCGTCAGCGATGCGAAAGCTCGACAACGCGAAGGGATGCGACATCCACCCCAGGTCGAGATGGATGAACATCCCGATCTGCAGGTCGGCGGTCGCGATGGTCGGGGTCGGGGCGGTCACGATGGATGCAGCGGACAGCGTCACCACTGGCGTTTCGGCGCCGTGCGCGCGAACTTGACCGGCCGGCCGCGGCCGCTGCCGTTTCAGCGTGCGATTCGTGTGGAAAGCACGATGGCCGACGTGGTGCGCTCGACGCCGTCGAGCGCACCGATGCGGTCGATCAGGCGATCGAGCTCGCCGATCGAGCCCGCGGCCAGGACCGCGATCAGGTCAAACGGCCCGCTGACCGAAAGCAGCGTGCGCACTTCGGGAATCCTCCGCAGCGCCGCCTCAATGCCCGCGCTCTGCTTGGGGCGTGCGGTGATCAGCACATGCGCACGCACCAGCACCGCCTCGGCCTCGTCGGGCACGACCACCGTGTAGCCCGCAATGATGCGGTCACGCTCGAGCCGGGCGAGCCGGCTCTGCACCGTGGTGCGTGCGATGCCGAGCTGCCGGGCGAGTTCGGCGGTGCTGGCACGCGCGTTCTCGCGCAGGTGCGCGAGCAGTGCGCGGTCGGTGTCGTCGAGCAGGTTTGTCGGCAAGATGCTCGATACTATCGGCAAAACGCCGAAAGCCGTTCGGCATTTCGTCGCGTCGGCCGATGCTTTCTGCAGCGCACACGGGCAGCATCGCCAGCATGAAGAAGCATCCCGTCCTCCTCATCGGCGCCGGCAAGATCGGCCAGGTGGCCGCCGACCTGCTGGCCGGTTGCGGCGACTACGACGTCACGCTGGCCGACCGGGACGCGGAAGCGCTCGATGCGCTGGCCGCCGGCGGCCACGCCGGTGCGTCGTCGAGCCGCGTCGCGCTTGACGTCACCGACCCCAAGGCCCTGGCCCGCGCACTCGATGGCCAGTACGCGGTGCTGTCTGCCGCACCGTTTCACTTGACGACCGGCATCGCCGAGGCAGCGCACGCGATGGGCGTGCACTACCTCGACCTGACCGAGGACGTCGCGGTGACCAAGAAGATCCGCTCCCTCGCCGACGGTGCGAAGGCCGCACTGATCCCGCAATGCGGCCTGGCGCCGGGCTTCATCTCGATCGTCGCGGCGGACCTGGCGTCGCGCTTCGACCGGCTCGACAGCGTGCGCATGCGGGTGGGCGCGCTGCCCGCCTATCCGAGCAACGCGCTGAACTACAACCTGACCTGGAACACCGAAGGCGTCATCAACGAATACATCGAGCCCTGCGAGGCGATCGTCGACGGCCGCCGCGTCGAGGTGCCGGCGCTCGAGGAGCGCGAGGAGTTCGCCCTGGACGGCGTGCTCTACGAGGCGTTCAACACCTCGGGCGGGCTGGGCACGCTGTGCGAGACGCTCGAGGGCAAGGTGCGCACGCTGAACTACCGCACGATCCGCTACCCCGGGCACGCCGCGATCATGAAGGCCCTGCTGCACGACCTGCGCCTGGCGGACCGGCGCGACGTGCTCAAGGACATCCTCGAGAACGCGGTGCCGGCGACGATGCAGGACGTGGTCATCATCTTCGTCACCGTCGCAGGCTGGCGCGAGGGCCGTCTGGTCCAGGAGACCTATGCACGCAAGATCTACAGCGCCAAGATCGGCGGACACCTGAGGAGCGCGATCCAGATCACGACCGCGTCGAGCCTGGTCGCGATGCTCGACCTGCTCGCCCAGGGCGTCCTGCCGCAGCGCGGCTTCGTCAAGCAGGAAGAGGTATCGCTCGAGGCGTTCCTGGCGAACCGTTTCGGCGCGGTGTACGCACCGGCCGCAACAGCGCACTGATACCGCGCAGCGGCAACGCGCTCAGGCCTTCATCCGCGCGACGCCGGCGATCCAGCGTTCGAATGCCGCCATCTGGTCGGTCATGAACTTGCGCGTGACCTCGTCGGTGCAGCGGCCCGTGGCGGGATCGAATTTCGTCTGCGCCATCGCGATGAAGACCTCGGGCTTGGCGAGCACCATCGCGTTGAGGTACAGCAGCACCTTGCGCAGGTCGTACTGCACGCGCGCACCGCCCAGCGGCCCGGTCGATGCGCTGGCGATCGCCACCGGCTTCATGGGCCAGGGCTGATCGTCGCCGCGGCTCAACCAGTCGAGCACGTTCTTCAGTCCGCCGGGCACGGAGAAGTTGTACTCGGGCGTCACGATCAACACACCGTCGGCGCGCCGGATGCGTTCGCGCAGCGCCGCCACCGGCGGCGGCAGGCCGCGGGCGAGGACGTCGCCGTCGAACACGGGCACGTCGCGCCAGTCGAAGACCTCCAGCTTCATCGTCGCGGGCATGCACTGTGCCGCCAGGTGCATCGCCATGCGGTTGAACGACGCCTCGCGCAGGCTGCCGCACAGGCCGACGATATCGAGGGGGGTCATGTGTCCGACTCCTTGGGTGGGAAGGGGTTCCAGGGCGAGCGCCCCGAGCGCAAGACGGCGTCGTGGTCGCCCAGCAGCGGCGGCGCGGTGACCTCGAGCGAGCGCTCGCCGTCGAAGGCCACAGGCGAGCGCACGGTGCGCCAGCGATTGCCTGCCGGCATTCCGGGATGCGGTGCGTCGACGAAGAGCTGCAGATGCCGCGCCTGCGGATCCTCGGGCACCTCGTCGGTGTCGTACATCGGCGCGTGAGGCACGTCGAGGGCTTCCAGGCGACGGCACCACTCGGCGCGCGCGCGGCCTCGAAAGATCGACGTCAGGAGTTCGATCAGGTCACCCTGGTGCTCGATGCGCGCCTCGCGCGTGGCGAACCGCGGGTCCGCGAACAGCGTGGGGCGCTCGATCGCCTGCGCCAGACCGTCCCAGAACTTGGGCGGCGAGGACATGTGCAGCGCGATCCACTTGCCATCGGCGCACGGCAGCACGTAGCTCTGCGACACGCTCGGGCGGCTGAAAGGCCCCATCACCTCGGCCTCGGAGAACAGGTGCGTGAACGCGTCGAGGTTGAAGTGCGTCATCGCCTCGAACATCGAAACCTCGACGCGGCGCCCGCGACTTCGCTGTTGTTTCTCGCGTTCGTACAACGCACCGAGGATGCCGTAGGCCGCATAGAAGCCGGTCAGCGCATCGGCGATCGCCGGACCGACGACGCGCGGATTGGCCGGGTTGACGAGCAGCTTCAGGAAGCCGCTGGCCGCCTGCGCCACGGTGTCGTAACTGGGGCGCGCCGCGGCCGGGCCATCCGGGCCGAAGCCGCTGATGGCGCAGTAGATCAGGCGCGGGTTGAGTTCGCGCAGGCGCGCCTCGCCGGCGCCGAGCTTGTCGGCCACGCCGGGGCGGAAGTTCTGGATGTAGACGTCGGCTTCCGCGATGAGCCGGTCGAACAGTACGAGGTCGGCCTTCTCGCGCGTGTCGAGCGTCACGCTCTTCTTGTTGCGGTTGTAGGTCTGGTAGTGCGGGCTGTACAGCCCGCCGCGGAACGCGCGAAACGGGTCGCCCGCCGGTTGCTCGACCTTGATCACGTCGGCGCCCAGGTCGGCCAGCAGCATCGATGCAGCCGGGCCGGTGATGAAGGTGCCTTGCTCGACCACGCGCACGCCTTCGAGAACCTTGGCCATGCGCCTCACTCCTTTGTCGTCTTCAGCGTCACGCCCGGCGGCAGCGCGCCGGTGTAGCGCTGCTCGCGCGAGGCCTGGTAGGACAGCGCGAAGCCGATCGGCGCCGACAGTTCTTCGGTGAGGTGGCCGATCAGGCCGGCCGTGCGCGCCAGGATCGGCACGCCCTTGAGCGCCTCGGCCGGGAAACCGACGTCGAGCATCACGGCCGGGATCGCGGCCGACACGTTCAGCCGCAGGTCGCGGCCGGTAATACCGGGCAGCACCTTCTCCACCGCCTCGGCGATGGCGATGAATTGGCCGGGCGTCCCCGCCTCGGCCGCCACCGCGAACAGCCGCGCGACGCGCGGGTCGCGCGCCTTGTGCAGCGGGTGGCCGTAGCCGGGGATCGCCTGCTTGAGCGCACGCATTTCGCGCACGACCTCGGTGGCTGCGCCCTCGAGCGCCAGCGACTTCTCGCGAGCCAGCGCATCGATGCGCAGGAACAGCCGCCCCGCGGTCTCCGACGAACCCAGGATCACCGAGCCGCAGCCCAGGATGCCGGCCGCCACCGCACCCTGGATGGCGTCGGGCGCGGCGGCCAGCGTCATGCGGCTGGCCTGCACGCTGGGCACCAGACCGTGCTCGGCAATCGCCACCAGTGTCGCGTCGAGCACGCGGCTGGCCATTGCGCTCGGGCGCTCGCCGGTCACGAGCAGCCAGAAGTAGTCGGTGAACGACAGCTTGCCGATCAGGTCGCGGCACAGGTCGGCGCCGCGCACGACGATGGTCTCGTCGTCGCTGCCGCAGATCGCCGACGCGACGGTGGTGGTCTTGCCGATCTTCATGCTGCGCTCGCGAGTGCGAAGTCGTAGCTCGCGCTGTGGAAGGGCTTGTCCATCGATCGACCGTCCGGCGCCTTGCCGGGTGCGTGCTTCTCGAACGTCACGATCAGGCTGTCGCGCACGCCGAACACCGCGTCGCTGTCGAGGTAGGGGCTGTCCGACGGAAACAGGTGCGTCGTCAGCGGCACGTAGCCGTCGCGGTAGACCATCATGTGGATGTGGCCCGGCCGGTTGGGGTGGCGTCCCATCGCGCGCAGCATGTCGCCCACCGGGCCGTCGTCGGGCACCGGGTAGAACGTCGGCTTGATCGACCAGAAGCGGTAGCGCCCCTCGTCGTCGGTGTGGAAGCGCGCGCGCAGGCGCATGCCGGCATCGCCGCCCATCTGCATGTCGTAGACGCCCTCGCCGTCGCCCGACCACACGTCGACGCAGCAGCGCGCGATCGGCTTGCCATGCGTGTCGGTGACGCGGCCGCTGTAGTAGGCCGGCTCGCCCGGCATGCCCTGGCCGATGTCGCTGCCCAGCGGCAGCACGGGCGCGCCCTCCCAGTAGAACGGGCCCTGCACGGTCGCCTCGGTCGGCTGGGTGCTCGCGCTCTTGTCGGCCAATGCCTTGGCCGAGCGGCGCGCCTGTTCGAGCTGCACGACCAGCATCGAAATGCCCAGCGTGTCCGACAGCAGGATGAACTCCTGGCGCTTGTCGTCACAGGTCTGGCCGACGCGGGTCAGGAACTGGATCGCGGCCATCCACTCGTCGGGCGTGAGGTCGAGCTCGCGCGCTAGCGCATGCAGATGTTTCACCACCGCGGTGATGATGTCCCGAAAGCGCGGGTTGCAGTCGGGTGACAGGCGGTCGAGCACCGCCTGGGTGATGTCGGAGGTCTGATGGCTCATGGTCACGGGTTCCCGAAAAGGTCTTGAGGAATCTTCGCGGCGCTGAACAGGTAGTCGCGCGAGTCTTCCAGCTGGCGGCGCAGGCGGGCGACGTTGACGTCCACCAGCTTGCCCTTCCACTTGCGGATCTTGCCGGCCACCATCACGGTCTCGACGTTGGTGCGCTCCATCAGCGACACGACCGCGCCCGGCACGTGGTTCAGCGGCGCGACGTTCAGCGCCTGCGCGTCGAGGATGATGATGTCGGCCTCCTTGCCCGGCGTCAGCGAGCCGACCTTGCGGTCCAGCCGCAGGTCGCGCGCGCCGTTCATCGTCGCGAAGCGCAGCACATCGCGCGTGTTGAGCAGCTTGGGCGTCGTCGGCGCCGGCGTCGGCCACGGCGTGGTCACGAAGTCGCCTTGTTCGAGGATCATCTGGTTCACGACCATGCGCTGCATCGTCATCATCGAGCGCATCTGGGTGAAGAAGTCGGCCGTCATCGTGCACTCGACGTCGACGCTGAGCGACGGCTCCATCCCGAGCGACTGCATCTTGAGGATCGGCGGGATGCCATGGCGCATGTTCATCTCGATCGGCACCGCGAGCGACACCGAGGCGCCGACGTCGCGCACCCGCTGCCAGGCCAGGTCCGACATGCCGGTCATGTGGATGAAGAAGTTGTCCGGACCGATGCCGAGCTTGCCGCTGTCGCCGCCCTTGCCCTGGGCGAGCAGGTCGAAGGTCGCCCGCATGCCGAACGGCGAGAGCACATGGCAGGCGATCGGCAGGCCGAGCTGGCGCCCGATGTTCCAGGCCTTCTCGTAGCCGGGGAGGTAGATCTCGCCGCCCATGATCATCGTGACCAGCTGGTCGTCCGAGGCGAACCACGTCTTGCGGATGCGCACTGCATCGCTGGGGTACTGGTTGCCCGGGTTGCTGCCGATCACCGCGGCACCGGCGCTCTCGAAGTAGCCGAACGCGGCGCGCCGCCCGGTGTCGAACAGGGCCTGGATCGCCGCGTCGCTGTGCTGCGGCGAATGGTGGATCTGCGACACGTCGTGCACCGTGGTCACCCCGTCGTCGAGCTGCGATAGGCCGCCAAACAGGTGGTTGATGTGGACGTCCTGCGGCCGGTAGACCGGCGCAAAGCTCAGCAGGATCTTCTCGAAGTAGGTCTGGGTGGCGCTCGGCGTGCCCGAGCCGTCGTTGATCAGCACGCCGTCGGCGAGCCAGCTGCGCAGCGACGTCTCGAACAGATGGTGGTGCGTATCGATGAAGCCCGGCATCACGATGCGGCCGCGCGCATCGATCACGTGCGCGCCGCCGGCGTGCAGGCTCGCGCCGACGGCGACGATCTTCTTGCCCTCGATCAGCACGTCGCCCTGCGGGAGGTTGGGCACCTTCGGGTCCATCGACATCACCGCGCCGCCGCGGATCAGCACACGGCGGCCCGGGCGGCCGCTGTCGTCGGGGGCGCGCTCGCCCCGCTCGTCGTCGGCCTGGGCGGCCCGCGCCAGCAGGCCGCTCGCGCCGGCCACGCCGGCGGCGGCGCCGGCCTTGATGAATCCGCGGCGCGGGTTCCAGCGTCGCTCGTCGTCGCGTCCGGCGTCGTCGTGGGATTGCGGTTGGCCGGCGTCACACAGCTTGCACATGGTCGTCGTCTCCTGTGGTTGTGCGGTCGGCGCGCGCCCGGCCGGCCTCGGGATGGATGACGTAATCGACCTGGTGGCGCGCGCTGCGCAGCTCGCCCAGCGCTCGGCGCACGCGCAGGTGCTCGGGATGCTCGGCGTACGCAGCCAGCGCCGCACGCGAGGCGAACTCGGTGACCAGCACCACGTCACAGGCATAGTCGACGCGGCTGTCGTCGACGCCGACTTCCAGGTGCAGCAGGCCAGGAATGCGCCCCCGCAGCGACTCGAACTCGGCCTTCAGCAGCGCGATGTTGCGGGCGCGGCTGACAGCATCATCGCCGCGCACGTTCCACATGACGATGTGTTTGATCATGTCGGGAACCCTGCATGCTGCGGCCACAGGTTCACGAAGGCGTGGATCTCGACGCTGTCGTACAGGCCGGCCCGCGTGAAGGGTTCGTCGGCCAACCAGGCGTGCGCGGCGGCGCGGCTGCTGAAATCGATCGCCAGCAAGCTGCCGATCATCGTCACGCCGTCATCGCGCATCAGTGGCCCGGCGAAGGCGATGCGCTCGGCCACCTTCGCCAGGTAGGCCTTGTGCTCGGGGCGCACGCGCTGGCGCAACGCGGCGGCATCGGGCTTGTCGAGCAGGCGCAGGACGTAGATCACGCTCAGCCCTCGTCACACGCCGAGGTAGGCGCGACGGATCTCGTCGCGCCGCATCAGTTCGTCGGGCGAGCCCTCGGCGACCATCCGGCCTTCCTCCAGCACGTAGGCACGGTCGGCCACGCGCAGGGCCATCGACACGTTCTGCTCCACCAGCAGCACCGCGGTGCCTTCGGCGTTGACGCGGCCGATGGCACTGAACATCTCGGTGACGATCAGCGGCGACAGGCCCAGTGACGGCTCGTCGAGCAGCAGCAGGCGCGGACAGGCCATCAGCGCGCGTCCGATCGCCACCATCTGCTGCTGGCCGCCCGACAGTTCACCCGCGGCCTGCGCGAGCTTGGCCTTGAGCGCCGGGAACAACGCCAGCACCGATGCGAGCGACTGTGCGCGCTTCGCCTTGGCTGCCGGCATCAGGCTGCCGATCTCCAGGTTCTCGAGCACGCTCATCGAGCCGAAGAGACGCCGTCCCTCGGGCACCAGCGCGATGCCCGCCTCACAGAAGCGGTGTGGCGGCAGCGCGGTGATGTCCCGGCCCTCGAACTCGATGCGCCCGGCGCGCGAGCGCAGCACGCCGGCCAGGGTGTTGATCAGCGTCGTCTTGCCCGCCCCGTTGGGGCCGACGACGCACAGCAGCTCCTTCGGCTGCAACTTCAGGGTCACGCCCCACAGCGCCGGCGCCTGGCCGTAGGCCACCTGCAGATCGCGCACCTCAAGCATCGCTGCGCTCCGATGCGTGCGCCTGGCCGAGGTAGGCAAACATCACCTCGGGGCGCTGCATCACCTCGGCCGGCGAGCCCTCGGCGAGCAGTTCGCCGTGATCGAAGACGACCACACGGTCGGTCAGCGCCATCACCGCGCGCATCACATGCTCGACGAACACCACGGTCGCCCCCTGGTCGCGGATGCGCCGCACCAGCGCCACCGCGGCGTCGATCTCGGCGGGCGTCAGGCCGCACAGCACCTCGTCGAGCAGCACCAGGCGCGGACGCGAGGCGAGCGCGCGCGCCAGCTCGAGGAACTTGCGCTGGTGCAGATTCAATTCATCGGGCCGGGCATGCGCCTTGTCCTGCAGGCCGGCGAACGCCAGCCAGGTCATTGCTTCGCGCCGCGCCGCGGCGGGCGAACCCAGCCCGCCGCCGAACAGCGCTGCCAGCGCGACGTTGTCGAGCACGCTCTGGCCGCCGAAGGGCCGCGGGATCTGGTAGGTGCGCGCGATGCCGGCGCGTGCGATGCGGTGCGCCTCGCGGCCCGCCAGCTCCTGGCCTTCGAACACGATGCTGCCGCCGCTCGGAACATAGTGGCCGCTGACGACATTGATGAAGGTGGACTTGCCCGAGCCGTTGGGCCCGAGCAGGCCCAGGATCTCGCCGCGCCGCACCTCCACGTCCACGCCTGCCAGCGCCTGCACGCCGCGGAACGACTTCGCCAGGCGCGTCGCGCGCAGCAACACGTCACCCTGCCCTGCGGCCGGTTCGGCACCGCGCGACGGCTCGACCGTAGCAACTGGCACCACCGCTGGCGCACGGCCGCGGCGCATCAACAGGCGTTGAAGCCGCGGCAGGACGCCCTCGGGCATGAAGAGAATCGCCGCGATCAGCACCACGCCGACCATCGCCTTGCCCGCCACTGCATGGTTGGCCGCGGTGAAGCTGTACAGCAGCAGCGTGATCGCCACCGCGCCGATGGCCGGCCCGGCCCAGTGGCGGCTGCCGCCGAGCACGCTCATCAGCACCACGGTCAGCGGCACGGTGATCGTGAACACCTCGCCGACCGTCACGTAGTTGAGGAACAGCGCGTGGATGCCTCCCGCCAAACCGGCCAGTGCGCAGGAGATCGCGAGTGCAATGAGCTTGTAGCGGTAGGTCGGCACGCCCATCACCTCGGCGGCGTCCTCGTCGTCGTGGATCGCGAACAGACCGGCACCGAGCTTGGTCACCGAGATCGCCCAGGCCACCAGCAGCGTCAGTGCCGCGGCGGCCAGCGCCAGCAGATAGAACGTCGACGACGCCGTCGGTCCGATCCTGGGCACCGCCACCGCGGCCAGCGAAACGCCGTTGCCGCCGTCGATCGGCGTGTTGACGATGACCGTGCCGAGCACGAAGGTCACGGCCAGCGTCAGCAGCGCGAAGACCTCGCCTCGTATGCCCTTGACCCGGAAGACGATCGCGCCGACCCCGAGGCCGAGCACGCAGGCCACCAGTGCGGCCATGGGCAGTGTCGCGAGGAAGGGCCAGTCCAAGCGCGCCATCAGCGTGGCGCTGGTGTACAGGCCGGCGCCGAAGAACGCACCGTGGCCGAACGAGAAGTAGCCGGTGTAGCCCGACAGGATGTTCCACGAGGTGGCCAGCACGATCCAGTGCAGGATCAGGTACAGCAGCGAGTCGTAGAACGCCGGCAGGCCGAGCATCGGCACGAAGGCCAGCGCGACCGCCACGGCGACGATGGCCGCGGCCGTGCGCCACTGGCCGGACCACCGTTCGGGCTGGGTTTGTCGAAGCCCTGGGCCCGCGGGCAGTGCCTCGACAGGCTCAGCGCGAACGGTTGTGTTCATGCGGCCCTCCCGGGACGGAACAACAAGATCGCGATCAGCAGCGTGAACGACACGAGCGGTGCCCACGACGGCGCGGTCACCGCCATCGTCACGGCTTCGCTCACACCGATCACCACACCGGCCGCGAGGGGCGCCAGCGCACGGCCCAGGCCGCCGAGCATCACGGCGGCGAACACGACGCCGATCCACGCGTAGATCTGCGACGGCGCGAGTGTGAAGCCGAGCGCCAGGCACACGCCGGCCACGCCGGCCAGTGCCGAACACGTGCCGGCCAGCAGCAACGCGTTGCGGCGCTGGTTGATGCCGAAGGCCGCGGCGACGGCCGGGTCTTCGGCCGACGCCCGCAGCGCGCGGCCCAGGTCGGTGTAGCGCAGCACCGCCCAGACCGCGAACGACAGGCCCACCGCGAGCAGCAGCGTGATCAGCTCGGGCAGCGGCACGAACAGCCCTGCGACCTTGAACCGGTGCTCGCCATAGGCCGACTCGAGCTTGCGGAAGTCGGCGGTCCAGATCGACTGAATCAGCGCCTCGATGATGCCGGTGAGTCCGAAGGTCAGCAGCAGCGAGTTGAACGGCGTGATCGAAAAGCGCGCCATGGCCCAGTGCAGCGCGGCCCCGATGGCAAAGAACAGCGGCACGATGACCAGCAGCGTGGCCAGCGCATCCATGCCCATCGTCGCCATCTGATAGCACAGGTAGGCGGCGAGGAACGCGAACGCGAAGTGCGCGAGGTTGATCAAGCGCAGCAGCCCCCACGACAGGCTCAGTCCGAGACCGAGCAGGCCGTAGAGGGCGCCGACGAAGACGCCGGAGAGCACGCTTTGCGCCAGCAGCGTGGCGCTGGGCCAGGTCATGGTGGCAAAACACTCCGGTCATGCCGAGCGGCCGCCACGGAGCCGGCTCTGCCGGGCCGCTGGCGGCGCCCCCCTGGGAGGGAGGCGCCGAAGGCGCTTCGACGGGGAGCCATCAATTCGTTTGCAAGGTCGCCCCGCCCGTCGTGAATGCCTTGGGCCAGACCACCGTCCAATGCCCGTTCTGCACCTGCTTGACGCGCATCAGGTCGTCGCCGTAATTGCCGGTCGCGGTGAAGTGCAGCTTGCCCTGGATGGTGTCGATGCGATTGGCCTTGATCCAGCTCGCGATCGCCTTGTCGTCCAGGCCCTTGGTGGCCGCCACGCCTGCCTCGAGGATCTGCCATGCGGTGTACGACGCAGCGGCCTGAACCTCGACCGACGGATCGGGCAGCTTGGCTGCGGCGGCGCGCTCGCGATACAGCTTCACGAACTCGGCAGCGCCCGGGTTGGCGGTGAACGGCGGCTGGTCCTCGAACATGGTGATCGACAACGCGTTCTTCGCCTCGGGCAGCGAGACCAGCGGTCCCGGCGCGGGGTAGAGATAGAAATGCTGCGGCGGCACGTAGTCGATCTTCTTCATCGCGTCGAGCAGCAGGTTGCCTTCCAGGCCGATCGCACCGACCCACACGAAGTCGGGTTTGGCGTCCTTGACGCGGTTGGCGATCGGGCCGAAGTCGCGGTTGCCGAACTCCCACTCGAGGAACAGGATCTCGTTCAAGCCGCGCTTCTTGGCCACCTCGCGCGCGCCGGCGCTCATGAACTGGATCGACGGGAACTTGCTCGTGACCACAGCGATCGTCTTGGGCGGCTTGGGGCCGGCGGCGAGCGCGTCGAACACCGTGTTGGGCACGGTGGTGCCCGGGTCCGGGCCGAGCGACCAGGCCGGGAACGCCCGCTCGTACTTGGCCAGCGACGGGATGCCGAAGGTGTGATGCACCAGCACCTTGTCGTAGCGTTGCGCCACGCCCATCGCCGAGAGGATCGCACCGGTGGCGTAAGGGCCCATCAGCAGGTCCACCTTGTCGGCGGTGACCAGTTGCTCGTAGAGCGTGCGCGCCAAGTCGGGCTTGGACTGGTCGTCCTTCAACACCCACTCCAGCGGGCGGCCGAGCCAGCCGCCGCGCTTGTTGGCCTGCTCGATGTAGATCTCGCCGACGATCTTGTGCACCTGCGCCGTGGCTGCCAGCGGGCCGGTCAGCGCCAGCGTGCTGCCGATGCGGATCGGCCCGGCCTGCGCGCGAGCCAGCCCCGACACCGTTGCCAGGCCGGCGACGCCGGCGCCGAGCGCGTGGCGGCGGGTGAACATCAGCGGTTGTGCACTCATGGTTTGTCTCCTGTGGTGGCGCGGTTGAGAACGAAAGTGAAGTCCAGCGTGGTGAACGGCACCGCGCTGGCATGACCGTCGGGCGTGCGCCCGCTCTCGTGGCGCGTCCAGTCGGCCACCAGCGAACTGCGCACGCCGAACACGGCGTCGGCATCGAGATACGGATCGTCCTGACGGTACACCTGCGTGACCAGGCGCTCGTAGCCGGGTGCCGAGATCGTGAAGTGCAAGTGCGCTGCGCGCCATGGGTGCCGGCCCAGGGCCTGCAGCATCCGGCCGACCGGCCCGTCGTGCGCGATCGGCTGCGGCGCAGCCAACGTGGTCTTGGCGAGGAAGGCGCCGTCGGCGTCGGTGCGCACCACGACTTGGCCGTCGGCTCGCCCGGCGCAGACTTTGGCGCCGGCGATCGGTGCGCCGCCCAGGGCCCGCACGCTGCCGCGCACGAAGCAGGGTTCACCCGGGTCCCTGTCGCTGTGTCGCCGCTGCGCAGCATGGGCCGGCGGCGGCGTTGCCACCGTTGCCTCCGTGCAGCCCAGGGGCTGGCGCCGGTTCGCGGCCGTCACCAGCGTCGTCAGTCCGAGCGTGTCCGACAGCAGCGCCACCTCGGGCCGGCCTTGCTCGTGCGCACTCCCGCACTCGGCGAGAAAGCTCACGCCCGTGGCCCACTCGGCCTCGGTGAGCTTGACCTCGCGCGCGAAGGCATGCAGGTGCTGCACCAGGGTGGTCATCACCTCGCGCAAGCGCGTGTCGCCGGCCGCGGCGTGGCGCGCGATCACCGCCTGGGTGATGGTGTCTTCATTGATATGGTGCATCCCGCGGCGACTCTAGACTTCCACTCATGGGGCACAAAGCGCGCATCGGCAAAGCTTTCTTCCGCGGCCCGGAAAACTGCGGGTAAACGTGCACCCATGGATCGCTGGACCGAAATCGAACTGTTCGTGCAGGTGGCCGAGATGGGCAGCCTGTCGCGCGCGGCCGAGGCGCTGGGCCTGTCCAATGCCGCGGCCAGCCGCCACCTGGCGGCGCTCGAGGAGCGCCTCGCGGCCCGCCTGGTGCAGCGAAACACGCGGCGCCTGTTCCTCACCGACGTCGGCGATGCCTTCTACCGGCGCTGCAAGCCGCTGCTGGCGGAGATGCACGACGCCGAGAACGCAGTCAACGAGGCCGCCATCAGGCCCACCGGCCTGTTGCGCGTGCAGGCCTCGCTGTCGTTCTCGATGATCGTCATTGCGCCGCTGCTGACCGAGCTCAACGAACGCTACCCCGACCTTCGTGTCGAGATCGTCGCGTCCAACCGCTACACCGACCTGCTGGAGGGCGGCATCGACGTGGCGATCCGCAACCGCGAGTACGAGAACGACTCGGCCATCACCGTGCGCCGCCTGGCCGAGACCAAGCGCGTGCTCGCGGCGTCACCGCAGTACCTGCAGCGACACGGCACGCCGCGCGCGCCCGACGAGCTGAAGAACCACCGCCTGCTGATCTACAACCTGGCCAACCACCCCAACGAACTGCGCCTGACGGCACGCGACGGCAGCGTGAGCTCGCTGGCGGTGCACGGCGTGCTCGAAGCCAACGACGGCCAGATCGTGCGTGTCGCCGCGCTCAAGCACCTGGGCATCCTGATGCAGCCGATGTACATCATCCACGACGACGTCGTCGCCGGCCGACTGGTACTGCTGCTCACCGAGTGGGAGCTGCAGCGGCTGACGATCAATATCGCGTACCCGACGCGAAGGCACCTGCCAGCGAAGGTGCGGTGCTTCGTCGACTTTCTCGTCGAGAAGTTTGAAGAGCTGGACTTCGAGAGGCGGTGGACGGCGTAGGTCGGCTCGCGGCCACCCAGTAGGCGCCGAGCCCGCATATGCTGGGTGGCCGGAACTACCGCGTTGGAGACGGTCGAGCCAGCATGACGGGCGTCCACGATGTGCTGACAGTGATCGTTCAAGCGCGACGCCTGTGTGTCGCTGGACGGCCACAGGACTAAACCGCTATCGCGGTAAGCGCTCCGGCGCCGTTGTCGTTGCTCGTTGCGCTGGCGGTTCTGCGATGTTGCTGATCGAGGCAATCCGCCTCGGT